>ERZ831773.114-NODE-114-length-116769-cov-17.954513_pt1 | contig 116769 bp, 82 predicted proteins | sample MGYA00519696_ERZ831773 | MGnify/ENA primary metagenome ERZ831773 (study PRJEB31850, sample SAMEA3708720) | human gut metagenome | biome: human gut; feature: human-associated habitat; material: faeces | place: China | collected 2014 ...
CGGGGACACAAGGATTTTCAGTCCTTTGCTCTACCAACTGAGCTATGGCACCTTTGTGATTGCGGGTGCAAAGATAGGTATAATTTTTAATACTGCAATAGTTTGGCAAAGAAAATATAAAATATTTGCTCAAACGAGGTGAAGAGCATCTTTTTCTTCCGGATTTTAAGATGGATATAATATACATTTCTGATGAAAATGACATTAATTGATACGTTTCTATACATAGGACAGGGCGTTAATTGGGGACATAATCTGCCATCTGTATACTCTCCTTATTTATTAGGAGGAAAGTTTTTTTTAAATGTAGTCATTTTCAGTAAAATAAAGGTTTGTTCTTATAACATGAATAACGCTATTTCCTTATCTTTACGGCAAAATCATGTGGGGTGGGATTGCTGCCGGCATGTTCAAAGCAAAACAAACAAAATAAATAAGATCTCCAGTTAGAAGCATATGATGACTTATATTGTTATTGGTATCCTTTTTGCCATTATCCTACTTATCTGTATCAAATATTGGTATTTGTGTAGCAAGCTGAATCTGCAAAAAAACGAATGGATGGCTCATATAAAAGAATCAGATACTATTTTACATAGTATGAATGCTTGTTTTATGTTGGTAGATCGTGATTTTGTGGTGTTAAGAACCAATTATTATGACTTGAACGGAATTCCTGGAGAGCCTGTTTCCAATAGGGTCGGTGATTTGTTGAAGTGTAAAAATGCGGTTCGGAGTGAAGGGTGCGGAGCGCATCATAATTGTGGAAGTTGTATGGTTCGTTATACCATTGAAAATGCGTTTTGCCATAAAAAAGGTTTTAGTAAATTGGAGGCATCCATGCGGCTGTTCAGTCCGGACCATCAGCATATTATTCCTTGTGATGTATCTGTTTCCGGAACTTATCTGACTGATGGAGATCAGGAACAAATGTTGCTCACGATCTATGATATTACTGAGTTGAAAAACACTCAACGGCTACTAAGCATTGAAAAAGAAAATGCTGTCTCCGCCGAAAAACTGAAATCTGCTTTTATTGCTAATATGAGTCATGAGATCCGCACTCCGTTGAATGCGATTATCGGCTTTTCCGGTCTGCTGGCTTCTGCGGATGATGACGCGGAAAAGAAGATGTACCTGGACATTGTGGCAGAAAACAACCATCGTTTATTGCAGATTGTGACAGATGTACTTGACCTCTCTAAAATAGAGTCGGGCAGTCTGGATTTTCACTATTCCCGATTTGATGTGAACGATTTGTTGTGTGGCTTGCATGGTATCCTGGAGATTCGTCTGAAAGATAACCCCGATATAAAATTGGTTTGTGAAGCAGGAACAGATGAATGGATGATTTATTCCGAACAGCAGCGTATCGTACAGATATTAACAAATCTGGTGCATAATGCGATAAAGTTTACCCAGAATGGGGAAGTCCGTTTCGGGTGTCGTCCCCACGGAGAGACTGATGTTTATTTTTATGTTTCCGATACCGGCATAGGTATTCCTGTGGGGGAGCAAGATAAAATATTCGATAGGTTTACTAAATTGGATCATGAAGTGCCCGGAACGGGATTGGGGTTGACCCTTTCACAAACCATTGTACAGAGTCTGGGCGGTGAGATAGGGGTAGAATCGGAGGTCACAAAAGGTTCCACTTTTTGGTTTACTCTTCCTTTGACATCCTGAATGGTTTCTCCAAAGAAATAAGAGGTTGTATCCGGTAGAATTTAGATTAAATCTCCGGATACAACCTCTTTCATTCAGGTAGATAGATATTTCCTTTTAACTTTACTTTTGCGGAGTGTCCTTATCAGAAGGAGCAGAACCTGCTGACGGTGCAGAAGTAGTGCTGGTGGAAGTGTTAGCACCGCTTACAGCCGGACCGGATACTGTTGCAGTAACGGGAGCTGCTTGTGGTTTGGCTTGTGCTTCCCAGTGGAAGGGTTCAAAAGTACTGTTGGGGTCGGCCCATGATGGTTTCTTTGCTGCGTAGATGATGAACGGAGCAATCACTACGATCAGTGCGCCGATGATCAATACAGAAAACCATACAGTGTTGCTGCCGGTAGAGATTTGGCTGGGCGGAATGAAGCTGAGGATGAATGCCAGCAATGAGCCAAGGAAGCCCAGACCGCCTACAATCCACATTAAACTATTACCCTTCTTACCGATACGGAACGGACGGTTGGCCTTCTTCATGTTATAGCGCAGATAGATGGCACCGGAGAACATAAGCAAGTACATCACCAGATAAAGAATAACTGTCAATTGTGACAAAATCTGATAGAAACTCTGTACGGAAGGCATAACCACAAACAAAAGGCTCAATACGGTAACAGCACCACCCTGAACGAACAGAATGTTTTTCTGTACACCCAGTTTGTTGGTCTTCTGGAAGAACGGGGGCATATAACCGGCCTTACCTACGGCAAAGATACCTTTTGACGGACCGGCAACCCATGTCAATACACCTGCCAACACACCAAATGCAAGGGCGATGGCGATGATTGGTGATAACCAGGAGGCATGGATATATCTGAAGTAATTATCGAAACCTACAAGTAAACTCTGTGTCAGGTTAATGTCTTTTGCCGGGATGATGATACCCAGTGAGAAAGTTCCTAAAACGAAGATAATAACTGTGATCAAAGCACCGATGAATACGGCCTTAGGATAGTTCTTTGAAGGGTTTTGCATGTCTTTCACATGAATGCCGCCCATCTCCATTCCGGCATAAAACAAGAAGATACTGGCAGCCAGTACAACATTATCAAAGTTTGTGAGATCCGGGAAAAAACTGCTGTGGAAATCCAAATTGGAATGTCCTCCTGTTGCTAAATAAGCGATGCCGAGAATAATTAAAAGAGCTGCAGGAATAATAGTTCCTACAAGTCCGCCAACTTTCGCTACTTTACCAACCCATCCCATACCCTTGAGAGAGATGAATGTGGCTAACCAATAGATGATTAAAACAACGATTAAGGTGTAAATCTTATTGCTGGCTAACGTCATATCGTGTGCGTCATTCGTTCCGATAAAAGCTATGGAAACAGCACCAAAGGTGAGCACTGTAGGATACCAGATGGTACTTTCAATCCATTGTAACCAGATGGCAAGGAATCCTAATTTTTTTCCGTATGCTTCGCCTACCCAACGGAACACACCACCTTGTTTGTCTTGGAACATGGCAGCCAATTCCGCCGCAACGAGTGATGTCGGAATAAGGAATACGATAGCTGCGAAAAGATAATAGAAGGCCGAACTCATTCCATATACGGCCTCGGCAGGAAGTCCACGTAGGGATACTACTGCCGTTACGTTCATGATCGCCAGGGTGAATACCCCTAGTTTCACTGCTTGTTTAATATTTGCCATAAGTTAAGGTTTTAAGTGAAAAATATTTTTAAGTCAGTGTCTATAACAACGTTTAACGTAAGATGTTTCAGTTTACTAACGTCAAACTTGGTTAATTAACATCGGCCAAGAGTGAGAAAACCGGTTTTCCTCCTGATCTTGATTCGATATCAAACAAATCGTGTATGACTCTTGTTCCTTTTGCATAATTAAAAATAACCCATAAAATATCAGTGCTTATGAAAATGGCTCTTTCTGATTTTTCTTTACGGAAGAAAGGGATCTACGGCATTCTGCATGTCATCATCCTGCTGCTTTCTCTTTTTCTGGTCATCAGTATTTCGATTGATACATTCAAGGGCATCCCTTTTTATACTCAGTCGGTATATATGAAAGTCCAGTTGTGGATTTGTGTCTTGTTCCTGTTCGACTTTATTCTCGAATTGTTTCTTTCGAAAAACAAATGGCACTATCTCAGTACACACTTCATTTTCCTGCTGGTGGCGATACCCTACCAGAATATTATATCGTATATGGGATGGACTTTCTCTCCCGAAGTGACTTATATGATTCGTTTCGTTCCCTTAGTACGGGGGGGGTATGCGATGGCCATTGTGGTAGGTTGGCTCACTTATAATAAGGCTTCCGGTCTGTTTGTCTCTTATTTGACTATGCTGCTTGCCACTGTCTATTTTTCCAGTCTGGCTTTCTTTGTGCTTGAGCATAAAGTCAACCCGCTGGTGACCGGTTACGGAGATGCGCTCTGGTGGGCATTTATGGATGTGACTACGGTTGGTTCCAACATCATTGCCGTCACCGTGACGGGACGTGTACTCTCGGTGCTGCTGGCTGCACTGGGTATGATGATGTTCCCGATTTTTACTGTTTATGTCACTAGTCTGATTCAGAAGAAGAATAAAGAGAAAGAAGAATATTACAAGCAGTTGGAGGCGGCCGATGACAGTAAACAAAAGTAAGGCTTTTCAGCTCTCTGTCCCGCAGGGACGGGAGTTGATATAGAGAAAGGGAAATAGCTCTATCCGAAGAATGCGTCATTGGAGTGCGTACCCTATGGGAGGGCATCTGTCACGTCGAATGCCGGTTCCGTTTACATACCGGGGTAAATGCTTTTACGTACCGGGGTAAATGGCTTTACATACCGAGGTAAATGCTTTTACATGCCGGGGTAAATGGTTTTACATAGAAAGGGGAAATTCAGGTAAATATAATCTGCTGGTTATCAGTGTTACTGAGGCGGTCGCCCAAGTCGATGTTTTCCGGATAAAACTAAAAATACTGCCCATCCGCATATGGCAGACAGGCAGTATTCCAACTAATTAAACTTTGTATGATGTCATCAATTTATATGCTTGTTCAGCTCGTGCCATTTATTGATTTCCGGAAGGATACCCATAGCTATCACTTCATCACGCAGTTTGCATAAGTGAGCGTAGCTCTCTTCCATTTCTTTCTGCTCTTCAGGAGTACCTTGTACTTCTTTATAGCTAACGCCTTCTTTGGTGATGGAAGTTTCCATTGCCATCAGGATGTGGTCGAACTTCTTGTCAGATACATAAGTGCCTGCCGGCCAGCGGAAAGGTTGTCCGCCCATGGCTGCCGCGATCATTTCGATAGACAGATAAGCCGGGCTTTGGAATGAAGAGCGTCCGCGCAGATCAATGATGTGTTTTCCACCTTGAATAACGCGTACTTTCAGATCTTCCCAATCCTGCATAGGCATGCGTGGAGTATCGATAATCTTGGTCAGCGCTTCACCTTGTACTTTAGTGGTAGAAGCAAATACGGCCATCTGTTCTCCGTGGCCGCCATATGTACGGCAGTTTACAATTTCGGATGCGGGGATATGGAGGTACTTCACCAGTTCGTTTTGCAGGCGGGTGCTGTCCAGAGCGGCCAGTGTGGATACCTGTGACGGTTTCAAGCCGGCATAGAGCAATACAATCAGTCCGGTGATATCGGCAGGATTGAACACTACGACCACATGTTTCACATCCGGGCAATACTGGCGGATATCTTTACCAAACTGGGCTGCGATTTCTGCGTTACCTTTCAACAAGTCTTCACGGGTCATGCCTGCTTTACGGGCGGCACCACCGGATGACACAATGTACTTCGCACCTGATAAAGCTTCTTTGATATCTGAAGTGTAAGTCAGGTTTACGCCTTCGAACGCACAGTGGTACAGCTCCTCGGCTACACCTTCCAAAGCTGGTGCATAAGGATCATACAGACAAATGTTCGGAGTCAGTTTCATCATCAGGGCAGTCTGTGCCATGTTAGAGCCAATCATTCCGGCAGCTCCTACGATCGTAAGTTTTTCGTTGGTTAAGAATTCCATAATTTATATCTTTTTTAATTCGACAATTGCTTTGTTTCTTGTTTCCGGTGCAAAGATAACTCGTTTAAACGCAGGTTGTTTATCGAAAAAAGTTTTGCGCTATAATGAAAAGTTATCGTCTGCGGATGATAACAAACAGATGCAGCGATATGTTTTTCGACGGCTTATTATTCTTACGTCTGTTTTTTATTTATCTTTGTCACAAACTGAATGAAGATTATGAGTATTGAATTAGGAAAATTCAACCAGCTTGAGGTAGTCAAGCAGGTAGATTTCGGTATGTATCTGGATGGCGGAGAAGAAGGCGAAATTCTGCTGCCTACCCGTTATGTGCCCGAAGATTGTAAGGTGGGAGACTGGTTGAACGTCTTCCTCTATCTGGATAATGAAGAACGGTTGATAGCCACTACGCTGACACCTTTGGTACAAGTAGGCGAGTTTGCTTGTCTGGAGGTATCTTGGGTCAATCAGTTCGGAGCTTTCCTCAATTGGGGACTGATGAAGGACCTGTTTGTCCCTTTCAGTGAGCAGAAGATGAAGATGCAGGTAGGGAATAAATACGTCATTCATGCCTACATTGACGATGAAAGTTTCCGCATCGTAGCTTCAGCCAAGGTAGACCGCTATTTGTCCAAAGAGAAAGCTCCTTATCAGCCGGGCGAAGAGGTGAACATACTTATCTGGCAGAAGACGGACCTTGGGTTTAAGGCGATCATTGAGAATATGTACAGTGGTTTGCTGTATGATAGTGAGATCTTTCAGACCTTACATACGGGCGATACGCTGAAAGCATATATTAAGCAGGTACGCGAAGACGGCAAGATAGACCTGATTCTCCAGAAACCGGGTTTTGAGAAAGTTGATGATTTCTCAAAAACACTTTACCGCTATATTGCAGACCACGGCGGACGGATCGGATTGAATGACAAGAGCCCCGCCGAAGAGATTTACGATGTTTTCGGTGTCAGTAAGAAGACATTCAAGAAAGCCGTTGGCGACTTATATAAGAAACGTCTGATCCTGCTCCACGAAGACGGAATCGAGTTGGTTCGTCCCTAAACTGAATAGGGAAAACCCTACGTATGAATAGACAGAATCATTAGGGTGGGGAGTTTCCTCACCCTATTTTTGTGATATTAAAAACAATAAAAACTAAACGATATGCGAAAAGTAATCATAACCCTTTGTTTCTTGTTCGCTGCATTTATGGCACAAGCCGGAAGAATCAGCGGAATAAATATCCAGAGTGCAGGTGAGGCGATTCTTGTCTTTATGGATGGCGAACAGATATGCACGCCGACAGAGACTTGCTTCATAGCCAACTATTCGGGCAGACACCGCATAGAGGTATATGCCGCGCGCTATATCCCGCGCACCGGACAGAGTGTAAAAGGAGATTTGTTGTTTCAGGAATGGGTGTCAAATCCCGGTATGAACATACGGGATATCCGGGTAGGTAGAGACAATCGTCCCGATTTCCGTCCGGACCGTCCTGATTACCCCGACCGTCCGTCACGTCCCGGATACGGATATGATGTGGTGATGAACCGTGCAGAGTTCGACCGCTTTCTGAGAACAGTGAAAGATAAGCCTTTCGATTCTGACCGCAATAAACTGATCGAGACTACGCTTGTCTCTACCGGCTTTACTTCCGATCAATGCCTCCAGTTGGTTAAGTTGTTCAGTTTCGACAGTGAAAAAATAAAGCTGATGCAGGCCATGTATCCGCGGATTGTTGATAAACCGAATTTTTATCTGGTTATTGAGAGTCTGACCTTTCAGTCCGATAAGAATAAGATGAACGAATTTGTGAGAAAATACCATAGTCAACGTAACTAAAACCTATATAAATTATGAAAAAGATACATGTTTCAGCAATACTACTCTTGCTCGTTGTCATGAGTAGTTGTGCCAGCCTGTTGGCAGATTTCAGGAACAGCCAACTGATGGGGATTCAGAAAGGAATGACGCAACAAGAGGTGAAAACCATTCTTGGAGAACCGAACTACAGACGCTTTGATGGTGGCATGGAAGAGTGGGAATATCGCGGGTACCTTTCCAAAGCAGGGCCTTCGGTGATTTGCGTTAACTTTATAGACAACCGTGTCGTAGGGCTGGATTCGTTCAAGGACGGTGCACCCACTGTTCCTCCCGCTCCATCTTTCTCTTTAGGTATTGGCGGTACGGTTTCCGCTTCGGAAGTGGGGCCTTCCTATAGCTACAGGGCAATGAGAAATGATGAATTTGCCCGCTTCCTGAATGATGCAAAGAGTAAAACATTCGACTCGGACAGGACGGACTTTATCGAAAAAGCAGCGAGTTCTACCGGGTTTACTTCAGAGCAATGCCGTAGACTGATAAAACTTTATAGCTTTGATGATGACCGCACTAAGGTGCTGAAGATACTTTACCCGAGTGTAGTGGATAAAGATAACTTCTCCATAGCAGTAGATGAACTGGACTTCCTGTCGAATCGGAGTACTGTGAAGGATTTTGTGAAGAATTATAATAGAACTAAATAGACTTGAGATATGAAGAAACGAGTACTGATATTCTTTCTGGCCATCGGAATCACTGCTGTAAGTAGTGTGAGCATGGCTGCCATGAGCAATAGCCGCATTCGTAAGGAGACTCGTTTCCTTACCGACAAGATGGCTTATGAATTGAACCTGAGTACGGGACAATATAATGATGTATACGAAATCAATTATGATTTTGTTTACTCCATCCGTTATCTGATGGACGATGTGATGCGGGGAGAAGAGTGGGCGCTCGATAAATACTATCGCACGTTGGATATTCGTAACGATGACTTACGATGGGTGCTGACTGCTTCACAATATCGGCGTTTTATAGGGGTGGATTATTTCTATCGCCCGATTTACGCCAATGGCGGAGGCTGGAGCTTCCGGGTCTATATCCGGTATACAAACCATAACCACTTCTATTTCGGAAAGCCTTACCACTATAGCAGTTATTGCGGCGGACACTATCGTACGCACTATCATAACAGCTATTATCGCGGACGTTACCGGCATGACTTCTATTCCGGTTCCCACAGCATAAGAGATCACCGGAATTATAACACGCACCGTCGTTCCGATTTCGGTACGGTAACTATACGTCCTAATTCGGCACGGAGAGATGATGTGCGGAGGAATGATGTGCGGAGGGAAAGTTCTGCCTCACGAGATAAAAACAGGGTGACTCCGAGGAGTTCGGCAACTCCCAATAGGGTGACTCCTGAACGTACGGATAGCAGACGCAGTAGTAGCCGGAGCCAGGAGAGGGTGAAGAGTAATAATGGCACCCGAAGTTCAGTCTCTGAGCGTTCTTCTTCAAGCAGACGCAGCAGTGGAAATTCTGCTTCAGGGAGTAGCCGTAGTTCTTCTTCCCGCTCGTCGGAAAGAGGGAGCCGGGATAAATAACGTCAGTTCGACGAATTTTATTTGTCTGCATTTCGATCTTCCACCTTCCATCTTTTTGAGTTTATCACTCTAATAATCAAAGAAATATCCGGTGGAAGATCGCATTTTTCAGCCCTTTATCTTCCACCCGTATCTTCCATCTTCCACCTACTGTTTTAAGGCAAAAGTAAGGCGTAAAATGCTGGTAATCAGCCGAAAGATACGCGTTTCTTAAGCAAATACACCTCTTAAAGCATTTCGTTTTCCCTTGTTGTTTAACCGGAAATGGTGCAATCTGCATCCGGTTTCGGGCAGGCGTGCCCATGAGCCCGGGTACACGTGCCCATGAGTCCGTATACCCGGGCTTATAAGCCCGGGTATACGGGACGAGATAAAGATACCGACATGAATGATTAAATATTGATAATTAGATGATTAAATATGAAATAGAATAGAGAAACGATTCATGTGAACTGGTTAAATGAAAGAAAAAGAACCGCTGTCCTCCGGGGGGTAGAGTGGCAGCGGTTCGACGAGTTAACTGGTTTGGTGAGTCGGATTTAGATTTAAAGTCAATTATAAAAGAGAATTTATTATGAAAGATCAAAGTACTATAGCCCGTCTATAATGACAGGCGTTTTGTGATAATGGTTCTTTTTGCATATTTGATTGATCCGGGATATATATTTGGAAGTGGCATACGCCTGGCTTGGTGTACGTTTCAGGCACGAATATTTCACTTTATGAATTTCTAAAAGAAGTTCGGCTACAAAGACAATCATGTCTGCACGTTCGATATGGGAAGGTGAACAGAAACACTCTGCATATTCGTAATCCCGGGTAGAGAGTGTATAATGCAGAATCTTTTTACCTCGCTGAAAAATAAAATCCAACCGATACCAACCGTTTGCGTTGGTTCTGCGCCGGTGGAAAGACAAGATTTTGATAGTAGATTGTTTGCCCATAGCTCAAACGTATATCGGGCAGGGAAAAATGAACGGCCCTGCTGACCCGCTGAACTACATCATTCCATTGCAGAGCAAGAAAAGCATATATGCTGACCCATTACGGTATCAGACACGGGGGCAGAGCCGTCTTTTATCCAGAAGCTGCGGACATAAATAAATTATGCCCGTAGCTAAAGTTAGACAAAGAATGCTTTCTATGTCTTGCTCTCCAAGCGAGAGAATGTTGTAGTTCACCACAAAGATGGTGATAATTTCTGAATTGCCATAGCAAACGGCTAAAAAATGTACAATGAAACACTTTTTACGGTGGAATTGTTTGCTGAATACCCTTTGTATAGGGGGACTTAACAAAGAAATAACGGTTCTGTGTCGGTAAATGCTCTCTTAGCAGATAAATCAGTTAGGATGGGGATGTGTCAAAAGCCTTTTCACCAAATAGATTATCACAGATTAACAACTTTACTAATCAATGACTTAAAATTCACTCTGTGTTACTCTGTGTCCTCTGTGGTGAGTTTCCCTCTATTCTGCTTTGGGTATCTGATAAATTACTGTATGCTGTCTCTCCTCAAGTCTTTCCTTGCTTCGCCGGTCACATTTATCTCCGGTCGGATACTGTCGGCCGCTGCTTCGCTGATAACTCCCTTTTTTGCCAGTCGTTCGGCTATCAATCGATAATAGTCTTCCAGGTTTTCTTTCAGTTTCATGTCACCGGTGAACGAATTTCGGAAATGCTTGGGCTTCGGAATGATGGATGCCAGGAAGATGGACTCCTCGGCTGTCAGTTGAGACGGGCGTTTTTTAAAGTAGTAGGCAGCAGCCTCCTGTGCTCCGTAGACAAGCGGCCCCCATTCCACTATGTTCAGATATACTTCGTACATCCTGTCTTTGGAAGTGAGACGTTCCGTTTCTATCAGCCAGACGATCAGGGCTTCTTCCAGTTTCCGGGCGATGTTTTTGTTCCGGTTCAGGAATACGTTTTTTACCAGCTGCATGGTGATGGTACTTCCCCCACGGGCAAAACGTTTCACTTTCAGGTCTTGTATCAATGCTTCACGCATGGCATCGGGAAGAAAGCCCCGGTGATAGTAGAAGGCTCCGTCTTCACTTTGCATCACAGACATTTGCAATAGTGGGGAGATGCTGTCCAGTGGCGTGAAATGTTCCCATGAGGGGCCTATGGGGAAAGTGCGTACCGGCTGTCCGTTTTCGTAAGCCGTATAGATAAACTCTTCCGACATTTTACCAAGGTCTGTGGCTCCGTATTTCACAATGCGGAAGTTTCTCTCCTTTAATTCCGATTCCAGCTTCAGGCTGTCCGGTAGGGCAAAGTCCACATCCAGCAAGAAATGATAGGACAGTTCGCCGTCCGTCTTTATCCCTTCCAGATTGCTGAATAGTCCTTTGGGGAGCGAGCCGAAGAGTTCGTTTGCCGGAAACCAGGACTTGTTTAAAGCTGCTGTGAAGTGCCATTGGTGTTCTCTCTTCTCAGCTTTCAGATAAGGATGAAGCTGCATCTGGTTGAATTGCACCAAGGTTGTGCTGTCCAGTTCGGCGAACTCTTTACCCACAAGCACCCGGTAGGATATTTGTCCGCGGTCCAGATTGACTGTTTGAGGGGAAAGAGCTTTGTGATACACTTCAAGTCCGTTGACTGCTGCTTGTCCTGTCAGTATAATCTGACCGCTGTTTCCTTCCGATTCAGTCAGGCTATAGGTAAGGGTATCCAAGCGAATGTCCGCACCGAAACGGCGTTTGAGATAGGGGAGGGCGATTTTCTCTTTATGCTGTGCATAAAGTTCGGCTTTTAGCGTGTGGTGGCTTCGGTTTACCTCTCCACAGGTGGTCCAATGTTGGCTTACCGAATCTTCCTGTACTTCGATATCGGAGTTGAAATGGTTTTGCCGTATGCTTAATTGCGGGATGCGGATAGCTACGAAGTTACGGTCTTTCCGTTCGCTGACGTCGACTTGACGCAGTGTTCCGTTTTCGGGTAAGAGACCATAGAGCAGGTTCAGTATCCTGTTCACTCTGTGGGCATAGTCGGCTTGTGCCGAACCGGCCGGTACCTCCTGTTCCTTTTTCAGGAAGAGGAAGTCATAATTTGCTGTGCTGTCTGCTTTGATGAATGAAACTTTCAGCCGGTCGGCGGTTACGTTGCGTACTTCGATCTTTCCGCGTAGCAGTTTCCAGAAGCTGAGGCGCATGTTCAGGGCATGCAGGGTGAGGAGGGTGTCCCGCTTGTCAGGGACTACGGAAAGATTGCTCAGCTCGATTTCGTTCAGCCCTTTCATTCGCAAGGCATCGTAGCGGATGGATAATCCGTATTTTTGTTCGGTGCGCAGTATCCGCTTGCCAACCATTCGGCAGAGAATTCCGTTGCGTCCCCAATATAAACCTGTCAGAACAAGGATCAGGACACTTCCTGTAATGATGAGAGCGATGCTCCCTTTCGTACGATATTTTCCCATTATGATATGTAAACTACGGATTTATCGGCTGCAAAGTTATACAATTCCGGGAGGATGGATGATGCTCTTTCCGGAAAAATATTCTATCTTTGAGAAATCGATCATATGAGATACCGTGAAACAACTACGAACAGATAGACAGACTCTCAATGACTTAGGAGTGATGGAGAGTACGTACGGAGAGAAAACTCTTTTCTCTCTCTTTGACATGACGGAAAGTGACGGAGGAAAGAGGTGTCTGGAAGATTGGGCAACCCATCCCATATCCGATTGGCAGATGCTGCATGAAAGGCAGGAGGCAATCCGGTGTCCGGACTTCCCCGAAATACGTATTTGTCGGGAAGAGCTGGATTTTATAGAGTTTTATCTTAGTCAGGGAGACCGTCCGACAAGGGTTACTTATCTGGAATCTGTTTTATCACGTGCTTTCAGGGTGTTCAGAAGTACTCCCGAACGCTATATCATTCAGAGAGGAACAAAGTTGCTTGAAAATGTTTTGCTGGAACTGAAGATTTTTGCGGATCATGTGACCGAACTTTCTCCCCGGTTAATCCGCAGCATGGTAGCTACTGTCCTGGAGACTTATCAGGCTACGGAGTTGGGCAAAATGGTAGAATCCTGCGGACAGGAGGACGGTTTTTACCGGACCGACCGGCTGGATTATATTTTCCGCTATCGGCGCAACCATACCATTGCTGATCTTCTTTCGATTGTATATCAATTGGATGCCATCCGTACCATGCACCGTACGGCTGTTACGAAAGGATGGTGTTTTCCTACGTTTACGACCGATGGCAAATTTGTGCTTCGTGACTTTTACCATCCTCAGGTGAAAGATGCGGTGAAGAACGACTGGGATATGGAGCATGGGAATATCTGTATTTTTACAGGATCAAATATGGCCGGTAAATCCACGACCTTGAAAGCGATAGCGTCCGCCGTATGGCTGGCTCATGCCGGATTTCCGGTGCCCGCTTCTTCTATGGTCTGTCCGGTGTTTGATGGTATCTTTACTTCTATCAATCTTCCGGATTCGTTAAGGGATGGGCGCAGTCATTTTTATGCGGAAGTACTCCGGGTGAAAGAGGTGTTGCAACAGATTAATGAAGGTAACCATTGTTTTGTGCTGTTCGACGAATTGTTCAGGGGGACCAATGCACGGGATGCTTTTGAAGCATCGGTAGCCGTGACCGAAGTGCTCAGGGAGAAGGTTCACAGCCGTTTCCTGATATCCACGCATATCATAGAACTGGCCCGGAGGCTGGATGGAGACGATTCTTGTTGCTTTTATTACCTGGAATCTGCCATAACAGATGACGAACTGGTATGTAACCATAAAGTGAAGCCGGGTATTTCGGAGTCCAGGGTCGGATACTGGATTGTGAAGAGAGAACTTGCTGGAATGCAGTAATCGGATATAGAGGGTGTGCCGGGAGCCTGCCACAGCCTGACGGGTTCCCAGCACATCCTCGTGTTATTATTGTATCTTGATTACAACCGGTTTACGGATGTCCGTAACCTTGACTTGCACTACAATTCCGTTTAATTCCTTATCCGGAGTGACTCTTACCTTTTTACCGTTCACCTGTATGCTGGCTTGTGTCGTGACTCCCGGCAGTTCAATCCGGTAAGCGCGTTTCCGGGGCTGCCCTTCATAGGTTCCTTCTGCCGGCGACACGGTGATGATTGTTTGTTCTCCGGTCTTCTGATAGTTGAGGCGGGTGGTGGCATACTTGCCGGTCAGATAATCCTGCGTCAGTCCGTCATCCTCGTACAGGGTGTAAGTGTTGTCCGCTCCCTCTTCTCCCGGATAGCAACGCACGGTCAGTTCGGTGAGCGGGGTGGAGCACATTCTTTCCGTATATGGCTGCATCGGCAGCGGATGGCCTCCTTTGATAAATAAGGGGAATTCGTCCAGTGGGCTTTCTGTCTTTATGACTTGTCCACCCTCTTGTTTCTCGCCGGTGAAGAAGTTATACCAGCTTGTTCCGCCAGGCAGCCAGACCTCTTGTGTGGCTGTTTTCTTCTCTCCTTTGCCCTTTGTAGTGATGGGGGCACCCAGTAAGAGATCTCCGAACAGGAATTGTCCCGGATATTGATAGGCTTTTTCTTCTTCCGGATATTCGATGTACATGCCCCGGTTGAGCGGCAACATATCCGTATGGCACTGGCGGACGGAGGAGTAAATGTAGGGCATCAGCTGCGAGCGCAGGTGATAAATCCTGTGCATGGCCTTTTCTGCCTCTGTCCCCCAAAGCCAGGGGCGGCGGTCGAGTTTTTTGTCATATACCGAGTGGATGCGGAGTGAAGAGTTCAGCAGTCCGAATTGTGTCCAGCGGGTATAGAGTTCCGGATCGGTTCCGTCATAGAATCCACCGAGATCGTGTGCCCAGAAGAAACAGCCTGCATTGCCGCTGGTAGTCGTCAGGTCAACCTCAAAGCGGAGCAAGTCCCAGTTGCCCACGGCATCTCCGGAGAACTGGATCGGATGGCGATGGTCTCCCCAACCTGCCCAACGGCTGAATCCTGCACCGCGGAGGCGGTTACCGGCCGAGTAGTTATAATAAATGTGGTTCAGCCAGGGAAGGTGTTTCATGTTTGTACCCCGTACCAGCGGATACAGATAATCTTGTTGCCAGTCGAGCCACCAGAATGCTACACCCATGGAGTCGCTTTCCTGATGGGCATGTTTCATGAAGGCATTCATATAATTGCGGTCGCCTGCGTCAAACAAGGGTACGCCGGTTTTCAGCGTATCTGCTCCCAGGTCACGTATAAATGCTTTGTAGCTGTCCTCGTGCGGGCGGATACCGTCGTGCGGATGTTCGTTCAGTACCACGTAAATATGGTCATCTTTGAAGTCGCTTATCAGCTTCTCCGGTTCCGGAATCAGTTTCCGGTTCCAGCTGTAACCCGTCCAGCCGCGTGTGCCGGCATGTCCGGTTCCCACTTTGGCGTTTTGCGTATGCCATCCCATGTCGAACACCATGATGTCGAGTGGGAAGTCGTGTTCGCGATATTCACGTACCAGTTGACGGTAGTCTTCGTCCGTATAATTCCACCAGCGGCAATACCAGGAACCGTGTACATATTTGCGGGTCATCGGTGACGGACCGCTGACTGCCTGAAGCGATTTCAGGGCTGCCTTGTAGTCATTGCCGTAAACAAACAGATACAAATCCTGTACATGGCTGCGGTCGCGTTCGGTGACCCATCCGTTTTTCAGGATTTCTTTGCCGGTGTCGTTAATCAGGTACCATCCATCGCGGCTCAATAATCCTTCCTGTCGGTCGATGGGGCCGTCTACATCGTCGAGCGTGGTCACCGGTCCCAGCAGGTTCCGGCTTTGGCGGCTGGCTATGTACCAACGCGTCTCTTTGGGTGCGTCTCCGTTTCTGAAGTAGACAAACAGGTTGGTTTGCCCGAAGGGGAATCCGTCGTTGTAGTACTCGATGCGCAGGACGGGGGTGGTCATTACGTAGCGGTTGCCCTCTTTTCTCTCCACTTTTACGTCGGTACATCTGGGAGTGCGGTCGACAGCGAAGAGTGTAGAGTCATTCAGGAACTGTCCCTGCTGTGCGTACTCCATACGCACCAGATGGTCGGTGACGAACGTGAACCGGCTGTTGCCTATAACTACCGGATTTGAACAGAAGGACGGCAGGCAGAAGAGTAGCCCGGCTATCCGGAGAATGGTTCGTTGGATGTTTCTCATGTCGTTTTTATTTTCGTTAATTGAACTGTTCAGGCTGTATCTGTATTTTCATTTCATACGAGGAACCCTCGCATACCCGGACGAAGGTTCCTCGGATGATTCTCCTTTTATAGATTCTTTTCCGGTACTGTCAGTCCGTTACGGAAAATGTCGAAACGGCAATAACCTCCGAGAGCCGGTTCTTTGCGACATCTTGTCCGAATGGAGAACGGTTGGTAACCACAGTTGGAGTTGTTTTTCCCGCTTGGAGCATTTGTGTACGTACTACTTTGGGTAGTCATTGCGTTTTGCCATCAGGTTTTGGATGGTCATGTAATGCTTTTCATACGTGTCCGGATTAAGATCGCCCTTGCTCGTTTTCTTCCACGATTTCATTCCGACGGTCATACTTTCCAGTCACTCCTCTGCTACCTGCTCATCGTGAACATACGATTTAGCAAACTAAAAACGCTGCAAGGTATGAAAAAAAAGCAAAAGAGGATGAACAAGGTATGTGTTTTCTTTTTTTCTGAAATGAAATGTCCGTTAATGTAAGTGATATGTCCGTTCCTGAACATCCTGTGAATTTGTATGTGTGCTGATAGTTAGATAGTTATTAGTCTGGCACATTACTTGTACTGGGATAAATGGGTGAGTTGTCCAATTGTGGCATAACTTACTCTTAGATTGTAATTTTGATTGATAAAGGGTGGAATGTGAATTTCGCCCTTTATTTTGTCCGGGCAGCAGGGTAAAAAATAGGGGTGGAACTTTTTTCCCACCCCTATCACTTACAATAATAATAACTTCTTTTCTTAATCAATGGGCTGTCCTTTATAGAAGTCCAGTATCTTTGTACGGAACAGATAATCATATTTGGCTTGAATCCGGTCGGACAATGCTTTGGTGAGATTCAGCTTAGATTCATTGTATTCAACCGAAGTTGCTTTTCCATTATCGAATTTCTCACTCATCAGACGGAAAGATTCCCGGTTGGCCTCTACGGCTGATTCGCTTGACTTAAACTTGCTTTCGGCGGCTACAGCATTGTACCATGCTTGTTGGATTTCTTTGTACAGTGCTTTCTTGCTGTTGTCCAATTGCAGTGCCAGATTGGTCTGTTGCAGGCGTGCCGTACGTACGCGGTTGCGGGTAGCCAGACGATTGAATATAGGTATATTCAAACTGAATCCGGCATATTTATTCAGGTTGTTCTTCATTTGATTACCAAAACTTGAACCGGCACTACCGTTTACTGTATAGAAATTCGTACCTAATCCGGCTGAGAAGGATAACTGAGGATAGTAGCTGCTTTTAGCTATACGGATGTTTTTCTCACTACCTTCAAGGCGGTATTGGGCTGCTTTGATACCGGGCTTGTATAACATGGCCTGATTATAAATATCGTCCGGTGAAGTAAGTGGAGAAAACTCCAACTCAGTATCCGGGGCAGCCAATGCGAAGTTCTCCGGAGTTGGCAGTTCAAGCAATTGGCTTAGGTCGAGCAAAGCCAACCGGTAATTGTTATCTGCCTGCACAGCGCTCATTTCGTCTTGTGCAACACGTGCTTTGGCTTCAGCAACCTCGGCAGGAGAGGCTTTTCCTACTTCATGCAAGCGGGTGATACGGTTCAGTTGCTCTTTACTGAGGCCTACCTGGCTCTGGGCCACTTTACTTAGTTCCAGATTAAAGAGTACTTGCAGATAAGCAGAAGTGACATTGATGGCCAGATCCTCTTTCGCTTTATTCAAGTCTTCTATTGCAGCTTTCAGGTTGAGCTTCGTAAGCTCGTACTGATTGGGTAGTTCCAGACCGGTGAATAAGGGAATATTCGTACCCAGGCTAAAGCTGCTGCTACCGCTGTTAATGTCGTTGTAGGTATTGTCTACGGGTGATGCCGTGCGCCCCCAGCTCCAGTTTTGCGAAGCGCTACCGCTGAGGTTGGGCAGGCGTGCCCATTTGGCTGTGTTTACATCCACCTTGCTTTGTTCGGCTGAATTTGCTGTTTGCTGCACACTGATGTTATGCTCAATGGCATAATCGATACACTGACGTAGAGTCCATCCTTCCTGTGCCTGTGCAGCGTAAGTGGACAGTCCGGTCAGTATCAGTAAATTAATTAATATTTTGTTTCCCATATTATGCGTTGTTGGTGATTCGTATTTTCTTTATACCTCTTTTATATATAAAGGCTTATTTACTTTTCTTTTCCGAAGCTCTCACTTTTTCTTTTCCGGTCAGACCCTCTTTGATTTCCAGTTTGATACCATCGCTCATACCGGTTTTGATTTGGCGACGTTCGAACTTCTGTTCGGGAATGCTATCGGTCATTACCCATACGAACGTGCTGTCACCGCTGAATTCGATTACGCCCTCGGGAACTGCCAAAACTTTCTGTGCACGTTGCAGCACGATTTCTGCGTTGGCAGAATATCCGGAACGGATCTGTACTGAATCCGGTGCGTGAACGGCCGCTTTAATCTCAAACTGATTGGCTCCGTTTTCTTCCACACCTTTCGGAGAAATGTATTCCAGTTCGGCATCAAATGTAAGATTCTGCAAAGCACCGATCGTCAGTTTCACCGGCATACCTTCATGGATACGTCCAACCTCTGTTTCGTCTATTTTACCTTTGAAAATCAGGTCATTCATGTTAGCTACCGTGGCGATAGTCGTACCGTCATTGAACGTATTACTCATAATAACGGAGTTACCTACTTTGATAGGTACATCCAGAATCAGTCCGTTGATGGTCGAACGGATCAGTGTGCTACTGAACGATGCACTGTTTTTGGTGATACCCTCTTTGATGATTTCCAATGCATCTTTTGCAGTCTGCAATTCTTCGCGTGCCTTCTTTATATCCACTTCACTCTTCTCGAATTCCTCTTTGCTGATTAACTTGTCATTATAAAGCTTCTTGATACGTCCGAAGTCGGTCTCTGCCTGAGCTGCACTGATTTCTGCTACGCGCACACGGCTTTCGGCTGAGTTTAACTGGCCCAGTTCCGGAATAACTTTCACTTTTGCGATCACTTCACCTTGTCTGATGGTTTGTCCGGCCTCCTTATATACCTCGGATATGATACCGGATATTTGTGGTTTAATAAGTACTTCATCTCGTGGTTCTACTTTACCGGTGGCCACTGTAGTCTTTTCCAGGTCGGCAACTTCCGGGGTGACAGTTTCATATACAGTTGTTTGGGGTTTCGACTTCTGGTACAGGAATATGAATGTCCCAATGAAGATGGCGGCTACCACTACCAGTAATGTGATTTTCAGATACTTTTTCATCTTGTTTTATATTTTGAATTGTTATTTTCTATACTTGACTGTGTCTCTTTTCTGCTTTTTGTGGGGGAGAGGCTGTACTTTATTCATCTCTGATAGCCTCTATCGGACGGATGGCCATTGCTCTGTAAGCCGGTGCCAGCCCGGCCAGTAATCCCAGTGTCACCAGCAACAGGCACGTTCCGATAGCCATGCCAAAGGAGACCTGGAAGTGAGAATAATGGTCTTTACCGGAGTTAACGCCTATTTCCATCAATTGCAGGATCAATACTCCAAAAGAGATGCCGGCCATGCCTGCTATGGTAGTCAGTACCATACTTTCCGATAAGATCTGTTGCAAGATATCTTTCGGACGGGCACCGATGGCACGTCGTATACCTATTTCCGTGGTTCGTTCCTTTACCGTTACCATCATGATGTTCGATACACCGATGGCGCCGGCCAGCAAAGTACCTAAGCCCACCATCCAGATCAGTACATGGATACCGGTAAACAAATTATCCATCATCGAGAACATGGCTTCCGCATTCAGTTTCATGACTGCCTGCTTATCGTCCGGTGCTATATAGTGTGCTTCTTTCAGGATGCTTTCTATTTCCGGTTCCAGATCGCTTACTTTTTTCCCGGGTTTCACGGTATAGCATATCACATCGATACGTTTTCCCATATTGTAGGCTTGTTGCATGGTACTAAAAGGCAATACAACAGCTTCCGAAGCCCGTCCCTGAATATTTATGTTTCCTTCGGATACGCACATACCGATCACCTGGTAATAGATTCCGTCTACCCGTACATACTTTCCACAAGGATCTTCGCCCGGATTGAAAAGGCTTTCGTAAACGCGTTTGCCGATCACGCAGACTTTGCGTCCTTCGCGTACGTCCACATCATTGATGAATCTTCCGTAAGCCATATCCTGATTTTCAATCTTGGCGTAGTCCGGATAGAGCCCCTTTACGCTGCAATCATACTTTTTTTCTCCGAAAATGGCCGTCGAGCCCCAGCGGGCTATCGATGGGGTAATAACATCGATATCTTTTACTTTCTCACGGATTTGTTCTACATCCGAGTTCTCGATATCCCAGTAGCGCCCTTTACGGAATCCTTTGTAAGCTTCCCCTGTTTTCTGGGAGCCCATGAATCCCGAGTTGGTGGCAAATCCTTCGAATTCGGCTTGCATCATGTCCTGCATCCCTTGTCCGCCCCCCATCAGGGCTATCAACATGAAGATACCCCAGAATACTCCGAAAGCCGTCAGCAGGCTTCGTGTTTTGTTTCTTGTTATCGTGACGAGGATTTCCTCACACGTGTCTATATCTACTCTCATAATCAATCTGCTCTAAGTGCTTCAATAGGTCTGATACTTACTGCTTTTTTGGCCGGGAAGAATCCTGCCAATGTGCCTGCGATTACCAGGGTTAATGTGGCCTGTATGGCAATACTGATATCTACCGTCGGATTCAGGAATACCGTTTCCGAGAACATTCCCACATCTACGGTTTGTTCTCCGGCCACCTTATTCATCCATTCGGTAGCTGCGATTCCCGCTACCATGCCGATATATCCAAAGAGGGTCGTAATGGTTACACTCTCTACGATAATCAGCCACAGGATGGAGAATGGCTTGGCACCCAATGCCTTGCGGATCCCAAATTCGCGTGTTCTCTCTTTCACTGTGATCAGCATGATATTTGATACACCCACAATGCCACTCAGAAGTGTAAAGACACCGATCACCCAGATGGCCGTGCGCAGGATACCCATGGCATTCTGAGATTGCAGATAGTTGGTAAAGCGGTTCCATATCCATAGTGCACTGTTGTCCGAAGGATCGAAACGATGTTTGGCACCCATCACTTTACGATAGGCTGCTTCAAATGCCTCATTCGATTCCATCGTGGTGAGCCCTTTGGTCGTGAAAGTCAGGTTGTTTAGTTTATCGCCTTTATTGTAAATCACCTGTAGGGTTGAGAAGGGAATATATGCTTCACTGCTTCCCTGGTCACCCGGATCGGTGTAAAGTCCTACTACCTGATAAGAAACTCCACCGGCATTTACGAATTTTCCGATAGGCTCTGTTCGGCTTTTTCCGAAAAGGATCTCAGCCGTTTTGGTATGTAGTACAATTACTTTTCGCCGTTCTTTGAGGTCGATATCATTAATGAACCGTCCCTCTGTCGATTTTACGGATTCCACTTCTGTAAAGTTCGGATATACCCCTTCCAGTGAAAGGTTAACGTACTCCTGTCCGTAACTCAGATTCACATTGCTCTGCCATTGACTGGCACCTACGCTGATGATGTTGTCACTGAAATGTTCCATGGTAGCATTCAAGTCTTTGTTATCCAGTTGAATGCGGCGTCCCTCTTTCAGTCCGTCGTAGGGTTTTCCGGTCCATCCCGGATAGATTTTGATGGAGTTCAGTGCTCGTGCGGAGGATGACTTTTCAAAAGCATGGATCAGCCCGTTACCGGCTCCCAATAGCACTATCAGCATGAAAATTCCCCATGCTACGGCAAATCCGGTCAGGAACGTACGAAGTTTGTTCCGTTTAATGGTGCCATATATTTCTTGCCAAATGTCAATCATATTTGTATTTGTTTTTATTTCATATATCCATCCTTGCCGAATGGTGAGGCATCATGATTCTGGTTCTCTTCAATCCGTTCGATAATACCGTCTTTGATGTGAATAATCTTGTCCGTCTGGTTGGCAACTCCGCTTTCGTGGGTTACTACGACAATGGTCATTCCGGTCTTGTGCAGGTCTTTCAGGATTTGCATGACTTCTACTGAAGTTTTGCTGTCCAGTGCACCGGTAGGTTCGTCGGCCAGAATAATCTGAGGCTGTGTAATCAGGGCACGGGCGATGGCTACACGCTGTTTCTGACCGCCGCTCATTTCGTTGGGCATGTGGTGTGCCCAGTCCTTGAGCCCCAGTTTGTCGAGGTATTCCATAGCCATTGCGTTCCGCTTTTTCCGGCTTACTCCTTGGTAAAATAGAGGTAGTGCAACGTTTTCTACTGCGTTTTTGAATGAAATCAGGTTAAACGACTGGAAGATGAAACCGATCATCCGGTTGCGGTACTCCGCGGATTTAGTTTCGCTTAGGTTTTTAATCAACACATTGTTGAGGTAATACTCTCCGTCATCGTAATTATCCAGTATACCTAATATATTAAGTAAAGTAGATTTGCCGGAACCTGATGCTCCCATAATGGAAACGAATTCACCCCGCTCGATATCGAGATTGATGCCTTTGAGTACGTGGAGGGGGGCTCCGTTGTTGTAGGTTTTGTTAATGTCTTTTAAGTGTATCACAGTTTCATCTATTTAGTTTCAATTTTCTTATGATTTGTTCTATTAGACGCACGGTTGATACGAAAAGTTGCAAACGAAGTGAACTTTTTTAAAAAAAGATTTTGTAGACTCAATCTTCTTTACGTAATTTGTGTGCAATAAACATTTAATATTAACTAACCCTTTAAATAAGAGTATCATGAATTCAAGCATGGAGAAACCCTACGTAGTGGGTATTGACATTGGCGGAACAAACACTGTCTTTGGAATTGTTGACGCGCGCGGAACTATTATAGCAAGCGGTGCAGTGAAAACTCAGGTATATCCTACAGTAGAAGAATATGCAGATGAAGTATGCAAAAATCTTCTGCCGTTGATCATTGCAAATGGCGGGGTGGATAAAATAAAGGGTATCGGCATTGGCGCTCCTAATGGAAACTATTATACCGGAACCATTGAGTTTGCTCCTAACCTGCCTTGGAAAGGTGTATTGCCGTTGGCTTCTATGTTCGAGGAACGTCTGGGCATTCCGACAGCCTTGACAAACGATGCTAATGCTGCCGCTGTGGGTGAAATGACTTACGGGGCTGCTCGCGGTATGAAAGATTTTATCATGATTACTCTGGGAACAGGTGTCGGTAGTGGTATTGTTATCAACGGACAAGTGGTTTACGGACATGACGGCTTTGCCGGAGAACTCGGTCACGTGATCGTTCGTCGTGACGGACGTATCTGTGGTTGCGGACGTAAAGGATGTCTGGAAACATACTGTTCGGCTACAGGTGTGGCACGCACTGCACGCGAATTCCTCGCTGCACGTACCGATGCCAGCTTGTTGCGCAATATCCCGGCAGAGAGCATTGTATCGAAAGATGTATACGATGCTGCCGTACAGGGAGATAAGCTGGCTCAGGAGATTTTCGAATTTACAGGTAATATTCTGGGTGAGGCATTGGCTGACGCTATTGCTTTCTCAAGTCCCGAAGCTATTATCTTGTTCGGTGGTTTGGCAAAATCGGGCGACTATATCATGAAGCCGATTACAAAAGCCATGGAAAACAATCTTCTGAACATTTACAAAGGCAAAACAAAATTGCTCGTTTCTGAGTTGAAAGACTCCGATGCTGCCGTACTGGGTGCCAGTGCATTGGCTTGGGAGTTGAAAGACCTGAGAGACTAAGAGCGAATGAAAGCGATTATTTAGCTGAAAGCTCCGGAAGCAATTCCGGAGCTTTTTTTGTCTGTGTGGGCAGGAACTTCGGGATGTACTCCAATATCGTTTTGTCAAAAATGTCATTTTGTATTTTCTATCGGTTCAGGGCGGGCATATTCCGATCTTTGTTGGGAACCGGTGGGAAAAATGAATTTTAGCTGACTCTCGGCAGGTCAAAAAGATATCTTATTGAGCTTGATCCTCGCCGGAAGAAAGAAAAGTTCTTTTATTCTGTTTTGTATGATAGCGAATCTTGTAGTCTAACTTCGAAATGGTACTTGGGATACCTCACTCCAACCGGAGCTAATAAGTGAAAAATGACTTTGATTTTAGACTATTAATAACCTCTTTGGAAGAAGTTAATGATTTGTTTCGACTTTATTAATAAAAGACTCGGACGTTATTAACAAAAGACTTGGAAGAAATTAATAATCTCTTTCGTCTTTTTCCGTATATATACTCTCAAAGTGATCAAGTTCTGCATGAATACTCTTTTTTTATTCTTTTTTATGCAAGAAAGATCTACAGAAGCTCTTTGTTTAAGAAAGGGGTGGTTAGCAAATCGATTGAAAAGAGAGTATAATGATTCCATTTTATAAGATTTAGCATCTTTTTGCCGGATTCCTTTTTTATCATCTTCCAATGCTGTAAGGGGGGGGCTATTTGTTTCTTTTGGATTTCCATACATGAAGACTATCGGAAGCTTTTCGATGATTATACTGTATAAGTGCTTGTGCCGCGAAAGGTAGGAATGATAATTGTGTTACGAAATAAAAAAGAGGAAATCTTGCCAGAAGATTCCCTCTTTTTTATTTCGAATCGAAAAGTAAGGCTGATTAGCCGTTAACTCTTTTTTCTTTGATTCTTGCTTTCTTACCAGTAAGAGCACGCAGGTAGTACAGTTTAGCGCGACGTACTTTACCAACCTTGTTCACTTCGATGCTGTCGATAGCCGGTGATTCGATTGGGAAAATTCTTTCTACGCCTACAGTTCCTGACATTTTACGTACAGTAAAACGTTTCTTTTCTCCGTGACCTGCAATTTTGATAACAACACCACGGTACAACTGTACACGTTCTTTGTTACCTTCGATAATACGATATGCTACTGTTACAGTGTCGCCTGCTTTGAAGCTCGGGTGCTGTTTTCCGGTAGCGAATGCTTCTTCTGCAATTTTAATTAAATCCATTGTTGTTTATTATTAAATTGTTTTATCGTTACAACGCAACATACCAGGCAACTCTCTCCTGACAGCGATTGCGCGAAAGCGGTGCAAAGTAACGAATTATTTGCCGGATAGCCAAATGTTTTTGTATATTTGTAGCATTATTAAGTACTTAAGGATATGAAACAAAATTACGCAAAGATTATTTCAGGAGTAATTCTGGCGGGGTTGCTGACATTTACTTCTTGCCAGTCGACGCACGAAATGGCAAAAGCCGATTATCGGGTTGCCAAGGTAGAAGGAAGGATGATTGACATTGACGCTAAATGGGATGCTCATCCCGATGCAGATGCCGTGGCAATATTAAAGCCTTACAAAGAGAAGATAGACAACATGATGTATGAGGTAATCGGCACCAGCGAGCAGAAGATGGACAAAGGTCATCCCGAAAGTCTGCTTTCCAATCTTGTTGCGGAAGTATTGCGCCAGGCTGCGGTGAAAGTACAGGATAAGCCGGCTGACATGGGATTGGTGAATATGGGCGGATTGCGTAATATTTTGCCTGCCGGGGATATTACGGTGGGAACGGTATATGAGATATTGCCATTCGAAAATTCACTTTGCGTAATGACGATGAAGGGAACACACCTGAAAGCATTGCTCACAAGTATTGCTTCGCTGAAGGGAGAAGGAGTGAGTGGTATCCGGATGGAAATCACTAAGGATGGAAAATTACTGAACGCTACAGTGGGCGGCCAGCCGATTGATGACAACAAACTTTATACGGTGGCGACCATTGATTATCTGGCTGACGGTAACGGAAGCATGGAAGCTTTCTTGCAAGCGGAGAAACGTGTATGTCCGGAAGGAGCAACATTACGCGGACTCTTTCTTGACTATGTGAGACAACAAACAGCTGCCGGAAAGAAGATAACTTCGGCACTGGATGGTAGAATCACCGTGAAGTAAAGGTATAATAGAATGTAAAATGATAAAATTCAGTGAATTATGATATCCCCAACCAATAATAAATATATTCTTAGTTTTATAGAAAAGAATTTTCTGGCTTTCTTTTTCATTTTCTTTTTTTCTTTTTCAGCATTTGCCCAACAGGACAAGAAACTGATCCTGTTGCAGACCAGTGATGTGCATAGCCGTTTGGAACCTATCAATCAGGAAGGTGACCGGAATTATGATAAGGGAGGATTTGTACGTCGCGCTACATTTGTGAAAGAGTTCCGTAAGGAACATCCTGATATGTTATTGTTCGACTGCGGAGACATATCACAGGGGACTCCTTATTATAATATGTTTCAGGGTGAGGTAGAAGTGAAGATGATGAACGAAATGAAATATGATGCCATGACTATTGGCAACCATGAATTTGATTTCGATCTGGATAATATGGCACGTTTGTTCCGGATGGCCGATTTTCCGGTGGTATGTGCCAACTACGATGTGAGTGCCACAGTGCTTAAAGACTTGGTGAAACCATATATAATCATCGAGAGAAACGGAGTTAAGATTGGTGTTTTGGGATTGGGCTGCCAACTTGAAGGCATGGTTCAGGCCAATAAATGCGTGGGAGTCGTTTATAATGATCCTATAGCTACGGCAAATGAAGTGGCTGCTGTCCTGAAAGAAAAAGAGGGTTGTGATGTGGTTGTTTGTCTTTCTCACTTGGGTGTGCAATATGATGAAAACCGGTTGATTCCTAAAACCCGTAATATAGATGTTGTTCTCGGAGGGCACTCGCATACCTTTATGAAAGGACCGAAAACTCTTCTTAATATGGATGGCAAAAATGTATCATTGATGCATACCGGTAAGAGCGGCATCTATGTAGGACAGATGGACTTGACACTTGAAAATAAGAAATAAGAGGGATTATCCCTCTTGAAATACCCCCAAACAAACTATGCTAAAACAATTGCTAACCGCTGCGTTGCTGCTGGGTGCGGGTGCTCTTTGGGCTCAGCAAACAGCAGGACTCTTACCTGTACAGGAAGATGTACATTGCAATGAATGGGTAGAGCAAACGCTCTCCCGCATGAAACTGAAGGATAAGGTAGGGCAATTATTTGTTTATACCCTGGCTCCACGGACAGACAAAGATACTGAAAAATTAGTGGATAAACTGACCCGTAAGTTGAAAGTGGGTGCTTTCCTGTATTCCGAAGGAACGGTAGAAGGTCAGGCGAAATTGACCAACCGGGCACAAAGCCGGTCGAAAATTCCGTTAATGATTACTTTTGATGGTGAGTGGGGACTATCTATGCGATTGGAGAATACGCCTGTGTTTCCGCGTAATGCGGCATTGGGTTGCATCAGTGATAATGCACTGATTGAAGCCTACGGGCAGGAAGTGGCACGTGAATTCCGGGAGATGGGTGTACATGTTAATTTTGCTCCGGATGCGGATGTCAATACCAATCCTGACAATCCGGTGATCCATGTGCGTTCGTTTGGTGAAAACCCGGAAGCGGTGGCTGAGAAAGTGATAGCTTATGGGCGTGGATTGGAGAGTGGTGGTATCTTGTCTGTTTCCAAACATTTTCCCGGACATGGTGATACGGACGTAGACTCTCACAAGGCGCTGCCTGCGGTCTATTACAATCGGGCACGTCTGGACAGTGTGGAACTATATCCTTTTAAACAGGCCATTCGGGCTGGTTTAGGTGGTATCATGGTAGGGCATTTGCAGGTTCCGGCTCTGGAACCTGATCGTATAACTCCTTCTTCATTGTCGCGTAGCATTGTGACAGATGTGCTGCGAGGAGAGCTGGGATTCAATGGCTTGGTCTTTACTGATGCGCTTGCCATGAAAGGAGTAGCAAGCGAACCGGATGTGACGGTGAAGGCTCTGAAGGCGGGCAATGATATGGTATTGGTGCAACAAAATATAGAGAAAGCACAGCAGGATGTTCTGCAAGCCATTAAGGAAGGACGGCTCAGTATGGAAGAAGTAAATGCAAAATGTCGCAGGATCTTAACTTATAAGTACCGTTTGGGATTAAATAAGCGTCCTGTGATTTCAGTAGATGGGTTGAGTGATCGTATCAGCACTCCTGAGGCACGGGCTTTACTGACAAAACTCCGCACGTCAGCAGTGACCGTACTGGGGAACTATTTCCGGATTCTACCTCTTGTTACTAAAGATGAAATAGCTGTATTGACGGTAGGTGGTGAAGGTAGTGATGCTTTGTTCATTGAAGAGTTACGCACCAGGCTGTCATTGAAAACATTCCGAATGGATAAAGATACGGGAGAGGAAGAACGCAAACGGATAGCAAAAGAACTTGGAAAACATCGGAGGGTCATTGTGAGTATGACAATAAAAGATAAAGAAGCGGAAGAATATCGTCCGTTCTTTACAGACCTCAATCTTCAGGCTCCTGTAGTTTATGCTTTCTTTACTTCGTACCGGACCCTGGTGACACTTGAAGAGGCTGTTGCCCGTTCGGCTGCTGTTGTACTGGCACATTCCGATGAAGCGGATTTGCAACGTTATGTAGCGGATGTGGTATTGGGTAAAGCTTCGGCGACAGGGCGTTTGTCTATGCGTATCGGAGAGACGTTTGCTGCCGGTTCAGGTGTAGATATAGTGCCCGGCATGACTGCCGGTACGGCTCCTGAAGATTATGGATTGAAATCGTACCGACTTCATCGTATAGACTCTGTAGTATCTGCCGGATTGGCTGCCAAAGCATTTCCCGGGTGTCAGGTACTGGTATTGCGACATGGACAGCCTGTTTATGATAAATGCTTCGGCATTCATTCCGATACGGATAGTACCCCGGTACGTCCGACCGATCTTTTTGACCTTGCCTCTTTGACCAAGACAAGCGCTACACTATTGGCTGTGATGAAACTTTATGATCAGGGACAGTTGAAATTGACTGATCCTGCTTCTAAATATTTGCCTGCTTTACGGAATACGAACAAAAAGAATATTACCATTCGGGAGTTATTGTTGCATGAATCCGGCTTGGTTCCCTATATCCGTTTTTATCGCAACGCAATCGATGAATATTCAGTAACCGGTCCTTTTACACAAGGGTTTGTGGATGAATGGCATCATACACGTATGGGGGAATATACTTATGCCTGTTCGGATTTCAAGTTCAGGAGAGGGCTCGTCTCTGCAACAAAAACGCCGGAACATACGTTGAAAATAGCTGATGGAATGTGGCTGCACAGAAAGTTTAAAGCCGCAATGATGAAGAGTATTGTTCAGTCGGAACTGGATCGTAAACGTTTTGTGTATAGTGATATCGGCTTTATTCTGTTACAGCAGGTGGTAGAATCCATAACCGGTCAAACGCTCGATGCTTATTTGGCTGCTGAGTTTTATCGACCTATGGGGTTAGAACGTACGTTGTTCCAACCGTTAAACTGTTATAAGAAAACAGAAGTAATGCCGACTGCTACCAATGATTATTTGCGTCGGCAGAACCTTTGCGGATATGTGCATGATGAAGCGGCTGCCTTTATGGGAGGCGTGAGTGGCAATGCCGGATTATTTTCGACAGCCTGCGAACTTGGAAAGATCTATCAGATGATTCTCAATGAAGGCGAACTGGACGGGAAGCGTTATCTCAGATCGGAAACCTGCCGTGCATTTACTATGGGAAAATCTGCTGTCAGCCATCGTGGATTAGGATATGACAAGCCTAACTTGAATGATCCGAAAGCAAATGCCTGTGCACCTTCGGCACCGGCCTCTGTTTACGGACATACTGGATTTACCGGTACTTGTGCTTGGGTGGATCCGGAAAATGACTTGGTTTATATCTTTCTGAGTAACCGTCTCTGTCCCGATTCCTGGAATGGAAAGTTGAATAGCATGAAGATTAGGCAAGGGATACAGGAAGTGATTTATCAGTCATTATATACAACAGAATAGCTAATGGCTTTTTACAATATAGAATGAAAAGAAGATATTTATTTGCTGGTTTAGTCGTATCAGCGTTTTTTGTGGTAGGGGCGAAAACTCCTACTTTAAAAGATACTCCTATTGGTGAGAACTTTCATGCTCCTCCCGGTGTATCTGCTCCTATAGAACCTTTATTGCTTTATCAGGCCTCTCAGGACGAAAAATGCCGTCACTGGGTCGATTCTGTTTACAAGCGGATGAGTTTGAAAGAAAAGGTTGGCCAATTGTTCATTTATACCATTGCACCTGTGCAGACCAAACGGAATATGCAGTTGTTGCGTGATGCCGTTCATACCTATAAAGTCGGTGGATTACTCTTTTCCGGTGGAAAGATACAGAATCAAGCTACACTGACCAACGAAGCGCAACGGATGGCACGCTGTCCGTTGCTGATAACCTTCGATGGTGAGTGGGGACTTTCCATGCGTTTACGCGGTACTCCTGTTTTTCCGAGAAATATGGTATTAGGATGTATTCAGGATAATCGGCTGATCTATGAGTATGGACGGGAAATGGCTCGCCAGTGTCGTGAACTGGGAGTACAGGTGAATTTTGCTCCGGTGGCTGACGTAAATATCAATCCGGATAATCCGGTTATCAACACCCGTTCGTTCGGTGAAGGTCCGATGCAGGTAGCCGACAAGGTGATTGCTTATGCTTCGGGGCTGGAGAGTGGAAAAGTCCTTTCGGTTTGCAAGCATTTCCCGGGACATGGTGATACGGACGTGGACTCACACAAAGCATTGCCCGTATTGCCTTTTACACGTGAACGTCTGGACAGTGTAGAACTATATCCGTTTAAAGAGGCTATCCGTGCCGGAGTCAGTGGTATGATGGTGGGGCACTTACAGGTTCCTGTAATCGAACCAATCGGTGGATTGCCCTCATCTTTATCGCGCAATGTGGTTTATGGTTTGCTGACCGAGGAATTGGCTTTTAAGGGACTTATTTTTACGGATGCGCTTGCTATGAAAGGGGTTTCCGGTAATCAGAGTGTCTGTCTGCAAGCCTTGAAAGCCGGAAATGATATGGTATTGGCTCCCCGCAGGCTAAAGGAAGAGATAGATGCTGTATTGGCAGCGGTGGAAAAAGGAGAACTTCCGGAAGAGGAAATTGATGCAAAATGTCGGAAAATACTCACTTATAAATACATTTTAGGTCTAAAGGATAAACCTTTTGTGAGACTATCGGGGTTGGGGGCTCGTATTAATACGCCTCAGACACGTGATTTGATTCGCAGGCTAAATCTGGCTGCAATTACAGTGTTGAATAATAAAGGAGGTGTATTGCCTCTGCATCCCGACCTGAAAGAGGTAGCTATATTGAATGTCGGTGATGGCGGGAAAACAGAACCTTTTGACCGCGAAATAAAGAAGTATATTCCATTTGCGCGTTTTCAATTGCGTAAAGATTTGCCGGAGGCCGAACAGCAGAAACTGCGTGATTCTCTTGCTGCTTATCGCCGCGTTATTGTTACTGTTACCGAGCAGCGCCTTGCTCCTTACCAATCATTTTTTGCCCGGTTTGCTCCGGAAGCTCCTGCAATTTATGTATTCTATACTCCTGCTAAATCCATGTTGCAGATCCAGCGGGCTGTATCGGCGGCTGAGGCTGTGCTACTGGCTCATGCTCCTCATGATGATGTTCAGGAACGTGTGGCTGATATACTTTTTGGCAAAGCGACAGCAGACGGAAGGCTATCTGCCAGTGTAGGTGGATTGTTTTCAGCCGGTTCGGGAGTGACGATCACGCCGCATACGCCTTTCCATTTTGTACCCGAAGAATATGGTCTGAAATCGGAAGTGCTAAGTCGCATCGATTCAATTGCTTTGGAAGGTATTAAAGAAGGAGCTTATCCCGGTTGCCAGATACTGGTAATGAAGGATGGCAAGACTTTATATGACCGATGTTTCGGGCACCATACAGATAAGCATAGTGAAAAAGTGAAACCGACCGATCTTTATGATCTGGCTTCACTGTCAAAAACAACAGGTACATTGTTGGCTGTAATGAAGCTCTATGATAAAGGGTGCTTTAATCTGACTGATAAAGTGTCTGATTATCTGCCTTTCTTGCGTAAGACGAATAAGGAGAATCTGACCATTCGTGAACTACTCTTGCACCAATCGGGGTTACCTTCCGGATTAGTCTTCTATCAGGAAGCTATTGATAAGAAAAGTTATAAAGGTTCGTTGTTCAAGCAGTCAAAGGATGCTTTGCATACGGTACGGTTAGGTGCTCGTACTTGGGGAAATCCGAGGTTCCGGTTCAATAAAGGGATGGCAGCCGAGACGAAAAGCGGAGACTGTATCCTTCAGGTTTGCGATAGTCTATGGTTGAATCAGTCGTTCAGGGAAGAGATGCAGAGAAAAATTGCAGAAGTACCGTTAAAGGATAAGAATTACCGTTACAGTGATATCGGATTTATCTTGTTGCAGATGCTTGCAGAAGAGTTAAGTGGTAAACCATTGGATGAATATCTGTGGCAGGAGTTCTACAAACCGATGGGGCTGGAGCGTACTGCATATTTGCCATTGCGCTACTTCGAAAAGAAAGAGATTGTACCTTCTGCTGTAGACCGTTTCCTCCGTAAGACCACTTTGCAAGGTTTTGTACATGATGAGTCGGCCGCATTTCAGGGAGGTATTTCAGGAAACGCCGGACTTTTTTCTACAGCTCGTGAGGTTGGTAAGGTCTATCAGATGTTACTTAATGGTGGTGAGCTGGATGGACGGCGTTATTTAAGTAAAGAGACTTGTGCTTTGTTCACTACCGATAAATCTAAAATCAGCCGCCGTGGTCTGGGCTTTGATAAACCGGATGTGGTGAATGAAAGTAAAAGCCCGTGTGCTGTTTCTGCTCCTGCTTCTGTATATGGGCATACCGGATTTACAGGAACCTGTGCCTGGGTAGATCCGGATAATGGTTTGGTTTATGTGTTTCTGAGCAATCGTACCTATCCCGATGCTTGGGTTAACAAATTATCTAAAATGGCAATACGGGAAAAAATTCAGGAAACCATTTATGAGGCGATGAAGTAGAATTAATCATTACATATGCCAGCGTATTATAAGTCAACTCTTGGTGAGGAGGTATCTCACTGAGATTTGATTTATAATGCTTTATGATTCATGATGTTTTGTGCTTTGATATTTTTATTTAGTACTATAACTCCACCGTGATAGCTTCTGACAAATGTGAATAGCATTCTTTTAATGTAAATAATTTAGCCTGAGATGGGTGTGGGATAGAGAAAAGTATTAAAATCAATAGTAAAAAGAGCATTCTCTTCTAAGTTCTATCAGAACTTAAAACAATATGTAATCATCCATTTTCATTTTATATTACTTTTTGATTCATATTGGGGAAACATTCACTCCAACAGGGGACTTCTTTTATATTATTTTTTAGTATTGTTTATTGTATTTATAAAAAATAGAGTTAACTTTGTCTGCGAAAGTTAAATCTAATACAGGTAGAAAAATAGGATTAGGATAGTAAACAAACATATATTTAACCGATTCCAAACAGATCCTATATTGCTATCTCAAAACCAATTAAATATTAATACTTATGAGAAAATGTTCCCCAATTTCCCCTAACTCCTTTCGGAAAGTTCTGATAGGACTTGGCATTTCTGCCGGCCTACTCTCTCCGAACCATGTGTTCGCTACGTCTTTAGAGACTTATGAGAACCAGTCTGTTGCTGCCATTCAGCAAGCAAGGAAGATTACCGGTACTGTAACCGATGCTGCCGGTGAACCGGTCATTGGTGCTACTGTCCTGGAAAAGGGTAATGCTTCCAATGGTACAATTACCGATATTAATGGTAAATTCTCTCTTTCTGTTTCGGGCAATGCCGTAATCAGTATTTCGTATATAGGATACATAACGCAAAATATTAAGATAACCAATCAGAGCTCACTCAAAGTGATATTGATGGATGATACCCAAGCACTGGAAGAAGTGGTAGTGGTAGGCTATGGCTCTCAGAAGAAAGCGAATCTGACCGGTGCCGTATCTTCAGTCAAAATGGATGAGGTATTAGGTGACCGTCCTATCTTGAATGCATCCGATGCTCTTCAGGGAGCTGTCCCGGGATTGTTTGTTTCTAACGGAGGTAATGCTCCCGGAACAAGTAAATCTTTCCAGATTCGTGGTGCCTATTCTGTCGGCGTCAAGAACTCGGACGGTTCATATGGTAATACCATTAAGCCACTGGTACTGATCGATAATGTGGAAGGTGATCTTGACATGGTCAATCCGGAAGATATCGAGTCAATCAGTGTATTGAAAGATGCTGCTTCTGCGGCAATCTATGGTGCACGTGCTGCCGGTGGTGTAATTGTTGTCACAACCAAACGTCCCAAAGGTGCCGCTAAATTCTCATTGAATTACAATAATAACTTTGCTTTCGGAACAGCTGTCAACCTGCCTAAGCAAGCTCCGTTGATGGATTATCTGCAAGCTTATCTGGATTGCGGATATTCGGATGCCTATTGGTCGCTCGGTTCGCCAAGTGTCAGTAAATGGATGGAGTATCTCAGTGAATACCAGAAAAATCCGTCTGCTTTCAATACGGTAGGTGATGGTATCTATATGGATGAATCCGGTGTACCTTATTATCTGAATGAGAAAGACCTCTATAAAAACTTTATGGAGACCAGCTTCCAGATGACCCATAATATTTCGGCCTCCGGAGGTACGGACAAGCTCCGTTATCGTATTTCGGGAGGATATACTTCAAACGATGGTGTGTTGATATCCGATCGTGATAAGTTTGAGCGTATGAACATCAACACCTTTATTTCGGCCGATGTGACTAATTGGTTTACTCAGGAAGTGACAATGAGCTATGCTCACAGTTTGCAAACTTCACCTGGTGGAATGGGTGGTGTGTATAACACCCGTTTGATTTCATACTATCCCGAAGGAGATTTGCCGGCATCGGTTAATACTTTGGCAAACGAAGACCTTCCTTTGTTTACCCCGCGGAATCAGATTTTACTGTCGAACCCGGTAAACAACAATAATGATAATCCACGTATCTTCTTGAAATCCATTCTGAAACCGCTTAAAGGGCTGGAAGCAGTATTTGAGTATACGTTCGATAAAAACATTTATGATTATCATTGGTATACAGGGCAGTATGATTATACCACTATCCAGGGAGGAAGCTCTAAATCTTTTGTAGACGATTATCTGAGAAAATACAAACAGCATACGAATTATAATGCTATCAACGTGTATGCTACGTATAGTAAGAACTTTGGCAGTCATAATTTTAAAGTAATGGCCGGATTCAATCAGGAATCGAGCTATCAAGAGACTTTGGATGCCTACTCATACAATCAAGCTGTGATTGATGTGCCGGCAATGGGCTCCGGAACCGGAACCATCAAGACTACTGACTCATATAGTGAGTATGCTGTACGTGGTGGCTTTTTCAGGGTTAACTATAACTATCAGGACAAATATTTGCTGGAAGTAAACGGGCGCTATGACGGTTCTTCCAAATTCCCGAAGAGTTCCCGTTTTGGCTTCTTCCCTTCAGTGTCAGCCGGCTGGCAGATAGCACAGGAGAAGTTTATGGAGTCTACACGTAACTGGTTGGATGGGTTGAAAGTCCGTGCATCATATGGTGTTATTGGTAACCAGAATGTGAATCCATATACATTCACTCCGACCATGAGTGTCAGCAATAAGTCTACCTCCTGGATTATCGATAATACGTATGTTACCTCTATCAGCTCGTTGCCTGCATTGGTAAGCCAGAATTTTACCTGGGAAAAAGTAGGTACGGTCAATGTCGGACTGGACGTGAATCTATTCAATAATCGCCTGAATGGTGTATTTGAATGGTATCAGCGTAATACTAACGGTATGCTTGCTCCGGGCGTACAGTTGCCTGCTGTTGTAGGTGCCAGTGCTCCTTACCAAAATACGGCCGATATGCGTACCCGAGGTTGGGAACTGAGCCTGAACTGGCGCGACCAGATCGGTAAAGTAGGATATCGTCTTGGTTTTAACCTCTCTGATTATAAGTCGAAAATTACCAAATACGATGACAATGCGGCCACTAAACTGTTAAGCAGTTTCTATCCCGGACAGGTGATGGGTGAAATATGGGGTTATGTAGCAGACGGCTATTATACAGTAGATGATTTTGAAGATACTTCGTCTTGGAAACTGAAGGAAGGCATAACTTCGATTAATGGTTATAACGTCCGTCCGGGTGATGTGAAATTCAAAAATCTTCGTGATGATGAAAGTTCTACTAATGTTATTACAAGCGGTGACAACACATTCGATAATCCGGGTGACCGCAAAGTGATTGGTAATACGACTCCGCGTTATCAGTATGGTATTAATCTGGGAGCCAACTATGCCGGTTTCGACCTGAATGTTATCTTGCAGGGAACCGGAAAACGTGATTACTGGATCTCGAATGTTCTGACTTTCCCGATGAACGGTGATAACTTTATTCCTCTATTCGATGGGCTGGGTGACTATTGGAAGCCGAAAGACCCGGATAACGGTGACTGGACAGCAGTTAATCCGAATGCTAAGTATCCCCGTCTGTATGGTAACCGTGGTAATTCAGGATCAAATCTTCGTCAAAGCGACAAATATTTGTCCGATGCTTCTTACCTCCGTATCAAGAACATTACTCTGTCCTATAACTTGCCCAAAAAGTGGCTGTCTCAGATCTTCCTGTCACAAATGAAAGCGTTTGTCAGTGTTGAAAACGTAGCTACTTTCACCTCTTTGCCTTCGGGTATCGACCCGGAAAGAATAGAATGGAACTATCCGGCATTCCGCACGGTTTCATTCGGTATAAATGTCACATTATAAACTCTAATCTGATACACGAATATGAAAAAGATATTATTGTTTTTAACCCTTTTCGCGGGGATGATGCTGTCGGGATGCAACGATAGTTTCCTGGAGAAATATCCTGTAACCAGCCTGACGGAAGAAAATGCCTTCAAATCTTATGACAATTTTAAGGCCTTTATGTGGCCATGTTATGAAATGTTTTCTAATACGAACATTGCTACTTCTACCACTGCAATCGGGCGTAATTCTCATTACTTGGGTGATGTGTATGCCGGATATCTGAATCAGCGCGGAGCCAGCAGCCAGAATAAATATGCGTTCCAAACGGTGACTAATGCTACATCAGGTAATGGATGGAATTTTTCCACCTTTATCCGCCGTATTAACCTGATGCTTTCACATGTGGATGCTTCTGATATGACGGAAGCTGAAAAGAATCACTGGAAAGCCGTCGGATATTTCTTTCATTCATTCTGGTATATGGAGCTTATCGATCGTTTCGGTGATGTACCCTGGATTGATAAACCACTGGATGAAACCTCAGAAGAGGCTTATGGTACCCGTATGCCACGCTTTGAAGTAGCCGATAAAGTGCTGGAGCGTTTACAATGGGCTGAAGAGAATATCGGTGATGCATCGGTTTACGAGAAAAAAGACGGTTCGAATACCATCAATCGCGACTGTGTGCGTGCAGCTCTTTCACGTTTCACGCTGCGTGAAGCTACCTGGCGTAAATATCATGAACTGGGAAGTTATGATAAGTACTTCACTGAGTGTATCCGTGTATCCAAACTGTTGATGGCAGACTATCCGACATTATATTATGGAACTGACGGACAACCGGCAGCCGGATATGGTGAGATGTGGACCACAGAGGATCTGAGTAAGGTACAAGGCGTTATTCTGTATCAGCAGTGGCTGGAAACAATAAAACCGGGACACTCGTGCTATTATGAACATACTTCTTCGCACGACATAGAAATGCATCAGGGAACAGTGGACCTGTATTTGTGTAAAGATGGAAAAACTATTTCTCACTCAGATTTGTATAAGGGAGACAAAGATATTTATTCTACTTTCCGCAACCGTGACCCGCGTATGTATCATACCATCATGCCTCCTTATAAAGTGAAAGACGGTAAGGGAGATTATGCTACATGGTCTTATACCAGTGATCCCGCCGACCGTGAATATATCGACATCATGGGAGCGAATGAGTCGTGTAGCAATCCGGGTATCGGTATGAAACGTTTACCGGGACAGAACTGGAGTGCTTCATTGGTACGCCGCGTTCCGAATTTGCAGGGAGGCGCACAATATACGATTGAAGGAAAGAAATACGGACCACATGCTTATGTTGCTTGCCGTTCGGGATATTATGTATGGAAAAACTGGGATAACTGGGAAGAAAATTATAACAATGCCCAAGTGAACACTGCCGATAAACCTGTCTTTAAAATTGAAGAGGTTTTGCTGAACTATGCTGAGGCTATGTTTGAGACCAACCAGTTCACACAGACAATTGCTGACGAGACAATCAATAAATTGCGTAAACGTGCCGGCGTGGCCGATATGGTAGTGGCGCAGATTGATGCTAATTTTGATCCGAATCGTGGAAAATATTATCCGAAGGGAAATGATAATGGAATTCTCGTTGATCCGGTATTGTGGGAGATCCGTCGTGAACGTATTATTGAACTGATGGGAGAAGGATTCGGTTTCTACGATGTACGTCGTTGGAGAATGGCTCCTTGGTTTGTGAATATGCAGCAGAAAGGTATGTGGATTTCGAAGAGCGAACTCAGCTCACTGACACTGCTTAACGAAATGACCGGAACATCGGATGGGGCAAATGGATCTATGACCGAAGGTTATATCTATCTGTTCAACGATCCGTTGAAAGAAGGAAAAGGCTGGCTTGAAAAATATTATCTCTATCAAGTCCCGTTGGAAGAAATAGCGCTTAATCCTAATCTGACTCAAAACCCGGGCTGGGAATAGAAAGATCTTTATCCGTTCTTTTAAATTAAACAATGAGAGAAGAAGAGTGGCGAAACTGGCTTTAGTAGCGCCCTCTTCCTTCTGTTTTGAAAACTTTAAATACATATCATGAATCAGAAATTATTACTCGGAAGTGCATTGCTCGTAGGGATGGTTTCTACACAACAAACGTTGGCACAGAAAAAGAAAGCACAGGGGCAAACCCGCCCTAACGTTGTTTTTATACTGGCTGATGACCTGGGGTACGGAGATTTGAGTTGCTATGGGCAAGAGAAGTTCGAAACCCCTAATATCGACCGATTGGCACAGAATGGCATGCGTTTCACCCAATGTTACTCGGGAACAACGGTTAGTGCTCCCTCGCGTTCGTGCCTGATAACCGGAACCCATAGCGGGCACACAGCTATTCGCGGGAACAAAGAGCTTGCTCCGGAAGGACAATTCCCATTACCGGAAAACTCACAGACCATCTTTAATGATTTTCGTAATGCAGGTTATCGTACAGGTGCCTTTGGCAAATGGGGGCTTGGCTACATCGGTTCGGCGGGTGATCCTAACAAACAGGGAATCGATCAATTTTACGGATATAACTGCCAGTTGCTCGCCCATAGTTATTATCCCGACCATTTGTGGGATAATGATAAACGTGTCGATTTGCCGGATAACAATTTAAACGTGCAATACGGAAAGGGAACTTATTCGCAGGATCTGATTCATTCTAAAGCATTGGCTTTCCTGGATGAAGCAGCTAAGGATAAAGATAAACCGTTCTTTATGTGGTATCCTACTATTATCCCGCATGCCGAACTGATAGTACCGGAAGATAGTATTATCAAGAAGTTCAGGGGGAAATATCCGGAGAAACCCTATCGTGGAGCAGAGCCCGGCAGTCCCGGTTTTCGTAAAGGGGGATATTGTACCCAGTTCTATCCGCATGCTACTTTTGCTGCAATGGTTTACCGGTTGGATGTATACGTAGGGCAGATTGTACAGAAACTTAAAGATATGGGAGTATACGATAATACCATTATTATTTTCTCAAGTGATAATGGTCCTCACATGGAGGGCGGTGCCGATCCGGATTTCTTTAACAGTAATGGTATCTGGCGCGGATACAAACGTGATGTATATGAAGGTGGTATTCGTGTACCTATGATTATATCGTGGCCTGGACGTGTACAGCCAAATACGGAAACCGATTTCATGTGTTCATTCTGGGATTTGATGCCTACTTTCAGGGAAGTATTGGATCCGAAAGTGGATACTCGGAATATGGATGGTGTCAGCATACTTCCTTTGTTGCAAAACCGCAAAGGGCAGAAAGAGCACGAATATCTTTATTTTGAATTTCTTGAGATGAACGGACGCCAGGCTGTCCGCAAAGGCGATTGGAAACTCGTTCATATGAATATACGTGGAAACAAACCCTACTACGAATTGTATAATTTAGCTTCGGATCCGTCAGAGAAACACAACGTGCTGAACCTGTTCCCCAAGAAAGCGGATGAGCTGAAGACAATTATGAAAGAAGCTCATACAGAAGATCCTAATTGGCCTTTATTTCGATAAATAGTGATTGATAAAGTTGTCAAAATGAAAGGCAAGCATGTATTGCTTTAAAAGGAAGGGGCTGTTATGTGATATAACAGCCCCTTTATGTATATATAGTCAGGTACCTCTGCTCTTTTTAGAAAGCAAGACCTACCCTGAAGCCGAAGTTGTTCAGTTTGTCTACATTGTAAGTCAACACGTTGGCTTTGTTGGTAGCATAGCTGTAATAAACAGCGATGTGCAGGCCCGGGCCATATGCCCAAGGGTAAACGTTCAGACCGAGTTCCGGTGATACGTAAAATCCCCAAGTATTGTCGCGGGTTTCGAACATATTGTAGTTAGAACGTACTTTCGCATAGTTAGCACCCAGTTTGACACCAAAGTAAGGCTGCCATGCTCCCCCACGATTCAACTGATAGCGTGCGGCGGCACCAAAAGGTAACTGGAAGATGGTATGCTGCTGGTCAGTATTCACGGTTCCTTCGCCCACAGGGAAAGTTGCGCGTGGGAAGTATTCGTGATTGCTGCTATAGTTCATAAAGAGACCCAGTCCGAGGTTAGGGGTTACAAAATAACCGCCTTCGAAGTTCATACCCCATCCACTGGCTTTATCGGCAAAGTGATTTTTCAATGGCACGTTGAACTGCCAGTCCACGTTAGCGTATCCATTATCTGATAACTGTGCCTTGGCCGGCATGGCAAAGGCCAGAGCAAGGGCCGCTATGGCCAGTACTCTAAGAGAAATATATTTCATTGTTTTCATAACGGTTCTTAATTAAATTATTTGTTAGTGAGATAAGGTGACTGTGCAAACGACTGATTGATTGCGCGAACAACCAGAGTCTGGTTCACTTTGCCGGAATAGCTTGCAGGACCGCTCAGGAAGCTGCTCCACAGAACCGGAAGTTTCTGATTATCACCTTCGGGAGCCTTCAGGTTCATGATTTCAGTCAGGAATGAGTTGGTTGTAATGCTATAGTTCACAACATACGGATAGTACCAACCGCCCCAGTTACCCCAGTAAGGTGCATCCCAATAGCCGGGATAGTTCCACCACCATTCGGGTTGTCCGTAGTCGGTAAAGTAATAAGTACTCTGAACGTAACTAATCTGCACGCCCAGATCGGCAGCATCTTTATTGTCAGTATAAGCAAAACCTTTGCTGTTCAGGTTATCTTTGTATGCATTGATAATGGCTGCTGCTGCTTCACCTTTCCAGTATTCCGGATCTTTTTTATCTCCTATTACGAGAACGCTGTCAGGGATGTAGTACGTGCTGAACTGTTTAAAGTCAGCTTTCTTGTCGTAGTTGGTATAAACCAAATAGTCATTGTCCAATTTGTCCATGTCAGGGTCTTTTTCGCAAGCTGCGAATGCAAAGACCGCCAATAAGATGGGAATTAATCTCTTCATATCTTTATAATGTTTAGGTTATTAAAAAAATCTTGCCCTGGTACCTTAAGGCGTTTGCAGAAAATAACAAGACTCTTGTTAAAAGGTTCGCAAAGAATAATGTTAAAATGCAGTATGATTACTTGGAGCCTTTGGTGAAAGATCTATCTTTGTACAAAATTAAAACCGAAATAAATATGAAGAACCTACGCATCTGCCAGACATTTTCTCTTTGGCTCGTTTTGCTTGCTACATCTTTGTCTCTATCCGCCCAAACAACTTTATTGGATAAGTTGGGTAAGATTACCGAAATCACCAAGACCCAACCCTTGGAATCTACAGAGTTTGTTGAGAAATATGTGGCTTATTTCACCCAGCCGTTAGATCATCATCATCCAGAGAAGGGCTCTTTCAGTCAGCGTGTTATTGTTTCCCATGTCGGATTCGATCGTCCTACTGTGATGGTTACCGAAGGTTATGGCGCTTCTTATGCTTTGGGAATCAATTACCGGGAAGAGCTATCAAAACTATTTAATACCAATATGATATTTGTGGAGTATCGCTATTTCCTCGAATCGACTCCTACTCCTAAAGATTGGCAATATCTGACAGCCGAGAACTCTGCTGAAGATTTACATGCCGTGCGCGAGGCTTTCCGCTCCATCTATCCCGGTAAGTGGATTGCTACCGGCATCAGTAAGGGAGGACAGACAGCGATGCTTTATCGGACTTTCTTTCCCGAAGATGTGGATATCTCTGTTCCGTATGTGGCTCCACTCTGCTATGGAGTCGAAGATGGGCGTCACGAACCATTTTTAAAGATGGTATCTACTCCTGAGGCTCGTGAGAAAATTGAGAATTTTCAGTTGGAAGTGTTGAAGCGTAAACCTACTTTGCTACCTCGTTTTGAGAAGTATTGTGCCGGAAAGAAATATAAATTCCGCGTTCCTGTAGAAGAAATTTATGATTATTCAGTACTCGAATATTCGTTTTCTATCTGGCAATGGGGGACCCCGGTCGATCAGATTCCTGCAATTACAGCCTCGGATGACGAACTCTTTAAACATTTGCTTGCAATTAGCGAACCGTCTTATTTTGAGGAAGAGGGTGCCAATACTTCCTTCTTTGTCCAAGCTGCCCGCGAGTTGGGGTATTATGGGTATGATATCCGTCCATTCAAAAAATATCTTACCATTAAAACCAGTGAAGATTACTTGAAGCGTTTGATGCTTCCTGAAGAACTCGGCAATATGAAGTTTGATAAGACTCTGAGCCGGAAAATAATTCATTTCCTAAAGAAAAATGATCCGAGGATGATCTTTATCTATGGGCAGAATGATCCATGGACGGCAGCAGGTGTCACTTGGCTGAAAGGAAAAAAGAATATTCATGTCTTTGTGCAACCAGACGGAAGTCATTTGGCCCGTATCGGCACTTTACCTCAAAAAGAGAAAGAGGAGGCTATCGAGTTGATAAAAGAATGGTTGGAAGAGTGATTCCATTCTTACCCTTCTGTAAATGAATAGAAAAGTTACAGGGGCGTTTTCACCACAGATTACACAAGTTTATACAGATGAAAAACAACTGGATTATTGCCCATACAGATAATCAGTGTAATCTGTGGTGATCTCTGATGTTACAAACTTACATCAGCGGTTTCAATATCTCCGGCACCTCTACTTTGTCCAGGTCCAGTTCGTCTAAACGCTTCTTTCCCGCTTCTGTCAGGCTGAAATACATTTGACGTTTGTCTACTTCACCCAATGCACGTCGGATGAGTCCTTTATCTTCTACCGCACGGATGACTTTCGAGGTATGCGACGGAGCCATTTCCGTTCGTTCGGATATGGCGGTCGATGTAATCTCTTTTCCGGCTTCGCGCAACGCACATAGCACCATTGCTTCGTTAAGCGATATTGCATACATCTCCTCAAATGCTGTTTCGAATACAGAGAGAGCTTTGTAGATATCGCGCATTTTACATATTGTATTCATACTTCTTTATTAAATAAACAAATTGATGTTAGCATTATCGGCACGCTCCATGTAAGTGGCTACTCCACCTACCGTAACTTCGTCGAGCAGTTCTTCACGTTTCACTCCCATGACATCCATCGACATCTGGCAGGCTATGAATTCCACACCGTTTTCCAATGCCTGTTGCCGCAGGGATTCCAGTGAGTCGATGCCCTTGCGGTGCATGATGTATCGCATCATCTTTCCGCCCATGCCTCCCATATTCATTTTCGACAGCTTCAGTTTCAGTGAACTCGATGGTAACATCATTCCGAACATCTTGCCGAAAGCGTCTTTCTCTACCTTGTGTTTATGAAGTTTCTTAATCACATTCAGTCCCCAGAAGGTAAAGAAGATAGTCACTTTCTGTCCGGTCGCAGCCGCACCGTTGGCCAGGATGAAAGTAGCAAGCGCCTTATCCAGATCGTCGCTGAACATAATCAACGTTTTTCCTTTGCTGTCACACGTTGTAGTGAGACTACAGGCTTTGGGCTCTCCTTTTTCAATAATTACTACCGACTTCCCGTCTGCACTCTCTTTTGAGATGAAATTATTTCCGGTCGAGTTGCACCATGCTGCGGCATCTCGTGAGAATCCCGGGTCTGTAGCTACAATTTCCACTCGTTCTCCCGGGGCGAGTGTATCCATTGTTTTCTTCATTTTCAAGATTGGGCCCGGACATTGTAATCCGCAGGCATCCACTCGGATGATTTTAGACATTGCAACGGGTGCAGCCTGCATCTTTTCAGCAGAGGCAGGCTGCTTTACCTGACTTTCTTGAGTAATAGACATGTTTTCCGTTGCTTCATCTTCGTGCAGGATGATAGGAGCAGTAGCTGCACGGTATGTTTTCAGTCCGCCGCAAAGATTATATACATCTTTGAAACCATGCTGAATCAGGATACGGTAAGCGAGATACCCTCTCAACCCTACGGCACAGAAAGTATAAATGGGTTTCTCAGAAGGTATTTCGCCCATACGGTCGCGTATTTCATCCAACGGGATATTGACCGCTCCCGGCAGCGAACCCAGTGCGAATTCATCCGGTGTACGCACGTCCAGCAAGAATACGTTTTTCAGTTCGATGTCTCTCAGGTCACGCCAGTATATGGGTTTCACTTTGCCAAGGATGATGTTTTCGGCTACATAACCGGCAATAGCCACGGGATCTTTTGCCGAAGAGAAAGGAGGGGCATATGCCTGTTCCACTTTCATCAGGTCATAGATCGTTCCCCCGTGCTTGATGACGAGTGAGAGTTCGTCGATTCGCTTGTCCACACCATCGTATCCCACAATTTGCCCGCCATACAACTTGCCTGTTTGAGGATCGAAAGTTATTTTGATACTCATCGGCATAGCGTTCGGATAGTATCCTGCATGTGAAGCCGGATGTGTTGTTGAAGAAGCGTATGAGATGCCCGCTTGTCTCAGCCGCTTGCCGGGAAGGCCGGTAGAGGCTACCGTCATGTCAAATACTTTTGCGATGGATGTACCGATGGCTCCTTCATAAGAGATTTTCGCTCCCAGCAGATTGTCGGCAACGATACGTCCCTGACGATTAGCCGGTCCGGCAAGATAGTTCAGCCAGGGCTTGCCTGTAATGGGGTGACGGAATTCGATAACATCACCGATGGCATAAATTGATTCATCGGAAGTCTGCAAATTGTCGTTCACTGCGATGCCACCCGCTTCGCCGATTGTAAGCCCGGCAGCCCGTGCCAGTGTAGTTTCCGGACGTACACCGATGGAGAGGATCACAATATCCGCCGGAATAGACTGTCCGTTTTTGAAGATCACTTTCACCTCTTTGCCTGCTTGTTCGAACGAAGCCACAGCCTGTTCCAGATATAAGTTTACACCTTTCTCCATCAAATGCTGATGAACCAGTGCCGCCATTGAAAAGTCAATAGGTGCCATCACCTGGTTGCCCATCTCGACAATAGATACTTGTGCTCCTAATGCATGCAGGTTTTCTGCCATTTCCAGTCCGATGAATCCGGCTCCGATCACGACAGCCCGGCGGGGAGGCCGACTGTTGACGTATGCTTTAATGCGGTCGGTGTCTGCTACATTCCGCAAAGTAAAGATACCGCTTGAGTCAATGCCCGGTAATGGTGGGCGTACAGGAGATGCACCGGTGGATATTAACAGTTTGTCATAACTCTCCTCGTAAGTGTCTTCACTCTTAAGGCGGACGGTCACTGTCTTTTTTTTCCGATCTATAAAAATAACTTCATTTTCGGTACGTACATCCACTCTGAAACGTACTCCGAAAGCCTCAGGAGTCTGCACGAATAACTTCTCGCGGTCTTCAATAACGTCACCTATATAATAGGGTAGTCCGCAGTTGGCATAAGATATATATTTCCCTTTTTCCAGTAAGATGATTTCTGCTGTTTCATCCGAACGTCTGATGCGGGCCGCAGTAGTAGCTCCTCCTGCTACGCCTCCAATAATAATAATCTTCATTTGAATATATTTTCGTTTTAAAATAGTTTCCTTTGGAAATAAACGCTTATAGGCTTCAAAAGGTTCATGGGACGTACAGGAAATTATCCGGCATCCGCTCTCTTATCTGACTGAGATATGGTTGATTTGAAAGACGGCTCTTTTATCTCGTTATTATCTGTGGGCAGGCATGAGGATATTCGTATTCTCAATATCCCTATATTAGTCAACTTTTCTTTAGAAGAAAAGATGGTTTGTCCGTGTTGTTCCACTTACTGCGGTTTAATGTCGGGGCACATGTATGAGAGACCATTGTAGCTGAAGGCTTAAACAGGGTATCGTTCAGTAGTTGCAATGCTTCTTTCTTATTTTCTGCTTTGATAACAAGAGAAACGTCGTTATTATTACTACCATAAGAAATCATCCGAATCGGGATGGCTGTCAGAGCGTTTAGGATTCGGGTCTCCAATCCGGTATATTGCCATTGTATGTTTCCAATGACCGACAGGATGCACATACGGTCCTTTACTACCGTAGTTGCGTATCGCGAAAGCTCATGCAGGATATTTGGTAGATGTTCTTTATCGTTGATGGCGACGGATACATCCGAGCCGGACGAAGTAAAAAGGCACAGGGGAGTGTGGTATTTTGCAAAAACATCGAATATCTTGCTGATGAACAAGTAGGGACGCAATGTCCGGTTCGACTGGAATCTGATGTAACAAACACCGTCTCTGGCAGTAATGGTTTTTATACTTTCTCCGCTCTGTATGTGTGAAATCAGAGTACCCTTTTCCGTGGGATCCATTGAACAGAACAGGCGTATCGGTATATTGTTTTCTCTTGCCGGGAAAATGCAGCAGGGATCGAATCCCGTTCCTCCGCAATGGGCGAATCGTTCGGCTTCGTCGAAACTGAGTTGTGTAACCATAGCCGGATGTTTCACGAAATGCGGATCACAACTGTGTATGCCATTACCACCTATCCATAGCTGTATTTCTTCGGCCCGTAGGGCAGCTCCGATTAATGTGGCAGAAGCATCGTCTCCACCCGGCTTGAGAAAACAGGTTTCGCCATAAGCATTCCGGCAGAGGTGTCCTTGGGTAAGAAACACGTTGATGTGTTTGTTGGCTTCCATGGATGTGTGCAGTTTTTTACTGATGTATTCCAAGTCAGGTTCTCTTTCCGGAGTCAGTCGCATAAAGTCAAGACTGTTAAGCAATAGATTATTGATTCCCCGTTCTTTCAGATAAAGGCCGGACAGCATGCTGCTTATGAATTCTCCTTGCGACAATATGTCTTTTTCATCGACCGATGTAAAACGTTGCCGGGTAAAGTTCCATAGGGTACGGAAGCGGTCGATGATGGAGTCAACAGCTTGTTGTTTGATCGACTCGTCGTTGAATAGTTCGTTAGCGAAATCAATGAATCTGAATTCCAGTTTGCTTATTTCGTCATGCGCCCGTTCTGTATCTCTGCTGAAAAGATGTGCTGCTATTTTCGTTAGATGCTCCGTCGTTTCTGTAGGGGCAGATAGAACGATTATTTTGGGTGTACTGTCGTTGACCAGTTGGAGCATTTCCTGCATTCCCCAGATTGAACCAGTGGGAATATTACCGAATTTGTAGATCTTCATTTTTTTTGTTTTTGAGTTATACGATATATTTTCTTTGTTCGTTACCCCTTTCCATTTTAGGTTGTTTTTATCAAAATGGGAGGGAATATAAGTACCTGTTCCGGCTGTATCTTGCCCGTTGAAAGCGCTGCTGTACTATTTGTAAGGCAGATTAGACGAATTTTCAGGGACTATGTCATGAATGAAAAATCAAAGTATATGCCATTGAAGGTTGTTTTTTTCCACGGTCCGATCATTTGCATTGTAGTAGAAAACCATTATATTTGCACACCCTGTTTTTTACCGTTCACATTTTAACTTATCAGACATGAGTAAAATTCTGATTATAGATGACGAAGTTCAGATTCGTGGTCTGCTGGCCCGTATGATGGAACTTGAAGGTTATGAAGTGTGCCAGGCCGGCGATTGCAAGGCAGCGCTCAGACAATTGGAACTTCAAATGCCCGACGTGGCTTTGTGTGACGTATTTCTTCCGGACGGAAACGGGGTAGACCTGGTGACGGAAATAAAGAAAAAAGCACCCGGAGTAGAAATCATCCTGCTGACGGCTCATGGTAACATACCCGACGGTGTGCAGGCCATTAAGAACGGAGCTTTCGATTACATTACAAAAGGAGATGATAATAATAAGATCATTCCTCTCATTAGTCGTGCTGTAGAGAAAGCGCGAATGAATATCCGTTTGGATAAGCTTGAGAAAAAAGTAGGACTGATGTATTCGTTTGACACTATACTTGGCGAATCGAAGGCATTGAAAGAAGCGGTGTCACTGGCACGTAAAGTATCAGTGACTGATGTCCCTGTGTTGCTGACAGGTGAAACAGGGACCGGAAAGGAGGTCTTTGCCCAGTCGATACATTATAACAGCAAGCGGAGCAAACAGAATTTTGTGGCGGTCAACTGTTCGTCTTTCAGTAAAGAACTGCTCGAAAGCGAGATGTTCGGACATAAGGCTGGCTCGTTTACCGGTGCGTTGAAAGATAAGAAGGGGCTTTTTGAGGAAGCCAACAATGGAACAATCTTTTTGGATGAGATTGGTGAGATGGCTTTTGAATTGCAGGCCAAACTATTGCGCATCCTCGAAACCGGTGAATATATCAAGATAGGAGATACGAAGCCTACCCGCATCAATGTACGCATCATTGCTGCTACGAATCGGGATTTACCTGCTGAGATAGCAGCCGGACGCTTCCGTGAGGACTTGTTCTATCGCCTTTCTGTATTTCAGGTACATCTTCCGCCTTTGCGTGAACGTACGGGGGATATTAAGATTCTGGCTGAATCGTTTGTCCGTTCTTTCTCGGAGAAGCTTTCACATCCGGTGGGTACTATTACGCCTGCTTATCTTGAGGCTTTATGTCAACAACCGTGGAAAGGCAATATCCGCGAATTGCGTAATGCCATCGAACGAAGTCTGATTGTCTGTGAGGGTGATTGTTTGGATGTAGACGACCTTCCGCTTGAAATACAGAACAGCCATTATGAAAAGTCTGATGAAGGAATGCCGGGCAGCTTTGAACTTTCAGCCATGGAACGCAGGCATATTGCCAGGGTATTGGAGCATACCAAAGGGAATAAGACTGAAGCGGCACGTTTGCTGAAAATCGGATTAACTACCTTATATCGGAAAATAGAAGAATATAAACTTGGCAGTTGAGCGGACAGGAATATACTTGCTTGTCCGGGTTTATGCTTTTCTCCCTTTCAAAATAAAACATACCTTTTCAAAATGATAGGGTATCCTTGCACTGACGAGGATACCCTATTTGTTTTATCTGTCTGTATGTTAGTTGATTATGCTAACTCTCTTCGTTTTTGGCACACATTTGGCATTAATTGTTTCAGGTAAAACAGAAATATAAACATTCTAATTAAAAGGTAAAGAACATGGGAATAACAGTTTCATTTATTTTCTGCCTGTTGAGCGGCATCGTCTGCTTCTGGCTGTTTTGGAAATGTGTCGATTGGTTTGAAACAATTTAAAGAGAGAGGAGAATTAAGTTTATGTACACAACACTATTTGTAATAAGTATTACACTTTTCGGCTATTTGGCGTATGTGCTCATTCGGCCTGAGAAGTTTTAATTGGAAGTAAAGCAATGAATACAGAAATTTTAGGAGTGGCGGTGCAAATCGTCCTAATGGTGGTCTTAGCTTATCCGTTGGGACGTTACATAGCCCGGGTTTATAAGGGAGAGAAGACTTGGTCGGACTTTATGGCTCCTGTAGAGCGAGTGATTTATAAGATATGCGGTATAAATCCGCAAGAGGAGATGAATTGGAAACAGTTTCTCAAAGCCTTGTTGATTTTGAATGCCTTCTGGTTTGTATGGGGAATGGTACTGCTGGTATCACAAGGTTGGCTGCCATTCAATCCCGATGGTAACGGACCTCAGACACCCGATCAAGCATTCAATACCTGCATCAGTTTCATGGTAAACTGCAATTTGCAACATTATAGTGGTGAGAGCGGATTGACTTATTTTACCCAGCTGTTCGTTATTATGCTGTTCCAATTTATCACTGCTGCTACAGGGATGGCCGCTATGGCCGGTATCATGAAAAGTATGGCTGCCAAATCCACCAGAACAATAGGTAACTTCTGGCATTTCCTGGTAATAAGCTGTACACGTATTTTATTACCTCTTTCGTTGATTGTCGGTTTCGTCCTGATTTTGCAGGGAACACCGATGGGATTTGATGGTAAGATGAAGGTGACTACCCTGGAAGGACAGGAGCAGATGGTATCGCAAGGACCTGCGGCTGCAATTATCCCTATTAAACAACTGGGAACCAATGGTGGCGGTTATTTCGGGGTTAATTCTTCACATCCGCTGGAGAACCCTACTTATCTGACTAATATGGTTGAATGCTGGTCAATCTTGATCATTCCGATGGCAATGGCGTTGGCTTTGGGCTTCTATACCAATCGCAGAAAGTTAGGATATAGCATCTTTGGAGTGATGCTGTTTGCTTATCTGGCCGGAGTTTTCATTAATGTTCAGCAGGAAATGGGAGGTAATCCACGTATCGATGAGATGGGAGTTGCTCAGGATCATGGTGCGATGGAAGGCAAGGAGGTAAGGCTTGGGGCCGGAGCCACAGCATTGTGGAGTGTGACTACAACGATTACCTCTAACGGATCAGTCAATGGCATGCACGATTCGACTATGCCGCTCAGTGGAATGGTCGAAATGCTGAATATGCAGATTAACACTTGGTTTGGTGGTGTCGGTGTCGGATGGATGAATTATTATACCTTCATTATTATGGCCGTGTTTATCAGTGGCTTGATGGTGGGACGTACACCTGAGTTTCTGGGAAAGAAGGTAGAAGCCCGGGAGATGAAGATTGCAACTCTCGTTGCTTTGCTCCATCCGTTTGTTATCCTTGTGTTTACTGCCATTTCAAGTTACGTTTATACACATCATCCCGATTTTGTAGAGAGTGAAGGAGGCTGGTTGAATAACCTCGGTTTCCACGGGCTCAGCGAACAACTCTATGAATATACCTCTTCGGCAGCCAACAATGGTTCCGGTTTTGAGGGGTTGGGTGATAATACTTACTTTTGGAACTGGACATGTGGGATTGTGCTTATCCTGAGCCGTTTTATTCCAATTATCGGTCAGGTAGCCATTGCGGGACTTTTGGCACAGAAAAAGTTTATTCCCGAAAGTGCCGGTACATTGAAAACGGATACTGCGACTTTTGCCATGATGACTTTCGCTGTTATCTTTATCGTTGCAGCCTTGTCTTTCTTCCCTGTGCATGCATTAAGTACGATTGCCGAACATTTAAGTTTATAAGAATAGCAGGATAATATAGTTATGAAAAATAAAATGTCAGCTTCTATGTTTCAAAAGGAGCAAGTAATGGAAAGTATCAAGCAATCGTTTGTGAAGTTAAATCCGCGAATGATGGTAAAGAATCCGATCATGTTTACAGTAGAGATAGTTACCCTTATTATGTTGGTGGTGACGGTGTTCTCTCTGTTCACTTCGGAGTATGGTGCTTTCGGATATAATTTGTGTGTATTCCTGATTTTGTTTATCACTTTGTTGTTTGCCAACTTTGCCGAAGCGATAGCCGAAGCCCGTGGCAAAGCACAAGCGGATAGCCTGCGTAAGACGCGTGAGGAAACTCCTGCCAGACTGGTGATGGGTGACAAGATTCAGACGGTGAGCAGTTCAATGCTGAAAAAGGGAGATGTTTTTGTGTGTGAGGCAGGCGATACGATTCCTGCCGATGGAGAGATTATCGAAGGATTGGCTTCGATTGATGAAAGTGCCATTACCGGTGAATCTGCTCCTGTGATTCGTGAAGCAGGTGGAGATAAGAGTTCGGTGACCGGTGGAACTAAAGTGCTTTCGGATCACATCAAGGTATTGGTGACACAACAGCCCGGTGAAAGTTTTCTCGACAAGATGATTGCTTTGGTAGAAGGTGCCAGCCGACAAAAGACACCGAACGAGATAGCTTTGACCATTCTGTTGGCCGGTTTTACACTTGTGTTTGTCATCGTTTGCGTCACTCTGATTCCGTTTGCTGATTATACCAGTCTTGAGCATCCTGGAACGGCCATCTCGATCGCAGCTATTCTTTCTCTGTTTGTCTGTTTGATTCCGACTACTATCGGGGGACTGCTTTCTGCAATCGGTATTGCCGGTATGGATCGTGCACTGCGTGCCAATGTGATTACGAAATCGGGCAAGGCTGTTGAGACGGCAGGTGACATTGATACTCTGCTGTTAGATAAAACGGGTACCATTACGATTGGTAATCGTAGAGCGACAAAATTCCATTCGGCACCGGGAGTCGGTCCGCGTGAGTTTATTACGACCTGTCTGCTGGCTTCCCTCTCGGATGAAACGCCTGAAGGTAAGTCCATCGTAGAGTTAGGACGTGAATCGGGGGTACGCATGCGGAGTCTTAATACGACCGGTGCACGCATGATTCAGTTCACTGCCGAAACCAAATGTTCGGGGGTTGATTTGTCCAATGGTACACAAATCCGTAAAGGGGCTTTCGATGCAATCCGTAAAATAACGGAGGCTGCAGGAAATAAATTTCCGAAAGAAATAGAAGAAGTGATAGCTGAAATTTCGGGTAATGGCGGTACACCGCTGGTAGTGTGTGTCGACCAGAAGGTAACAGGGGTTATTGAGTTGCAGGATATCATCAAACCGGGAATTCAGGAGCGTTTTGAGCGCTTGAGAAAGATGGGAGTGAAAACGGTGATGGTGACCGGTGACAATCCCCTGACCGCTAAATACATTGCAGAGAAGGCAGGAGTAGATGATTTCATCGCCGAGGCAAAACCCGAAGATAAGATGGAATATATCCGTAAGGAACAACAGTCAGGTAAGTTGGTGGCTATGATGGGCGACGGAACGAATGATGCTCCTGCGCTGGCACAGGCTAATGTCGGTGTGGCAATGAACAGTGGTACCCAGGCGGCCAAGGAAGCCGGTAATATGGTCGACCTTGATAACGATCCGACGAAGTTGATAGAGATTGTGGAAATCGGAAAGCAACTGCTGATGACTCGCGGTACGTTAACAACTTTCTCTATTGCAAACGATGTGGCCAAATACTTTGCTATTGTGCCTGCCCTGTTTATGGTGGCTATTCCAGAACTCGGTGCACTTAATGTCATGAATCTGCACAGTCCGGAAAGTGCGATCCTTTCGGCTGTTATCTTCAATGCTATTATTATTCCGATCTTAATTCCATTGGCTTTGAAAGGAGTACAGTATAAACCGATCGGAGCATCGGCACTACTTCGTCGTAACCTGCTGATTTATGGGTTAGGAGGGGTGATAGTTCCTTTTGTCGGAATCAAGTTAATCGATTTGGTAGTCAGTTTATTCTTCTAAATATTCAAACAATGAAAACATTATTAAAATCTATCAAGATAACGCTTGTGTTTTGTGTATTCTTCTCAGTGTTCTATATTCTCGTGTTATGGTTGTTTGCTCGGGTAGCCGGTCCCAATCAGGGTAATGCGGAGGTGGTGACATTGAACGGTAAAGTGGTCGGCGCCGCCAATGTCGGACAAAAATTTACGGAGGATATTTACTTTTGGGGACGCCCTTCATGTGCAGGTGACGGTTATGATGCAACCAGTTCATCTGGTAGTAATAAAGGGCCTACCAATCCGGAATATCTGGCAGAAGTGAAATCCCGTATCGACACTTTCCTGGTTCACCATCCATACTTGTCCCGTAAAGATGTGCCTGCCGAAATGGTGACGGCCAGTGGTTCGGGACTGGACCCCGATATCACTCCTCAGAGTGCTTATGTGCAGGTAAAAAGGGTCGCTCAAGCACGTGGAATGGATGTAGAGGAAGTCAGAAGGATTGTAGATAAGGCAGTGGAAAAACCATTGTTAGGGGTATTCGGAACCGAGAAAGTAAATGTATTAAAATTGAATATAGCTCTTGAAGAGACAAAAGTAAACAGGAAATGAATATGAGAAATATTATAAATAAAAACACGATTTTAACATCACTGGCACTTGTGGCTATGTGTTTTTGGGGAGGCATAAATGCAAATGCTCAACAGTTCAATGTTCAGGGCGATCTGGTAAGCTCTTACATTTGGCGTGGAATGTATCAGACAGGGGTCAGTATTCAGCCGACTCTGGGGTTCAGTGCCGGAGGCTTTTCGCTGACGGCATGGGGATCTACAGATTTTGACGGGACTTCCGCTTCGGCCGGAGCTGCTGCCAAAGAGATAGATTTGACTGCTGCCTATACTTTAGGTAATTCCGGATTGACTTTTTCAGTTGCAGATTTATGGTGGGCAGGACAGGGAGCGCGTAAATACTTTAATTTTAAAAGTCATGAAACCGCTCACCATTTTGAAGCAGGACTTACTTATGCCGTCCAGTCTGAAAAGTTTCCTTTATCTATAGCATGGTATACCATGTTTGCCGGACAAGATAAGAATGCGGAAGGCAAACAGAATTACTCGTCTTATGTCGAGTTTAATTATCCTTTCTGTGTAAAGATGGTAGATCTGAACGCAACTTGCGGTATTGTCCCTTATGCGGCTCCTCAGTACAATTGTGATGGATTCGCTGTGACCAATGTTGCTTTGAAAGGAACTACCCGGATCAGATTCAATGATACGTTTGCTTTGCCTATATTTGCACAGGTTGTTTGGAATCCTCGTATGGAAGATGCACATTTGGTGTTTGGTATCACTTTAAAACCGTGAAATCAGATATAACTTAAAAACTCGTGAAGTTGTTAGCCGGCCCGTAGCAGTAGTGATACTGTTACGGGTTATGCAGTATAAAAAATGAATAAATATGGATAGAGAAGAGAGTGTACAACATTTCCTCGATTTGATAAAGAGATCACGTCGTGGTAAGTTCAAGGTTTACATCGGTATGATTGCCGGTGTAGGCAAGTCTTACCGTATGCTTCAGGAAGCACACGATTTGATTGATAGTGGAGTAGATGTCCGGATAGGATATATTGAGACACACGGGCGTGCCGGGACGGAGGCCGTATTGGAAGGCTTGCCGGTTATTCCGCGTAGGAAACTGTTTTATAAAGGGAAAGAGCTTGAGGAGATGGACTTGGAGGCGATTATCCGTATTCATCCCGAAATTGTGATAGTGGACGAGCTGGCACATACTAATGTGGAAGGAAGTCTAAATGAGAAACGTTGGCAGGATGTGATGACATTGCTCGATGAAGGCATTAATGTGATTTCGGCAGTCAATATCCAGCACATTGAGAGTGTAAACGAAGAAGTGCAGGATATAGCAGGCATTGAAGTTCGGGAACGTATCCCCGATAGCGTACTTCAAGAGGCTGACGAGGTCGTGAATATTGACCTCACAGCCGAAGAACTGATTACCAGGCTTAAAGCGGGGAAGATATATAAAGCGGAGAAGATTCAGACCGCACTCAATAACTTTTTTAAGACTGAAAACATTTTGCAACTCCGTGAATTGGCCTTGAAAGAGGTCGCATTGCGAGTAGAGAAGAAAGTGGAAAATGAAGTTGTGATGAGCATTGGCCTTGGGGTTCGTCATGAAAAATTTATGGCTTGCATCAGTAGTCAGGAAAAGGCTCCCCGGCGTATTATACGGAAAGCAGCCCGTTTGGCTACCCGGTACAACACCTCGTTTGTAGCACTCTATGTACAGACTCCCAAAGAGAGCATGGAGCGTATCGATCTGGCCAGTCAGCGTCATTTGCTGAATCATTTCAAACTGGTGACAGAGTTGGGGGGAGAAGTGGTTCAGGTGCAGTCGAGAGATGTATTGCAGAGCATTGTACAGGTTTGCAAAGAGAAACAAATATCCACTGTTTGTATGGGATCCCCTTTCCTCCGATTGCCCGGCGCTGTGTGCGGAATATTGAAATATCGCAGATTTTTAAATAATCTGGCACAAGCGAACGTAGATTTGATTATACTTGCATAAAAAATGATTTAGTCTCATTATCGATTATGAATATAAAAACCAAATTACTTTTCGGCATTGGAATATTGGCCGGAATGATCATTTTACTGGTAACACTTTCAGTGGTTAATCTTCAGATTTTGACGGCTACGGAACCTGACAGTCCGGTTGCTATGCCTGCTCTGGAACGTGCTCTTTTATGGATTTCCATAACGGGTGGTATTTGTATCTTGACGGGGTTGGTTCTGCTTATTTGGCTACCCCGCTCCATTAATAGACCGGTAAAGGAACTGACTCGTGGAATTCTGGAAATAGCCAATCATAATTATGAAAAGAGATTGGATATGAAGGGGTATGAAGAATTCAGGGAGGTTTCCGATAGTTTTAATCGTATGGCAGAGAAACTGACAGAATATCGTGATAGTACGTTAGCTGATATTCTTTCTGCAAAAAAATTTCTTGAGGCTGTAGTCAATAGTATCCATGAACCGATTATCGGGCTGAATACCGAACGGGAAATTCTTTTTATTAATAATGAAGCACTGAATGTGCTCAATATGAAGCGTGAGAATGTGATTAGGCACTCGGCTGAGGAACTTTCTTTGAAGAATGATCTGCTGCGCAGACTGATACGTGAACTGGTGACTCCCGGCGAAAAGAATGAACCCTTGAAAATCTATGCGGATAATAAAGAAAGTTATTTCCAGGCTTCTTATATCCCGATTGAGAATGCAGAGGCAGAAAAAGGAGAAGCCCGTAATTTGGGAGACGTCATTTTGCTGAAAAATATCACAGAATTTAAGGAACTCGATTCGGCAAAAACAACCTTCATTTCCACTATTTCTCACGAACTGAAGACCCCCATTTCTGCCATTATGATGAGCCTTCAGCTATTGGAAGACAAGAGGGTAGGAGTTCTGAATGGAGAACAAGAACAGCTGTCAAAGAATATAAAGGATAACAGCCAACGTTTGCTTGATATTACCGGAGAATTACTGAATATGACTCAGGTGGAAGCCGGTAAACTTCAGATGATGCCGAAAATTACAAAACCTATCGAACTGATTGAATATGCCATTAAGGCCAATCAGGTACAGGCCGATAAATTCAATATACAGATAGAAGTGGAGTACCCTGAAGAGAAGATACCTAAGTTATTTGTGGATAGTGAAAAGATAGCTTGGGTGCTTACTAATCTTTTGAGCAATGCAATCCGCTATTCTAAAGAGAATGGACGGGTGGTGATTGGTGCACGGCGTGAAGAGGAGTATATCGAACTCTATGTCCAGGACTTTGGGAAGGGTATTGATCCGCGATATCACCAAAGTATTTTTGACCGTTATTTCCGTGTACCGGGAACAAAAGTCCAGGGTAGCGGATTAGGGTTGTCCATTTCAAAAGATTTTGTGGAAGCACATGGAGGTACGTTGACGGTACAGAGCGAACCTGGTAAGGGAAGTTGCTTTGTGATAAGGCTGAAGGCTTGATAATGTAGGAAATAATATGTTTTTTCTAAAGAATCAACTTATAATATCTTTATATCACAAGGCTTTTTATTATTTTTGGTGATATATTGATTAGAGGTGGATTAGATCTATGTATTCCATATTGACTATGTTGTCAAGTATAGAGACTGATTACTATAAAGGAGCCTGTAAACTTGATATCTCTGGTACAGAGTGCTATTCTCATAAACAGAACCTTGCCCGTTAAATGTGTAGTATTGATGTTTCTTAGGAGTTTATTATAAATTCATTCAAGACGGATTTCTCCATTTTTATAAAATATTTTATGGCTTTTGAATTGCTGGGATCCATTGTTTTATAATTTAGAATTAAACAAAAAATCATGTTTATTGGAAAAACACATGTTACAATCTTATTGTTTGGAGTGCTGAGCTTTAGCTTAAAGGTGCCGGCACAAATTGTTTTGAAACACCCTGGTTGGGAATGGAGAATTTCTGAAACCGGATGTGCGGAACAACTAATATTTAAAAATAAACAACGAAATGATACAGTACCTTTTTTCCGTAAGGGCGATCATGCCGGCCCCTCTTTCTATGCTAAACGCGAGGGAAAAGAGATACGTGCGCCTTGGATTCCGGATGGATATGCTTCCTATCGCAGCGAAATAGACGGGGTGCTTTGCTGCATTTCCTATACAAAAGTTCATGGGCAACCTGCATTGAGGGTAAAGTTGACTAACGAGTCATCAGTTCCTTTTCAACCTCAGAAGGCAGGGCTTAAGTTAGGTATCGATACATATATGGATAAATATCCGGATTGGTTCGGTAAATATTTTCCAACTTTGATGAGAAATGAAAAGACTCATTTTTACGGGTATCTGCAGACTCCTTCCGGACATACATTGGGACTTGTGTCACAACAGCCTGTAGCATCTTGGAGTGTGGACTATAATTTGGGATATCAGGATCCGGCACCGTTTTGGTTCATGGGGCATCGCATTGAATCGCTAAATCTTGACTTGTTGAATGCTTTACCTTTACCGTCTCGTCATCCGCAAGATTTGTATGAGTTGAAACAAGGCGAAAGTAAAGAGTGGACCTTCCTGTTCATCAATGTGGGGAAGCTGGATAATTTGGAATATGCTATAACACAAGCTGCAGATATTCCTTTGATTGATATTCGTCAGACCTCTTATGCTGCGCATGAGGAAGCGTCATTCATGCTTACAGCGGATACTCCAGAGGTAAAAGTAACTAATGATGCGGGGGCAGAGTTACCTGTTGTGCTGACTAAAGCGGAGGGTAAACGTTGGATGGGAAAGGTTAAACTGGAAGATGCAGGACTTTATACTCTTTCCGTCCGTTCGGGCAATAAGGTTGCCGAAGCGGTATGGACGGTGCATCATCCTTGGCAGTGGGTGATGAAAAAGGCACGTGAGAATGTAGCCCGTTATCATCAGAAACCCACATCACATGCCGAAAGTTGGTATGGGTTCTATTCGGCCTTTCTGGCCGCCCGTTATTTTCCGGATAAAACATTGGATAAACAATTGAGTGATTATTTTGATCAGCTCTATAATAAATTGCATGATCCGGAAAAAGTGGAGCCATTGTATTTTAAAACTCGTATTCAAAATACTTCTACTACAATTGGGATGTTGGCAGATAAGTATGAGGCACAGGGAAATTTGGAGGATCTGAAGAAAGCATCGAAATTGGCTGACTGGATGATTCGGACTTCTCAGCGTGATGACGGAGCCTATTATAATCACGGAACAGTCTATACCAGTGTTATTTATATTGCTAAAAGTGTTTTAGAACTTGCCGTTCTTGAACGTAAACAGGGTGAGCAAGATCCGTTTTGGAAAGATTGTGCCGAACGTCATTTTTTATCTGCCAAAAAGGCAATCGACCAATTGGTTGCATCACAAGGTGATTTCCAGACAGAGGGAGAGCTGACATTTGAGGATGGAATGATTTCTTGTTCGGCTTTACAGATCGGTATGATGGGGGTTCTTGAAAAAGATGCTGAAACACGTAAATATTATACTGATGCAATGCTGAAGATTCTTAATAGTCACGATTGTCTGACTCAGCTTCGTGTTCCTGATGGACGTCGCCGGCAAGGTACTATGCGTTATTGGGAAGCGCAATACGATGTGCAAATGTTACCGAATATGTTTAATTCGCCACATGGTTGGAGCGGATGGCGTGCATATGCTACCTATTATGCCTATTTGTTGACAGGTGACGAAAAATGGTTGGAACAGACATTTAATGCAATGGGGGCTTTTGCTAATTTGATTGATTATAAGACTGGACAGTTGCGTTGGGCTTTTGTTGTTGATCCACACCTTGAAGTAGAGCAGGCATGCAGTGCTGATACAAAATTGAACTTTTCAGATCTTAGTTTTGGCAATCCGCATCCCAAATTATATGATACCCGTAAGTTTGTTATTGGCGAACAATATGTAAACATGATCAGTGATTGGCAGACAGTCAATACTCAGGATAATGATGTGCACGAACTGTTTAAGTGTATTGGTGAGACGGTACTGACTAATGCTTTTGTGATAGAACGTCCAAATGGTGAGGTGGTTGGATATAATTGTCGTGTATCCGGAAAAGGTAATACACTGACAGTAAAGGCAGACGAAAAACAAATCGTGAATCTGCATTGTAACTTAAAACAACCGTTCTCTGTGACTTTTGGTGGCAAATCCCACTCTTTACCCAAAGGATACTGTGATTGGGCCTTTGGGCAATCCGGTTATTAATTATTCGATAACTTTCATTGATCCCCTGTATTCATAAAACGAGATGTGTGATATGTTTCGTTTTATGAATATAGGGGATGTTTTTTGAAGAAACTGTTTTTATGAGAAACTTTGGCTTACTCATAGGAATACTTATCTTTGCATAGAATGAAATAACACTAACAGAAACACAAAATGAGACATTTATTTTTATTGGCAGTGCTTTTGTATGCCTGCACTTCTTACGCACAGATTCGTGTGCAAGAGCGACTTTCGGAGGGGGAGACCAGCTTTGTTTTGACTACTCCTGAGTTACAAGCCAAAATTTATTATGATGTAAATGATGAACTTGTCATCAAAAAATCGGCAGAGTTATTTGCTTTTGACGTTGAAAGAGTGACCGGCCGAAAGCTTGAGTTAATCCAAAAGCGTGAAAGAGCGAACTTCCTGGTTATTGTCGGAACTATTGAAAAGAATAAATGGATTCAGGAGTTGGCGCAAAAGGGGAAAATCGATATACGCCCGTTGCAAGGGGCTTGGGAACGATATCTGATTCAAACGATCGACAAACCTTATCCGGGGGTGGATAAAGCCCTGGTCATAGCCGGGAGTGATCGGAGGGGAGCTGCTTATGGTTTGTTTTCCATCTCCGAGATGATAGGGGTGTCTCCTTGGTATTGGTGGGCCGATGTTCCAATAAAAAAGCATGAAGCACTGTATATTGATGCTCCGGCCACTTACTCTAAAACTCCTTCGGTGAAATATAGAGGTATTTTCTTGAATGATGAAGACTGGGGGTTGAAGCCCTGGGCAGCTAAAACCTTTGAGGAAGAACGTGGTAATATAGGTCCCCGTACCTACGCGAAGATTTGCGAGTTGTTGCTGCGTTTGAAAGCTAACCACCTGGCTCCAGCCATGCATCCTGTATCCACGGCATTTTACCGGATTCCTGAGAATAAACTGGTAGCCGATACATTCGCCATTGTCATGGGGTCCAGTCATTGTGAACCTCTATTGTTAAATACAGCCAGTGAGTGGCATAGTGAGACGATGGGGCCGTGGGATTATAACGCTAACAAGAATAAGATTAACGAAATATTAAGCAATCGTGTGAAGGAAATTTGCACTTACGAGAATGTATATACATTAGCTTTAAGGGGATTACATGACGCCGCCATGGGAGGTGGCAATGTGCCGATGAAAGAGAAGGTAAAGATGCTGGAGAGTGCATTGAAGGATCAGCGGAATCTGATGGCCCAACATATTAATAAGCCTGTCGAAACCATTCCCCAGGCATTTACTCCCTATAAAGAGGTATTGGATATTTATTCGAATGGTCTGGAGCTGCCGGAAGATGTCACTATTATTTGGGCAGATGATAACTTTGGTTACATGAAACGGCTGAGTGGCCCGCAGGAACAAAAGCGTGCGGGACGTGCGGGGGTATATTATCACCTTTCCTACCTTGGAGTACCCCATAGCTATTTATGGTTTAGCACCACTCCTCCGGCATTGATGTATGAAGAACTTCGCAAAGCGTATGATACTACAGCTGATTGTATTTGGTTGGCGAATTGCGGAGACCTGAAAGGTTCCGAGGTACAAGTTTCGTTTTTTCTCGATATGGCTTATGATATTGAGCAGTTCAACGAAAAAAATGTGCATACCTATCCTGCCCGTTGGTTGGCAAAGATGTTTGGAGAACAATATTACAATACGTTGGAGGATATTACCTGTTCGCATATAAACCTGGCTTTTTCCAGAAAACCTGAATATATGGGTTGGGGATATTGGAATAATTATTGGGGTGGAGGAGAAAAACGTACTGATACAGAATTTTCTTTTACGAATTATGAAGAGGCTGGGAAACGTCTGGCAGAGTACCGGCGTATCGGTAAAAAGGCAGAAGATATGCTGGTTACATTAGAAGAGGCGGCCAGACCCGCACTGTACCAACTGCTGTATTATCCGGTAAAAGGCGCTGAATTGATGAATCGAATGAATATGACAGGGCAACTGTACCGACAGTATGTGCGTCAGAAACGTGCCGCTGCCAATAATCTGAAAAGCGAAGTAGAATGTTGTCACGATAGTTTAGAGGTTATTACCGATAGGTATAATTCTCTCTTGAATGGTAAGTGGAAATACATGATGTCTCTAAGACAAAATTATGATGGAAGTAGTTCTTATTTTATGCTTCCCTTGATGGAGGAATGCTATATGCCGGCAGGTGATCCGAAATTAGCTGTTCAGGCCGAAAGCGAACAACTGGACCGGGGAGGTTTCAGTTGTCATGTTTTACCTACGTTCAACACGTATTCCCGTAAAAGTCACTGGATCGATATTTATAATCAAGGAGGTGGAAAATTGGCTTGGAAATCGGTAGCCTCTGACGAATGGATTGTTTTGTCCTGTCAATCGGGCATTACTTCTACGGAGGATCGGATCCGGGTATCTATCGACTGGGATAAAGTCCCCGTAGGGGAGAAGGTCACAGGAGGGATAGAGTTCTCTACCGGGATGCAGAAAGAGCGTGTGTTTGTATCTGTATTCAATCCGATGGTTCCGGCACGGGATGAGTTACAGGGACTTTTTGTGGAAGAAAATGGTTATGTATCTCTGCCTGCTACTGACTTTCACCGTAAATTTGAGAGTAATGACATTAAGATGCACATACTGCCAGGATTGGGTTTCGAAGGCTCTGCCTTGCAAATAGGCAGTCCGACAGCTCCGTTACAGATGTACCGATCGGGTGAGGTCCCCAGGGTAGAATATGATTTCTATACTTTCAATGCAGGGATAGTTGATGTGTATACCTATGTACTACCAACTTTTCCTTTACATGCTGAGCGGGATTACAAACTACCGGAGCATACCAATTCGGATACAAAATACAGTGTCCGTATTGACGATGGCTCTATTTCCACCCCATCTACTTCGGCCATAGAGTACTCGCAGATCTGGTATGATAGTGTATTGAAGAATTGCAGGGTGAACAAATCAACCCTTTATGTAAAAGCTCCCGGCAAGCATACCTTGCAGATTCGTTGTGGAGATCCCGGAACAGTGATTCAGAAAATAGTAATTGATATGGGCGGTCTCAAAAGATCATATTTGGGACCTGAAAGTACTCTTTGCCATTGATATTATTTTTAATTAACATTCTTGGATGCAGGCTTTTCGGAATTGTTTTATTTCTATAAATAGAGAGAACCTATTTTGAATGTCTAATGAAAATGAAATCTATTATGAAAGTCTGTTCATTCTTGAATAAAGGAGTTATAATTGCGATGGCGGTTGTTTGTTCTGCCGGTTTACAGTCTTGTCTGGATGACAATGATAAGTACTATTATGTAGGAGGATTTCCTAATGCTCTTGTAACAGTGAAAAACGCGACTGATGGTTCATGCTTTTTACAGTTGAATGATAGCACGACATTATTGCCTACTAATATGACCTCTTCTCCTTTTGGCGAGAAAGAAGTAAGGGCATTGGTGAATTATGATGAATTGGATGAATCAGGTGGAAAATATGATAAGGCCATACAGGTGAACTGGATAGATAGTATTCTGACCAAATCGATTGCACCTGATCGGGGGACGGAAAATGATGTTGTATATGGCACGGATCCAGTCGAAATTGTGAATGACTGGGTGACTATTGCAGAAGATGGTTATTTGACTCTACGTTTCAGAACAACGTGGGGAGACTATCATAAAGCCCATTTCGTAAATTTATTGTTAAGCCAGAATCCGGAGAATCCTTATGAGGTAGAATTCCGTCATCATGCGTACGGAGACACATATGGTACGATGGGAGATGGTCTGGTCGCTTTTAAACTGGATGGTCTGCCGGATACAAATGGTAAAACAGTCAAATTAAAACTAAAATGGAAATCATTTACCGGCGACAAATCTGCAGAGTTTGATTATTGCACTCAAAAGTCCGTTACACCAGTTAATGCAGCAATCACATCGGTAAGGAGTAATTTGAACTTAAAATAACTTCTCAAGCCCCAAAAGGTTACGTTTCTGTGAATCTCGATTGGAGCATACGGCTTGCCGGGATCTGAAAATAGATAGGAGCGTAGCCCTTTTCTATTAACATTGTTAATGCCTTTTTCAGAACGTTTTTTTTCTATTTGCAGAGAAGAAGTCTTTTGTGCACAAAAGACTTCTTCTTTATTATCAAAAGGCTTGTTTTAACGTACTGTTAAAACAAGCCTTTTGCAGGAATGTAACTAATGCTTATAATTACTTGATTTTTAATCTTATGGAGTAGTGTCAGAACTTTTACTCCCCAATTTTCTCCTATAAGGTTTAGCGGGGATATTTGCTATTTTAATAAGTATATGTGCTTTGATAAAAAAAGTAGGTGGTTGAACCTTTCGATAAGATTGTTTGTTCAGACTTCCTGTATTTACCTCATTTCAGTAAATAGACTTACATAGTTGAAACATTATCATTTTCCCTTGTTGATAGCCTGTTTGAAGTAATGGTTAATAGAATGAATGTAAACTTGTAATCAATTGAAGCTTATTTTGTTATCCTGTTGATAACTTTAGTGGATACCTGTTAATAACCTTGTTGATAACTGAGTGGAATGTATGAGGGGAGCAGCGTGTCGTGCAATAAAAAAGCGCCCAAGAGTGGAAGCCTCCTAAACGCTAATTTTCTTTTGGTAGCGGGACCCGGGATTGAACCGGGGACCTCATGATTATGAATCATGCGCTCTAACCAGCTGAGCTATCCCGCCATTGTTTCTCGATTGCGGGTGCAAAGATAGAGCCTTTTTTTTAATCTCCAAAACATTTTCTATCTTTTTTGTGTTTAACTTAAAAAAAACATCTCTGAAAGTATGATGAACAGGCTATTTCTGACTCTGAAAGAAGAGATGTAATGAAGAAAGTGAATTAATTATGCCTTGTATTTAGAAAAAAGTATTTATCTTGGCACACACAATCAATAATAAAGCTATGAAAAAGGAGAAAATACATTTGGAATATCTTCTGAATGCGACTTCTAAAAATATTCTTTGGTCAGCAATAAGCACACCTACCGGTTTGGAGGACTGGTTTGCAGACAAAGTAGTATCAGATGATAAAACAGTGACTTTTTGTTGGGGTAAAACCGAACAGCGTCAGGCAACTATTGTTGCCATTCGGGCCTATTCGTTTATTCGTTTCCATTGGCTTGATGACGAAAATGAAAGGGAGTATTTTGAAATAAAAATGAGTAATAATGAATTGACGGGCGATTATGTGCTTGAAATTAGTGACTTTTCTGATCCGGAAGAGGTTGATGATTTGAAGGAATTGTGGGATTCCCAAGTGAGTAAGTTACGTAGAACATGCGGTTTTTAGTTAACTTTCAACCAAAAATTTTTTGCACTCCTTTTTTTGTGCTAATTTTGTATCTTAATTGCATGAAACTATTAAGATGCTACGCATAAAAAGATTAGATATTTTTATAATAAAGAGTTTCTTATTACTCTTTGTCGGTACATTTTTCATCTGCCTCTTCATCTTCATGATGCAGTTTTTGTGGAAGTATGTAGACGAATTGGTGGGAAAAGGGTTAGAAATGAGTGTACTGGCTCAATTCTTCTTTTATTCTGCGTTGAGTCTGGTACCGATGTCTCTGCCTTTGGCAGTGTTGTTGGCTTCTTTAATTACGTTTGGTAATTTTGGCGAGCGTTTTGAGTTGCTCGCCATGAAGGCAGCAGGCATTTCGCTGCTTAAAATTATGCGTCCGCTCATTGTCCTTGTCTTCGCCATTTGTTGTGTATCCTTCTATTTCCAAAATGTCATAGGGCCGCGGGCACAAGCCAAGTTGGGCACTTTGCTCATTTCGATGAAGCAGAAATCTCCTGAGGTAGATATTCCCGAAGGAGTTTTTTATGATGAAATTGATGGGTATAATTTGAAAGTGCAAAGAAAAGACCGTAAGACGGGCATGCTCTACGATGTGATTATTTATGATTTCTCCAATAACTTTGATAATGCACGTATTATTGTAGCCGATTCGGGACGTCTGGAGATGACAGCCGATAAGCAGCATCTTTATCTACATCTGTACAGCGGTGAGATGTTTGAGAATCTGAAGGCACAGAGCATGAGTTCGAAGAATGTTCCTTATCGCCGGGAATCTTTCCGGGAGAAACATACGATCATTCAGTTCGATTCGGACTTTAATATGGCTGATGCCAGTATTATGAGCAATCAGTCTACCACCAAAGATATGATAAAAATACAGGCTTCCATCGACTCGATGACTGTATTGGCCGATAGTATCGGCAGGCAGTATTACATTGAAGCAAGTAAGGGGCCGTATCGCACTGCGGCCGGACTGACCAAGGAAGATACCCTGAAGATGGAGGAAGCGCGCATTGGCGATTACAATGTGGATAGTCTGTTTAAAGTTGCTACCTTGATGAATAAGCAGAAGATCATAGCTTCAGCCGTTGGCCGTACGGAGAATCTGTCGAGTGATTGGGGGTTTAAGAGCTTTACAATGGCTCAGAATGATCTTAGCATACGAAGACATAAAATAGAATGGCATCGGAAAATCACAATTTCTCTTTCCTGTCTCTTATTTTTCTTTATTGGCGCACCTTTGGGAGGCATTATCCGCAAAGGTGGATTGGGTATGCCGGTTATTGTTTCCGTGTTTACCTTTATCATTTATTATATTATTGATAATACAGGCTATAAAATGGCTCGAGACGGGAAGTGGATTGTATGGATGGGGATGTGGATGAGTTCCGCCATTCTGGCTCCGCTGGGATATTTCCTGACTTATAAATCGAATAAAGATTCTGTGGTATTGAATACTGATGTTTATATTGCTTGGTTTAAGCGAGTATTCGGTGTGCGCAGTGTCCGCCATCTGTCAAAGAAGGAGGTGATTATTCATGATCCGGATTATCGGCGTCTTCCCTCTGATCTGGATGCACTTTCGGAGGAGTGTAAAAACTATATGGAAAAGAACCGGTTGTCTAAAGCTCCTAATTATTTTAGTTTGTGGATGACTGCCGGTCAGGATCAGGAGATCATTGCGATTAACAACCGCATGGAGTCATTGGTAGATGAGATGTCCAATACCCGTTCGTTGATATTGCTTCAGAAGCTGGAGAAATATCCGATTATCCCTGTAAACGCACATGTGCGTCCGTTCCATAATTATTGGCTTAATATGGCAATTGGAATTTTGATGCCTATCGGTTTATTTTTCTATTTCCGTATCTGGGCTTTCCGTATACGCCTGAATAAGGATATGGAACGGATAATTGCATTGAACCGGGATGTAGAACTTACAATAAAGGATATTAATAACAAAAATTAAGATATAAGAGTATGGAACCAATAAGACTGAATACCATCGAAGAGGCGATAGCCGACTTCAAAGAGGGTAATTTCGTAATTGTGGTAGATGATGAAGATCGTGAAAACGAAGGTGATTTCATTATTGCTGCCGAAAAGATTACTCCGGAAAAAGTGAATTTCATGCTGACTCATGGCCGTGGCGTACTTTGTGCTCCTATAACGGAAGAACGCTGTGCCGAGTTGGAACTGGATATGCAGGTGTCATCCAATACTTCAATTTACGAGACTCCCTTTACGGTTACTGTCGATTTACTTGAGGGATGCACGACGGGAGTTTCCATGCACGACCGTGCTATGACTATCCGTGCTTTGGCCGATCCGAAGACAAAACCTTCCGATTTGGGACGTCCGGGGCATGTCAATCCTCTGCGTGCCCGTTCGCGTGGAGTCCTTCGTCGCGCTGGACATACCGAGGCGAGTGTCGATTTGGCTAAACTTGCCGGTTTGTATCCTGCTGCCGCGTTGATTGAAATCATCAATGAAGACGGAACCATGGCTCGTCTGCCCCAATTGGTGGAAGTGGCCCGTCGTTTCGGATTGAAAATAATCTCCATCAAAGACCTGATCGCATACCGTCTTCAGATGGAGTCGATTGTTGATAGAGGAGTGGAAGTGGATATGCCTACGCAGTTCGGACATTTCCGTCTGATACCTTTCCGTCAGAAATCGAACGGGATGGAGCACATTGCATTAATAAAAGGAACGTGGGACAAAGACGAACCGATTCTGGTACGTGTGCACTCTTCGTGTATGACTGGTGATATTTTCGGTTCATGCCGTTGTGAATGTGGTGAGCAGCTTCATAAAGCTATGCAGATGATCGAAGCTGCCGGAAAAGGGGTAATTGTCTATATGAATCAGGAAGGTCGTGGTATCGGTTTGATGAACAAGATTGCCGCTTATAAACTCCAGGAAGAAGGATATGATACGGTAGATGCCAATCTCCATTTGGGTTTTGATGCTGACGAACGTGATTATGGGGTCGGTGCGCAGATTCTGCGTGAGATCGGAGTGAAAAAGATGAAGTTGATGACGAATAATCCGGTGAAACGTATCGGTCTGGAAGCCTATGGGTTAGAGATTACCGAGAACGTGGGAATAGAGGTTAAACCGAATCCTTATAATGTACGTTATCTGAAGACAAAGAAAGAGCGGATGGGGCATACGCTTCATTTTAATAAGTAAACTGTCTATTTGCTTTCATATATCAAATATTATAGTTTATTTTGCAATCAAATTCACTCAACAACAATAAAATAGATACGAAATGAACCAACTATCAGACCGTTTGAACAGCTTGTCGCCTTCGGCGACTCTTGCTATGTCGCAAAAAAGCGCTGAGTTGAAAGCTCAGGGTGTTGATGTAATTAACCTCAGTGTGGGAGAACCCGATTTCAATACTCCCGATCACATCAAAGAAGCTGCCAAGAAAGCGGTAGATGACAACTTCTCTCGTTACTCTCCGGTTCCGGGCTACCCGGCTTTGCGCAATGCAATCGTAGAGAAACTGAAGAAAGAAAACGGTCTGGAATATACAGCCGCTCAGATTTCTTGTGCAAATGGTGCAAAACAATCTGTATGTAACACCATCATGGTGTTGGTAAATCCGGGTGATGAGGTGATTGTGCCTGCTCCTTACTGGGTAAGCTATCCGGAAATGGTGAAACTGGCCGAAGGTACTCCGGTGATTGTTACTGCCGGTATCGAACAGGATTTCAAAATCACTCCTGCCCAACTGGAAGCTGCCATCACTCCGAAGACCAAAGCTTTGATTCTTTGCTCACCGTCTAATCCGACCGGTTCTGTCTACAGCAAAGAAGAGTTGGCCGGTCTGGCTGCCGTATTGGCTAAGTATCCGCAGGTTATCGTCATTGCCGACGAGATTTATGAGCACATCAATTATATCGGAAAACACCAGAGTATCGCTCAGTTCCCCGAGATGAAAGAACGTACGGTGATTGTAAACGGTGTGTCAAAAGCATATGCGATGACCGGATGGAGAATCGGTTTCATTGCCGGTCCGGAATGGATTGTGAAAGCCTGCAATAAACTTCAGGGACAGTATACTTCGGGTCCTTGCTCAGTTTCTCAGAAGGCTGCTGAGGCTGCTTATACAGGTTCTCAGGCTCCGGTGGAAGAGATGCGTAAGGCTTTCGAACGTCGTCGTAACCTGATTGTGAAGTTGGCGAAAGAAGTTCCGGGATTTGAGGTGAATGTGCCGGAAGGCGCTTTCTACCTGTTCCCTAAATGCAGTTCTTTCTTTGGCAAATCTGTTGGGGATCGTAAGATTGAGAATTCGGATGATCTGGCGATGTATCTGCTTGAGGATGCTCATGTAGCTTGCGTAGGCGGTACTTCGTTCGGTGCTCCGGAATGCATCCGTATGAGCTATGCCACCAGCGATGAAAATATAGTTGAAGCGATCCGTCGCATCAAAGAAGCATTGGCTAAGCTGAAATAAGACTCTGCCAATCAGATAAAGGAGAAGGATGTATCGGTGAAAAGATGCATCCTTCTTTATTTTTAAGAGTATCCGGTTTCAATAGCCGGGTAGGGGTAAAAATCAATAAAGGCCGCTTTCCATCAGGAAAGCAGCCTTTATCTTGTTTTGGGGGATTGTATTATTCAGCTGGGTGAATTGCTTCAGAAGGACATACATCTGCGCAAGTACCACAGTCTGTACACTGTTCAGGATCAATTGAATAAATATCACCTTCAGAGATAGCGCCAACCGGACACTCGTCAATACAAGTTCCGCAAGCAATACAATCATCACTAATTACGTAAGCCATTTTGTTTGATATTTTAATTATTAGTACTAATTTGTAGGTACAAAAATAGAGTTTTTAATCATTAGTTGGTATCGATTTTGATTAAAATGTTTTAATTTGTATATCTTCTAAATAAGGAAAACACTATTTTTGCATTGATTATTAAATACGTATGCAATTATGCCTTTAAATTTACCCGATAAGCTTCCTGCGATAGAACTATTGAAAGAGGAGAATATCTTTGTGATAGATAACTCCCGCGCAACACAACAGGACATCCGCCCGCTACGCATTGTCATCCTCAACCTGATGCCGTTGAAGATTACGACAGAAACAGACTTGGTGCGTCTGCTCTCGAACACTCCGCTTCAGGTGGAGATATCTTTTATGAAGATAAAGAGCCACACTTCGAAGAACACGCCGATAGAACACATGAAGACATTTTATACCGACTTCGACAAGATGAGGGACGATAAGTACGACGGTATGATCATTACCGGTGCGCCGGTAGAGCAGATGGATTTCGAGGAGGTGAATTATTGGAACGAAATAACGGAGATATTTGACTGGGCACGTACCCATGTCACCTCTACGCTCTATATATGCTGGGCCGCGCAGGCCGGTCTGTACCATCATTACGGTGTGCCCAAGTATGCACTGGGCAAGAAGATGTTCGGCATTTTCAAACATCGCACGTTGCTTCCGTTGCATCCCATCTTCCGCGGGTTCGATGATGAATTTTATGTTCCCCATAGCCGGCATACGGAAGTGCGGAAAGAAGATATACTAAAGGTGCCTGAACTGACATTGCTTTCGGAGTCAGACGATTCGGGAGTGTATATGGTGGTGGCTCGCGGTGGGCGTGAGTTCTTTGTGACGGGGCACTCGGAATATTCGCCGTTGACACTGGATACGGAATACCGCCGGGATGTGTCGAAAGGTCTGCCTATCGAGGTTCCTCGCAATTATTATGTAGATGATGATCCGGACAAGGGGCCGCTGGTGCGTTGGCGCGGACATGCCAACCTGTTGTTCTCCAACTGGCTGAACTATTTCGTCTATCAGGAGACTCCTTATAATATTGAAGATATCAGATGATAAAACAACGTAAGATAGAATTGCTGGCTCCGGCCAAAAACCTGGAATGCGGCATGGCTGCCATCGATCATGGGGCGGATGCCGTATATATCGGTGCGCCGAAGTTCGGTGCCCGTGCGGCAGCGGTCAATTCATTGGAAGATATAGCCGCTTTGGTGGAGTATGCCCATTTGTATAATGTGCGGATTTATGTTACGGTCAATACGATCCTGAAAGATGAAGAACTGAAGGAGACGGAGGAGATGATCCGGGCCCTGTACCGTGTCGGAGTGGATGCGCTTATTGTGCAGGATATGGGAATCGCCGGTCTGGAGCTGCCGCCCATTCCGTTGCATGCGAGCACGCAGATGGATAACCGTACGGCAGAGAAAGTGAGATTTCTGGCCGATGCGGGCTTCCGCCAAGTGGTGTTGGCGCGTGAACTTTCGTTACGGGAGATCGGCAAGATACACGAGGCTTGTCCCGACGTGCCTCTGGAAATCTTTGTGCACGGAGCGCTCTGTGTAAGTTATAGCGGGCAGTGCTACGTCAGCCAGGCTTGTTTCGGGCGTAGTGCCAACCGGGGTGAGTGTGCCCAGTTCTGTCGTTTGCCGTTCAGCCTGGTCGATTCGAACGACCGGGTGATCGTGAAGGACAAACATCTTCTTTCACTCAAGGATCTCAACCAAAGTGAGGAGCTGGAGGCTCTGCTCGATGCCGGTGCCTCTTCTTTCAAGATAGAAGGCCGGTTGAAGGACGTTTCGTATGTAAAGAACGTGACGGCCGCCTACCGCCAGAAGCTGGATGCCATCCTTGCCCGCCGCAAGGAGTATGTGCGTGCTTCTTCCGGCAGCTGCCGTTATGCTTTCAATCCTCAGCTGGACAAGAGTTTCAGCCGTGGTTTTACGCATTATTTCCTGCACGGGCGCACCAGGGATGTTTTTTCGTTCGACACCCCCAAGTCGTTAGGAGAGGAGATGGGGACGATGAAAGAGGCCAGGGGGAATTATCTGACCGTGGCGGGATTGAAGTCGTTCAATAACGGTGACGGTGTTTGCTACATTGACGAGCAAGGCAAACTGCAAGGTTTCCGCATCAACCGTGTGGAGGGCAATAAGCTCTATCCGCAGGAGATGCCCCGCATCAAGCCCCGAACGGTGTTGTACCGTAACTTCGATCAGGAGTTTGAGAAGATACTCGCCCGCCGGTCGTCCGAACGCAAGATGCCCGTGGCCATCCGGCTGGCGGACAGTGCCTTCGGATTTGCCCTGACGCTGACGGATGAGGATGATAACCGTGTGACCCTGTCGCTGCCGCGTGCGAAAGAGCCGGCGCGTACGCCACAGGAAGAGAACCTGAAGACGCAGCTGGCTAAGTTGGGGAATACTCCTTTCGAAGTGGAACGTGTCGACATCGACTTCACGGAGAACTGGTTTCTGCCTGCTTCGGTATTGGCCGATTTCCGCCGGCAGGCGATTGAGAAACTGATTGCCGCCCGCCGTATCAACTACCGGAGAGAGCTGGCGGTGCTTAGGCCTACGACTCATGCTTTTCCGCAGACGACGTTGACCTATCTGGGAAATGTGATGAATGCGCGGGCTGCCTCTTTTTATGCCGGGCATGGCGTGGCAAGCATTGCTCCTGCTTTTGAACAGACGCCTGTGGAGAAGGCGGTGCTGATGTTCTGCAAACATTGCCTGCGCTACAGCATGGGCTGGTGTCCGGTTCATCAACGGGAACGCTCTCCGTATCGTGAACCCTATTATCTGGTATCGACGGACGGCAAACGCTTCCGCCTGGAATTTGACTGCCGGAACTGCCAGATGAAAGTGAGTGCCTTATGAAAATGAAGGGGCTCTGCGCGCGTCTGTGTTGTGCCGTGATAGGCTTTTTCCTGCTGGCGGCCTGCCATTATTCACCGCCCGATCTCACTGCCGAGGGGCTGGGGGAGAAAACAAAGGACTCTTTAGCTTATCTTTTCCGGTACCATTATACCTGGAACACGAATCTGGAGGTGCTGGACGACTCCGTCCGGTTGGAATATCTTCCGGTGAAGGATGCCTATGTCAGTCTGAACAAAGGTGACCGGGTGGTCGTGGCAGAGTTCTCCATTCATCCGCAGGACAGCGTGGACAGCGTATGGGTGAAGCTGGCCCACTCGCAGGACGTCCAGGGGTGGGTGCGCAACCGTGATCTGGTGCGCTCCTTCGTGCCCACCGATAGTATTTCGCAGTTTATCCACCTTTTCAGCAATACTCACGCTTCGTATTTCGTCATCATTTTCGCCCTCTTTGTCGGGGCCTACCTGCTCCGTGCTTTCATGAAGAAGCAGTTGCAGATGGTTTACTTCAATGATATCGACAGCGTCTATCCCCTTTTCCTCTGTCTGCTGATGGCGTTCAGTGCTACGGTTTACGAGACGATGCAGGTGTTTGTCCCCGATACCTGGGAGCATTTCTACTTTAATCCCACCCTTTCGCCGTTCAAGGTGCCTTTCATCCTTTCGGTTTTTCTGCTGAGCATCTGGTTGTTTATTGTCGTCACGCTGGCCGTGCTCGACGATTTGTTCCGCCAACTCACTCCTGCCGCCGCCGTTTTCTATTTGCTGGGGCTGATGTCTTGCTGCATCTTCTGCTACTTCTTCTTCATCCTGACCACGCACATTTATATCGGTTACCTGTTTTTAGCTTGCTTCATCTGGCTTTTTGTGAAGAAGGTGCGTAGGAATTCCGGCTATAAATACCGGTGCGGAAACTGTGGGCAGAAACTCCGGGAGAAGGGGGTATGCCCGCATTGCGGGGCGATCAACGAATAAGATCTTCTCACCACAGAGGACACAGAGGGCACAGAGTTTTAATTCCGCTCGCCCTTGGAGGGTGGAGGACAGAGAAAAGAGAGAGAAAAAAACTACTCTGTGTCCTCTGTGTCCTCTGTGGTGAGAACAGTGAAAACTACGGTGCACCGTTGTTTCCGCCCCCTTCGGGGTCCTTCCGGAGGCGCAGGCTTCGGCGTCAGAACCGGCAGCGCACGTCTACCCCGAAGTGCACCGGACGGCCTTTTTGCATGAATCCGTTGCCCATTGATTCGAAATAGAACGCGGCATATTCCTTATCCAGTATGTTGCGTACCCAGAATCCGATCTGTCCGTTTCCCTTCTCCAGGCTGACACGTCCGTTCAGGGTTCCGTAGAACGACTGGCTGACGTTGTTCTGCTCCGTCCAGTAGATCCGTCCGACACCGTTGTAGTTCAAGTTCACCTGTACCCGGTCCAGCCAGTGGCGGGGAGCGATGCGGAAGATGTATTGCGCGCCCACGTTGAGCGTGTGTTTGGGGACGAAAGGCACGTAGTTGCCGTTATAGTTTTCTTTTTCTTGCAGGCTGCCGTCCTCCGTTTTCTGGCGGACGACGTAATCGGTGAACGTGGCATACGTATATCCGTAGTTAGCGTTCAGGCTGAGCGCGTCTGTCAGGCTGCTGCGCAGGGCGACTTCGGCGCCATAACTTCGGCTCTTGCCGGCATTGATGGTGATGCGTCCCAGTCCGCTTTCGGCAAACTGCGCTATCTGTTGGTCGCGCGTATCCATATAATAGGCGGCGAGGTCGGCCCAGAGACGGCCTTCCCACAGGGTGAGGTGCGCGCCCGCTTCGTAGTTCCACGAGTATTCGGGCTTATACGTGGTCGATGCCTTCACGTCGATCTTCTCTTCGGGCATCATCTGGCCGATCATCCCGGCGTATTTCTTGAACACGTCGCTTTCCATCATGGCGGTTTTCATCGAGTTCTTCAGTTCGCTCTGCACCAGGTCGGAGAACATCTGCACGTTGTATCCTCCCGAACGATAGCCGCGTGAAACCGTGGCATAGACGCTGTTCCCTTTTTGCCATTCATATTGCAGGGCGAATTTGGGGAGCAATTGCAGGTAATCGTTCTTCAGCTTGCCTTTGAAGGATGCCGGAGCCTTCATGTGCTGGTCCTTCAGGTTCAGCATGGGCGGCATGCTGATGCTGAAATCAAAGTCCATCGGGTCGCTGACGGAGTTGTACGTCATCGATATCTTTTCATAGTCCAGGCGCAGGCCGGCGGTAAAGGAGAGCCCTTCGGTGAAGAGGTTGTTGAATGTAGACTGGTGGTAGATCGCTCCGCTCAGTATCGGAGTGTCAAAGTTGCCGCTGACGCGGAGTGTCGGGTTGTTCACCGTCAGCGCCATCCGGGGGGCTTTGGGGCCTAAGTTGGCGAAGGCCTTGTTGGCGTTGCCCTCTATCACCTCTTTTACCCCGTCTTCTTTAAATATCACCGGTCCGTCCGTGTTCAGCCACTGATAGAAACCGAAGGCGCCCGTAGTCCATTGCCAGTTGCTTCCCGGTTTCGATTTCAGCATCACTTCCTCCGAGAGGGTGTTCAACTTCTGTTTCTGAATCAGGTTGAACAGGTTCTTCTCCGTGAAGTCCTGGTCGAGAAACATGCGGTCGTTCAGGTTCTGGAATCCGGTTACGGCGCTCAGGATGAACTTCTGCGCCTGGTACTCTATGTTGACTCCCGCATTCAGCAGCCCGCGGCGGTAGGTGCTCTCGTCGTTGTACGAGATCTTGCCGATTCGTTCTTTTCGCGGATCGTCCTCTCTTTCCGCCGGGTCCACTCTTCCTGTGTAGAAGTACGGATATCCCCCTTCGTGGCTGTACTCGTAGCTGATGTTCAGGTCCAGCTTCAGGTTCTCGCCGGGCAGGTAAATGCCGCGGAACCGTCCGCCTGCTGCCTGACTCTTGTCTATTCTTTTGTTAAGGTAGGTATTCTTGAAAAATCCGCCGCCGTATTCGTAGAATCCGCCCGTTGAAAAAGCGAATTGATCCGATACACGATGGTAGTGGGTCACCGAAGCGTTGTAATTGTTGTAACTTCCGGCACCCAGACGGAGGTCGGTGCCCTGATAGCTGAAAGGCGATTTGGTGTGCACCTTGATCAGTCCGCCCATGGTGTTGCGTCCGTAGAGGGTCCCCTGAGGACCGCGCAGCACGTCGATGCGTTCGATGTCCGCGTAGTTGAAGTCGAACGCCGATTTGTCGATATAAGGTACGTTGTCCACATACAACCCCACGGAAGGCGTGTTGATGCGTGAGCCGATTCCGCGGATATAGATGGCGGAAGTCAGCCTGGAACCATAGTCCGGTATGAAGATATTCGGCACAAGGGCAGTCAGGCTTTTGATGGAATTTACCTGGTTGGCCTGCATATCCTGCTGCGAGAGCATGGTGACCGCGGTCGGCAGCTCCCGTAGTTTGCGGTTTTCTTTCGGAGCGGCGATGACTACGATTTCTTCTACGTCTATCACCTTCAGTGTGTCCTTCGGCAGCTCCCCGGCCCATGTTCCGCTGGCCGAAAAGAGGGCAAGAGCAATAAGAATGCTGTTTTTCTTCATTTACTGTATCTTTTCATTGATTCGTTTGCAAAGATGCAGCAAAAAATGTTAAACGGCAATCCTCATTTATTAGGATATATCGGATTCACCACAGAGGACACAGAGGGCACAGAGTAAGGTATATAGTGAATATAGGGTAGTGTATATAGGGTACACAGAGCGGACAGCGCCCACAGCGCAATCGATAACTCAAAATATCCTCTGTGCCCTCTGTGTCCTCTGTGGTGAAAAGCAGGCTTATATCCTGTCCGCCTCCACGTATCCGTTCATCACCGCGTAGATGGTCAGTCCGGAGACCGACTTGATGCCTAACTTCTCGGTGATGTTCTTCCGGTGTGTGATCACCGTAGTCAGGCTGATATTCAGCTTGTCGGCGATTTCTTTGTTGATCAGCCCTTTGGTGATCAGCACCAGCACCTCGATCTCGCGTGCCGAGAGCTCGTGTCCGGTGGCGGCAGGCGAGGCAGGAGGCATGTCTTTCACCGGATAACCGTCGTGGTGCGCGTGCTGGTGGAGTTTCAGGATATCCTTTACCAACCCCTCTTCCGTCTGGTAGATGTTGAGTATCGGGACGCCCGAAAGCTGGAATTGGTGACTGTCTCCCGCCAGTACGATGGTTTTCCGTTTCCGGGGGAGGAAGAAAGCATTATGCTCCACATAGATCTGTGCGGAGATGAAGTAATGAGCGTACATGTCCGGTGTGTCGTCCATCAGTTCGCCGAAACCGGGAAACGTGCGGATGACTGCCATGGGGATCATCCTCTCCAGGATTGTTTTCAGTCCCAGGCTGGTGAGGGTGTTCGCCTCTACGATGGCTATTTCGGGTTGGTGATTCATCATAAGTCCTATTGATTCATAAATTGTGCTACTGCTTCTGCGCATCGTTCTCCATCGATTCCTGCCGAGACGATGCCCCCCGCATAACCGGCCCCCTCACCGCACGGGAAGAGTCCGCGCAGGGTGATGTGTTGCAATGTATCCTTGTCCCGCACGATGCGTACCGGCGATGAAGTCCGTGTCTCTACGCCTATCATTACCGCCTCGTTGGTGAGGAATCCGTGGCTGCTGCGTCCGAACTGCTGGAAACCCTGTGACAGCCGGCCGGTGATGAACTCCGGCATCCAGAAGTGCAGCGGAGAAGAGATAAGCCCCGGGCTGTACGACGATTCCGGTAGGTCGTAACTCAGCTTCCTGCGTGTGAAGTCTGCCATGCGCTGGGCGGGAGCCGTCTGTCGTCTGCCTCCTTGCAGCCAGCACTGGCGCTCCAGCTCTTCCTGAAAGCGCAGCACCGCCAGTTCGGGATGGCTCCCTTCTGCTTCATCGTTCATCGTTAACCGTTCGTCGTTCATGATGTCTTCCGGCTGTATCTCCACCACCATCCCCGAGTTGCTCCACCGGGAGCCACGGTTGGAGGGCGACATTCCATTGACCACCACCTGCTCCGGTCCGCTGGCAGCGGGTACGATAAATCCTCCCGGACACATGCAGAAACTGTATACTCCCCGGCCTTCCACCTGTGTGACGAAACTGTATTCGGCTGCCGGCAGGTATTTCCCTCTCCCGTTCCGGTTGTGGTATTGGATCTGGTCTATCAGTCCTGCCGGATGTTCCAGGCGTACCCCGACGGCAATGCCTTTCGCCTCGATGGGCACCTTGTTGGCCGCCAGCCATCGGTATACATCCCGTGCCGAGTGCCCTGTCGCCAGAATGACAGGTCCGAGGAATGTCTTGCCCGTCTGGGTTTCAATGCCTTTCACCTCCCCCTTCTCGATGATCAGTGCGTCCATCCGGGTTTCGAAGTGCACCTCACCGCCACATTCGATAATCGTATGACGCATGTTCTCTATCACCCGTGGCAGTTTATCCGTACCGATGTGCGGATGGGCGTCCACCAGGATGGCGGTGGAAGCCCCGTGCTGGCAAAATACGTTCAGTATCTTGTCCACGTTTCCCCGCTTTTTGCTCCGGGTATATAGTTTCCCGTCCGAGTAAGCGCCTGCTCCCCCTTCACCGAAACTATAGTTCGACTCCGGGTCTACCCGGTGCTCCCGGCTGATTTGTGCCAGGTCCTTCTTGCGCTCGCGTACATCTTTGCCACGCTCTACGACGACGGGACGCAGCCCCAGTTCTATCAGTCGCAGTGCGGCAAACAATCCGCCGGGTCCGGCGCCCACAACAATTACCTGTGGCTTGTTTTCCACCTTATTATATATAGTACGTTCGTATTCATCATCCGTCGGCATTTCATTGAGGTATACCCGCACTTTCAGGTTGACGAAGATGGTGCGTTGCCGGGCGTCTATGCTCCGTTTCAGTATGCGGAGAGAGGTTACATCACGCAGGTTCAGCCCTTTCTCCTGAGAAAGGTATGTTTTGAGTTGCTGCTCGTTGGCGGCAATTTCAGGGAGGATTCGTAGTTGGTATTCTTGTATCATAGGTTCACCACAGATTACACGGATTAACACAGATTGTTATTTTAAATAACATACCGTTTAATTCCGTTTTGAAGGTTTGTTATATTGAAGTTGATTAATAGTCCTAAATGGTGTTTGGACAATTTTAAATAGGTCATTATTTGAGCCGTATGAATGGGGAGTAAGGCTTCTACGGATTTAAGCTCAAGAACAATCTGCCTCTCTACCAGTATATCCATGCGATACCCGTTATCTAATTTCATTTCTTTGTAATAAACAGGTAGTTCTTTCTGTCTTTCATATTTTATACCTGCTTTATCGAACTCGTAGCATAGGCATGCTTCATAGGTACTTTCTAAAAGTCCCACTCCTAAAGTCCTGTGAACTTCATAGGCACATCCTATGATTTTATATGATAGTTCGTTTATATTCTCCATCTTGATAATCTGTGTTAATCCGTGTAATCTGTGGTGAACTCATCCGAAGAGTCCCCGGAACGCCTCTTCCACCTTTCTCACCGGCACCAGTTCTATCTTCAGCTTCTTCATGTCGATTCCCTGCATATTATACTTAGGCAGGATAAACCGTTTGAATCCAAGCTTCTCGGCTTCACCGATACGTTGTTCGATCCGGTTCACCGGACGGATTTCACCGGACAACCCGATTTCACCTGCCATACAGACTTCCGGTTCGATGGCGGCATCCATATTGGATGAAAGGATGGCACTGATAACAGCCAGGTCGATGGCAGGGTCGTTCACCTTCAGCCCCCCGGCAATATTTAGAAAGACATCTTTCTGTGCTAACTTGAAGCCGACACGTTTCTCGAGCACAGCCAGCAGCATGTTCATGCGGCGGATATCGAATCCGGTTGCCGAACGTTGCGGATTGCCGTAAACGGCAGAACTGACAAGTGCCTGTGTTTCTATCAGGAACGGCCTGACTCCTTCGATGGCAGATGCGATGGCTACCCCGCTCATGCCTTCGTGATCTTGCGACAGCAACAGCTCCGATGGGTTGCTGACCTGGCGAAGCCCGTCTTGCCGCATCTCGTAAATACCCAGTTCGGCCGTACTGCCAAAGCGGTTCTTGATGCTGCGCAGGATACGGTACATATAATGCTGGTCCCCCTCAAACTGGAGCACGGTGTCTACGATGTGTTCCAGTACCTTCGGACCGGCAATGCTGCCTTCTTTGTTGATATGCCCGATCAGTAATACCGGAGTATGCGTCTCTTTGGCAAAACGGAGAATGGAGGCCGAGCACTCCCGCACTTGCGCGATACTTCCCGGCGAAGACTCGATGCTTTCGGTGGATATGGTCTGTATGGAGTCGATGATTACCAGGTCCGGACGTGTATTCTTAATGTGCACATAGATCTGCTCCAACGACGTTTCGCACACAATCAGGCAGTCGCTCGACGTTTGTGTCAGTCGGTCCGCGCGGAGCTTCAGTTGCCTTGCACTCTCTTCTCCGGAGATGTAGAGTATCCTGCGTTCGGGCATGTGGAGCACGGTTTGAAGTACCAGAGTCGATTTTCCGATACCCGGTTCGCCACCGATCAGCACCAGTGATCCCGGCACCAGTCCGCCGCCCAGTACCCGGTTCAACTCCTCGTCGTGCATGTCGATGCGGGGTTCCTCGTCCGCTTCGATCTCGTTCAGGGTGACAGGTTTGGCTTTAGGCGATTCGATGCCCGATACCGGACGTTTATTCGGAACCTCCTTGCGTACGATTTCTTCTACATAAGTATTCCACTCGCCACACGAAGGACACTTGCCCACCCATTTGGGTGATTCCTGTCCGCAGTTACTGCATACATAAACGGTTTTCTCTTTTGCCATTGATCTCTTGATAAATAGGTCTCAAAGTTACGCATTTCGTCTTTTTCTGCCAAACAGAATATAGCTTTTGACTTTTGAATGCCGGGAAGCCGTTATTCTTTTGGATAAAGCATCTGGCCGATTGTCAGCGAAATGAACGGATTGCTGACTCAATGTCGCCTATTGGCCGGCTTCGCTGACAAGCTTTGTGTGATAAGATTGCATTCCGGAAATGGAACTTGAATAAATATTCCCAAATAACTGCATATTCCGCATTTCCGTCGTTAGTTTATTCGGTTTTAGGGCTTCAGGTTATTAACTTCGTTGCGGTAAGATGCTAATTTCATAGCGGCAGGATGTTAACTTCATGACGGCACAATGTTAACTTCGTGCAAGTAGAGTGTCAACTTCCTGCCGGCAGAGGCTTCGTTTCCTGAAAAGAGAGCCTCTGCCGGGGAGAGATTGTACTTCTTGTAGCGCTGGTTGGTTATGGATCTTGATCGGGCTGAAGCTGTTGAAAAGATGGTGTTTGGTAACTATATCCGTCTGAATCGGGCAGAAAAGACTTCTTTACTTTCTTCTTGTTTGAGAAAAACGCGTTTCAGTATCAATCTGATTGTGTCTTAAACGAAATGACGGCGTTTTTTGAACCATTCTTTATCCTGTGCCCGGAATAATGGATTCTGAGCTCTTAGGAATATCGTTTTGACAAAAAGATAATTGCTTCTTTTATTGCCGGCGGATCTGTTTGGATACTGTGTGCTGTTATTTTATTCTGTAGGTTTTGAGTAAATTCGATTGGTAAGTATTATCTTTGTTTGGATAATTATAAAAGCATGACACTATGACGATTGCAGTTGATTTTGACGGAACTATAGTGACGGACCGCTATCCCGGCATTGGTAATGAGATTCCTTTTGCGGTGGAAACCTTGAAGCTGTTGCAACAAGAGCACCACAGACTTATTTTATGGAGTGTGCGCGAAGGCAAACTACTGGACGAGGCCGTGGCATGGTGCAAAGAAAGAGGGGTGGAGTTTTATGCCGTTAACAAGGAGTACCCCGAACAAAAACTTCAGGATGACGGATTCTCCAGGAAACTGAAAGCCGATCTCTTTATTGACGACCGTAATGTGGGAGGACTGCTCGATTGGGGTATTGTATACCGGATGATAAAAGAACACAAAACGTACCGGGATATTTATGCTTCAGGAGATGATGTCCTGAAAAAGAAAAAGAGAGGGTGGTTTTAAGAGAATGCCGTTTGTGCAGAGTTTACGTCTGCCGTCGTAACAGCATTCTCTTTTGAAAAGATGAAATGAAAAGTTGGTATTATTGATGATACGTTTAATGGGTATGTCCATATCCGTAACCGTATCCGTATTTCTTCTCTGACAGATTACCACCGTTTACAATCAGTGAAATGTGGTTTAACCGTCCTGTACGTTCCGTATTCACAATCTCAGGCAATACATTCTTGTAGGTATAATTTATGCGACAAACGTATAGTGTGAAATCCGTCACTTTGCTTAAGCTCAGCGTATCACTGGCTAAGCCGGTAGGTGCTGAGTCGACAATGATATAGTCGAAGTGCTTCCGGAAGTAAGTAAAGGCATCTTTCAGTCTTTCCCTTTCCAACAGTTCTGCCGGATTAGGAGGGACAGGACCCGATGGAACCACGGATAACAGTTCGTGCACCCCCGATGGATAAATGATACTTTCCGGTTTTACCTCGTTTCCGGCAAGGAAATTCGTTATTCCTTGCTGGTTCTGAATATGAAAATGCTCTGCTAACCGGGGGCGTCTGATGTCTAAACCGACAATGAGTACCCGGCATCCGAGAAAAGCAAAGGAAAGGGCTAAGTTGATACTGATGAAGCTCTTGCCCTCTCCGCTGGTGGTCGAGGTAATGAGTATGCACTTCTCGTCTCCTTTTTCCGTCAAGAAACGCAGGTTGCTTCGCAGTCGGCGGAAAGACTCTTCCATAAGCCCGTTCTTGCCTTCGGTCACACCGATTTGTTCTTTATCGAGGGGAATCGTCCCTACTATGGGAAGTTGTATGGTTTCTACCTCGGATATTGATGAAATCTTGGTACGGAACATGTCTTTGAACAGAATCAGTGCTATGGTCATGATGCAAGCTATAAACAAACTTCCTGCATAAACCATCGGACTCTTGGGGGCAATAGGAGCATCGGCGGTTAACGGTGCGTCGATCACCCTTGCTTTATTTATGGTTGCCGCCAAAGAGATGGTGGCTTGTTCGCGCCGTTCCAATAGCATCAGATACAGGTTAGCCTTGATCTGCTGTTGGCGGTCTATGTTATTGAACTCTCTCTCCTGTTTGGGCATGTTGCCAATACGTGAATTGAAATAGTTCGTCTTGCGTATGATATCTTTGCGGGCAATCTCGAGTCCCTCTTTGACTCCTGTGACAGATGACAAGATGTTTTTTCGCAAAGCTGTGATGTTTATATTTTGGTTTACGATGGTAGGATTGTCCGGCTTCATGGTATTCAACAGGCGTTCACGTTCCAGTAGTTCCTTATTGTATTCGTTAATCAGACGCATCAATTCCATGTCCGAAATCCCGGTATTTACCGGCAATAGGGAGAAGTGATACTGTTCATCTTTCAGATAATCGTAGATGTAGGTGGTCATGTTCAATTGGGTTTCCACTTCCAGCAGCTTCTTTTCGTATTCGTTGTTGGTGTTCAAGTCGAGATCCATGTTCGTTTTAAGATCGATCAGTCTTTCCTTTTCTTTATACTGTTCCAGATGTTTTTCTACAAATCCCAATTCACGGCTGATGCTGTCCAGCCTTTCCTCCAGAAAGATCAATGTATTTCCTGTTACCTTATTTTTGTCGTTCATGGCATCGCGGTTGTAGACTTCTATCAGTTTGATAAGAAATGCTTCTGCCCGCTTCTTATCTGTATCTTTGAAAGTGAGGCTGATGATGGATGTCTTTTTCGAGGTTGTGGCAACGGTCAGCTTTTGCAAGTAATGGTTTACTGCGTCTGTCGGCCGGCAGATATTTACCTTGACGGTCCGGTCGAAAGTTCTATTGGGAAGTAACTCCAAGGTACATAATCCTGCCAGAGTCTTTATGGTTGCGGGAAAGGTGGTGAAAGATTCTGTCAGGCAAATGTCATGCAGGGCACTCCGCGCTTCATAATGATCGCCCATTTTCTCTATTTGTATCAGCAGTGCCTCCTGTAAAGTATCCATTGCGGCTTTCTCCAACGTCACGCTGATGGGAGGGATGGTGGTCTCCGTATATCCGAGTCCTTCCTTTATTCTATAGGACGTGTGCATATTCAGTTCGTTGATGACTTGCAATAATATGGATCTTGAACGCAATATTTCCAGCTCGTCTTCTATCTGAGTATTTGTTGCCGCCATATTGGACGGAGATACTTGGTTAAACAGATCGTTGATTGCTTTGTCACTTCCTTCAGAATCTTTGATCACTACCGAGGCTGAAGCCTGGTATACCGGTGTGGTGATGTGTACATAGATATATGCGCCTGTCAGTGCGACAGCGATTGCTATCAGGAACCACCTCCAGTGTACTATGACTTTATAGAATAGTTCGATTAAGTCTATTTCCTGTTCTTGTTGTTTCTGTTCGTTTTCCATGGGGCGTAATTTGTTTTGTTATCTTAATATGGTCACAATCAGTCCGGCCATTGATATTAATATAGATGTGATAGAAATCAGCAGATTGGTGGAAGAACCGATATTGGCTCCCTGTGTTTTGGCTTTATTGGGTTCCACATATACAATGTCGTTCTGATGCAGATAAAAATCGGAAGAGTGGATGACGTTTACATCATTGAGGTTGACGGTGATTAATCGTTGCCGGTTGTTTTCTTTGCGGATGATGCGTACGTTGTTCCGTTTGCCATAGATGGTAAGGTCACCTGCCATTGCTATTGCTTCAAGAAGATTCACTTGTTCATTGTTTACCGTATATATGCCGGGATGGTTTACTTCTCCGATTACGGAGATTTTATAATTCACCAGGCGCACCGTAACAATGGGCTGTTCTTTCAGATAGCGTTTCAGCTTCTCGGCGATCATATCCGAAATCTCCTGGGTTGTCATTCTCTCTATCTTTAACTCTCCAAGTACGGGTAAGGTAATCCTTCCCTCACTGTTCACCAGATAGTTTTGCAGGATCGGTTGGCTCGTCGAGTTGGTGGTATTAAGCTCGTTTTGTGATGTGGGTACTATTAAATTGAAAGGGAGGGCCGCTTCCGGTTCGGAGCAGCTAATGGAAATCGTAAGCAAATCTTTCGGCATGATACGGGCATTGAACTCTACAGGAGCATTGTTCTGCTCCGTACCTAATTGCTGTAAATAAGCTACTCGTTTGCTTGAGGAACATGATGTGCATAGAATGCACCAAAATAACGCTGTCCATACGGTTTCTTTCATCATTGTATATCGCTGCCCGTCATTCCCCGAACCGGCGTTTGAGTAAATAAAAAAAGCGTGGGAACTGTTGCTGTTATCTGTCAAAGAGGCATCGCCAAACGCCTGAGTATAGATAATAAAGACAACAGCCCACGCCCAATTATATACTATTGAAGGATATACATTGAGCATGAGCGTTTTGTTGCCTATTATTCTTATACTCCTCTGAAATTGGCGATTTCCTTTGACAAGAATAATATGGTAAACGCTTCTAACTACTTAAATATGTTTAGTTTAAAAGATACATCAACGCTCTCTAAACTGAGTGCAAAAATAATCAATAATTTATAAAAGGCAATAATATTGATTCTTTATTTCATCATAAGTCCGGTTTAACTTTTTTCTTTTATGGAATTTGCCATAAACAGGAGGCGATAGAAAGAAGGAAGCGGTTCCCGGTAAGATGGAAAGAGGACGACATGGGGCTTGCTATTCTACATTTTTTATCCTCTTTCGGAGCTTATCTGTATTTTTATCGCAAAATAATCGCAAAAAGTGATAGATTGAATGAAATTATTCTTATTTTTGCAACATCTTATCAAAATCAAAAGTAGAAACAGAGACAATGATGCATTACTATCCACATACAGTCACATCGATGTGTATCCTGATGATCGGGACACAGGGGACAATGGGGATGACCCTTAGGGGTTAATATATAGTATGATGTGTATCTACGTGATTCACGCTTACAGGAAGTAAGCAAAACTCAATTTTATATTTTATTATTTGTATCAACAAAAGTGGTTTTGTATGCCTTAAGGAGCGTACAAAGCATTCCATTAAATAAGTATCTGCATGAAAGTAATGAAATTCGGCGGAACGTCCGTAGGTTCCGTGAACAGCATTTTAAGCGTAAAGAAAATCGTAGAGTCTGCCGGTGAGCCGGTAATCGTTGTAGTGTCCGCATTGGGCGGGATCACTGACCAGTTGATTAGTACTTCCCGAATGGCCGCCACGGGCGATGCAGCTTACGAAGGGGCATATCGGGAAATAGTACGCCGTCACGAAGAAATGGTAATGGGAGTGATTCCTGCCGGAGAAACTCAAACTTTGTTGCACTATCAGGTGAATGAACTGCTTGATGAACTGAAAGATATTTTTCAGGGCATTTATCTGATTAAAGACCTTTCCCCGAAAACATCCGATACCATTGTCAGCTATGGTGAACGCCTGTCTTCACTGATTGCGTCACGGCTGATTCAGGGGGCTGTGTGGTTCGATTCACGCACTTTTATCAAGACAGAAAAAAAACACAATAAGCATACACTGGATACGGAACTGACCAATCGGCTGGTGCGGGAGGCTTTCAAAGAGATTCCACAGGTATCACTCGTACCGGGATTTATTTCTTCTGATAAGGTTTCGGGAGACGTGACCAATCTGGGACGCGGTGGCTCCGACTATACTGCCGCCGTCATTGCCGCAGCCCTCGGTGCCGATAGCCTGGAGATATGGACAGATGTGGATGGCTTTATGACTGCCGATCCGCGGGTGATCAGTACGGCCTACACCATCAGTGAGCTGACCTATGTTGAAGCGACGGAGCTCTGTAACTTCGGTGCAAAAGTGGTTTATCCGCCTACCATCTATCCGGTGTGTCACAAGAATATACCGATTCTGATTAAAAACACATTTAATCCGGATGGGCAGGGAACGGTGATCAAGCAGCATGTAGACCATACGAAGAGCAAGGCCATCAAAGGTATTTCGTCTATCAACGACACGAGCCTGATTACGGTGCAAGGTTTAGGTATGGTGGGGGTGATCGGTGTAAACTACCGCATCTTTAAGGCGTTGGCAAAGAACGGCATCAGTGTGTTCCTCGTTTCGCAGGCTTCCTCAGAGAACAGTACCTCTATCGGTGTGCGTAATGCCGATGCCGATCTGGCTTGTGAGGTGCTGAACGAAGAGTTTGCCAAAGAGATCGAGATGGGTGAGATCTCGCCTATCCAGGCAGAAAAGAACCTGGCTACCGTGGCTATCGTAGGTGAGAATATGAAACATACACCGGGTATTGCCGGAAAGCTGTTCGGCACGCTGGGACGGAATGGCATCAATGTGATTGCCTGTGCGCAGGGAGCGTCCGAAACCAATATATCGTTTGTGGTCGATTCAAAATCACTGCGTAAATCGCTGAACGTGATCCACGACTCTTTCTTCCTCTCGGAATACCAGGTGCTCAACCTCTTTATCTGCGGTGTGGGTACGGTGGGTGGAAGCCTTGTCGAACAGATACGCCAGCAACAGAAGAAACTGATGATGGAGAATGGGCTGAAACTGCATGTGGTGGGTATCATCGATGCGACGAAAGCGATGTTCAGCCGTGCCGGATTCGACTTGGGCAACTATCGTGAGGAGTTGAAAGAGAAAGGAACCGACAGTTCGCTGGACACTATCCGCGAAGAGATTATCGGCATGAACATATTCAACTCGGTATTTGTGGATTGTACGGCCAGTCCGGACATCGCCTCTTTGTATAAGGACTTCCTGCAACACAACATCTCTGTGGTGGCAGCCAATAAGATCGCTGCTTCGTCGGCTTACGAGAATTACCGCGAACTGAAACTGATAGCCCGTCAGCGTGGTGTGAAATATCTGTTTGAAACCAACGTAGGTGCCGGACTTCCGATTATTAATACCATCAATGACCTGATACATAGCGGTGACAAGATCCTGAAAATCGAAGCTGTCCTTTCGGGCACACTGAACTATATCTTCAATAAGATCAGTGCCGATGTGCCTTTCAGCCGTACCATCAAGATGGCGCAGGAGGAACGCTACTCCGAACCTGATCCGCGTATCGACCTTAGTGGCAAGGATGTGATCCGTAAGCTGGTGATCCTGGCCCGCGAAGCCGGATATAAGCTGGAGCAGGAAGAGGTTGAAAAGAATCTGTTTGTGCCGAACGACTTTTTCGAAGGTTCGCTGGAAGACTTCTGGAAGAAGGTACCCAGTCTGGATGCTGACTTCGAAGCCCGTCGCAAGGTGCTCGAAAGCGAGAATAAACATTGGCGTTTCGTTGCCAAGCTGGAAAACGGTAAGGCATCCGTAGGCTTGCAGGAAGTGGACCGCAACCATCCTTTCTACGGACTGGAGGGCAGCAACAACATCATCTTGCTGACTACCGAGCGCTATAAGGAATACCCGATGATGATTCAGGGATACGGTGCGGGTGCCGGAGTGACAGCCGCCGGTGTGTTTGCCGACATCATGAGTATTGCAAACGTATAAAAAGAAGCTTATGAAACACATCATCATACTGGGCGATGGAATGGCCGACTGGCCTGTGAAATCGTTGGGAGGCAAGACGCTCCTGCAATATGCACAAACGCCTTATATGGATAAACTGGCCCGCATGGGACGGGTCGGACGGTTGGTGACCGTAGCCGACGGGTTTCATCCGGGAAGTGAAGTAGCCAACATGTCGGTTTTGGGATACAATCTTCCGCAGGTATACGAAGGGCGCGGGCCGCTTGAGGCCGCCAGTATCGGTGTAGATCTGCAGCCGGGCGAGATGGCGATGCGTTGCAACCTGATTTGTACGGAAGGGGATATCCTGAAGAACCATTCGGCCGGGCATATCACCACGGAAGAGGCGGATGTGTTGATTCAATATCTTCAGGAGAAGTTAGGTGACGACCGGGTGCGGTTCCATACCGGTGTGCAATACCGCCATTTGCTGGTGGTGAAAGGGGGGAACAAGCAGTTGGACTGCACTCCGCCGCACGATGTGCCTTTAAAGCCTTTCCGTCCGCTGATGGTGAAACCGCTGGTGCCGGAGGCCGAAGAGACAGCCGGCTTGCTCAACGAACTGATCCTGAAGTCGCAGGAACTGCTGAAGGATCATCCGCTGAACCTGAAGCGGATGGCCGAAGGCAAGGACCCTGCCAACAGTATCTGGCCGTGGAGTTCGGGTTATCGTCCGCAGATGGAACGTCTGTCCGATACATTTCCGCAAGTGAAGAGGGGAGCCGTAATCTCGGCTGTCGATCTGATCAACGGTATCGGATATTATGCCGGACTGCGCCGCATCGCGGTGGAAGGGGCGACGGGACTGTACGACACCAACTATGAGAATAAGGTGGCCGCCGCATTGGAAGCCTTGAGGACGGATGACTTTGTCTATCTGCACATCGAAGCCAGTGACGAAGCCGGGCACGAAGGTGACGTGGCACTGAAGTTGCGGACCATCGAGAACCTGGACAGCCGTGCCGTAGGCCCTGTCTACGAGGCGGTGAAGGATTGGGACGAACCGGTGGCCATCGCCGTATTGCCCGACCATCCCACTCCTTGCGAGCTGCGCACGCATACCAATGAACCGGTACCGTTCTTCATCTGGTATCCGGGCATCGAACCGGACAGCGTACAGACCTTCGACGAGATAGCAGCCGTGGAGGGCAGCTACGGACTGATGAAGGAGGATGAGTTTATTAAAGAGTTTATGAATCATTAGCGAATACGGTTCACCACAGATTACACGGATTAACACAGAACTTTTAATCTTAAATATCAACGATCTATATTATTAATCTGCGAAAATCTGTGTAATCTGTGGTGAAACGGAAATGAAACATTTAGCGCATAATCATTATAAAAGTATCTATGAAATATTATAGCACAAACAAGCAGGCACCGCTTGCTTCACTTGAAGAAGCAGTGGTAAAAGGGCTTGCTTCCGATAAGGGCTTATTTATGCCCATGACCATCCGGCGTTTGCCGCAGGAGTTTTACGACGAGATAGACAGCCTTTCTTTTCAGGAGATCGCATATCGGGTGGCGGATGCCTTTTTTGGCGAAGATGTCCCGGCGGAAATATTGAAAGAGATCGTTTATGACACATTGAACTTTGATGTTCCGCTGGTACAGGTTAAGGACAACATCTACTCACTGGAGCTTTTCCACGGTCCCACGCTTGCCTTTAAGGATGTGGGCGGACGGTTTATGGCCCGTTTGCTGAGCTACTTTATCCGCAAGGAAGGCAGGAAGCAGGTGAATGTGCTGGTGGCTACCTCCGGAGATACGGGCAGTGCCGTGGCCAATGGCTTTCTGGGAGTGGAAGGCATCCATGTGTATGTGCTCTATCCGAAGGGAAAGGTGAGTGAGATACAAGAAAAACAGTTCACTACGCTGGGGCAGAATATCACGGCACTCGAAGTGGACGGCACTTTCGACGACTGTCAGGCGCTGGTGAAAGCGGCCTTTATGGATAGTGAACTGAACGAGCGGTTGTTGCTGACTTCGGCCAACTCCATCAATGTGGCCCGTTTCCTGCCGCAGGCTTTCTATTACTTCTACGCTTACGCACAGTTGAAACGGGCGGGACGGGCAGCGAATGCCGTCATCTGCGTGCCGAGCGGAAACTTCGGAAACATTACGGCAGGCTTGTTCGGTAAGAAGATGGGGTTGCCCATCCGGCGTTTTATCGCTGCCAATAACAGGAATGACATTTTCTATCAATACTTGCAGACGGGGCAGTACAATCCTCGTCCGTCGGTTGCTACCATTGCCAATGCGATGGATGTGGGCGATCCGAGTAACTTTGCCCGTGTACTCGATCTGTATGGTGACTCGCATGCGGCTGTCGCAGCCGAGATTTCCGGTGCGACGTATACCGACGGGCAGATCCGTGAGACTGTGAAAACCGTATGGCAGGAGACCGGCTATCTGCTCGATCCCCACGGTGCATGCGGCTTCCGTGCCTTGGAAGAGGGCTTGCAGCCGGGTGAGACAGGTGTCTTCCTGGAGACGGCCCATCCGGCAAAATTCTTGCAGACGGTTGAGGCCATCATCGGTACTGAGGTCGAGATACCTGCCAAACTCCGGGCATTTATGAAAGGTGAGAAGCAAAGCTTGCCGATGACGAAGGAGTTTGCCGATTTCAAGAGCTACCTGCTGGGCAGGTAGAAACTCACCCCTAAGGGTACAGGGTGACACATGAGGGCACAGGGTGACGCAGACGATTTAGGTCATGGATTATTGACGTGAATACTCTGTGCCGCTCTGTGCCCTCGGTGGTGAAATATGCTTTTTCCCCCGCCGCCGGCTTTTCCCCCGGATTCGCTTCCGCGCGCACGCGGTTTTTTTTCGTCCCGCACGTGGGTGAAAGCCGGTTCTTGTGTAAAACTAAATAACTGGAATCCGCTTTCCGCTCCGGGCTTTATCGCCCTCCTTTTCCCGAACTTTCCGCCGCCTCTTTTGTTGTACCCCAATAAAACCTAACCCCTCGTGTATGATGAAGAATAAAAAAGTGGAGGCCAATCTGAGCATGGTGGTGTCCAAAACCTTTAGCGGATTGAATATGAATGCGTTGAAATACCTGCTTCCCGTGTGGGTCAGCCCTCTTTCGGGAGTGGCCCTCCGGTGCGTGTTTGCCGCCGTTGCTTTCTGGATCATCGGAATGTTTGTCAAGCCCGAGACTTCTACCCGCAAAGAAAAGATCTACCTTTTCCTCCTTGGTGCGTTGGGCATTTACGGTTTTATGTTTCTCTATCTGGTGGGGCTGAGTAAGACGACCCCCGTCTCCAGTTCCATTTTCACCAGTCTCCAGCCCATTTGGGTGTTTGTCATCGCCGTTGTCTTTTTCAAAGAGAAAATCAGTGTCCTGAAGGTTGCCGGCATCTCCCTCGGACTTGGCGGTGCCATCCTCTGTATCCTGGCACAAAAGAGTGACGACTTGGCTTCGGACGCCCTGACGGGGAACGTGCTATGCTTGTTGAGTTCGATTGCCTATGCCATCTATCTGGTGGCGAGCAACCGTATCCTGAAATCGGTCGGGATGTTTACGGTGCTGAAGTATACCTTTGCCGGAGCGGCCTTTTCGAGCATTCTGGTCTCTGCCATCACCGGTTTTCACGCACCGGTATTTTCCGGACCGGTGCATTGGTTTCCGTTGTCCGTTCTCCTGTTCGTCCTGATTTTCCCTACGGTCGTCAGTTATCTGCTGGTGCCCATAGGACTGAAATATCTGAAGACTACCGTAGTCGCCATTTATGGTTATCTGATTCTGATGGTGGCTACCATCGTTTCCCTGTTGGTCGGGCAGGACCGATTCAGCTGGGCGCAGACCATTGCCATCGGCATGATATGCATCAGTGTCTATCTGGTCGAGGTGGCCGAAACGAAGGAGAAACCTCTCAGTAATTCAGATAAACCAGGTAGTCTCCCTCCGCATGGATCGTGAACTCGCCACCTGTCGCCTCGTTCAGTGTCCCTTGCCACCAGTTGTCGAAGTCGCTGAGCGGGTATACCAATCCCTCTCCTCTGAGTCCGGTGGCACCGAAATTAAAGACAGAGACCTGTTGTCCGGGGCGTGATTTGAAAGTGTTCCGTCCCGATGCGGGGACGAACATGCCATGATCGGTCAGCATCGTCACCTGTGCTCCCACCTTCATATAATCCACCAGCAGGCTGATGTTTCCCAATGTATGGTCTTCCCGTTTGCCGGTTGCGCCTACAAGGATGATCACCTTCTTGCCTTGGTCCAGCAGGAAATGGACCGCTTTGGTCTGATCGTTCGTCTCCTGGTCGTCTATCTGATGGAATATTTCCCTGAAACGGTCTTTATTCTCCGCCGAGAGGGAGTCCCCGTCACCGATGATGGCATTCGGGATGAATCCCCGGCGGATGTGTTCATCGGCCGATCCGTCACAGCATACCACATAGGGAGCCATGATCAGCATGGTTTCGGGCATGGAGTGGGTTGGATATTCGCCGTTGCCCAGTATCACGGCATCCATATCGATATCATTTACTTTCATAGTGCATCATTTGTTTCCATTTAAAGTAGCCAAAGATAGCAATTATTGAGTAAAGTCCGTAAAGGGCGGATGTGAAATAAAGCTCTTTGTAAATGTAGAGTCCGCAGCATACCACGTCGACCAGTATCCATGCCCACCATTGTTCTACGTATTTGCGCGCCAGCATCCACATGCCGATGATGCTCAGTGCCGTGGTAAACGAATCGAGCCAGGGTACGTTGCTGTCCGTGAACCGGATCAGTATCCAGGCAATGCCGAAGAAGGCTGCTAAGAATACCGCGGTCAGCGGAAGATACCTTTTCAGCGGAGTATGTGTGATGGGGAGTTCGGCTTTCGACTCGCGGCCGGCACCCCGCATCCAGACAATCCATCCGTAAACGGCCGCCAGCAGATAGTAGATGTTGATTCCGAAGTCGGCATACAGTCCCGCCCGGTAGTAGACGAAGATGTAGATGGCAGGCATGATGATGCCCGCTATCCAGAGGTAAATGCTGGCACGGTATTCCAGCCAGAGATAAATCAGCCCGATCAGGGTACCTGTGATTTCGAGGTAGTTCATGGCTTAAAAGCGGATGGAAATGTTACCCATTACATTCGTTCCGGCCTGTGCGGCGTAGCCGGCATAGTTGTAGCGCTCTACCTCTCCTTTTACTATCTTATAACCGCTGCCTGCATATCCGTTGTTTTCATACTCGGCATTGAAGAGGTTGTAGATGGTGAATCCTGCCGTAACCGACTTTACGTGAGGGAGCTTGAAGGTGTAAGCCAGGTTGAGGTTGCTCACGAAATAGGCGTCCAGCGTCTGGTCAGCCTGTCTGGCATTGCTCATGTACTGCTTGCTGACGTATTGCGATTGCAAGGCGGCCTCGAATCCCCGGTAGCTGAACGAGAAGCGGTTGTTCAGGATCAGGTCCGGCGAGAAGGCAATCGGTGTATTTCCGTGGCTGACCTCGATCGGATTCTTCCATTCGTCTTCATACAGCTTTTCGGTGAAGTTTTTCACCCGGTTTTTGCTCAGTGTACCGTTGATGTCCCACTGGAACCATTGGCAGGGCTTCACACCCAGCATCAGTTCCACTCCCATCCGGTAACTGTCGGGCACGTTGCGCGCCATAGCCTCGCCTATCTCGTTCAGCTCTCCGGTCAGTACCAACTGGTCTTTGTAGTCCATATAGTAGAAGTTGGCCCCGGCGCTCAGCCAAGTGTTCCGGTAGGTATATCCCAACTCATAGTCGAGCAGTTTTTCCGCCTTTGGATACTCGTCCGCGTTGCCGTCGGTATAGTTGTTCCGTGTCGGTTCCTTCTGGGCGATGGAGAACGATGCATAAACCCGGTTGTTGGCGTCTATGTCCCAGTTCAGCCCGGCTTTCGGGTTGAAAAAGTTGAAGTGATCGTTTACCGCCAGCTTTTGCAGGGCGTCCGCGTTGTAGTCAAACTTATCGTTGTCGCCGTTTATCTTATAGTTGATGTAGCGGTATTGCAGGTCGGCGTATGCATTGAGCCCCGCCACCAGGTTATAGTTGGCTTTCAGATAGAGGTTGCCGTCCGTCTTCTTCGCTTTATTCCGGTAGTATTCGTGGTCGGGGAGCAGTTCGCCGATGTAGTTTTTCACCCAGATCACCCGTCCGAAGTGCCATCCGTCATAATGGTTCAGCGCACCTCCCAGTGAAGCGTTCAGCTTTCCGTTCTGGTAATTTACCGAGAACACGCCGCCACCGAAGTGGTTGTCCATCTTCTTCTGACGGATCAGGTCGCTCTTGTCCACCTCTTTGCCGTCGTGCATGAAAGGTGGCAGGTGATACTCTTTCAGTGTCCGGTCCTCCTTATACTCCTGATAATATCCGTCTCCTTTCGTATAATGGAGTGCTGCGTTAAGGTTCCATTCCGGCGAGAAAGTGTGGTTCAGCAAGAGCTGATAGTTCATTTGCAGATAGTTGTCCGTCTGGTCTTTGTAGAAACGGATGTTGCCGTCATCATCCGTGTACATGCCGCACGAGTTGAAACGTCGTCCGTACTTTTCCATTTCCTCCTTGCTGGCATAATTCCAGGCATGATACGTTTTCTCTTTTCCGCCGAAAGTGATGAACTTCACCGAAGTGTTGTCGGCGAAATATCCCCCCTGTGCATAAAAAGAATAAAGGTCTACCGAAGCCCGGTCGATGTATCCGTCCGTACCGATGTTGGACAGGCGGGCATCGAAGGCCCAATGGTCGTTCAACAGTCCGGTACCGAATTTTACCGTTTCTTTGTGCGCATTGAAGGTTCCGTACGAAGCATTCAGTTCGGCATACGGCTTCATCGAAATCCCCTCCGTCTGCATATTCACGCTGGCACCGAAAGCACCGGCACCGTTGGTCGAAGTTCCCGCACCGCGTTGCACCTGTATATCCTTCACCGATGAGGCAAAGTCGGGCATGTTCACCCAGAAAAGCGTATGGCTTTCGGCATCGTTCATCGGAATGCCGTTGGCGGTGATGTTGATACGTGTCCCGTCCGTTCCGCGCACACGCAGGGTGGTATAGCCGATGCCTGCCCCGGCATCACTGGTGGTCAGTGCCGAAGGTGTCATACTGAGCAGATACGGGATATCTTGCCCGAAGTTCTGCTTTTTGAGTTCCTCTTTCGACACGTTGGTAAATGCTACGGGAGTCTTCGAAGTGGCACGTGTGGATACTACCTGCACCTCTTGCAGGTTTACTACTTTCAAGCTGTCTGTCTCGCCCGCTTGCGCGAAGACGCTTGCTCCGGCTATCAGACAGCCGGCAAAAATCATCTTTTTCATGTTGCTAATTTATTTTTCTCTACGCCGGCATTACCCGGATCAGGTCAAAGGGTATGTTCTCAGCCTGTCATGTTAAGGCACCCCTACTCAGTGAATCGGTGGCAAATTTACGCTTTTTGGGCGTGTTAAGCAAGAAACACTTCGCTATTTGATAAAAACATTGTAGCTTTGTCTGCTGTTATTAAATGAAAAACTTCTAAAATTGTACTATTATGCTACTATTCTTTCAAGCCGCGCAACAAGTGGCAGACTCTCTGCAGGTGGCGGCCGATAAGCTTGATCAGGCCATTGCACAGGCCGATGGGCTGGATAAACTGGCTCTGGTTACCCAGCAGTTGATCGATTCGGGTATACAGGCCGGAGGTCACATTCTGAAGGCTGTGATTGTTTTTCTGGTCGGGCGTTTTCTGATCCGGATGCTGAACCGACTTGTAAAGCGTCTTATGGATAAGAGAAATGTCGATATCAGTATCAAAACTTTTGTAAGGAGCCTCGTTAATATCCTTCTCACCGTATTGCTGATTATTTCCGTGGTAGGTGCATTAGGAGTGGAAACCACTTCGTTCGCCGCTCTGCTGGCTTCTGCCGGTGTGGCTGTCGGTATGGCTCTTTCGGGCAATCTGCAGAACTTTGCCGGCGGACTGGTCATCCTGCTGTTCAAGCCTTATAAGGTGGGCGACTGGATAGATGCACAGAACGTCTCTGGTACTGTCAAGGAAATCCAGATCTTCCACACTATCCTGACCACTGCCGACAATAAATTGATTTATGTTCCGAACGGTGCACTGAGCAGTGGGGTCGTGACTAATTACAGCAATCAGACAACCCGGCGGGTAGAGTGGATTGTCGGTGTGGATTATGGTGAAGATTATAATAAGGTTGAGAAGGTGGTACGTGAGGTGCTGGCTACCGATAAGCGTATCCTGGATGATCCTGCTCCCTTTATAGCTCTCCATGCCTTGGATGCGAGTAGTGTGAACGTGGTGGTCCGTGTCTGGGTGAACAGTGCCGATTATTGGGGAGTATATTTCGATATTAACAAGGCGATTTATGCTACATTCAACGAACAAGGCATTAACTTCCCCTTCCCTCAACTTACGGTTCATCAGGCACCCAACTGATAACTCATGCAAAAAGGGTGGCTACTTCGTCGGAGGTAACCACCCTTTTTCAAGATTTATATTTAACCGATTAACACACTCCAAAATCTTCTGTCGGATCATACGTGTTGTCTGTGATGCCTAACAGATGGTTTATCTCTCTCCGCTTATCCAAATCCTTGAAATAGGTTTCCACCACTTTGTAAAGATCGAAACTGAATGTAGACCCGGCTGCCATATCCAATGACTCTACCATCTGTTCTACTGCCTGGTGGATTCTTTCTTGATCGATCAGGTGCAGCTCATTACTGTGAATAAGATATTTTTCCATAACCGTTGTTGTTTTAAATTTCTACAGATAAAACATTCTGAAAGAGGATAAGGTTCAATCTGTTTTTTCTTATCTTTGCGGTCTCTGTATTTTGCCTTAAATCTTTAAGTGGGGAATATTCGATAATGAATCAGTTCTTAGACTTTGACCAGAAACTGTATTCCGATCTACTATCCGAAGCATTTATTATCCACCGGATATAAGAATTACAAGGTTACGGGAATTAAAGCAGGGGGATGCCTGTCTTACCAAAATTTATTCTGTTCGGCATTGTATTCAAATCCGGCCGATCCCAGTTTGCCAATCAGTGTTTCTTTATTGACATTCATATCGTCACATAGTTCATCGAGCGATTTGTAACAATCGCGGAGTTTCATGTTGATGACGCTGAACAACATCATCGGGTCTTCTGGAAGTTCCATAATCATTCTTTTTTAAATGGCTGCAAAGATACGGTAACTCTGTTTATCCTGCAAGAAGAGCCCTTGTTTATTAGAACCATGAAAGGCATCGGTCTTTATTTATCAAAATAGTGGCATAATATCGGATTACCTACTGTAGTCAATATGGGTTCTTTAGACACCTCACCTGTCTGTATGTCCAGAGAGTAGATACCTTTCGCTTTAGTCGAAGAGTTACCTATCAGCACAGTTCCTTTGTAGAGGGCAAGCATGACTCCGAAACCATTGGAAAGGTCGAGTCCCTTGATCTTTTTCATGGACCGGTCGTATAGGTTTATTTCTACAGCGAGATCGGCGATGGCGGTATGTCCTTGTTCTCCGGGCTTGTAGTAACCGGGCATATTGATATAAGCATATGCTTTTCCATTGTTTACATACCGGATGGCAGAGATAAATCCCGCAGTTTTTTCTTCTCCGCTGATGTCAGCTCCCGTAATGGTCCAGCGATACGTTGGGTCGAACTCAGTCTCTCCTGCCTTGATACGCAATATGCCGGCATTATGACCTTTGACCATGCCAAAGGCACCGACACACGAAATATAGATATCCTTTTTTTCATCCATGAAGATTGAATAGCGGTCAATCGGACGGGTAGGCATGGAGATACCACTGGTTTTGTCTGTAATCATTTTCAGTAGTTTATCAGTTTGAGTGTCTATAATGGCAATGTCGCTGTATGGACGGTCCTGTGGGGGAACCCATCCGCCCACCATCTGGCTGAGGCCTACGTATAAAAGTCCGTCGCGCAACAACATGGCAGAGGGGTCCGGATTATTGTCGGACACTCCGAGAGAAGACAGATCGATCTCTCCCTTCTGGACCATGGTGATAGGATTAAAAATAGCGATCCTGCCCAGTCCCGCCATAGATAGGTAGGCTTTTTCAGCAGAGGCGAAAACAATATTGGTGCCCGAAGAGTTGGGAGGCAATTTCATTGTTCCTGTCTTTGATAATCGGCCGTTGACTCTTGTGTATTTCACCAGTTCGTTTTTACTGTCACCCATGTATCCCGGGAATACAAAGATGTCGTTTCCTTCAATAATCGGATATGCTCCTCCGTAGGGAATGGGAATTCCGTTGTTATTGTTGGTGTTTTGCGGAAATTCATCACGGATCAGCTGCAGGTAAGCGGCTCCCGTCATACCATCGGGGTTGGGCAGAATAGTTGCCAGGGCGATGTTAGCATTGTCGGCCGGGACTTTAGGGTCAGGATCCTTTTCGCATGCCGAAAATACAAGTGCAGTACCGGCAAGTGCCAGTGTCAGATTTCTAATCTTCATAGTTCTCTTGGTTTTTAAATAAATAATCTTGTTTCATTTCAATACATATCTCAGCCTTACTCCCCAATTGCGTCCGGGTAGAGGACGGTTGAATTCGGACATCATCCGGGCATTAGTCAGATTGTTTATCCGTGCTGTGATGATGAACCGTCCGTTCATGAAGCTATGCTCTATTCCGACGTTGGCAGAGAAGGTGCGTGGTATTCTTCGCTCTTGGAACCGGCTTTGTTCAAAGTCGTAGAAATACTCTTCAACGAAAGAACCGTCCGTAAAGATGCGGGTATTCTGCATTTTGCCTCCGAATAGATTTTCTTTATGAAATTCCAGTCCGGCGTTTGCCAGAAGATAGGGGATGTTAGGCATCCGGCTACCTTTGGTCGGGTTGGGGACATGAGTGTTCGGTTCGAACTTTCGTACATCCCGCAAATCCTGGTAGGTCATGTTGCAGTAGCCGTAAAGCCAGTGGGTAAGGTCCGCTTTCACCTCTACTTCTGCTCCCAAAGTGCGCATTTTCCCGAAATTCTGGTATTGCGATTGCAGATAACCTTCGGTAAACCGTATCATATTCTCGAGATACCCATAAAAAGTGTTCAACTCCAGTTGAAGATTACTGGCAGACTTTCCGGTACGGTCGAACAGGAACCCCAGATTGATGCTTGTGTTCCGTTCCGGGAGCAGATTTCCGGAAGGAGCGACTGCATATCCATCGCCCAAAAGTTCACTTTCGGCAGGCAGGCGTACGTCATATCCAACCGAAAACTTACCCATGAAGTCCGGAGTGAATCTGTAACGGAGGGCATTGCTGATACCGAAATCCCGTTTCAGCATGTCTACTTTTTCTGCTTCCGATGACATAATGCTGCTCATGTGAGTATTCATGCCGTATGTATAATACTTCACGTTAAGTGAGTTCAGGAAAATATCATTGTTCGTGCGGAAATCGTATCCTATTCCGGCAATCCAACTCATCATCGTACTTTTGAAGTTGGTTTTATAACCGACAACTTTGTCCTTCAGGTCATCCTTAGGATGTCCGGATGCATAACTGAACAGTGAGTTGAAGTTAACAGAATGGTTGTTGTTGATAACGTAGTTCAGGTGTAACTTGTGGGTGATTGTATGTTTCTCGTTTCTGGCGTTTGAAGCCCATTTGCCTATTTCCCCTCCATATTCGGATACGGCGGGGTAAGTGGTACCGTCCCAATTGTACCGATATGCGGCGGTATCCACCATATGAAATACCGTATAAGCATAGGCCAGATTCGATTCCATATCGAGCCCCTCGACAAGAAAGTTTTCTTTCTCCAACTTGTTGGCAAAGAGGAAAGCGTCAGAGTAAGTGTGGGCTTTTTCAATATTATATTCGATTCCTTGGATTTCTTTGAAAGTGTGCATAAAGACAGGTTCAAACTCAATCAGGTCGAACCACCATTTACGTGCTTTCAGACTACCTGCAACAGCTAACTTTTTAAATTTATCGTGGTTGCGTTTAATGACAAGCCCCTCTTCGAAGGGAGATTCCATCTTATAGTTGTTGTCAGAATAGGTATAGAATCCCCCGCCTCCGAATTCCAGTCCTTTAGAAGCGATATTCCGTTTGGTTACCAGTGAAAGCTTGTGGGTATTGAAACTTTCGATGCTGTAGCTGGCATCGAGGTACTTGGGCGGATACTCCCTGATGACAATGTTTACAGCTCCGCCTACGGACGATCCGCCAAACCTTGCGGGTACCACTCCTTTGTAGATTTCAATTCGGTCGATCATCTCCACGGGTATGTCATTAATGTCGATGAAGTCCGAATTATCATTCATCGGGCTTCCGTCAATGAAGAAACCGATTCGTTTCCCCTCCAGACCGCGTACCGATACCCGGGACGCACTGCCTACACCTCCTGTGTTACGGATGGTTACACCTACGGTTTTCGACAAGACATCTTGCACATTACTGACCGTCCCCTGTAGTTGCTGCATGCTGATTACTGACATAGGCATGGCCTGCTCGCGCAGTTGGCGGGCTTCACTTTTGGCTGTGATGACAACTTCACCCAGTGACTGAGTTTCCGGTTCCAGACGGATAACCAGCTTTTTACCTTTGGTATTCGGAATCGTTATTTCCTCTTTCCGGGTGTGATATCCCATAAACGAAAAAGTGACCGAATAACGTCCCGCAGGAGCTTCGATGAGGAACTCCCCGTTTTTATCCGCCGAGACGCCTTTCTTCAGTGCTTCTATGTATATGTTGGCACCCGGGAGTATTTCCTCGTCATTGGTGTCGATGATGACTCCGCTCAGTTTGCCCGGTTGTGTTTGGGCCGGGAGGCCGCTGCACAGTGAGAGCAGAGTGATGATGAAAACACAGATTTTATTTCTCATATCCTGTTCTCCTTATTTAGATGATTGTTGTTGGAACTTCATGTGTACTATCCGGGACGATTTCCGTAAAGATGGGAATAGTGGGAGCATCACTTTGAAGAACAGAGGCCATCGTTTTTTTAAGCGGTCCATATACAGGTATTCCTTAATCACGTGTAGTCCCGGATACCAGTCTTCCATCTCATATACGTTGTCTGTTCCCCATCGGAATGGTGCGTTATACTTCTTTACGTCCGGATGCCATTTGTAGTTACGGGCTGTCCATGTATTAATTACGTCGAATGCCATTTCCGCATGGGGGAAGCGTTGCCTGATTCGGTACATTAACTCTCTGATATCTTCTTCTTTGAAGTACATCATCACTCCTTCCGATATGATCAGCAGGGGAAGACCTCTGGGAACAGAGTTCATCCATGAATCATCGAACATCGACCGGGCGATCATTTTATAATTATCCGTTTCCTTGAAGAAAAGTTTTCGTAACCCGATGGATTCTTCTACGTCAATGTCTAACCAAAGGCAATTGTGCAATGGAAGTCTTTTGCAGCGTGCATCCAGTCCGCATCCCAGATTTACGACGGTAGCTCCCTTAGGGTGTTTCGACAGGAAGTCGAGGATGATTTCGTCCAAAACGAGGGTACGGGCAATTGTGCCCACCTGCGAACCTTCCGAAACTTTGTCTTTCGAAGAACTTGCCAGTTCGATTCGGTGGAGTATATCTATGGCATAAGGGTCTTTGATAGCACCGTTGGGCTTTACTGTTTCTATAGCCCTTATCCGCAAGGTTATAAACAGAGTTTCGGGAACTCCTGATAAATTTACTTTCATGTTTAGTTTCTGCTTTTATATTTCCGGTTGTTGTTTATTATTCGTGGAGAATTACCTATTAATGGGGATTGTGCCGATAGGTGGCTTATTGTAATTTTGTATCTACTCTCCAATTGGAGACAAAAGTAGAGCCTTACCGGCTTTTACTGCTTACGCGAAAAGGAACTTGACTTTAACTTAAAGGAATAATGATGGCAACTCGGTTAATGAAACATGATTTGCATGAAATGATGCTGGAATGGCCCGTACAGAATCTGGCGGGAGAGAGCCGGACAGAAAGAAATAGTTATCGGATTGACAATGGGTATCTGAAGGCGACATTCGAAGAAATATGTACTCCGTTTTTTTCGATTATGGAACATCATATATCATGTGAGGAGTCCATTGAGATGTATGCACAGGCCGATGAATACCATGCTGTTTGGTTTTGTGCCGCTTTAGCCGGGCACGTCACTTGCTTTTACGACCCTATTACCCGGAGTGAGGAGTGGAACAAAGGAGATGCCAATCTCCTGCAATGTGACGGGATAGACTCATGCGCCTGTTTCCCTAAGCATACGCCGTTTCACATGATGGAGATTATGCTTTCCAACGATTATATCCGTGAACTTGCCGGACAATATCCCGACCTGTTTGGTAATGAAGATATCGAAACCATTTTTTGTGATAGACTCTACAGGGCATATCGGACAAATCGCCCTTTTTGTACCGGTATTTATAAAGCGTTGAGTGATATCAAGCTTTCACAGCTGAATGGGAATATGGCACTTATGTATGTGGATGCTAAGATTAGGGAAATTCTTTCGCTTTTTCTCGCACGGCGGGGAGGAGAGGAGTGTCTTCATTGTTCGTGTTCTGTCGGGATAGAGTGTGATAAGATCCATTATGCCAAGGCCATTATTGAGCAGGAGTATCTCAATCCCCCTTCTCTTCATCAGTTGGCATTGCGGGTAGGTACCAACGAATGTACTTTAAAACGAGGTTTCAAAACGGTATTTGGTACCACCGTGTTCGGCCATATATTTGATTATCGTATGGAGATAGCCTGTCGTTATCTGCTGGATAGCAGTAAGACGATACAAGAGATCGGGGCATGTGTCGGTTATGAATATCATGCCCATTTCTCTACGGCCTTCAAACGGAAGTTCGGACTGACCCCTCTGGAATACAGGTGCAGCCGTTTGGGCGCCTCCTGAGGTGACGACGGGATTGCCGTCCGACGGAATAAATGGCAAAAGCGTTTGAGAAAAACTTCCTTTATCAGCAGATTTACACGATAATATCATTGGGATAAATCCGTATATGAAGTCTGGTCTGTGAAAGTTTGCGCGGGTTTTGCTCCCTTTGCTTGTTCAGACTTTGACGGCAGAAACAGCCAGCATCATAGGCCGTCTCAATTCCTCTTCCATATCCTTGATCTTTTGCAGCATCTCTTTAGTAGGTTGAGGCTCTATCACATTGGTTATGGTAAATCCGGCCTGCAATAGTCCCTGCAATATGGAAGTTAAAGTATGATGGAATTTCACTACCGTTTCTCCCAAGAAAGAGGTTTCCCGGTATCCTTCAGTGAAATAATGATCTACCGGCCAGTGCTGTGCGGTTCCTGCTGTGTTGTAAAACCAATCTTCGGTTCCATGTGCCGTAAATATCGGATGTTCCATTGTAAACACGAATGTTCCTCCTTGGGCTAATGTACGGTACACCTTTCGGAATATCTCTTCTAAATTTTCAATGTAGTGTAAAGCCAGTGAACTGACAACTACATCAAAGCGATTCGACGGATAATCATAGTCTTCTATCCCTATCCGGTGATATTCTATTCTGTCGGACTCCTTCTTTTTTTCAGCCTCTTGTAGCATTTTCTCAGACAAATCGATGCCCACCACATGGCTTGCTCCTTTAGAAGCTGCATACATGCAGTGCCATCCATAGCCACATCCCAAATCAAGTGTCCGTTTCCCTTCAAAATCAGGTAATATCTTTTCCAGTGTCGGCCATTCTCCCGCACCTTTCAATCCTTCTTTTGAGCGTAGCATCTCGCCATATTTCTCAAAGAAGGATTGTTTATCGTAAACATTCTCCTTCATAAATTATTAATCGTTTCTGTTTATACATCTTGCCCTGCATTTCACCTATGTATTAACCGCTGAAGGGGCAAAAGTACGAAAGATAATCTGCTGATTATCGGAATAGATCGTATTTTTGTGCCGATATCCACTTTGCTTTTCTTTGATCCTGAGAATTTTCTATAAAGTTATTAACAGGATAAATTGTTGATATATAGGTGGTAATCTCTTTTTAAATAGGCTTTGTGAACAACTTCATAGAGAGTCGTTGTCTGCTTTGAGACATCTTTTTGGATTCGTTGTTGGTGGAAACTTGTCAATGGCTTTAAATACACTCATAGCGAAGTTAGATACTAAATCCAGAAGCACTTCGACTAAAGTTCTTTTCATCCTTTTGGAAAGTAGCTTTCTTCACCTGACTTTAAGTTACTTTCTTTCTCTGTTTTTTCATTTAATGCTTTAGCACTTTGGAACAGGTAGTATTTTATTTAAGAACTTGTTTCTTAGTTTCCTTTTCACTGCAGAGTATACAGGGAGAATCCCTTTTATCTTTCTTATTCAACAGCTTTTGAACAAAGTTATTAACAAGATAATTCTCTGGTTATCTGTAGCTTGTTTTGTAGTAAGCAGATTTTATGAACAGGTGTGAAGAAGGAACTTGTTGATAACTGGAAGAGGGGTATTAATAAAATAACCTCAGAATTGATTCTGAGGTTATTTCAGTGATCCGCCTGGAATTCTCTTTTCAGAGTTACCGTGCTGATATTTAAAACTTTATATTTTTAGATTCAAGCATATCCCATGATTTAACCCACTAATTTTCTACGTGCTTTTGCCGTCGTTTGCTCATGGAGAATACTGAAAGCAAAGATAGCTACTTTTTGTAGTATTACAAAATAATGGTGATGCTAAGTGTTGGCTTAAATAAATATGTTTTGAGATATGATGAGATGTTTTGAGACTTATAAAAAAAATGTATCTTTGCAAAATAGTACTAGGGTACTACCATACAAGTTGTTACAGTATTAAAAAGTGGCTTATGACAGGATTAGAACAAGGTATATCTAAAAGAATAGATAATGATAAAAAAGTGGAAACAAAACAGTGGTTTGAAAAGTTAATTCAACTAGAAGAATATGTCGGAGAACTTTTTTCAATAAACTATGAAACAGCGAAAGTTATTATTCATGATAATGAGAGAAAGAAAGTAGGAGGTATTCCAAGTTTAAGTTTCCTCATTGCAACAAGAGTTGATCCATCTAATGCTTCAGATATAGACTTTAAATCAGAAGATGCATCTTTTATTTTGTTGAGAGTAATGGATAGTGCTTCATTGCCACAAGATAAGGAAGCAGAAAGAATTAGAGTTGAAACAGCTCAAAGAGTTAGTGGTGAAATAGAAAAACATTGGGATAGCGATGGGGCAATGGATGCCAAAACACGTGTTCTTTTAGGTTATGCTGGAGTACAATGTAGAATTATAGGAACTTTTTACTTGGAAGAAAATGCTGCAAATTTGGAAGAACCATTAGCTCTTAAATTCGGTAGTGATATTTCTAATTATTATCCTAATAGAGGGCTCAAAGTCTATAAGCCTAATTCGGTAGCATTAGAGGAAATTGTTAATTATTGCGATCCAATAAATAAACAAGATCAAAGAGAAAAATATCACAATACAGAAAAAGTAAAATTAGGCTTTGTACGATATGCTTCTACAAACAGAAAGTATCAGCAGGTAGATGATGTTCCTGTTTATATTTATCCTGCAGATTTGTTAAGTCAAAAGTCTGCATTATTTGGTATGACTAGGACTGGTAAATCAAACACGACTAAAATTATAGCAAAATCTGTTTTTGAGTTGCGATCTCCCAAAAGAGTAGAGGATTGTGCTCTAAGGATAGGTCAGATTATTTTTGATCCAAACGGAGAGTATGCGAACGAAAATACACAAGATAAAGATGGAAATGGAAATCCTAATGCATTAAAAAATGTTTGGAAATTAGTCCCAAATGCCCAAAAAGTAAATGAAGTCGTAACATACGGAATAACTAGCCATCCCAATGATAGCGAACGAATGTTAATGTTGCTAAACTTTTATCTGGATGAGAATTTGCAAATAGGGAAAGATATTATTGATTCCATTCTTTCAGAAGATACTGCAAAATTTATAAAAAATTTCGTGCAAGTTCGTTTTGAAGAGCCTGACAGAAATGATCAAAGTGCTATGACTAGATATAATAGGAGAGTCTTAGCATACAGAACATTATTATATAAGGCAGGGTTTGATATGCCTAAAAGTATAAAGCCAATTACAGATAAACTATTTGGCAAGAAACTAATAGAAAATTTGAAAAAGGATGTTTCTAAAAATGCAGCCATATATAAAACTGTCGCAGAAAAGTTGGAAGATTCCAATAATTGTACTTGGGCTAAAATGGTTCAAATATTTGATGGTCTAGCGGATTACATCAATGATTCTAAGAGTAATTATAGCCAATTTGAAGCTGAATATATAAAAACCTCATCAACTGGAGATAATTGGGCAGATGATTCTCTTGCCAAAATATTAACAATGTTTAATTATCCAAATGGCTCAAGGCAAATAGGAAAAGCTAAAGAGCAACATAGTCCGGATACTGCTAATGACTATGCACAAGATATATATAATCATCTTAAAGAAGGAAAGCTTGTTATTGTTGATCAATCTAGTGGTGATCCTGTACTTAACAAATCTTCTGCGAGTCGAATTATGTCTAGAATATTTTTTGAAAACCAGAAGCTATTTACGCAGGGAGCAACTAATATACCAGAAATTTTAATTTATATCGAAGAAGCTCATAATATATTGCCAGCAGGAAATAATCTAGATTTGTCGGATATATGGGTAAGAACAGCTAAGGAGGGTGCAAAATATAGAATTGGTATGGTTTATGCAACACAAGAAGTTAGTAGTATTCAAAAAAATATATTGCGTAATACATCAAATTGGTTTATTGCCCATTTGAATAATACAGATGAGACGAAGGAACTCTGTAAATATTATGATTTTGCAGATTTTGAGCCTTCTATTCGTCGTGCACAGGATAAAGGCTTTTTAAGGGTTAAAACATTAAGTAATCCTTTTGTTATACCTGTTCAGATTGATAAATTTCAAGTTGAAAAGAAATGAGTTTTGAAGGAGAATTTGCTAGCTATGAGCCGTTGAGAAGAGTTCTTGACAGCGCCAAAATCAAGGCTCTACAAAATCGTATGCGCATCCATAAGTCGGAAGAAACTTTGGATACTTTGGGAGAAATTTTTGTGCATGAAAAAGATCTGCCCAAAAGTAAAGTTCAGCCTGATTTGATTCTAGCCATTGATGGAAGCTGTCATACGGCAAAAGCTGTGAATGGATTTCCTGGTGCTGAATTTGGGTATGTAACAATTGCTTCTGTTTTAATAGATTTAAAACTTGTGACGCAATTGCAAAAAGATGATTTTATTGATCCGAAAAAATTTCGAGAGACAGAAAAAGCTTCGACAATTGAAAGTGTATTTCCAGGATGTAACATAATTCTTGATTCTGAAAAATGTGCAAAATCGTCTTTAAGGAGAGCTTTGTTTGAAGAATTAAAATGTAATGTTATATTTTCGGAAGGAGAAAGTTTGCTCGATACCTATGAACATCTTTTTCGCATAAAGCGGGAACGTTTCCCTGAAAGAAATTTGCCTCATAGTCCAATTGATGGTGTTGATGAAGATATGACTTACGGGTATGGTGAATACAATTGCCCATATTCTGGTGAGCCTTTGTTTTCTACTGATGCACTTCGTTTACATGAATTGATGAATCCAGGAGGTAGTAATGGAGAATTATTTGGACAAATAATGTCCACTCTTGAAAAATTGTGGTTAGTACATATTTTACGATCTTTTGAGAAGAAAGGATGGTTAAGCACTCTTCGGCGTGTCGCATTTGTAATGGATGGTCCTCTCGCTGTATTTAGCACATCTTCATGGTTAACTAAAGTAATTGAAGTTGAGTTGAAAAGAATAAATGACCTTCAGAAGCGAATAAATGGAGATGATTTATTAATAGTAGGACTAGAAAAGTCAGGGACATTCTTTAATCATTTTACTGATATTGATACAAGTAAAGATGGAGTAATAGATGAGTTCCCTAAGCAGTCTGGGCTATTGCTTACCGATCATTATATCAAACGTAATATCATTTTTTCAGAAAGCGCAAAACCTTATGGACAAGATACTTATTTTGGTAGAAAACTATTTTATAAAGCAAAATCTGGGCAGAAACTAGTTCCTGTAGTAGCTTGGTTTAATGAAGCTCAAAAAGATACAACAACAGCAAATATTAATCAATTTACTCGCTTGGGAGATGTTATGAGTTTGCTTGATCAGCTTGTTTCTAATCGTTATCCAAATTCTATTTCACCTCTTATTTCTGCGCATGCGGAAGCTGCCATACCATTGAATTTAGGAAAACGGATTTTTGAAGATATTGCGCGCGAAATCAGAGAAAGGACAGAAGAATGAGTGGTAATAATGCACATATATTAAATGGACATCAAACGGCAGAAGCTAGATGGGCGCGTTTTGGACCATATTATGCAATGTTTCCATTAGATTTTGCTTTTGATGTTGTAAAGAAGTATTCTAGAAAAGGAGACTGTATAATAGATCCGTTTGCTGGCAGATGTTCAAGTGTTTTTGCTGGAGGAGTTTTAGGGCGCGTGAGTCTGGGGATTGAAATAAATCCTGTTGGTTGGCTATATGGAAAGGTAAAGCTTAAGCCTGCTTTTAAACATGAAGTTCTTGCTCGCTTAAATGATATTTATTCTAAGCGCAACTATTTTTCTCAAAGTATAAAAAAAATGCCAGAGTTCTATCGGATTTGTTTTTGCGATGAAGTCTTAAAATTTCTATTAGCAGCACGTAAGTATCTAGATTGGAAAGAGAATAATGTTGACGCGACACTGATGTCTATAATTCTTGTCTATCTTCATGGGAAACTTGGTGAAGGTCTGTCAAATCAGATGCGCATGACTAAATCAATGGGAATGGCTTATTCTGTAAAATGGTGGAAACAACAACAACTAGAAGTTCCTCCAGAAATAAACCCGTATGAATTTATTGCAAAAAAAATAGAGTGGCGTTTTGATAAAGGAGTCCCTAATATATCTACTAATAGCCAAGTAATATTTGGTGATAGTACAATAAAATTGGTTGATGTAGCAAATGAAGTGAAAGCTTCTAATAAAAAATTCTCATTATTGTTTACTTCACCTCCATATTGCTCTATTACTGATTATCATGCAGATCAATGGTTGAGAATTTGGATGTTGGGAGGGAGTGAAAATCCACAATACCTTAAAGATAAGCATAAAGGAAGATTTGTTAATAAACAAGAATATTATAATTTGCTTGATAATGTGTTTGGCTTATGTGCTGGAATAATGAAAGATAATGCGACAATATATGTAAGAACAGACGCACGGCAATTTACTTTTGATACAACTTTAGAAATATTAAAAAAATATTTTCCTAATCATAGAGTTAAAATACGAAAAAAGCCTCTTAAAGAAGATACACGAACTCAGACTAAGCTATTTGGAGATAAATCAATGAAACCTGGCGAAGTTGATATTATACTTACAAATAATTGAGATTGCCGAAGAACTAGGATTTACTGATGAAAGCCATTTGAGTAAATTCTTTAAGAAATACAAGGGATGTAGTCCTTCAAGTTTCAGAAAAAGTAATAATATACTTGAAACAGATGTTTCTTGCTATCTGCCAGAAAAAAGAAATCCCTGATAATGTTTAATTATCAGGGATTTTCTTAAATTGCTTTTTTGAATTTCAGTGATCCGCCTGGGATTCTCCTAAGAGAGTTACCACGCTAATATTTAAAACTTTATATTTTTAGCTTCAAGCATATCCCATGATATCCCACTAATTTGCTACGTGCTTTTGCGGTAGTTTGCTCATGGAGAATACTGGGGCAAAGATATATCTTTCTTTTCTTTTTTCAAAATCATTTTTATAAGTCGTCAAAAAGATGAACATCTTCAAAGCGTTTCTTTAATGAACTTTATTCTATAGTTATATCCCCTTCATTCTTTTCTACATAAACAGACTTATCTCCGCTAATGTTAATTGTCCTGTTGTTATTCTTTTTAGAGAACAGATATTTAACTATCCCACTGACTATTGTCAACAAGAAAACTCCTAATCCAGATAAAAACCACTCTTTATTATTGTTAATCCACTCTATCATAATTCAAATAATTTTATGCAGATAATTCTTTTAAGAACATTCTTAGATGATTATTTCTATATTCTTGAATTTTAAGTAATGAATCAAACATATCCATTGCCTTTTCTAACAATGGATTATCTTTTTCATATTCTCTTATGCCATTATATGATTCTATCAAAACATTGATGGGACTCTTTTCGTAAAAAGTTTGTTTGAAATCTTCTGGCTTAGACTCAAAAAAACAATTCAACGCTTGATGAGCATCGCTAGGTATTATTTTTCTAAGAAAGTCAAAAAAATAATTATCTCTGTATTTACCTACAGCAGATTTCACATACTTATTTAGAAAAGTAATAAGATTATCGTTAATTATAGCGGGAATATGCAAAAAACAATGATTAATTTTTTTCCCTAATTCTTTGTCATTGAAATCTAATAGCAATTTCATTATATTCCATCCCTTAGACGAGTATCTTTCGTCTTTAAGTATATGAGCACATACATACCATGCCAATTCTTGTCTAGCCATAGGATTAATTGAAATCAGATTTTTCAAAAGAGAATATCCTCTAGGAAGATTATGCAGATACGCATTAAGTAAAAACATAGACATTGGTTTTCCTGCTTCTTCAACCAAAATTGCTTTACTAAAAAAAGGATGTAATTTTTTAAAATCTACATGCATTAGATATAATAAAGGATGTCCATCATGACATGGAATTGCAAGAAGATGTGGATTGAAGTCCCTTAATAATTTTAAATATAAATCAAGAGTCCTATTTTTGTTTAAATTATTAAGCCATGCGCCCTTAAATATTACACAAGAGCGTGTTATTTCATTTGTATTGTCTGCAACATATTCTAAAGTTTCAAATATTTCATTTTCAAATTGCTTTAACTCATAACATTCAACCATTAGTTCTACAGCAATACCTCTAATAGAATTAATACCTGCAGTGATAGCATCCATACCCTTATCTTCCTTTTGGTTTATATTATAAGTGAATTGTCTATCAGGGTATTTGTATATAATTTGTTTTATAAACTCAAAAATTCGTTTATCCAAGTTTTTATTTCCTTGTACGATATAATGCAATGTACGGAGAAATGAGGATAGATTTATATCATTAAAATTATGAGATCTTTTTTCAATAATATTCAAACATAAATCTTCAAAGTCTTTTTTACCACATTTACCTTCTTGTAACCCCTCTAATCCTGATATTAAGTACTCTATATCTATTTTGCTTTCATTGACAATTTCAACAATAAAAGGGAGAAACTTTATGGAATTTTGTGCGACATGATTCTTAAATTGACTTAAATTACCTTCTTTAGTAGGTTTATTCCAATCATCAAAAGAACGTTGTTTTGTATTCAGTTTTAAAAAAGTATTCTTCCAATCATTTAAGGACATTTTTTCATAAGCATTATTCCCATATGTTTTCCAACCAGAGTACATGGTAACTTTTTGTGGTGGAGTGTTTTCTATTTTGTTGTATTTCCGGTATCCTTCTTGATATATTTTTTTAAGTTCTTTATATTCATTGAGAAAAGTCAAAGGAAGCATGGATACCAATTCATAGGTAGTTTTCAAATAATTGGAATACACTTTTTTTTCTGAATAATCATCTTTGTAAGTCCAATGATAAAACAATGTCTTAGTAGATAATATTGCTTGATTGATTTCTTTTTGTTCCTTGTTTGATAACAATGGATATAGTTTGGATAACAATTCGTTTGAGTAGTAATGCAATATCTCTGATGCATTAGTCTTTCTAAAAAAATTATTGCTTATGAATAAATTGAAAGCTCTAACATACTCTTTCTCTATATTGCACAACAAGTAAAATATCCCAATTGCAATCAAGTTTGAATGTTTTGAATCTAACAAGCATAAGATCCTTGATTTTAAATTATCATTTACGATATTGTGTTTTATGCTATAAAGTACGATATCGTAGATGTGATTATCTTCATTAATCTCTTTATTGTCAGGGTTCGGTCTATAAAGATAAAAAGCTAGATCACTACATATATCATAATGTGATTCATACTGCCTTACCTCTATAATTCTTTCAATTACATATAAAAAATATGGAATTGCTTTATATGGATACTTTTCAAATAGGTCGTTGTACATTTTAAAGCCTGTATATCCTCCGGGGATATAATCATGGCTAAGTTTGTCTATTTTGATAATATTTTCTTCAAAATCCTTTTTTAATTCAGATATAACAAAGTTAGAATCCGATAGTAGTACTTTCTCTAAATAGTAGTATTCCGATTTTGTTTGATTACTCCACTTTGAAATAGTATCATAATACAAACTATAAGACAAATGTATTTCTTTATCTGGGATTTGGATTAGTGTGTTTTTAATTATATTTACTTTGTCCTTATATTGAGAAAGAAAATCAATGACTAATTGTGGTGATTGCTCAATAATTCTAATACAAAGACCTGTAATTGCCCAATCTATTTCATGGTCATTTTTATATAACAGAGCATGAAACTCATTTGTAGAAATAATAAATTTAAACCATTCGGTAGATTGTATTGATTCTAAAAACACCTGTAATAATAGTGGATCTTTTATTAAACAATCTAATACAAACTTTTTTTCCTGCTTTGTTGGATTATTATAAAAACCTAAGTCATTTATTAATAAGAGCTTTAAATGAAATCTATACTCTACTCCTGTAATGAGTATCTTTAATTCATTAATATAAACTAAGTGATCTAAGTCTCTTAAATAAGAAAAAATTTGCTTTGTTTGTGAACGAATAAAAAGCCCTTGGTGAATTTTACATAACCAGTTTGTAGCAGATTTTCCTGAACTTATAAATGTTCTAGAATAAACATAATCAAAGAAAGTTTGATGTATAAATTGCATTTTATCAGAAGCGTACTCTCTTAACAACTCATTATGGAGAAGAAAATTAACTTCTCTATAATATAAGCTAAACAATCTTTTATCAACAACAATTTGTTGGTGATCATTCATTTTTTGAGCTATTAGAGTCAATGTCTCAATTAATTTTTCGGATTGTATAGAAATGCTCTGTTCTATAAACTCAATCCAAATTTCATCATACAACTTTTGAAGCGAAATAGAATCATTAAACTTTTTTGTTATTTTCAATTTACAGAATAGATTCAAATGTAAAGGAATGCGAAGAAACTCTATTAAGCGATTATTTTTTTCATCAATATTAATCTTAAAATCAGATAAAACAGACTTAACCTGTTCTATTTCTAGTAATGATAGATTTATCACTTTGTTTTTTTTATATGCTCGTAAACTTGCGTCGTAATCTAAATCATATGTTCGACAAGAGATTATAATCCTAACATTAGGTAGCGATTCTAATTGTTTAATTAATCTGTCATAAGAATTAATAGCATGCCGACTGGATGATAGAGATAGAGAAAGTGCATCAATCTGATCTATTATAAAAGCACAGGTTTTAGTTTTTGATAATGATTGGAATATTGAGAAAATGTCATCTTTAAGATTTAATTCAGTTTCTATGTCTTTTATGGAACTTATATTTAGTATTTTATCAGCTTTTATACCTAAAGAGGGGATATTATTACTATTTAATAAAGAAAATAGATCTTTTAGAACAACTGATTTTCCGTAACCAGCATTGCCGACTAATAAAACTATGCTCGGACTATTTTCATTAGTCTCTGTTGTAATCCAGTTAAACAAGTCTTTTGTTTCATTTCTTTCAATATGAATTTTTCCTTGAAATGTATTTTCATAACTTGATAAATCTACTGATGCATTGTTTATGTTTAGTAGTATCTCTTCTGTTGATAGAGGTTGTTGCTCTCCATGATAGAGATTAACAATCCCTTCATTTTTTTCAATATAGGCAGACTTCTCACTTATATTGATAGTTCTATAATCTTTTTTATCAAGCATATAATTCCAATTTCATATCCTACTACAAAGATAATACAATTCTAACTATTAACGCTTTTTCTGAAAAAGTTCTTATAATCAAGAAACCAGCTAATAACCAGATTCGATATTTTGATTTGCTATTAAAACATAAATTCAGAAGAAATCAAAGTTTACGTCTTTTCTTCTTTTTCTTCCTCCGTTTCTGTGCCTGTAATTCTTCTGCTTGTATAGCATCGTAATTATTACCATCATCTAATGAAAAGATGGATAACAGAGAATCACCACCACTATTATTTTGTTGATTGTTAGAATTTTTGTTTTCTTGTTTGCTATCAAGATTGCAAGAAATATTGTTTTCTTTTTCACTGGATTGGAATATCTCTTTTTTCTTTTCGCCAGTAAAGTTTTGACTCTGCAATTCAAGTTGTTCGGAAATAGAACCGTTCTTCATAGTGTTGTGGTAGTCGAATGATTCCGATTGTTGGCGGTCGTAGCCAAACAGTTTATCAAAGCCTTGTTCCGCTTTTTGAAACAGGTTTACACGGTCGAAACCGCCTTTGATTACTCCGTTTTGGGTGTTCTTATGGTTGGTAAGCGGTGATAGCTTTTTTTTGTTAAATTGGTCTTTTCGGCTGATTATCAAATGACAGTGCATATTTAGTTCGTTGTCGGAGCGGTTGCGGTCAAAATGTATCTTCCCGTAAAACTTTATATCCGCTTCGGATAACCCTTTATTAAAATTCTTGGCATATTCAGGGATAAATACCTCACGGATATAGCGTTTCATCGCTTTGGCTTGTTCCTGCTCGGTGTTCCCCATTACCCGAAGTTCATTTTCCGATGGGCTGACGTGGATAGCGTAAAATTTAGCATCCGTTTTCAGCAGTTGCCCGATATTGCTGTCTATATCCTTTACGACTTGGGATTTATAGATATTGTCCTTTGTGAGATTGAAAAAGCCATCGGTATAAATACCCTTTTCCATCCGTTCCAAATCCTCGTGTTCCATGTACGAGGCTAATTGTCGGCTACCCCCTGCATTGTTGTACGTATCTTTCGAGGGTGGAGCAAAATCGATGTGCATAAGCCTATGTATTTATCAGGTTGGTAATCTCCGTTTTTAGGTTCTCTTTTCGTTTGCTATCCATCACGCCACAAGCGGAGAGTTCGGAATATAGCTGTATCAGTTGGGGCAATTTTTTATAGTCCCGTTGGTGTATCTGATAGAGTGCAGAAAGTTGTTTGCCCTGCTGGTTGATTACATCGGCATGATTGCCGAACTGCTCGCTTAACTTTTTCAGTACGGCTGTCTGCTTCTCCCGACTGGCTTCAAGTTGCGAGAGGATAAGCACCTCCAATGCTTTGACAACATTGTCGAACCTGACAGCAATAGAATTGCTTGCTCGTATCATCGGATTGAGTTGCTCCTCCTCATAGTGGCGAATGAAGCGGATAATATCATCCTGCCGTTTGTTTATTTTCGCCAGTTCTGATTTTACAGATTCGGGAGCTTCGGATGGGTTGATATGTGCCTTATCTATATACCCGAACGCCAACTTTACAA
>ERZ831773.119-NODE-119-length-114626-cov-33.476822_pt1 | contig 114626 bp, 118 predicted proteins | sample MGYA00519696_ERZ831773 | MGnify/ENA primary metagenome ERZ831773 (study PRJEB31850, sample SAMEA3708720) | human gut metagenome | biome: human gut; feature: human-associated habitat; material: faeces | place: China | collected 2014 ...
GCAGGCGCGTGTCGGAGCGCAACCGCCGAAGGCGGCTCTTAGCGCGTAGACTGAAAGGTGGCCCCGCAGGGCCGGATGAGGGGCGGCGTTCCTGTGGTCACCCGTTAGCGGGGTATCACGGAAAACCTGCCCCTCATCAGTCACCTTCGGTGACAGCTTCCCCCTCAGGGGAAGCCGAATTGCTTTCTGCCGCATTCCCCGTCTGCGCCACCAGCGTGTCATCCCGCTCCCCGGCGATGCTGACGATGACAGTCACATTCTCGGTGTTTATCTTCGTTCCAGCCTTGTAGTCGGTGCTCGCCACACAGCCCGCGGCCATCGTACCGTCGTTATCCACCATGACCATCTTGTACTGGATGCCCAGCGCGTCCAGCTTTTTGCTGGCATTGGCCTGGGTAAAGCCGATGATGTCCGGCATCTCCACAAGGCTCGGGCCGCTGCTGACCGTGATCTGGATGATTTGGTCGTCCATCAGCTTCTCTGTGCCTGCAGGCGGGTCTTGGCTGATGACGACGCCCTGCGCCACCGTATCGGAGCTTTGCTCCACCATCACGATGCGGTAGTCGTCGTAGGCGCTGTTGCCCTTGATGTCAGTCGTGTAGCGCAGGCCGACCAGGTTCGGCACGGTCTCGGCGGTGGTCTCCCCCGCCGTGCCGGCTGCTGTCGGCTGCGGCGTTGCGGCAGGGGTGCTGTCAGCCTTGCTGCCGCCTATCAGGCTCCAAAGCAGCAGCACGACCAGCACAAAGATGACGACGAGCGACACGGCCATGATCTTGCGGGTGCTGATCTGGTTGTCGCCCTTCTCAAACATCGCGTTTGCGACATTCGGGTCGGTCAGGGCACTCATCAGCTCGGGCACGGTCTGCATCCGCTTGGCGGGGTCCAGCCGCAGCGCGCAGGCCAGCACCTGCGAGAACCATGTAGGCACACCCGCCTCGAGGCTGTGCGCCGACTCGATGCTGTCCCGCACCTTGCGCTGGGGCGCGGCGACTGGTGTCTGCCCTGTGACCATCCTGTAGCAGACCGCGGCCAGCGCGTAAACATCGGTGTAGCGTCCGCTGAACTCGGCGGCAGAGTACTGCTCCGGCGCGGCGTAGCCCGGGTAGAGCTGGCTCTTCAGCTCGCTGCCGCCGGTGCGCAGCGCCAGCGTGCCGTAACCGGTCAGGCGGGCCGTGCCGTCGATGGGCAGCACGATGTTGTCCGGGCAGATGCCGCGGTGGATCAGCCCCGACTTGTGCAGCAGGGCCACGCCCTCCATGATGGGCTGCAGCAGCGTGCGGGCCTCGGCGGGGGTCAGCGTGCGGCTGCGCAGGTGCAGGTAATGCGACAGGGTCATGCCCTTCTCGCTCTCCTCCACAGCGTAGACCGTGTTGTTTTCCTCCATAACGTCCAGAATCGTGGACAGGCCGGTGGCCGGGGTCAGGTTTTTCAGGTCGTCGTACAGGTCCTTGAAGTCCATCCGGCTCGTCTTGAACAGGACCTCCTTCTCCTCCTTGGGCATCAGCGCACCGTCGGCGCTGCGGCCGTTGCAGAGTGTGACCGGGAAATATTCTTTGATGAGGACGAATTTCTTTTCGTCGTTCAGTACGCCGCGGTAGGCAAGACCGTCACCGTCGGCGCTCAAATAGGTGCCCACCGTGTACCTGCCGCCCAGCTGGGTGCCCAGAGGCAGCGCGCCCTCGGGGTTGCGGTTTTCCAGCGAGCGCCCGCAGTGGGGGCACTCGCCGCGGTATCCGCCATCCAGCGGCTGCAGGCAGTGCGGGCAAAGGAGTTTTGGCATAGTAACGCTCCTTTTCAATTAAAAACATGCTTGTAGGGGCCGGACATGTCCGGCCCTGAACTTTGCGGCAGCCCAAAAATCTCGGGTCATTTCTACGCTGCGGGCCGGGCATGCCCGGCCCCTACCGTTCTGCCGTACAAAAAAAGAGAGCAAAAGTCGCCCTTCACTCTCTTTTGGCATTCTTGTGGTTTAGCGATCCAGGTCTTCCTCGTTCTCGAGGGTGTGCCAGGCGTTCTGGACATCATCATCGTCGTCCAGGGCGTCCAGCAGCTTGCCCATCTGGACGAGCTGATCGGGGTCGGTCAGCACGGTGGTGGTGGAAGGCACCTGCGCCACGTCGGCGGAGATGAACTTGTAGCCCTTCTTTTCCAGCGCGTCGCAGACGGCGGTGAAGTTCTCGGGGCTGGTGGTGACCTCGGCGGCGTCCTCGCCTGCATCGAAGTCATCGGCACCGGCGTCCAGCGCATCCATCATCAGCTCATCGGGATCCTTGTCCTCGAGATCGACGACGATGACGCCCTTCTGGGTGAACATGAAGCCGACGCAGCCCATCTGGCCCAGGTTGCCGCCGAACTTGTCAAAGTAATGGCGCATATTGGCCGCGGTGCGGTTGCGGTTGTCGGTCAGGGTCTCGACCATGACGGCGATGCCGCCGGGGCCGTAACCCTCATAGGTGATTGCCTCATACTCGGTCTTGTCGCCGCCCTCGGCGCGCTTGATAATGCGCTGGATGTTATCGTTGGGCACGCTGTTGGCCTTGGCCTTGGCAATCAGAGCCGCCAGCTTGGAGTTGGAAGCGGGGTTGCCGCCGCCCTCCTTAACGGCCACGGCGATCTCGCGGCCGATCTTAGTGAAAACCTTGGCGCGGGCGCCGTCGGTCTTTTCCTTTTTACGCTTGATGTTATTCCATTTGCTATGTCCGGACATGGAAAAATCCCCCTAATTTGTATTCACACAGGCAGTGGCATTGCAGCCGATAATTACCAGTAAACTATTATAGCACAACAAATCGTTCTTTTCAAGAGGGGCCGCCCGCTTTATTGCAGATTGCGCAGGCCCTTCGGGTAATGGTTTTTGATGCGTCCGCCGCTGACCTTGCCGCCGCCGAGCGGGAATCCGTCTACGAGCACGGCGCACCAGCCGTTTTGCGCGGTGGCGGCGTCGATCTCCTCGCCCCGCAGCCAGGCGGCGGTGCGCGGGTCGGTCAGCGTCAGCTCCTCGCGGTTCGTGCACTGTGCGCCGTAGGCCATGAAAAGCGCATGGGCGGGCTGGAACCGCTTTTTCAGCACGCTGCCCGCCAGAACACCGCCGCGCACGACGCGCAGCTTCGCGGTGTTCAGCGTCTCGCTGCCCGGCGCGGGCAGCAGCAGCCACTCCCCCGCCCCGGCCAGCGGACGGGAAGCCAGCGCCGGGAAATAGGTTTTGGCAAAATCGAGCCACTCCGCCGGGGCTTTCGGCGCCTTGGGCGGCTTGCCCTTCGGCGGGGTGGGCGCGTCGGCGTCGGCTGCTTTTTGCAGCTTCGCCATAAAGTGGCCCTCGCCGCCGTCGGCGGGCCAGATGCGGCGGGTGTATCCGGCGCGGAAATCCGGGTAGTCAGGGGCGCGATTGGCCTCGCCCGTGCGGCCAAAGCCGCAGCCGGACAGGTCGCAGAGCGTGAACGCGGGGTGCTTTGCAAGGAAAGCCGCGATCTGTCCCTCGTCCTCCGCCGGGGCAAATGTGCAGGTCGAGTAGACGAGCACGCCGCCCGGAGCCAGCAGCGCCGCCGCGTTTTCGAGAATTTCGGCCCCCAGCTCCGCACAGTGCGCCACTAAGGCGTTATTGTGCTGGGCGGCGGCGACGGCCTCCTTGCGGAACATACCCTCGCCCGAGCAGGGCGCGTCGACGAGCACCCGGTCAAACTGCCCGGGCATCGCCGCGGCCAGGCGGGCGGTGTCCTCGTTCGTGATGACGGCGTTCGTCACGCCCATTCGCTCGAGATTCTGGCGCAGAATTTCAGCGCGGGCGGCGACGAATTCATTGGCCAGCAACAGGCCCTGCCCCTGCAGAGCCGCCGCCAGCTGGCTGGTCTTGCCTCCCGGCGCGGCGCAGAGGTCGGCCACCCGCATACCGGGCTGCACGTCCAGCAGCGCAGCGGGGGCCGAGGCACTCGGCTCCTGTGCATAGAGCACGCCCGCGTGGTGCCAGGCGTGCCGCCCCGGGTGGAAGTCCGCCGCCGTCGTAAAGGCCGTTTGGCAAAATTTGGACGGCTTTGCGTCAAAGTCCGCATGCTGCGCGAACCATTCCGGCGTGCAGCGCAGCGCGTTGACCGTTACGCCGCGGGCAGGCTGCGGCGTGGCGTAGGCGTACAGCTCGTCAAAGCGCGCCCCCAGCAGTGCTCGCTCCCGCGCGGTAAAATCCTGTGGAAATTCCATAGCAGCCCCCTCTGCATAAAAAAGCCATGGGCGGGCAAACTACCTTTGCAGTCCGAAAACGACTGTAGATCGTTTTTACTTGCGAAAGGAGCTTACCACCTATGGCTAAGAATCAGACTAACAATTCGACGAACCGCACGACCAATCGCACGACGGACACGACCCAGAAAACCACGAACCGTACCCAGCAGAAAACCACCAACCGCACCACCAACACCACCGATAGCAAGAACTACAAGTGAGGCGGGTTTCCTAAGGCTTCCCCCCTTGGGGGGAAGCTGCCGCCCGCAGGCGGCTGATGAGGGGCGGCCTTGCCACTACAACCCGTTACCGGGCAAATTGCGGAGGCTTTTCCCTCATCCGCCATCGGGCGGGGCCTCGGCCGCCTTCCCCCTCGGGGGAAGGCTTTTTACTTATTACTCCGGCTTATACCCGTCCCACATCGCGTTGAACAATTCCTCAATGCGGTCGTTCCTGCCCTGCAGGTACAGCCAGCCCAGCAGGCACTCAAAGCCGGTGGAGGCGCGGTACTCCTGCACGGTGGCGTGCTTGGCGACAGTGGCCTTGCTGGCGTTTTTGCCGCGGCGCAGCACGGCGGCCTCGGCGTCGGTCAGCATCGGCTCGATGATGTCCAGCTCCAGATTCTGCGCGTGGGCGCTGACGTAATGCGTCGCGACGGTATGCAGACGATTGGGCTGCAGGCGCGTCGTGCCCACCAGGCGGGCGCGGACGAGCAGCTCCAGCACGGCGTCGCCCACAAAGGCCAGCGCCAGCGGCGACATTTCGTGAATGTCGACTTCGGATTTTTGTGTAAACAGCATATTTTCTACTACTTAGTACAGATAGTCGAATTCGTACTCGCCGATCTTGATCGTGTCCTCTTCCTCAACGCCCTGGGCGACCAGCTCGTCCAGAATGCCGGAATCACCCAGCTGCGTCTGGAAATACTGCAGGCTCTCGTAGTCCTCGACGTTCGTACCGGCGAGGATACGCTCCAGCCACGGGGCATCGACGGTGAACTCGTGGTCGCCGGTGCGCTCCACCGTGAACGGGCGGGTCGGCTGGGCGTTCTTGTCGGGGCGCTTGTACTCGGCCTCATAGACCTTGACCGGGGGCAGATCCTTCAGGCGGTTGTAGACCAGCGCGGGCAGGTTGTCCACACCCTGACGGGTCGCCGCGGAGATGGGCAGGAAGGTCAGACCCTTGGCCTCGACGTACTGCTTGAACTCCTCGACCTGCTCGGGGCTTGCAATGTCGCACTTGTTGCCCAACACGATCTGCGGACGGTCCGCCAGCTCGGCACTGAACCCGGCCAGCTCGTGGTTGATCTGCTCAAAGTCCGCCTTGGGGTCGCGCCCCTCGCAGCCGGAGACGTCAACGACGTGCAGCAGCAGGCGGCAGCGCTCAACATGGCGCAGGAAGTCGTGGCCGAGGCCGACGCCCTCCGCAGCACCCTCGATCAGACCGGGGATGTCGGCGCAGACAAAGCTCTGCTCCGGGCCGACGCGGACGACGCCCAGCACGGGGGTCAGCGTCGTGAAGTGGTAGTTGGCGATCTTGGGACGCGCGGCAGAAATAATGCTGATGAGCGTCGATTTTCCGACGTTCGGGAAGCCGATCAGGCCCACGTCCGCAATGACCTTCAGCTCGAGCTTGAGGTGCATATCCTCACCGGGCAGACCGGGCTTGGCAAACTTGGGGATCTGGCGGGTCGGGGTCGCAAAATGGCTGTTGCCCCAGCCGCCGCGTCCGCCCCTGGCCACGACAACAGGCTCACTGCCCGTCAGATCGGCCACGACGAGGTCGGTCTCGGCCTCCTTCAGCACGGTGCCGCGGGGCACGCGGATGACCAGGTCGTCACCGTCTGCGCCGCTCATCCGCTTGGCGCGGCCATTCTCGCCGTCGGGCGCGGTGTACTTGCGCTTGTAGCGGAAGTCCATCAGGGTGGACAGGTTGTCGTCGGCCACAAAGATGATGTCGCCGCCGCGCCCGCCGTCACCGCCGTCGGGGCCGCCCGCCGCCACGAATTTTTCGCGGTGGAACGTCACCGCACCGTCGCCGCCCTTGCCGGCGTGCAGCCAGATCGTGGCGGTATCAATAAAATTACTGGTTGCCATGTGGTACCTCATTTACAAAAAATCACAAAAAACGAGCGAGCCGCAAAGGCCCGCCCGTACCGGTTTTTTTACTGCTTGACCGTGCAGCGCTTGCGGTCACGGCCCATGCGCTCGAAGTGAACGCGGCCATCGACCAGAGCGAACAGGGTGTCATCGCTGCCGATGCCGACGCCCTCACCCGGATGGATGTGGGTGCCGCGCTGACGGACCAGGATGTTGCCGGCCAGAACAAACTGACCGTCGCCGCGCTTGACGCCGAGGCGCTTGGACTCGGAATCACGACCGTTCTTGGTAGAACCTACGCCTTTTTTATGTGCCATTGTGATTTACCTCCTTAGCCGTTGATCGCGGTGATTTCCACCTTGGTGTAGGGCTGACGATGACCCTTGCGGACCATGCTGCCCTTCTTGGGACGATAGGTCAGGATGTTGAGCTTCTTGCCCTTGCCGGTCTTGACGACCTTGGCAACAACGGAAGCGCCCTCAACAACGGGAGCGCCGACCTTGACAGAGCCCTCCTCGCCAACGGCGAGAACCTGATCGAAGGTGACTTCGCTGTTGTCCTCAGCGTTCAGCTTCTCGACGTAGACGACGTCGCCGACCTTAACGCTGTACTGCTTGCCACCGGTTTTGATAACTGCGTACATAGTGGATAACCTCTTTCAATAAGTCTCGCTGGTCTGTAGGGCGTTGCACCGATAAAAGCACACACTTATAGAGCCCATACCATGCGGCTCTAGTATCATACCATATAGGAGCAGGGCTTGTCAAGGGGTTTTCGGGCGTGGGAAGGTTAAAATTTCAGAATTTCTTTTGCCTTCCCCCCAAGGGGCTGCGCCCGCTGGCGCGTGTCGGAGCGCAACCGCCGTAGGCGGCCCTTAGCGCGTAGACTGAAGGTGGCCCCGCAGGGCCGGATGAGGGGCAAGTCTGCGGTTGTATCCCATCAGTGGGCTGCAATGGCAAGGTTGCCCCTCATCAGTCCACTTCGCGGACAGCTTCCCTCAAGGGGGGAAGCCTTTATTAGCGGCTCTGCCGCTCTGCCGCCTCCACCGTGTTCAGCATGAGCATGGCGCGGGTCATGGGGCCGACGCCGCCGGGGACGGGGGTGATGTAGGCGGCCTTTTCGGCGGCCTCGGCAAAGTTCACGTCACCGTGCAGCTTGCCGTCCGCACCGCGGTTGATGCCCACATCGATGACGACGGCACCGGGCTTGACCATGTCGCCGGTCACAAAGCCCTCGCGGCCCACGGCGGCCACGAGAATATCCGCGGCGGCGCAGACTTCTTTCAGGTTCTTCGTCCTGGAGTGGCAGATCGTAACCGTGGCATTCTTCGCCAGCAGCAGCAGCGCCGCGGGCTTGCCCACGATGTTCGAGCGGCCAATGACGACGGCGTTCTTGCCCGCAATGTCGGTGCCCGTGGACTCGATCATGCGGATGCAGCCCGCCGGGGTGCAGGGCAGGTAGCACGGCTCGCCGATCTGCATACGGCCCACGTTGACGGGCGAGAAGCCGTCCACATCCTTCTCGGGCGGGATGGCGTCGATGACAGCCTTCTCGTCGATCTGGGCGGGCAGCGGCAGCTGCACCAGAATGCCGTGCACAGCAGAGTCATCCGCCAGCTTCTTCACCTCGGCCAGCAGGGCGTCCTGCGTGGTGTCGGCGGGCAGGTTGATGCTGCGGCTCTCGATGCCGCACTGCGCACAGTCGTTGATCTTGCCGCGGACATAGACCTGGCTGGCGGGGTTCTCGCCCACCAGAATGACCGCCAGGCAGGGGTTGATGCCCCTGCTTTTCAGCTCCCTGACCTTTTTTGCGGCCTCGGCCTTCGTGGCGGCGGCCAATGCCTTGCCGTCAATGACAGTTGCTGGCATATAGGTTCTCCTCTCTATGTTAGGGTAGATTTCGGGTTTTGGTGAGGTTCTCTCCCCCGCCCGCAGGCAGCGGAGGGAGAGAGCCTTGCCATTATCCGAAACAGTTCCCTTTTTTACTCCTTCGGTTCCTCAATCTCCTCGATCTCGACCTCGCTCAAATCCAGCGCATCCAGACGCGCATTCATGGCATCGGTGGCCTTGACAAACTCAGCGTGGGGTGCGCCGGCGGGCAGGGTGTCCGGCGTGAAGCGGTCCCCTGCCTCGGCCTGCTTTTTCAGGTCCTTCACAGCCAGCGGCACCATGAGCGGCTTGCCCTTGGCATTGCGCAGACCGATGACCATAAGCGCGGCGGCCACGATAACCGACCCAATCGCCACCAGCTGGCTGGCGCGCAGACCGGTATTGCCGATCAGCAGCGAGTCGGTGCGCAGCCCCTCGATCCAGGCGCGGCCCAGGCCGTACCAGATGATATAGCCCAGGAAGATTTGTCCGTTGAACCGCCGTTTTTTGTAAAACGAAGCCAGCACGGCGAAGCCAACCAGACACCAGATGCTCTCATACAAAAACGTCGGGTGCACCGGCGCGGCGGGGTCCACGGTCACGCCCGCGGGCAGCGTGACCTGCACGGATTTGAGATACGCCTCCGTGCCCTCGCTGTACATGCCCCAGGGCAGCGTCGTGTTTGTACCGAAGGCCTCCTGATTGACGAAGTTGCCCCAGCGGCCAATGCCCTGCCCGATCAGAAAGCCCAGCGACACCAGATCAAACAGCGGCAGCGGCGGCACCTTGCGCCATTTGGCGGCCAGGGCGCCGAACACAAACGCGCCGATGACCGCGCCATAGATGGCGATGCCGCCCTTGCGGATGTCGATCATCTCCCAGAGGCTTTGATACGCAAAGGGTGCCATAGCTACGTAATAAATACGGGCACAGACGATGGCCATGACCGTGCCGATGGCCACAACGTCCACCAGACGGTCCGAGTCGATGCCGTAGTCCACGGCATTGCGGAAGGCGTAGAGCATCGCCAGCAGCATGCCCGCCGCGATGATGACGCCGTACCAGTAAATGTTGAACCCGCCGATGGCCAGCGCCACACGGTTGACCGTCAGATCCAGGCCCAACCCGGGAAATTGCACATGATAGACCATTTTCAACTTAACCTCGTTATTTTTCTGCCAGGTCGATCTGCACGTAGGCGCGGTTTTCCTCCCGCAGGGCCGTCTGCAGCAGGGCGTTGGCGTCCTCCACGGTCAGCGCGGCCAGCGCGGCGATCTCGTCCGCCAGCGTGCGGCCCTTCAGGCAGGCCGCGGCGGCCTCCTCGGCGGCATCGTCCACGGCCTCCACGTCGCCCAGCAGTTCGCCGTACATCTGGTTTTTCACAAGCATAAAGACCTCGGGGTCAACGCCCTCGCGGCGCATCCGCTCGATCTCCTCCTGTAAAAGGTCCACGACCTGGCGCGGGGTGTCGCTCTCGCCGGTAAAGGCCACGGTGCAGGCGCCGCGCACGGCGATAAAGTCACCGGAGAACTCGGGGTTGACCAGCGCTTCATCGTACAGACGGCGGTAGAGCTTCGTCAGGCCGCCGACGACCAGATCGCCCAGCATGTCCAGCAGCAGCTCGCGCTTCAGGTCACCCTCGGCCAGCGGCTCCTCGCGGTAGGCCACGCCGAAGCAGGGCTTCGTGACAGGCATCGTGAAGAACGCTTCCTTGTGGGGCAGCGGGCCGGTCTGCGCCGGGATGTCCCACTCGACCTCATGCGGGGCACGGGCGCGGTACAGGCCGTTGCGCTTGCAGGCGTCCACAGCCTGCGCCAGCGTGATCTTGCCCGCGACGCTCAGCACCATATTGGACGGCGCGTAGAACCCCCTGGTGCAGCTGTAGAGCATCTGGGGTGTCAGCTCGGCAATGCTCTCCACTGTGCCCGCGATGTCGTCGCGCAGCGGGTGGTCGGCGTAGAGGCAGCGGAACAGCGCGTTCAGCAGCCGCCAATCGGGGCTGTCGTCGTACATTTTGATCTCCTGCCCGATGATGCCCTGCTCCTTGGCAATCGTGGCCTTGGTGAACCACGGCTTGCCGACCATGCCCAGCAGAATGTCAAGGTTCTCGTCAATTTTCTGGGTCGCCGAGAACAGGTAGCAGGTGCGGTCATAGCTGGTAAAGGCGTTGGCCGACGCGCCGGTCTTGGCGTAGAAGGTGAAGGAGTCGCCCTTGGGCGTCTCGCACATTTTGTGCTCCAGGAAATGCGCCGTTCCGGCGGGCAGTGTGATCTGTTTGCCGTCCAGCCTGAACGCGCGGTGGACGGAGCCGAAGCCCGTGGCGTAAATCGCGTGGACGCTGCTGTAGCCCGGCATCGTGCGGCAGAGCACGGTCAGGCCGCTGGGCAGCACGACGCTTTCACAGCTGACGGCGGCAGCGGCGCGCGCCTGGGCAGCGGCGAAGCTCTCGTGATCGTTATTCAACATCCTCGCTGCCTCCCTTCCCCTGCGTGCCCGGCTCGGCGGTCACGGCGTAGCAGACCGAATAGCTGTAGCTCTGCAGCGTCTGGCGCACCTCGTCCAAGCTGACGGCGCTGGTCAGCACCTTGCCGTACTCCGGCGGGTAGAGCGGCTCGCCGCGTGTGATCTGGCCGTAGTACCAGTTTTCCAACGCGGCCAGGCTGTCGCCGAGTGCGTCCATGCTGGACAAAAGACCGCGGCGGCAGTCGTCCACTTCTTCCTGGGTGATGGGGCCGTTTTTCAGGCCCTCCAGCTCGGCAATGATGGCGGCCTCGGCCTGCTGCTCCTTGCCCGGCTCGACGCCGGAGTCGATCATCATGACACCGGTGGCGCGCTGGGCGGCAGAACCGCAGTAGTAGCAAAGGGACTGCTTCTCGCGCACGTTGCGGAACAAACGGCTGGTGGCAGAGCCGCCCAGCACGCTCATGGCGACACGCAGGATGCTGACACTGGGCGGGTTGGGGTGGGCTTCGCCCGTGGTGAACAGCATACAGAGCTTGGCCTGGGTCAGGCCGGGGATCTCCTCTTTAAAATGGCGCAGCGGCGTGGCGGGCATGGCGACGGGCGCGGCAAACGGGCGCGGGTCACGGCGGATGCCGTCGAGCTTTTTCAGCAGCATATCGGCCACGCGGGCCTCATCGACGCCCTGCACCATCACGTCGATGTACGCGGTGGAGAGGATGCGGTCATACTCGGCCTTGAGGCTCTGCGGCGTCACATTGACGAGCTCGCCGGGGTAGCCGCCCAGCTCGATGCCCGCGGGGGTGTCGCCGTAGAATTTGCGGCGGGCCTGCCGCACGCAGTAGAGACGCTTCGAGTTGAACTCGGCCTCAAGGCGGCGGGCCTGGGTCTCGGTCTCGATGCGCACGGCCTCGGGGTCGAACGCACCGTCCACGAGATACGGGTCAAAGATCGTGCCGAACACAATGTCGGCGTAGGCGGCGGTCAGGTTCTCCCCCGCCAGCGCGTAAGCGTCCTTGATGCCGCAGATATCGGCGGAGAGCACGCGGTCCGTGCCCGCGCTGGCCAGGTCAACGCCGAGGTCCGCGCCGTACAGCTCGGCCAGGCGGCGGGACAGCGCGGTCATATCGGGGCAGGCCGCGTAGCCGCGTTCCAGCACAAGGGCCAGCACCGCGGCGTCGGTGGCAGATTCCCGCTTTGCCGGAAAGCGCAGATGCAGCGTGATGCGGCAGCGGTTGAATTTAGAAGCATCCAGCGTTGTAATGCAAACGCCGGGCGCGAGTTGTTTACGTTCCAAATCGTTATTCCTTTCAAACATCAATAGATATTAGTATTATACCGCTTTAGCGACGTAAAGTAAATAAAAAACTTGCAACAGATGGGGTAGATTGTTTATAATAGAGTCTGGAATCGCCGCTTTGTAGGGGGCAGCGTCCCCGACGCCCCGCGGGTGGGCAGACACCTGCCGGGTGGTTTGTAGGGCGGCCAGCCCTCTGGCCGCCACCCCCCTCCCTACAAAACGAATTTTAAAGGGGCATCTGCCGTATACTTGCGGGCCGGGCATGCCCGGCCCCTACAGAGCAATTCTATATAAAGAGGTATACTATATGAACACTTTCGCCCTGAAAGGCACCTTCCTCGACACCCCCGCCCCGGACACACTCCGCGTCCGCGAGGGCTATCTGCTGTGTGAAAACGGCCTGTGCGCCGGATTCAGCGAGACTGCCCCTGCCGGGGTGGAAGTTCTCGACTATACGGGTAAAATCATCACGCCGGGTCTTGTGGACCTGCATCTGCACGCGCCGCAGTACAGCTATTGCGGCACGGCGATGGATCTGGAGCTGCTGGACTGGCTGCAGCAGTACACCTACCCCGAGGAAGCCCACTACGCCGACCCGGCCTACGCCAGGCTGGGCTACTCCTATTTTGTGCGCGACCTGAAAAACAGCGCCACAACACGCGCCTGCATCTTTGCGACGCTGCACACCGACGCAACGCTCGAACTGATGCACCAGCTGCGCGGCGCGGGGCTTTCCGCCTTTGTCGGCAAGCTGGGTATGGACCGCAACAGCCCTGACAGCTACCGTGAGCCGTCCGCCGCCGCGGGTCTGGCCGAGACGCGCCGCTGGCTGGATACCTGCCACGCCGAAAACACCCTGCACGCGGGCCCGGTGCGCCCGATGATCACGCCGCGCTTCACCCCCAGCACGAGTGACGAGTATATGCGCGGTCTCGGCGAACTGGCAAGAGAATACAACGTACCTGCGCAGAGTCACCTGTCCGAGAATCCGGGTGAGATCGCGTGGGTCGCCGAGCTGTGCCCCGGCACAAAATTCTACGGTGAGAGCTACAGCCGGTACGGCCTGTTCGGCGGCGGCGTGCCCACCGTCATGGCGCACTGCATCTACAGCCCCGATGACGAGGCCGCGCTGATGAAGCAGAACCGCGTCATGATCGCCCACTGCCCCACCAGCAACGAGAATGTCATTGCTGGCATCGCCCCCGCGGCGCACTACCTGCGCGGCGGCTGGCGCGTCGGTCTGGGCAGCGACGTGGCCGGCGGTCAGACGCTTGACCTGTTCACGGTCATGGCTACCGCCGTGCAGGTCAGCAAGCTACGCTGGCGGTATATCGACCAGAGTGAAAAGCCGCTGACGATGGTGGAGGCGCTGTATATGGCGACTGTCGGCGGCGGAGATTTCTGGGCCGATTTTGGCGAGAAGGTCGGCCTGTTTGAGGACGGCTATGCGTTTGACGCGCTGGTACTGGATGATGACCCGCTTAAAAATATGCGGGCGTTCAGCGCTGCGGAGCGTTTGGAGCGGTATACGTACCTTGGCAAGAGTAAGCTGACGGCGAAGTTTGCAGCAGGCGAGAAGCTTTTGTAATAGCAGGAAGCGGGCCGAGCCCCTCCGGTCATCGCTGACGCTCGACCACCTCCCCACTGCGTGAGGAGGCTTTCTCGCGGGCGGAGCCCGCGAGGTCTGAGGGGCTCTGCCCGCTTGTCTTTATATATAAATACACAACGTCCCCCGTGCACCATCGTGTGCACGGGGGACGACCCATTTCCCTCTATATAAGACCTTACAATCAGTTGATGAATGCGTCGTGGATGGCGGCAACTGCCTTGTCGGCGTCGGCCTCGTCGATGATGACGCTGATCTTGATCTCACTGGTGGAGATCATCTTGATGTTGATGTTCTGGTTGAACAGGGCCTCGAACATCGTGGAGGCCACGCCGGAGTGGCTCTGCATACCCGCGCCGACGATGGAGACCTTCGCGCAGGTCTTGTCAACGGTGATGTCGCCGCCGCCGATGCGGTGCGTGGCGTTTTTCAGCGCGGCAACGGCGCTCTCGGCGTCGCCCAGGGGCACGGTGAAGCTCATGTCCTTCTTGCCGTCACGGCCCGTGGTCTGCAGAATGATGTCAACGTTGATGTTCTTCTGGGCCAGCAGGCTGAAAATTTTGAACGACATACCGGGTACATCCGGCACGTCCTTCACGGTCAAAACGGCGACGTCGGTGTCCTTTGCAACACCCTTGATGAGCATACCTTCCACTTTGGTCTCCTCCTTAACAACGGTGCCGGGCACCGGATTGATGCTGGAGATGACCTCCAGCTCGACATTGTACTTTTTGGCCAGCTCGACGCTGCGGTTGTTCAGCACCTGCGCGCCCAGGGACGCCAGCTCGAGCATCTCGTCAAACGTGATCTCCTTGAGCTTGGTTGCCTTGGGGATCTTGCGCGGGTCTGCGGTGTAGACGCCCTCGACGTCGGTGAAGATCTGGCAGCGGTCCGCGTGCAGCGCAGCGGCCAGCGCCACGGCGGAGGTATCGCTGCCGCCGCGGCCCAGCGTCGTGATGTCGTCGGAGCGGTTCAGGCCCTGGAAGCCTGCCACGACGACCACACGGTTGCGCGCCAGCTCACTCTCGACACGCTCGGTGTCCAGGCGCTTGATGCGCGCCTTGGAGTAGGCGCGGTCTGTGTTGAAGCCCGCCTGCCAGCCCGTCAGGCTGATGGCGGAGACGCCCAGCTCCTGCAAGGCCATCGTCAGCAGGGAAATCGAAATCTCCTCGCCTGCGGCCAGCAGCATATCCATCTCGCGGTGGGACGGGTCGGAGGTGATCTCCGCCGCCTTGGCGATCAGGTCGTCGGTGGTGTCGCCCTGCGCCGAGACGACCACGACAACGTCGTTGCCGGCGTTGCGGGTGTTCATGACGATGCGCGCCACGTTGAAGATGCGGTCCCGGTCCTTGACCGAGGAGCCGCCGAATTTTTGTACGATCAAGCCCATTGGTGTACTCTCTCCCCTGTTCCTGTATCAGCTCACCACTGCGCCGACGTTGTCGGCCAGCAGACGATGCACGGTAAAATGGCGCAGCGGGCTGTCCGCAGCCAGCGCTGCCTCTGCGCGGGTGAAAAACTCGGTGTCGTCCTTGTGCACAACGGCCATGATGGTTGGCCCGGCGCCCGAGATGTAAACGGCCTGCGCACCCAGGTCCTGCGCCAGCTCAAAGACGTCGTCGCCGCCCTCGATCAGCGGCAGGCGGTACTTCTGGTGCAGCACGTCCTTGGTCGCCACACCCAGCAGCGCGTAGTTGCCCTCGCAGAAGGCCGCCGTGGCCAGCGCCGCGCGGGACAGGTTGTAGACGGCATCCTTATGGCTGACCATGGCGGGCAGCGCCGCGCGCGCCTTGCTGGTCAGCAGGCGGAAGTCCGGCACAAACGCCGCAAACGCCAGCTCGGGGTCAATGTCCTTCTTGACGCTGTAGACCTGGCCCTCGTCGATGACGCTGGTCACAAAGCCGCCCAGCATGGCGGGGGCGACGTTGTCGGGATGGCCCTCGATGGCCGTCGCCAGCGTCAGCATCTGGCGCTCGGTCAGCTTGTCGCCCAGCAGGGCGTTCGCGCCCATGATGCCCGCCACGATGCAGGCCGAGCTGGACCCGAGGCCGCGCGCCATCGGGATGTCGTTGCGCTGGGTGATGCGCAGACCCTTCAGCGGGATGCCCAGCTGGTCATAGACGACCCGGGCCGAGCGGTAGACCAGGTTGTTGCTGCCCGCCGGGACGTGGGTCCCATCGACGGACGAAATCTGAATGCGGTCCGATTCCTCAAACGTAAAGACGTTGTGCATCGAAACGGCCAGACCCAGCGAGTCAAACCCGGCGCCGACGTTGGCGCTGGTGGCCGGGACGGTTACAGTTACCATATACCCTGCCCCCCTCTCAGTCTTCCAGCTTCTTCATGGCCAGCGCGACCTTGCCGCCCAGCACTTCGATTTTCTCCGTGACAGCGGCAATATCCGCAGACGTGGCGGCATCGACCAGATAGGCGGCCTCGCCGTTGTCCTCAAAGACCACATGGCCCGCACCGGCCACGCTGGGCAGCAGCACCGCCGCCACACCGGTCACGCGCAGGTACCACGGGTAGGTGTTCCTGTCCTCGAGCAGGCCCTCCGGCTTCTCGGCGGGCTTCCAGAACAGCGAGTCGTGTACCTTGACGCCCTCTTTCAAAGCGTCAATGACGTCGGCCACAACGGCGCTGGCGGTGGGCAGCTTGCCTGCGCCCTTGCCGTAGAACACGACGTCGCCGAGCATATCGCCCTTCATCAAAACGGCGTTGAACACGTCATCGACGCCCGCCAGCTGGTTCGAGTTGGAGACGAGCATCGGCTCGACGCCCGCGGCCATCTGACCGTCCCCGCCCTCGTTGTACCAGGCGATCAGCTTGATGGCGCTGTCGAGCTTTTCGGCGGCCTTGATGTCAGCAACGGTGATGTCGCGGATGCCGCGGGTCGGGATGTTGTCCGGGTAGACGTGATGCCCGCAGGCGAGGCTGGCCAGAATGGCGATCTTGCGGCAGGCATCGCGGCCATCCACATCGTCGCCGGGGTCCTTCGTCTCGGCGTAGCCGAGCTGCTGGGCAATTTTCAGGGCCTCGTCAAAGCCCATGTTCTCGCGCTTCATCTTCGTCAGCATGAAGTTCGTCGTGCCGTTGACGATGCCGCGGATGCTGCTGATATGGTTGGCGGCCAGGCACTGGTGCATCGGGGTGATGATCGGCGTGCCGCCGCCGACGCTGGCCTCAAACAGGAAGGCCGCGCTGTGCTCTTTGGCAAGGGCCAGCAGCTCTGCGCCGTAGATCGCGACCATCTCCTTGTTGGAGGTGCAGACGCTGCGCCCGCTCTCGAGGCACTGGCGCACATACGGGTAGGCAAATTTCGTGCCGCCAATGGTCTCGACGACGACCTTGATTTCGGGGTCATTCAGGATCGTGTCGATGGATTTCGTAAAAAGCGCGGCATCCGGAGAACCGGAAAAGTCCCGCACATCCAGGATATATTTGACCTCGACGGGCTCACCGGCGCGGCGGGCGATGGAGGCTGCATTGCGGCGGCAGACCTCCAGCACACCGGAGCCGACCGTGCCGAAGCCCATGATTGCGATTTTAGCCATTGGAAAAATCCCCCTATTCTTACACTCGGTATATGCTCTGTAGGGGCCGGGCATGCCCGGCCCGCGGCTTTCCCGCGATAGAGCTATTCCGGCAAGGCTGCGGGCGAGGCATACCTCGCCCCTACCCTGCGGTCACGCGCCTCTGTGGATCTCCACCACGCACGGCTGGTGGGACAGGCGGGTCAGCATCTCGTCCACCGGCATCTGCATCGTGCCGGTGCGGACTGTGACCTCGACCTGGGCTGCGCCGTTCTCCGGGCGGGACTGGGTGATGGTCACGATGGACGCGCCCGCCGCCGAAATGCCCGACAGCAGCCCCTGCAGTGCGCCGGTCTTATCCAGCAGCGTTGCCACCACGGTGATGGACTCGCGCCCGGTTTCGGCGTCAAACACCGTATCCTTATATTTATAGAAAGCACTGCGTGATATGCCTGCCTGCTTGGCCGCGGCGGAGATATTGCTCACCGCACCCGAGGCCAGCAGCTCCTTGGCCTGCAGCACCTTGACAAAGACTTCCGGCAGAACATCCGCGTCTACCAGCAGAAAACGCCTCTCGGCCATCATGTATCCCCCTTGTGTACAACTGTTCTCGATGTGTCCCATCATACCACGGGCAAGGATTGGTTGCAAGCCTTTTGCGGCGGTTTTGTGCAATTTGTCAAATTGCACAGCCCACATCAGAGAAAAGTCGGCATCTTTTGTACGAGAACAACTGTAGCTGATACAAAAACACACCATCCAAACCGGGTACGATTCGAATGGTGTGCTTTTCTCTGCTGTGCGGTAGGGGCCGGACATGTCCGGCCCTGTCGTGTAAGGCAGACGTATGCTTACGGAAAGGCCGCGGGCCGGGCATGCCCGGCCCCTACATGGGAGGCAGCTTTTTATTCTGTCGGCTCAGTGGTGGTGTCCCCTGCGGCGGCGGCAGCGTCCGCGGCGGCCTGGGCCAGGGCGGCGTAGGGGTCGTCCTCGGAGACCGTGTAGCTGTTGTCGGGCAGGTTGTCCTCGGTGTAATAGCCCACACTGCCGCCGCTGGAGATGATCGCGCCGGTGGAGGTGTCAAAGTGTTTCTCGACGACGTTCTCGCCCTTGGCAAACTCCTTGACCGGCAGGTCGGCCTGCAGGTTCTCCATCAGTGCCTTCCAGGCGTACTGGATGGGGCTGGCGTTCTTGCCCGCCTTGCCCAGCGTGTCCATCTCGGTCGGGCGGTCACAGCCCCACCAGATGGCGGTCACGTAGTACGGCGTCAGACCGGCAAAGGTGTAGTCCTTGTAGTTGCTCGTCGTACCGGTCTTGGCCACAGAGTCCATCTCGCCGTCGGGGGCTTTGCCGTAGGCAGTACCCTTTCTGCTGTGCAGGACATTCCACATCATGCGGTTCATGATGTACGCCGTGTCCGCGCTGATGGCCTGGGTCGTGTTGATATACTTGTTGTTGTCCAGGATCATGTTGCCCTGGTAATCGGTGATCTCGGTATAGTAGTGCGGTGTCGTGAATGTACCGGTGTTGAACATCGTGTACGCACCGGCCAGCTGCACCACCGTCAGGCCGCTGCTCTGGGAGCCCAGGACCAGCGGTCCGAGGTCCATATCGTTCTCGGCGCTGATATAGCTGCATTCCAGCGTGTCATGGACAAAGTTGTACAGGTAGTCCACGCCGACCATATCGCCGACCCAGACAGCCACCGTGTTGTAAGACTGCTGCAATGCGTCGTAGACGAGCATCGGGTTGCCCTGACCGCCTACACCGCCGTAGTTGGTGGGCCAGGCACGCCAGACATCGCTGCGGGACTGGGCAGCCTCGGAATAGGGGCTCATCACGCCGATATACTGATCCTTCAGGACCTTCTTGTCCTCCGCCGAGTAGTACGGGGAGTCCAGGATCTGGGAGGAATAGTTGATCAGCTTGTAGTCCAGCGCCAGCGCGTAGGCACCGATGGGTTTCATCGTAGAACCGGTCTGATGCGGGGAGGTCGCGCGGTTGAAGCCCAAATCGTACTTCTTCTCGCCGATGCCGCCGCCGATAGCCAGAATGTTGCCGCTGTAGTCCACGATTGCCATAGCGGCCTGGGTGCGTACCTTCTCATACACGCAGAGGTAGACGGTGGTGTCGTTGGGGTAATCGGGGTCGGTGGAGGTACCCATTTTCAGCGTCGTGCCTTCCTCGTCCGCGTAGACGGGGATGGCCTCCTGCCCGTAGACCGCATAGCCTTCCTTCGTGATGGGCAGACCGGTGGCATCGTCGTACTGGACTTCGTCCCAGCTGCTGCTGTCGGCGGGATAGTCGCGCAGGCAGACGGGCTCCTCATGCCACAGGGCGGGGATGAGGTCGTCCTCATTGTACATCGTCTTTTCGACGCCCTCCTGCACCTTGGGGTCAACGGTGGAGTAGATGCGCAGACCGCCGGAGAAGATCAGCTCCTTCGCCTCGTCGGCGGTGTAGTTCAGGTCCTCCTGCAGCTGGCTCAGCAGCTGGGTGTACAGGGCATCGGTGAACCAGGAGTTGCTGGACGAGCGGGTCGCGTTCTCGGTGGTGCTCGTCTTTTCGGTCAGGGTGACAGTCTCGGCCTTGGCGGCGTTGAACTCGGTCTCGGTGATATACCCCTGGGTGTACATCTCATACAGCACATGGTTGCGGCGCTTGATGAGCTCCTCGGGGTTCGTGGCGGGGTTGTACTTCGTCGGGTTCTTCGTGATGGAGGCGAGTGTCGCGCACTCGGCCAGGGTCAGATCCTCGACATGCTTGCCGAAATACTCGATGGAGCCGGCCTCCATACCGTGGATGATGCCGGTCAGCGGGATCGTGTTCAGGTACGCCTCAAGGATGGTCTCCTTGCTGTACTTGTTGTCCAGACCCAGCGCACGGAAGATCTCGCGCACCTTACGCATGTTGTCCTGCTCGTTATCGCCGGTCAGGTTCTTGATGAGCTGCTGCTCCAGCGTGGACGCACCGCGGTTCGTGCCCCAGATGCGGTTGCCGGTGAAAGCGTTCAGCGCTGCGCCGATGGTGCCCTTGAGGTTGATGCCGGGCTCGGTGCGGAAGTTCTTGTCCTCGATGGCGATGACCGCGTTCTGCAGATTCTCCGGCATGGCGGAGAGCTCGCGCCAGATACGGTTCTCGTTGCGGGAGAGCGAGGCGTACTCGTTGCCGTTGATGTCGTAGATGATCGACGTCTGGCGGTTTTTCTGGTTGTCCAGATCGAGGGTCTCGCCGTCATCCGCCGTGACCTGCACGATATACATGGACAGCAGCACGCCGCCCACGCTGGCCGCCATAATGCACAGGCAGAGCATACAGCCGATGAAGCTGAAGATCATACCGATGATGCTGCGGCGCTTTTTGGACTTTTTCTTGTTCTTGGGTGCGGGTGCGCCGGGCTGGCTGGTGGCACCTGCCGTCGTCTTTACGCCATCTGTGGAGATATGGCGCTGCTGATTGGGTTCTATGGGAACCGCCTCCTTTGGTCTGTATCGAAGCGTGGTAACACGAAATTGCACAATGCTATAGAATGGATTATACCACAAAAAGGGGGCAAAAGTACAGCGTCAGACGTAAAATTCACAACTTTCGGTGTTTTTGTCTGTCATGGCGGCCATACTAACCGTGCAAGGGGGAATTATTATGCAAAACCGACAAATCGACGGGCACGGGCTGTACCTTTCGCTGCTGGCGGGGCTGGCCGTGCTCTGTCTTGCGGCGGCGCTGATCTGGTTTGCCCGCCCGCAGCCGGAAACCGCCGCGCCGCGCTACCTTTTAAAGGACAGCGGCGGGCACGTAGCGCTGTACACCGCCGACGGCATCGGCCCGCTGGCGACCTACGACGACCTTTACACCCGCCTTCTGCCCGAAAGCGACGTCTTAGCCCTGCAGCAGGGCGTTTTTGTAGCCGACGAGGCGGAATTGCAGCGGCGTCTGGAGGATTATGGGCTGTGAACATCAGTGAGGAGTGAACACTGTGGGAAACGGTCTGTAGGGGCGAGCATCGCTCGCCCGGGGAAGGCAGAGGCCGCCGCAGACTTTCCGGGCGGATATGGAATCCACCCCTACGTGTAGGGCGTCATCGACCCGGAAACGCTGCGGCATCTCCTCTCTCCTCACTTTTTCTTGCGTCTGCCCCGCTTTTATGCTATAGTATAGGTAACTACCATATTATAAAGGAGCTATACTATGAGCGAACAGGAAATTCTGAACGCGGTACAGGATATTTTCCGCGATAATTTTGACGACGACACCCTGGAGATCACCCGCAGCACCTGCGCCGATGACATCGAGGACTGGGACAGCCTGGAGCAGATCAACCTGCTGACGGCCATCGAGAAGAAGTTCAACATCAAGTTCAAGCTCGCGGATGTCCGCGGCCTGAAGGATGTCGGCGATCTGCTGGATCTGGTTGCACGGATGGTGTAAAAACCTTGCCTCCCAGAGGGGGCCAAGAGAATACGTAAGGCGGCATCCTGCCGCCTTTTTTCGAACAACGAAGGAGCCTGCCATGAACCACTACACGCTGGCGGAGATGACCCCCGGCCTGACCGAGGAATTTACCGTGACCGTCACGCCGGAGATGATGGACGCATTCCGCGCCATCACGGGGGACGTCTCCCCCATCCATATCGACGCCGACTACGCCCGGGGACGCGGCTTCCCGGGGCGGGTCGTCTACGGGATGCTGGGCGCGAGCTTTTTCTCTACGCTGGCGGGCGTCTATCTGCCCGGCGAGCACTGCCTGCTCCACGGCGTGGAGTGCAAATTTGCCAAGCCGATTTTCATCGGCGACACGTTGACCGTCAAGGGCACGGTTGTCAGCGTCAGCGAGATCGGCAGCGAGGCCGAGATCAAGGCCGTTATCACGAATCAGGACGGCAAGCGCGTGACCCGCGGCATCATCAAGGCAGGGTTGGCGAAATAATTCGTCCCCCGTTCCGTAGTGGTCGATGCAAGCATCCGCCCCTACAACAATTGAGGAGAAAATCATGTCCTATACCTATTTAATAACCGGTGCCACCAGCGATGTGGGCCGCGCGCTGATCGAGCGGCTGCTGCAAAACGCGCCCGCCGATACGCTTGTGCTGGCACAGGGCTGCGGCGATCTGGAAAAGCTGGCTGACCTCTGCGCCCGCTTCCCCGGTCAGGTGCGCCCGTTCGACGTGGACCTGTCGGACCGCGCCAAGGTCGATACCTTCGTGCAGGTGCTGGCGGCCTCCGCCCCCGCGCCGACGCATTTCATCCACCTGCCCGCGCTGCCTGTTGTGAACGCGAAATTCAAGGCGTTCGACCAGACCCGCTTTGACCGCGATCTGGAAATTCAGGTCCACAGCGCCGTGCGCCTCTGCCGCGCCGTGCTGCCCGCCATGGCCAAGGCCAGGTTTGGCCGTGTGCTGTTCATCCAGACGAGCTACACCATCGGCTGCCCGCCCAAGAATACCGCCGCTTACGTCATGGCCAAGAGCGCCATCGGCGGGCTGGTCAAGAGCCTGGCCGTCGAGTATGCCCGCTTCGGCGTCACGGTCAACTGCGTCGCCCCCAGCATGATGGAAACGAACTTCCTGAAGGACACGCCCGATCTCATCGTGCAGGCCGCAGCGGAGGAAAACCCCATGGGCCGCAACGCAACGCCCGCGGACGTTGTACCCGCCATGGCATTCCTGCTCTCCGACGAGGCAGGCTTCATCACCGGCGTAACGCTGCCGGTCACGGGAGGTTCGGCCATTGTCTGATACAACATTCCGGCTGGCACGCCTCGGCGAGGATGCCGCCATCATCGACTTTATCAACGCAAACTTTGATATGCGCCTGCCGCTGCTGAACCGCCCCGAGCTGTACCACCACTACTACGCGGGCCGCGGCGGCGTGCCGCAGTTTGCCGTGGCGGAGCAGGACGGCGAGTACGTCAGCGCCGCCGGGTACATACTGGCCAACACAAAGCGCAGGCCGGACATCTGGGTCAGCGTCTGGGTCGCGGCCAAAAGCCACAACGGCGTGGGGTTGGAATTGATGAACGCCCTGCCCGGGCTTTTGAATGCCGACGTCGTCGCCTGCAATAACATCCGCCCCAACACCTGCACGTTCTACCAGTTCCTGGGCTGGAAGGCCGAGCGCCTGCCCCATTACTACCGGCTGGGCCGCCGCCGCGCCTACTATCTGGCAAAGCCGCTGCGGTATTCCCTGCCCCCCGTGCAGCGCGATCTGGGCCTTGCTAAAATCGAGAGCGCCGCGGACCTGATCCCGCTGGGTATGCCCGCCACGCCCCACACGCCGCGCAAGGATGTGTGGTACATGCGGCGGCGGTACTTCCACTATCCGCACTTCAAGTACGATGTCTGGGCCGCGCAGGAGAACGGAAAGCTGCTGGCCTACGTCGTGACCCGCACCGTCACCGCGCAGGAGACCGGCTGTGCCGCCGTTGTGCGGCTCGTGGATTTCATCGGTGAGGACAGCGTGCTGCCCCGCATCGGCGCGGCGCTGGACGCCATCCTGAACCACGCGGGTGCCGAGTACATGGACTGCTACAACGCCGGTATCCCTGCCGACGTCTGGCTGGCCGCCGGCTTCACCGAGCGCGTCGAGGGCGACGGCTGCATCATTCCGAACTACCTGACCCCGCCCGTGCACGAGAACACCGAGTATTACTACTTCACGAACAAGCCCGAGAGCTTCGTCTTGTTCAAGGCCGACGGCGATCAGGACAGACCGAATCTGAAATAATCGCGAAAAAGCCCGCTGTTGCGATGAACAGCGGGCTTTTTTCTATCTCAGGGGTAGTGCTTACCGGTCGTTCGGTTCCTTTTTGCCCCAGCGGTCACGGAAGTAGTGGGCGGCCAGCTTGGGGGTGCGCTCACGGGTGAACAGACCCTTGCGGTTGCAACTGCCCACGCGCATCGGGCCCTGCTGGGTCGAGAAGTCCGCGAAGTTCCACGGCCACTCGCCCACGACAAAACGGCGCTCATCCAGACAGCCGTTGATCGTGCGGTAATACTCGACCTGGAACTCCTCGGTGAACATCTCGGGGGCAAAGCCATGCATACCGGCCACCGTGTCCGCGCCGTACTCCGACAAAATCAGCGGCTTGTCGATGGTCTCCCAGAAATCCAGCTCCTTCTTAAAGGCGTAGGCCGCGTTATCCAAATCGCCGCTCAGGTTGTACCAGCCGTAGTAGCGGTTGATGCAGACGACGTCCATCGTGCGGGTCGTGATGTCCTTCGTGTAGTCGTTCTGGCAGCAGACCATCGTGACCGGGCGGTCCTGCGGATCCTGGGCGTGGGCCTGCTCATACAGCGGGTGCCAGTAGTCGCGGGCGCTCTCGGGGAAGTGCTCGGTGTCCGGCTCGTTGCCCAGGCTCCACAGCACAACGCAGGGGTGGTTCTTGTCGCGCTCGATCATCGCCCGCAGCACGGCGCTGTGGTAGGTCTTGAGCGGGAAGGTCTGATACGGGTCACAGGCCGGGCCTGCGCCGATACCGACGGCGGGCGTCTCGTCGATGACGACGATGCCCAGACGGTCACACAGGTCGTAGGCCTCCTCGGCATAAGGATAGTGGCTCATCCGCAGGGCGTTGGCGTTCAGCCACTCGTACAGCTTCAAATCGGTCACCGTCACACAGGCATCATAGCCGCGGCCACGGAAGGCCGAGTCCTCATGCTTGCAGGGGCCCTTGAAATAGAACGGTGCGCCGTTAATAAGGAACTTGTGCCCGCTGACCTCCACGCTGCGGAAGCCGAACTTCTGGCGGTACTCGTCCTTGCCGAACCTGACCAGCGCCGTGTAGAGATACGGCGTGCCGGGGCGGGGCTGCCACAGGTGGGCATTCTCCACCTGCACGGTGCCCGCGGCACCGTCGGCGCAGGCCACAACGCGGCCCTCTGCGTCCAGGATCTCCACCTTGACGCTGCCCTCGCCCACGGTGTCCACCGTGTAGCGCAGCGTGCCGGTCATATCGGCGGCGACGGTCACATCGCGGATGTAGGCCGCCGGGGTCGTGTAGAGGTGCACCGGGCGGGTGATGCCCGCATAGTTGAAGAAGTCAAAGTTCGGCAGGTTGATGCCCTGAGCCTGCTGGCGCGCCTTGCCGGCCTCGACGGCGGGAATGCCCGCGTTGTCGGAGCCGAAGAACGCCGTGCCGCCCTCGTTGCCGACAGGCAGCGAGCTGTGGCCGATGCGGTTGTCCACCTCGACATCGAGCGTCACGGTCTCGCCGGGCTGAGCCAGCGCGGTGATGTCGGCCTCAAACGGTAGGAAGCCGCCGCGGTGGCTGGCGATCTCCTGCCCGTTCAGCCGCACCACGGCGTTGTGGGTCACAGCGTCGAAGCGCAGCACCCGGCGCGCGCCCTCGGGCACGGTGAAGGTCGTGCGGTAGTAGGCCATGCCGTAATGGCGGCGGAACTCCGGGTCGGGGCTCTGGTCGTTGTAGGAGGCAGGCACCGCAATGGGCTGCCACGGCTCATTGGCGTTGAAGCGGAAATCCCACACGCCGGACAGATCCCGGACGCTGCGGGCAGAATTGGACTGCGGATACATAAACATTACCTCTCCTCTGGTATGCGAATAGGTCTTACTTATACCAACTTTCCACTGTGGTGGTAAAGACGGACGTGCCGACGGGGACGTCGTACCTGACCGCGGGGATGACCGTGTTGGGGTCGTACAGGTTCGTGTTGGGGTAGGCGTTTACAAGGAAGCCCTCGCCGCCCCGGCCCTGCACGGTGCAGCGGCAGGCGTCGTTGTGGGCCTCGGCCCCGGTGCCGTTGGCCGCGGCGGCAAAGCCGGCGGCGAACTTGGGCACGGCAAAGCCGCAGTCATACGCCGTGCAGGCGATGGTGCTCTCCACCGTATGGTTGCGGACGTGGCCCCACTTAGTGGGCACCAGCTCCGTCGTGACCTTGATACCCGGGAAGGGCCGCCACTCGCTCAGCAGACGGTCTCCCATCAGGACAAACCTGTCGCTGTGGCGGCGCACGAAGGTCCAGCCGTCGATGACGAAGGCCAGCATACTGTCGGGCGCGGCCTGCTCCAGCTGCACATAGCTGCGGCTGGCCGAGAAGCCGAACCGCGTGTTGTAGACGAACTTGCCGTACTTCTCGACGAACTGGCCGTGGTCGCCCTTCTCGTAGTTGGCGGGCGAGTAGGCGTTCAGCTGGCCGTCCGGCAGACGCTGCAAAAGCAGGTCTGCGCTGGGCTGGCCGGTCACACCGGCGCGGGCCAGCTCGACGGGCAGCGGGGCGGCCTCGGCGGTCCAGAACGGGTGGTCGTCGGGCAGGGCCAGCAGCAAAAAGACCTTCAGGCCCCAGTACGGGCTGCCGGGGGCGTTGTACTGCTCGGCCATGTACTGCTGCGGGTAGCCGTAGCCGATGGTCAGCACGCCGTCACGGTCAAAGATGGGCCGTGCCAGCCACCAGTTCAAATTGCGCACGATGATGCCCTTCATGACCGGCAGGGGCAGCGGCTCGAGACCGGCCCAGATGCAGGCGGAGTAGAAAGCGCTCTGGCCGATGCGGTAGGTCAGGCTGCGGCCAAAAGGCAGCGCCGCGCCGTTTTCATCGAACCAGCGCGCAAACTGCTGGCCAAACTTCGTCGCGCGGTCCCGGTAGAGCGCCGCGCGGGCGGGGTCGCTCTTAGCGGCAAACACGCTGTAGAGCACGGTGTAATACTGGATGGCCCAGGGGTTGTAGTAATCCTTCTGGGGCTTGATGTCCGCCGGGCCGTCGGAGTACCAGCCGTCGGCGACGTACCATTTATCGACCTCGGCCATGTCAGCGGCGGCGCGGGCCATATCGCAGGGCATCCCGACAGAGTCGAGCGCCAGATTGACGAGCACGCGGAACAGCAGCCAGTTGCAGCCGGGCAGGTCATGGTGGTTGATCGTATCGAGCCACTTTGCCAGATTGGCCTTTTCGGCGTCGGTCAGCGGCTCCCAGACGCTCTCAGGCGTCTCCAGGATCGCGCAGGCCAGCGCGGCCATCTCCACAAAGAGCTGGTCATAATCGTTCGGGTCGCCCCAGTATTCGGGGCTCTCGGGGTCGGTGCCGCTGGCCAGACCCTTGCGGTAGATGCGCAGGAAGTCATCCGCCCTGCCGCCGCCCGTCCAGAACGGGGCCAGCGCCCACAGCGGGCGGGAGAAGGCTTCCATCTCGATCGTGCGGCCCGGGTAGGTCACGCCGGTGTCGCCAAGGTGCAGCCGTGCGCCGCCCTCGGAATACAGCGGCAGCAGCGGGTCCAGAAATCGGTGCATCAGCGCCGTAAAATCGGACTTTGTATGTAATTTCATCACCAATACAGCTCCCAATCCTTTGTCAATCTCGTCAGTGCTTCCATGTAGAAGTAGTCGCCCCAGCTGACGCACTCGTCAACGCCCTCGGGCGTGCAGGTGTTGTAGGGGCTCTTTTTGCTGTAGGTGCCGTGGCGCACAAGGCCGATGCCCTGCGGGCCTTCCTTGACGGCGTAGTGCGCGGCCACGCTGCCCAGCATCTGGGCGGCCAGCTTCGTGTACTCGGCAGCCTCGTCGGTGCCGACGTACTTGGCAGCCTCCAGCAGGCCGCAGGCCACGATGGACGCGGAGGAGGAGTCACGTGGCTCCTCGGTGCCGCTGGTGAAGGTCATATCCCAGTACGGGACCAGGTCCTCGGGCAGGCGCTCCAGATAGTAGGCCAGCACGCGGCGGAAGGCGTCCAGATACTCGGGGCGTCTGGTGTAGCGGTAGCTGATGGCCGTGCCGTAGACGCCCCACGCCTGACCGCGGGCCCAGCAGGAGTCATCCTTATAGCCCTGACAGGTCGCGCCGCGCACAGGGCCGCCGGTCACGGGGTCCATGAAGAAGGTGTGGTAGGTCGAGCCGTCCGGGCGGATGGAGTTGGCCAGACAGGTCGTGACATGCTTGTGCGCCAGATCGGCGTAGTGGGCGTCGCCGGTGGTCTCGCTGGCCCAGTAGAGCAGCGGCACGTTCAGCAGGCAGTCGATGATGTAGCGGTAGTTGTCGGCAGCGCCGAGCGCGCCCCACGCCTGAAAGAACTCGCCCTTCTCCTGAAAGCGGGTGCAGAGCTGGTCGGCAGCCAAGATAGCGGCCTTTCTCCCCTTCTCACTGCCGGTCAGCTTGTAGGCGGCGACACAGGACGGGCTGTACAGGAAGCCCATGTCGTGGTGGTCGACCTCGATCTTGTGCTCAATGCGGTAGAGGAAGCTGTCCACCAGGGTCAGCGCGGTATTTTTGAACGCCTCGTCGCCGGTGCGCTCATAGCTCAGCCAGACCTCGCCGGGCCAGAAGCCGCAGGTCCACTGGTTGTTCTCGCATTGGGGATAGATGTCATGGACGCTGGAATGGTTCTGGCAGTGGTCGGTATACAGCGGCAGATTCTGCCGCACAAGAGCCACGGCGGTATCCAGCGCCTGCTCAGCCTCGGGTTTGGTCAAAATGGGGTTTTTGAAAGTTTTCATGAAGAACCTCTTTTTTTTAGATAATAGATAATAAAAAAGGGGGAGTTTTTGCCCGTTGGCAAAAACAAAATGGCGGTTGAGGAATTTCGTGCGGCGCCTTGTCGGCGCACTCCACCATATTTTTTATCTTTTATCTAGTATCTCTTATCTTAATAAAAACCGGGGCGCAGGGCTTTCGCCTTGCGCCCCGTACAAATGGGTAACTGCTGGGTAGCTATATCAGCCCTTCAGGCCGGAGGATGCAACACCCTGGACGAAGTACTTCTGCAGGGACAGGAATACGATCAGCACCGGGATCAGCGCAATGACCGAAGCCGCCATGATCAGGCCGTACTCTGCGGAATACTGGCTGATGAACATACGCAGGCCGATCTGGATGGTCTTGAGCTCGGTCTTGGTCAGGTAGATCAGGGGTCCGAGGAAGTCGTTCCACGTGTTGACGAAGGTAAAGATGACCAGCGTCGATACAGCGGGCAGAGAAAGCGGCAGCATGATGCGGGCATAGATGCCGTACTCAGACAGACCGTCGATACGGGCAGCCTCGCACAGCTCGGTGGGAACGCCCTCATAGAACTGCTTCATCATGAAAACGCCGAAGGCGCTGAACGCCTGCAGGCAGATGATGGCCAGATGGGTGTTGTTCAGGTGCCAGGAGCGCATCATCATGAACTGGGGCACCATGTAAGCCTGCCAGGGTACCGCGATGGTCGCGATGTAGCCAAGGAACAGCACGTTCTTGCCCTTGAAGTTCAGTTTGGCGAACGCATAGGCGGCGAAGGAGGAGGTCAGGACCTGTAAGATCGTGACGATGATGGTCAGGAACGCGGTGTTCTTAACGAAGGTCAGCAGGGGGATCTTCGTCCAGATGTCCACATAGTTCTGCGGGCGCGGGTTCGAGGGGATCCACTCAATGGGGAACGTAAAGACGTCCTTGTTCAGCTTGAAGGATGCGGAGAGCATCCACAGGAACGGGATGAGCATCAGGGCGGCCACGACGATGAGCAGTGCGTAGATCAGCACGCGGCTGACAACATGCTGCGCCTTCATGGAGCCTGTCTTTTTCTTAACTGCGGTAGTAGCCATGTGTGTTTCCTCCTTCCCTTAGTCGTTGCTGGACGAGCCCTTGAACTGGATGATGGTGACAAACAGCACCAGCACAAACAGCACCATGGACACGGCACTTGCGTAGCCGTACTTCGGCGTGTTGACGAAGGCTACGTTGTAGATGTAGTAAACAAGGGTCATGGTCGCATTGCCGGGGCCGCCCTGGGTGATCATGTACATCTGGTCATACACCTTGAAGGAGGCGATGGTCAGCATGATGATAACGAAGAAGGTGGTGGGCTTCAGCTGCGGCAGGGTTACATTCCAGAAGATCTGCCACTTGCTGGCACCGTCCAGCTCGGCAGCCTCCTCCAGCTCGGGGTTGGTGCCCTGCAGACCGGCCAGGTAGATGACCATATAATAGCCCATGTTCTTCCAGACGCTGAACAGGATGACCGTGAGCATAGCGGTGTCCTTACCGGCGGCCCACTTGGGCAGGTTCTCCACGCCAAGGGTTGCGAGGATCTGGTTGACCGGGCCCATGGAGGGGCTGAAGATCATGTTCCAGACCGCAGCAACGGCGACCAGAGAAGCAACGTAGGGGAAGAACGAAACGGTACGGAAGAAGTTGCGGAACTTGACCTTCTGGTTCAGCAGCATGGCCAGACCAAGGCTGCACACCAGCGTCAGCGGCACCGTGCCGATGGCGTAGACCAGCGTATTGACAAAAGCAGCCTTGAAAGTTTTGTCGCTCAACAGGGCAACAAAGTTGCTGATGCCGGTGAACTCAACGGGATGGACGCCGTCCCAGTTGCAGAACGAAAGCCCGATAGCGAAGATCATGGGCACCAGCGTAAAGATGCAGAAGCCGATGAAGTTCGGTGCAATGAAGCTGTAGGCAACCAGACTGTCGCGGAGAGATTTGCTCATGCCGCGCTTCGGTTTTGCCTGCACAGCCTGCGTGGTTTCAGCCATGGGTCATACCTCCTCGGTGTTTTGGCAATAAGTAAGGGGCAGGCGCGCCCGCCCGCCCCTTTTGGAAGGAAAAGGAAAACTTATGAAAAAGAAGTCAGGGAATCGTTTGGGAATCAGCCGAGGATAGCCTGGACCTGCTCGTTCATGTTGGCGATGCCCTCGTCAACCGTCTCGCTCTCGGTCATGATGGCGTCATGCTCGGTGTTCAGGATGGTCTCGATCTCGGAAGCCTTGTCAGACAGAGGCATCTCGAGGTAGATGGCGGTGGTGTTCAGAGCCTCCAGAGAAGCGTCGTCAGAGGGGAAGCCATCGGTAGAGGAGATGATCTTGTTGGTCTCGTCGCTGGCAACGGCGGGGAAGGTGCCGACGGCAGCAACGCACTTGGCGCCGTCCTCAGAAGCGCACCAGTTGACGAAGTCCAGAGCAGCCTCTTTCTTTTCGGAGTTAGCGTTGACGGCTAGGCTGGTTACAGTGCCCAGAGTAGAACCGGCAGGTGCGCCGTCCGGATGAGGATACTTGACGATGCCGAAGTTGACGGGCTGGACACCGTTGGAGGCAGCCTCCGCATTGTACTTCTGCAGGGTAGCGATGAACCAGGAGCCCATGTTGCACATAGCCGCCTGGCCGTTCTCAAAGGCACCGGAGTAATGCAGGCCGGAGGTCTTTTGCTCGCCGTAGTTGGGGATAACGCCGTCAGCCTGCTCGGACAGGACCTGCTCGTAGTAAGGCTTCAGGAAGTCGTAGTTGCCGTCGATAACGGTGTGCTGGCCGTCCAGGATGCCGAACAGCGTGGTGGTAGAACGCCAGGTGTGGTAGATGTTGCCGTAGACACCGGCCTTTTCATTGACCTCGCGGATCTTGGCGTCGAAGTCCGCCATCGTCATATCGTTGGTGGGGTACTCGACACCGGCCTGATCGAAGATGTCCTTGTTGTAGTAGACGACCCAGAAGTCAGAGCGGAACGGGACAGCGTAATAGTTGCCGTCCTCGGCAGTCAGCTGCTCCAGAACGCCGTTGAACTTGCTCTCGTCAGTGGTCAGCTTGCCGCTCAGGGGCTCGAGCATGCCGAGGTTGATCAGGTTGGAGTAGCCGGGGATGTCCTTGATGGACAGAACGTCCAGCTCACCGTTGCCGCCGGCCAGCTGGGTAGCCAGCTGGGTCATGTAATCGGTGGAGCCCAGGTCTGTCATCTCGATGGTGACGTTGGGGTGGCTCTCCATATAGCCGTCAGCCAGAGCCTGCCAGTAAGCAGTGGAGTCCTTATCCCACAGGGCCCAGTTCAGGGTGACAGCCTCGTCGCCGGAGCCGGTGCTCTCGGCAGTGGCCTCGGTGGAAGAAGCGGTGCTCTCCGCAGTGGAAGCGGTGTCAGCGGTAGAGGCGCCGGAACCGCCGCAGGCGGCCAGGCTCAGGGCCATGGTACCTGCCAGGCCGAGAGCAGCAATTCTCTGCATTTTACGCATAATGTTTCTCCTCCTAATAAGAAAACATTTTTCGGGATCCAGGCTTGTCCCCCATGGGGGCCTGTCCCTTTCGTTGCCATTATAATACATCATCTTCCCGTCGAAATGGATGTTTTTTTTGGGGTTCGGTTTGCAAATTTTACGGCAGTTCCCCAATCGCGGCGGAAAAACCTGTACTTTTTTAAGAAACCTGCAATATTTATCTTTCCCTACAGTTCTCCCTGTCTGTGCATGCGTCGTTTTGTCTGTTTTGTACATTTTTGCGCTTGACACGCCTATTATAATAAGGTATCTTTTTATAAACGGCGGTGTGTTTTCTTCCCCGCTTTCCTGCATGATCTGCATTTTTATTTACATATTTACATAGAGGAGCCTTCATGGACAAGCTGAAATTCCGCCGCAGCGGCATCCAGGCACGGGTGCTGGCGCTTACGATGTTTTTTACGCTGGGCGCATCTCTGGTCATTGCCGCCAGCAATATGCACCAGATGACCGCCGAGTGGGAGCGCATGACGATCCTGAACGCCGAGTATGCCCTGCAGACCGCGGCATCGGCCATCCGCCGGGATGTGGATGAGATCGACGACCTGGCCGGCTGGTGCGCCTACAACCCCGGTATGCGCACCTACCTGCTGACCGGCGACACCGCCAGCAACCAGGCGCTGTCGATGTACCCGACAGTGTCCGCCAAGTTCAACTCGATGCGCACGATGGCCTACATCCAGCGCTTTCTGCTCATCAACGCCTCGGGGCGGCAGATGATGTTCGGCACGGCGGCCACCAGTGCCGTGACCCTGACGCCGGATATACTTCAGCGCATTCCCGGTTACGATTCGCCCAATACCGGATGGGACTGCATTCTCCGCGACCCGCTGGCCCTGAACTCCCAGGCTGCCAACACGATCCCCGTCACCCACACCCTGACCCTGCCCGGCACAGACCGCACAGCCCATGTCTGTATCTTTGTCTCCCCTTCCCTGATCCTTTCCCCGCTGCGCAGCTTCACCCTGGCCGACGGCGGACAGCTGTATTGGGAAATGGGCGAAAATCTCTACACGATCAACGGCAGCCTGCTGTCCGCGCTGAACGGCTCCATCGCCGACTTTGACGATGCCGTCCCGCTGGACAGCAACACGCTCGACCCGAACACCGAGGTCTACACACGCGGGTCCGGCAGCAGCGCACAGCTTGTTGTGCGGTATCCCATCGGCATCCATGAGCTGTACCTGATCGAGGTGCTGCCCAACGGCCCCACACAGCGGCAGATCACCTTCGTGTCGGTGCCGCTCCTCATCAGCCTGACAGCCATCCTGCTGCTGGGCTGCTCACTGGCGTTCCTGCTGCACCGGATGATCGCCCACCCGATCTCGGCGCTGCAGAGCCGCATTGAAAAAATCAGCGGCGGTGATTTCTCTGCCGACCCGGATATTGAGTGGGACAACGAGCTGGGCGACATCGGCCGCGGCATCAACAGCATGTCGGCCGGCGTCACTGCGCTGATGGAGCACCGCCTCGAGGACGAAAAGCAGAAGCAGGACCTCGAATACCGGATGCTGCAAAACCAGATCAACCCGCACTTCATTTATAATACGCTCAACAGCATCAAGTGGATGGCGACCATCCAGCACGCCCCCGGCATTGCCGAGATGGTCATGGCGCTGTCCCGTCTGCTCAAGAGCATCTCCAAGAGCAACGAGCGCCTTGTGCCGCTGTATGAGGAGTTTGCCCTGCTGAACGACTATTTCACGATCCAGCAGTACCGCTACGGCGGCACGATCACGCTGGACGTCAGCTATATCGAGGATGAGTCGCTGAACCACAGCTGCCTGATCCCGCGGTTCACTTTGCAGCCCCTCGTCGAGAACGCGATCTTCCACGGCATTGAGCCGAAGGGCAGTGCCGGGGAGGTCACACTGCGGGTCGAGCGCGACACCGCGAACGGCGATGTGCTCATCCACCTGACGGACGACGGCGTCGGCATGACGCCGGAGCAGGCCGCAAAGGCCCTGCAGGAGCCCGGCCCCGAGGAAGCCGCCGCCAAATACCGCCATGTGGGCATGTGGAATGTCCACAAGCGGCTGCAATACAGCTTTGGCGAGGCCTACGGCCTGAGCATTGAGAGTGAGCCCGACATCGGCACAACGGTAACAATCCGTCTGCCGGGCCCGGACAGCCAAAAATAAAGGGGGGTTTCTTGTGACCAGAGTCTTGCTTGTAGACGATGAGCCGCTGGTCCTGATCGGTATGCAGGGCATGCTGAACTGGGCCGCGCTGGGCTATGAGGTCGTCGGCACCGCCCGCAACGGTGCCGAGGCGCTCAGGGCCGTTCAGGAGAAGCAGCCGGACATCGTGGTTTCCGACATCCGTATGCCGGTCATGGACGGCTTTGCGCTTGCGGAAGCCTGCCATAAGGACGGCTCCGCCCTGCCGGCCTTCATCATGCTGACGAGCTATGAGGAGTTCGACTATGTCAAACGCAGCATGCGTCTGGGCGTTGTGGACTACCTTGTCAAGATCGATCTGACCGCCGACAGCCTGACCGCAGCGCTGGAGCACGCCCGCGACACTGCCGAAAAAGAAAAAAAGCTGCGGATGCCATCCCCTGCCCCGGTCAGCCTCGACACCTTCCGGGATCGGCTGTTTCTGCAGCTGTACGGCGGGCTGTTCACGGATCGCGCCGTGTTTGACCGGCAGTGTGCCGAGCTGGGCGTCACCTTCAAAGCGCCGCGGCATATTGTGGCGGTGGGCAGCCTGCAAACGCCCGACCTGCCCACAAGCCAGCTTGTGACGCTGAGCACCGGCGTGACCCGCATGGCCGCCGAAACGCTGCCCAAGTACCGCCCCTGCCGCGTGACCGCCATGGATCTGCGGCATTTCTCGGTGCTGCTGCCGCTGGAAGCGGACGAGGACCCCGAGACTGTACTGGCTCCGATCCTGAAAACCGCCGGGCAGATTTTGTACAACTATTTCAGCACTGCCATTTACTGGGCGGTGGGCCGCCCGGTGAACGACATTTTAAAGATCAGCGAGAGCCAGCACGACGCCTTTGCCGCGCTGCCGCTGCTGCATGAGGGCGAGCCGGTGGCCTTCTACCATGAAAGCCCCAACACCCAGCTGGATCACCGCGCGCAGGTCGTCGGGCAGGTGCAGCAGTACATCCGCGATCATCTGTCCGAGCGGCTGACGCTGAACGATGTAGCTGCCGTCTTTAATTTCAGTCCGAACTACTTGAGCCAGCTTTTTGCACAAAACAGCGAGAGTGGTTTTGTGGAGTTTGTCACTGCCACCCGCATCACCGCTGCGAAGGAACTGATGGCCTCCACCGACCTGAAGGTCTACGAGATCAGCGACAAGGTCGGCTTTGACAGCGCTTTCTATTTCAGTAAGGTGTTCAAAAAGCTCGAGGGCGTCAGCCCCCGGGAGTACATGCAGAGAATGAAGGTATCGTATGTTGACGCAAAAGATGAAGCAACCGTTTAAGACCGCACAGCCGGTCCTGTTCCCGCCGCTGGCGGACCGCGCCGCGTGGGAGAGCCTGCCCGGCGCCGCCCGCTGGGCCGCTGCCGGGCAGGCCGCGCTGGCGGACGCCCAAACCGCGCCGGAGCTGCCGCTCTCGCTGTGGCTGCAATTCACCCGCAGCGGGGACCGCGCCAAGTGGGAGCATGCCTACTTTGCCCGCCGCCGCACGCTCTGCGCGCTGGCCATGGCCGAGGCCGTGACGAACCGCGGCACCTATCTGCCCGCGCTGGCCGACCTGGCCTGGCGCATCTGTGAGGAGAGCGCCTGGCAGCTGCCCGCCCATAACAGCTATATCCGCGACACGCCGCAGCTGCCGCTGCCCGACGTGACCCGGCCCATTGTAGACCTGTTCGCCGCCGAGACCGGCGCACTGATCGCCACCGTCTGCGGCCTGCTGGGCGAGGCGCTCGACGCCTACGCCCCCGGGCTGGCCGCGCGGCTCAAGGGCGAGGTCGAGCGCCGCGTGCTGACGCCCTACCGCACCGCGCACTTCTGGTGGATGGGCAACGGCGACGAGCCGATGTGCAACTGGACACCTTGGTGTACCCAGAACGTACTGCTGGCCGCCGCCCAGTGCGCCCCTGCCGAGGATCTGCCCGCCTATGTGCAGCAGGCCGCCTACAGCATCGACTGCTTTTTGAAGGACTACGGTGACGACGGCTGCTGCAGCGAGGGCGCACAGTATTACCGCCACGCCGCGCTGACGATGTTCAACGCACTGGACCTGCTGTGCAAAATGGCCCCCGGCGTCTTTGACGACGTCTGGGCCGAGCCGAAGATCAGGAACATGGCCGAGTACATCGTCAACATGCACATTGCCGGGCCGTACTACCTGAACTTTGCCGACTGCAGCCCGCTGGCCGGGGCCCGCGGCGTGCGGGAGTACCTGTTTGGCAAACGGGTGGGCAGCCTGCCGCTGATGACGCTGGCCGCCCGCGACTGGGCCGCCGTACTGGCCGCGGACCCCGACCCGGACCGTCTGCACCACCCCGACGACAGCGAGGGCATCAACCTGTTCTACCACATCCAGGCCGCAATGGCCGAGCGCGAGGTCACCGACTTTGCCAAAACCGCCGCCCCCGCCGCTCCGCACGATGTCTGGTATCCCAGCGTCGGCATTCTCGTCAGCCGCCGCGGTGCCTATGCACTGGGCGGCAAAGCCGGCAGCAACGCCGACAGCCACAACCACAACGATGTGGGCAGCGTGACGCTCTACAGGGACGGCAGACCGCTGCTGATCGACGTCGGCGTGGAGACCTACAGCAAAAAGACGTTCAGCCCCCAGCGGTATGAGATCTGGACGATGCAGTCCGGCTGGCACAACCTGCCCCAGTTCGACCCGGACGGTGCCAAATACGACCAGCAGCCCGGCGCCGCGTTTGCCGCCGCAGACGTCACTGTGACCGACGCGCTGGACGGCCTTGCGATGGACCTTGCCCCCGCCTACGGCAGTGTGCCGGGGCTGGGCCGTTACCGCCGCAGCGTACACCTGACCGATACCGGCCTGACCTTGCGCGATGAGACCGACTACCCGGGCACCGTGGCCCTGACGCTGATGAGCGTCGAGAAGCCCGCCGTGGACGGTGATACCGTCGCGTTCGGTGCGCTGGCCGCAGCCGCCGTGACCGGTGCGGACAAAATCGTGACCGAGGCCGTGCCTATCGCCGACCCCCGCCTGCGCCAGGCCTGGCCCGACACGCTCTACCGCACACGCATTTACTTTACCCAACAGCTTTCCCTTGTGATAGAATAAAAGGAGACAAAATAAAATGGAACTCATCAAGCTCAAGCTCCTCGACACAGACGGCATGACGCTGCTGACGGCCCCTGCCGCCGGGCAGGTCAGCCTTGTTTACATGAACGCCTACAAGCCCGGTGACCGTGTCTCGCTGGAGATCGGCACGCCCGGCCAGTATGTGGTCATCCAGTTTGAGGACACAATGGCCCCGGCCCTCGTCTACGTCGTCAAACGCGAGATCAACTTCCACATCCCGTTCGGTGAGCAGGCCATCACCTACAGCCCCAAGAGCTTTGCCGGTGCCTGCCACATCATCCGCGCCCGCTTTGCCACCCCGGAGGAGATCGCCGCGCGCCGCAACCTGGCCTACAACCCCTATGACGAGCACGGCGACACCGGCTTCTTCCCCCATGCCCATGCCAACGTTGAGACCCGCGGCGAGGCTGTCTTTGCGGCCCGCAACGCCATCGACGGCGTTTACGAGAACGACGCCCACGGCATCTGGCCCTACCAGAGCTGGGGCATCAACCGCGACCCCAACGCCGCACTCACGCTGGACTTTGGCCGCCCGGTCACCATCGACGAGCTGCGCCTGACCCTGCGCGCCGACTTCCCGCATGACGCCTGGTGGACCCAGGCCACCGTGGAATTTGACGACGGCAGCCGCGAGGTGCTGGAGCTGAAGAAGTCCGCCGCCCCGCAGTGCTTTGCCATTGCCCCGCGCACGGTCAAGAGCCTGAAGCTGTTTGAGCTCATCAAGGCCGAGGACCCGTCCCCCTTCCCCGCCCTGACCCAGATCGAAGCCTGGGGCGTCGAAGCGTAACATCTTTTATAACCGCACCAACAGCAAAGCCCCCGTCCGCTGCCGGACGGGGGCTTTGCTCTATAAAAATATACAAAAAACAAAAAGGGCCTCCGGCTTAAACCGGAGGTCCTTTTGGTCGGAGTGACGGGATTCGAACCCACGGCCTCTTGGTCCCGAACCAAGCGCGCTACCAACTGCGCTACACCCCGTAAAGAAAAACCGCAGCAGCTGGGCTGCTGCGGTGTGATTGGGGATGAGAGGATCGAACTCCCACGGGCGGAGTCAGAGTCCGCTGCACTACCATTATGCGAATCCCCATCGGGTTTGTGTCTTGGGCGTCTGCCCTCAACGCTCATATATTATAGCGTGCCCGATGGGATTTGTCAACGCCTTTTTTGAAAAAACTTCAATTTTTTCTCCAAAATTTTCAGTTTTTCAGAATTCATCGCTGCTGCGTCAATCGTTTTTTCTTATCCGGTGCAGGTGGATCAGCTTAACAGCCGACGGCACTTTTATTCCTTGGGCCGATACCGCATGTCCGACACAGTGTACACCGTAATGAAGGCCTGCGGGTCCTCGCGGTTCATGTAGTTCATCAGCTTCTGGTATTCGGCCTTGTCCACAATCGTGATGATCTCGCGGCGCTTCTGCATATTGTACGCGCCGTAGGATTCATACACCGTCGCGCCGCTGTGCAGGTCCTCAATGATGAATCGGCGCAGTTCCTCTTCCTTCCCGGTGATGATGCAGACGCGGCGCTTGATGTTCTGGTCAAAGATAAAGTGGTCGAGCACAAGCCCGTTAAAATAGGTACCCAGCACGCTTAAAACCACGGTCTTTTTGTCGTAGACCAGCGCGGCGGAGAGCGCCACACACATGCCGGACAGCGACATGGCCTTGCCCAGGTCCATGTGCAGGTATTTGTTCATGATCTTGGCGACGATGTCCAGCCCGCCCGACGAGGCGTTGCGGTTGAACAGGATGCTCAGCCCCACGCTGACGACGAGGATGTAGCACAGCACGTCCAGCTCCTGGCTGTCGGTCAGAGAGCCGAGGTTCGGGAAGAGCCGCTCGAACAGGCCGATAAACGCCGGGAGCAGGATGCTGGTGTAGACCGTCTTGGCACCGAACTCCCGCCCGCAGGTCAGAAACCCGATGACGAGCAGCACGACATTCAAAATCATCGTGATGGCTGACAGCGGCAGCGGCACAAAGTTTGCCAGCACGATGCCCAGACCCGAGATGCTGCTGACCGAGGCATGGCTGGGCACAAGGAAGAAGTAGACCGCCGCCGCAATGATGGCCACGGCTCCGGTCAGGATGGCAAGTTCCCGCACCGCCGCGGCGGTGGGCACAGCTTTTTTGTTCATCGGCAGACCCTCACGATTCCTTGATACGCTTGCCGCGGCGCATTTTTCTAAACGTTGTCATTTTTGTTTCCTCTTTCTTAGTAGTATCGTACCACAAGACGGCACAGTGCACCCGCCGCGCCTTGCAGCCGGAGCTTTTTACTCTCTTATTGTAGCACACCCCCTTTAAAAAGAAAAATAAAATTTTCACTTCAAACTGTGCCGTTTGTTCCAACACCGGCGGCATTTTTTTCGGCGGCGGGCGGGGTTGTTATCCGGCGCACATTTTCTGCCGGAGCGGGGCGGCGTGGGTTGGAATCCGCAGCACAGTTTTCTACAGGCTGTATTGTTATCGGCGGCACAGTTTGCCGGGCAGCCTCTTTTATACAGGTTGTTATCCTGCACACAATTCCGGGGAGCCGGCGTTGGAATCCCCCGCACAGTTTACGGCGGGCGGGGTTGTTATCGGCAGCACAATTTCGGTGCGGTGTGCATCGCGGGGCAAAAAAAATGGTTGTTATCGGGCGCACAATTCGGACTTTTTTCTGCGGGCGGCAGGTTGTTATCCACAGCACAATTTGCGCGGTGGGTAAAATTCGGCTATTGTTATCGGCAGCACATTTCGGAATTTCGTCTGCTTTCCAAACGTGTCCGGACCGGGTTGTTATCCAGCGCACATTTCCGGCAGTGGGGTTGTTATCGGGCGCACAGTTTCCAAACTGTAGAATTTTGGCGGCTGTTGTTATCGACGGCACAATTCTGAAAAATCCACCGTACAGCGTACATCCGGTATTGTTATTCACGGCACAATTCGCTTTTTCCGGGGCAGAGCGGTTGTTATCCGGCGCACAATTCGCAAAAATCCGTTTTTTTGCAGCGCGCCCTGCCGTGGGTTGTTAGTCTGCGCACAGTTTGCCCTGCAGGGGCCGGGGTTGTTATCGACGGCACAATACAAGGATTTTTCAGCACGGGTTGTTATTCAGCGCACATTTCCCCGCGGCAGGATTTTTCCATCCGCCCTGTTGGAGTGCTGAGCACATTTCTCACTTTTCCTTTTTTCGCGCCCGGGGTTGTTATACTCGACACTTTTTAAAAATCCCACAAAATTTTCTTTGCCGCCATTTTCCTGCAAAAAAACTTTTTTACCGTTGTTACGCTCCGCACATTGTTGCGTTTTACACATTTGTGTTGGAATGCTGCGCACAGCACCGTTGTAACACAGCGCACATTTATATTGGAATATTCGACATAGCTATACTACTTTTCTAAATATATATAAATAGGGCTAAAAATCCCAAAACAAAAGAACACGGGATTTTGTGCGGCGCGGAGGAAATGTGCTGAATGTTACAATAATTGACACAGCGCGCACAATCTGCTATGATACGTTTAACGTGTTGTAAAGATGAGGTTTTGCAAATGACACCCCAAAGTACGTTGAAAACGACCCCAAAGGCCAACCATAACAAAAAGCAGGGGTCGAAGTCTGCCAAGGCGTCGCCTTCGACCCTTGTTGCTACCTATAGCGGGCGCGGCAATCAGACGATTGTCCGCAAATCCAACGACCTGATCCAGAACGCAATGTACAGCCTTTCGCTGAGCCAGCAAAAGCTGATGCTGCACATTTTCGCGATGATCAAGCCGTCGGACACCGAGCTGCCCCGGTACGAGATGTCGATCTACGAGTTTTTGAAGCTCTGCGGCGTTGACCCGCACAACGGCTCGATGTACAAGCAGGTCAAGAAAAACATCGAGGACATCGCCAATGCCAAGGTCCAGTGGATCCGCCTGGCGGGCACCCAGAAAATCACGATGTTCCGCTGGCTTTCCAGCGCGACCATCGACGAGGGCACCGGCAAGATCGTGCTGACGCTCGACCAGTCGCTCAAGCCGCACCTGATCCAGCTAAAAGAGTTCTACACAACGATGAATATCACCTATACGCTCCCGATGAAGAGCCAGTATAGTCTGAAAATTTATGAGCTGTGCAAGAGCTACCAGAACCTGTACATCACCAAAAAAGAGAAGGGCGAACCGCTGGTCTGGAACATTGAGACGCTGAAAAAGCAGGTGGACTGCAATGCGGCCAACTGGGCCCACGTGCGCCGCACCGTGCTGGACAAGGCCAAGAGCGAGATCAACGGCCACACCGACATCTATTTTGACTATGAGGTCTACGAAAAAGATCGTCAGCGCGTCATTGCGATTGCCGTCACCATTGAGCCGGTGGACAAGCAGGTCGCCGATGACAAGCTGAACGAGATCACAAAATCCATGTCCAACCGGGTCCGCAGCAAGAAGGGCAAGCTTACCCTGGCCGAGACCGGCACGCTGGATGACGACCCGAACGTGCTGACGCTCGAGTATGTCTCGGTGCCCGAGACGACGATCCCCTATTCCTACGGTGCTACGCCGGAATTGCTGCGCCAGGAGCTGGAGATCAAGGCAGAGCCCGACAAGCTGATTCGCGAGCTGACGGCGGACGAGATGGACGCCGTGCGCACGATCATCGATGCTATGGTAAAAATGGCCGGCACACCGCGCGGCAATGATAAGATGATCGACGGCGGCAACGCGACGTTCTTCCAGACGATGAACAACGTCATTGACAACTGCGGCGGTCTGCGCCGCTGGTTCGAGGGAGTCGCCACCCGCTACGCCGCCAAGGTCATCCCGGTGGCACGCACCAAGAGCGCTCCCCTGCCCTACCTGTCCCGCGCAATTTTGGAGGACCTGGAAAATTATCGTATCTACGTCACAGGCGGTATGCCGGAGGAGGTGGAGGACGACTACGGTGCACCCGAGACGCCGGACATCGTCGAGACCGCCGACTTTGTGGAGACCGACGCCGAGCCGGTCAACCAGCTGGTGCCGGAGGATGCCGCGACGAAGAAAGAGGTCACGGCGGCGCTGCTGCGCTACATTGACCGCGACACGCTCTCGGCCCGGCTGACCACCGGCCAGATGGAGGCATTCGAGGATATTTTGCAGATGACGGCCTATTTTTGCCGTCGCAACGTCAAAGGCAAGGACGACGGCATGATGGAGGGCAAGGCCAACATGCAGTTTTTGGACGCTTTGAACAAGGTCATTGCCCGGTATGAGAGCCTGACCCCGCTGTTTGAGGCGATGTCGGTCATGATGGACTACGACACCTACTGGAAGGACCTGATGAAGAACCCCAGGATCAAAAATCCGAAGCTCGTCTTTCAGTCTGAGGTCGAAAAGGCCCTGCTGATGCCGTCCGCCGTCATCGGCGAATACACTGCCCGCAAGGCCCAGAGCGACACCGGCCACACGCTGCACCGAGAATACAACTGGACGAAGGCCTTTGACGAAGAATAAGAAGAAAAAGCGGAATTTTTGAAAATGTGCCCTGAATAACAACAGCCCCGGGATTTTCCAAAGCAGAAAATCCCGGGGCTTTGCTGTCTGTATATTTATTCGTGCGTATAAATATTCACAACCGTTTAACAACCAACGCGGTGCGGGCGGATACAGCGTATGCACTTATCGTTTACGCCAGTGACGAGTGTCACCTGGGCAAATTTCCGCATCGCTCGATCCGCCCGCAGATGCGCCTAGCAGCCCCTCACAGCCGTCTCAATCGCGGCCTTATCCAACCCTTCCCCAATCACGATCAGCACCTCCTGGCCGCTGGGAATGGGCTGTACGGTTATGACGTCGCGGGCGGCGTTCAGTTCGACCCAGCCGCCTCCGTCGGGGATAAACCCCTTGACGCGCAGCACATGGCCGTATTTCGCGTCGTGCAGGAGCGTCTGCGCGGCCTGCCGGACCTGCGCGACACTGCGCCCGGCCTCGAGGAAATACAGCGAGGTAAACGCCTTGTGCTCGTCAAAATGCAGCTTGACGTAGCTTGTCTGCCGCCAGCCGCAGCGATCCACGCGGGCAAAATCAGCGGCTGTCAGCGCGTTCCAGTCCCGGCACAGTACATCGTCCGCGCCAAAGCGGCGGGCACAATGGCAGCCGGCCAGTGCGCGGTTCAGGTGGTCGATGACCGCTTCCGCCTCGCCGGGCGCGGCCAGCTGCGTGCGGCTCATGACGACAAGCCCGGCACTGGCGGCCTCGGAGGCCAGCAGGTAGTCGGCCTGCGGGGAAAGCTCGTTTTCCAGCTTGGCGTCCACAATGGCAATGACGCTGCCCAGCGTATACCAGCGGTCCAGCGGCTCGTCCCGCAGAATGTCGTAGAACTCGTCCACGTCAAAGATGCCGCTCGGCTCAATGACGACCCGGTCAAAGCCGCGCATTGCCATTGAGATCAGCTTGGTGCGCATCCGGCGTTGGTGGGTGTCGCAGTCACAGCCGCCGCTGATCGTCTCTATGTCGCAGTGCTCCCCGATCAGGTCCTGCAGCAGCATGGCATCGACGTTCACCGCGCCGAAGTCGTTTTCCAGAATGCAGACGCTGTGCCCCTGCGCGACGAGATACTGCACGTAGCGGCGCAGGAACGTCGTCTTGCCGGAACCGAGAAACCCAGTGATCAAATCGACCTGTACCATCTTACTCCTCCTTCGGGCAGGTCATGCCCCGCGGGCGACCAATGGCCGCCACTACACACGCAGTACGGCAAGAATGCAATTTTTTGACGGTCTGACTTTATTCGTGAATTTCCAAAGGAAGATTGTCAGGGTCGGAAAAGAATGTCATTTTTTTGCCTGTGTAAGCATCGACTCGGATCGGCTCGGTTAGGATGCCCTTTTTATTCAATTCTCTTACGGTATCATCGACAGAGTCTACAGCAAAGGCAAGATGCCGGAGGCCGTAAGCCTCTGGATAACTGGGGCGTTTCGGGCAATTTTTAATGATAAAAAGTTCTAATTCCATCCCATCGAGTTGAAGATCGATTTTGTAATCATCGCGTTCCGGTCTGTAATTTTCTCGAATGACAGAAAAGCCTAACAGATCCACATAAAAGCGCCTTGATTTCTCATAGTTGCTCCCGATAATGGCAATGTGATGAACTTTTTTCAAATTCATGGCGTATTTACCTCTCCCCTGTCTGCTGTGAATGGTCTTTAGCACAAAGTCTGGTGTGCGGCACCCTGCAAATAAAAAACGTACCCGAACCCTTTTCCGTAAAGAATTGGGTTCGAGTACGAACTGTCTGGTGGAGGATGGGGGACTCGAACCCTCGACCTCTGCGATGTGAACGCAGCGCTCTAACCAGCTGAGCTAATCATCCGTATGCGATTGACAAATGATAGTATACAGGATTTGCCCCGATTTGTCAAGCGCAAATTTTCAATTGTTTTGTTGTTGTCCTCCTCTCCCCCTGCCCGCAAAAAGACCCCGCCTCACGGCGCGAGAGACGCGCTGTGAGGCGGGGCTTGCAGTTGAGAGGAAAAGAAAGGATTACCTGCTCAGCTCATCGGCCAGAGCGGCGAGCTGGGCCTCGCTGGCGGCATTCAGCGCGCCGCGGACCGTGACGGTGGTGGCAGCGTAGGTCAGGTTCTTGCTGCCCTCAAGCATTTTGGTCATGACCTTGGCGGCCATCGGCGCCCAGGAGCCGTTCTCAATAAAGGCCACCGTGCGGTTCTGGTAGTTGCGCTCGGTCAGGTGATGGATGAACTCCTTCATGAAGGGGAATACATCGGCGTTGTAGGTAGGCGTGGCCAGTACCAGCTTGCTGAAGCGGAATGCCTGCGCGACGGCCTCGGCCATATCGCAGCGGGCCAGATCCATGGCAACCGTCTCCACGCCCTTCTCACGCAGGGCCTCAGCTAGGCGGTTGGCAGCCTCGGCAGTGTGGCCGTAGATGCTGCTGTAGGCGACGAGCACACCCTCGGTCTCGGGGCGGTAGGCACTCCAGGTGTCGTAGGCGGCCAGCACATCGCCCAGCTGCTCCTTGTGCAGAACGGGACCGTGCAGGCTGCAGACGGTCTCGATGTCCAGCGCGGCGGCCTTTTTCAGCACGGCCTGCACCTGCACGCCGTATTTGCCGACGATGCCGATGAAGTAGCGGCGTGCCTCGGGCAGCCACGGCTCCTCCACGTCGAGTGCGCCGAACTTGCCGAACGCATCGGCGCTGAACAGGACCTTGTCTGCATCGTCATAGGTCATGATGACCTCGGGCCAGTGGACCATCGGCGCGGTGACAAAGTGCAGCGTGTGGGTGCCCAGCGGCAGGGTGTCCCCCTCCTTGACGACGACGCGGCGGTCCGCGTAGTCGGTGCCGAAATAGGCCTTCATCATGTTGAACGCCTGGGCGGACGCGACGATGGTCGTGCCGGGGTACGCCTGCGCGAACGCGGCGACGGAGCCGGAATGGTCAGGCTCCATGTGCTGCACGACCAAGTAGTCGGGCGTGCGCTCGCCCAGTGCAGCGGCGATCTTGGTGATCCACTCGTCGGTAAAATGGGCATCGACGCTGTCCATGACGGCGACCTTGTCGTCGCAGATCAGGTACGAGTTGTACGCCATGCCGTTGGGCACGTCGTACTGGCCCTCAAATAGGTCAACAAGGTGGTCGTTGACGCCGACATACAAAATATCTTTGGTGATTTCCATACGTGTAAACCTCCCGAAAAATACCAGAGTTGTTATTCTGGACACAGTATAGCATAGTTTTAGGAATTTGTCTCGGTTTTTTCAAAAATAGTTTGATAAAATTTTTAAATACAGTTGATAGGTAGGGGCAGGAGGGAATTTGGCGGGGTGGGCAAGGCGCACGGGAGGGATGAATACCTCCCGCGCGAAGCAAAAAAGCTCCCCGCCGATTCTGGGCGGGGAGCACAGGGATGTTTACCTGAAAATTATACGCGCGTTTTCAGAACCTCGTGCGCGGGCACGGGGGCGTCGATGGGACGGGGCGTGCCCTCGACCCACTGGATCGCTTTCTTCGGGCACTTGCTGACGCAGGTGCCGCAGCCGTTGCACTTGGTATAGTCGATGACAGCGACATTATCCTTCAGGAAGATCGCCTGGTTCGGGCAGTTGCGCACGCAGAGACCGCAGGCAATGCAGCCCACCTTACAGGTCTTGTTGACCAGCGCGCCCTTGTCCTTGTTGGAGCACTTGACCGCGGGCTGCGGGGCAATGGGCTTCATCTGGATGACGTGGCGCGGGCAGGTCACGGTGCAGGCCGTGCAGCCGGTGCACTTTTTGCGGTCCACGACGGCCACGCCGTTGATGACGTGGATGGCGTCAAACTTGCACGCGCGGGTGCAGTCGCCCAGACCCAGGCAGCCATAGGCGCAGGCGCTGGGGCCGCCCGCAATGGAGGCCGCAGCAGCACAGGTCTGGATGCCCTGGTAGTCAAACCGCTTGCCGCAGTTCTCGCCGCCCGCACAGATGACGGTGGCGCGCAGGCTGGGGCGGTCGTCGGTGGCATTGCCCATGATGGTGTTGATGGCGTCGGCAGTCTTGTCGCCGCCCGGGGCACACTTGAAGGTGGGGGCACCGTTCTCCACGATGGCCTTGGCGTAGTCGGCACAGCCGGCGTAGCCGCAGCCGCCGCAGTTGGCGCCGGCCAGACATTCCGTGACCTGCGCGATGCGCGGGTCCTCATACACAGCCATGAACTTGGAGGCCAGCACAAGGATCACGCCGCCGGCCAGGCCCAGCACCACCACGACAACGATAGCAAATACGATCGGGTTCATTCTCTCCATTCCCCTTTCTTAGAATATCGCGTTGATGATGTTTTCGACCAGACCGCCAAAGCCCATGAAGCTCATGGAGGTGATAGCGGCGGAAACCAGCGTGATGGGCAGGCCCTTGAAGCTCTCCGGCGGGTTGGCGGCCTCGACGCGGGAACGCACGCCGCAGAACAGCAGCATGGCGACCAGGAAGCCGACGCCCGCACCGGCGGCGCAGACAAGCGCCTCAGCGTAGGCCAGGCCGAAGCCGAACTCGGCCACAACGGCGGAGTAGTCCTGCACAGCCAGGATGGTGACGCCCAGCACGCAGCAGTTGGTCGTGATCAGCGGCAGGTAGACGCCCAGGGACTGATACAGCGCCGGGACGTACTTTTTCAGCGTGATCTCGATCAGCTGGACCAGAACGGCGATGACGAGGATGAAGATGATCGTCTGCAGGTAACCCAGATTATAGGCATCCAGCAGGAAGATCTGCAGCGGGAAGGTCACAGCCGTGGCAATGACCATGACGACGATAACGGCAGCGCCCATGCCCGCGGAGGAATCCAGCTTTTTGGAAACGCCGAGGAACGGGCAGATACCCAGAAACTGCACCAGCACGTAGTTGTTGACCAGGATCATGCTGAAGAAGATGGTGGCAAACGTTGCGATCTGAGAACTCATTGTGCGGCACCCTCCTTCTGTTCTTCCTTGGCGGCGTCGATCTTCTCGAGCATGACGTCGCCGCAGCTCTTGCGCTCAATGGGCTTGTTCAGCTTGCGCTCCAGCCAGACACAGCCGGCCATCAGGCAGCCAAAGACGAAGAAGCCGCCCGGCGCGGAGTTCATGACGGTCATGCGGTCTACGCTCTCGGGGATGATGGTGATGCCCATCCAGGTGCCGCTGCCGATGATCTCACGGATGGAGGACATGAGCAGCATGGTCAGGATGTAGCCGATGCCCATGCCCAGACCGTCCAGCGCAGAGTCCACGACGGTGTTCTTGCAGGCGAACATCTCGGCACGGCCCAGAATGATGCAGTTGACGACGATCAGCGCCAGATACACGCCCAGCGCCTTGTACAGGTCGGGCACGAACGCCTGCAGCACCATCTGCACGACGGTAACAAACGTTGCGATGATAATGATGTAGCACGGCAGATGCACCTTGGCCGGGATGACCTTGCGCAGTGCCGAGATAACGATGTTGGAGCAGACCAGAACGAACGTCATGGCCAGGCCCATGCCCACAGCGCCGGAAACGGTGGTGGTGACAGCCAGTGCGGAGCAGCAGCCCAGCACCAGGCGCAGAACGGGGTTCTCACGGATGATGCCCGCGGTAAAAACCTTCCACTTGCTCGGTTTTTCGTTCATCGTTACTGCACCCCCTTGATCTCATTGTTGTAGCAGTCGATGGCTGCGTTGATGGCGTTGAACGCGCCGTTGCTGGAATACGTTGCACCGGCAATGCTGTCCACAGGGCTGCCGGAGGCGACCTCTCCCCCGTTCCAGCCGATAAAGCCGGAGGCGAAGGAATCGCCGGAGACCTTGGAGCCGATGCCGGTGGTCTGGGTGGAGCCGTCGATGGAGATACCGGAAATGGCACCCTCGGCGTCAAAGGCAACGTAGACCGTGACGTCCTTGCCGGAGTAACCGGAGGCCGCAGCCTTGACGGCGACATCGCCGTTCGCGGTCTTGACAGCACCCTCGACGCCGGCGGTGGTCAGACCGTCGATGGCGGTCATGCTGTCGGTGGTCGTGCCCTCGGGCAGGACGGAGACATAGGCGGCCAGGGTCTCGGCTTGGGTGTTTTCCGCAATGATGGGGGCGGTGATGTCGTTCAGCACAGCCAGCAGCGCGCTGCAGACCAGGCAGATGACGACCAGGACGATGACGGGCAGCACAAGCTCCTTGAAAGTGCTCTGCTTCTCGGTGATTTGCTTTTCAGCCATTATTCCGCACCGCCTTTCTTGGCTTTTTTGGGCTTTTTGTAGCCCAGCGGCGTCTGGTGGCCCCAGGCGTTGAACCACGGGGTCATCAGGTTGCCCAGCAGGATGGCGTAGCTCATGCCCTCATTCATCGAGCCGAAGTGGCGGATGAGGAAGGTGATGAGGCCGATAAACACGCCGTAGAACAGCTTGCCCTTGGTGGTGAACGGGCTGGTCACGTAATCCGTCGCCATAAAGACAGCACCGAACAGCAAACCGCCGGACATGCACTCGATCAGGGCGGTGTAGGCACTGCCGGTGTTGAGCGCAGTCAGCACAAAGACCGTGGCAACGATGGTCACGGGGATGGTGGCCTGGATGGTCCGGGTGGCAACCAGATAGGCGAAGCCCAGCAGGATGGCCAGCACGCAGACCTCGCCCATCATGCCGCCGCGGAAGCCCAAAAAGACGTCCAGCAGGGGCAGCGTGGTCTTGTCGGCCACGGCCAGCGGCGTGGCGGAGGCCAGCGCGTCAACGGCCATGTCGGGATAGACGTAGGCGGTCATGCGGGAGGTGAAGCCGAGGAACAGCACGATACGGCCCACCAGCGCGGGGTTGGCGAAGTTGTAGCCAAGGCCGCCGAACAGCTGCTTCGTGATGACGATGGCGACGAACGCGCCGACAACGGCGATCCAGAGCGGCATGCCCACGGGCATGTTCAGCGCCAGAATGATGCCGGTGACAACGGCGGACAGGTCGCCCACGGTGTTGGACTTTTTCAGCAGCTTTTCATAAATGTACTCAAACGCCACACAGGCCAGGGTGGTCACAGCGACCAGCACCAGCGCCTGCACGCCGAAGATCAGACCCGCGGCCAGCACGGCGGGCAGCAGCGCAATGACAACATTGCCCATCAGCCCGCGGGTGGTGGATGCATCGCGGATATGCGGCGAGGCGGTAACGATCAGACGATCTTCCATGGGTTATTTGCCTCCTTTCCGCAGCTCGGCCATGTACCAGCCCTTGGCAAGGCCCATCGTCTGGCTGACGGGGCGCTTGGCCGGGCAGGCATAGGTGCAGCTGCCGCAGGCTACGCAGAGATCCACGCAGCGTGCTTTCAGCGCAGCAAAGTCCTTGTTGGCAAAGTCCTGCGCAATGACGACGGGCTCAAGACCCATCGGGCAGGCCTCGATGCAGCGCCCGCAACGGATGCAGGCGGACGGCTCGGGCAGCGCGGCGGCCTTCTTGCTGAACAGCAGCAGGCCGTTGTTCTGCTTGAGCACCGGGAAGTCGGCGCTGGGTGCAGCGCCGCCCATCATCGGGCCGCCGAAGATGATCTTGCCCAGCTCGACGCCCTCCTTGACACCGCCGCAGGCGTCGATGACGTCGCGGTACAGCGTGCCGATGGGCACTTCGATGTTCTGGGGCCTGGCGATGGCGTCGCCCTCGACGGTGACGCGCTTCGTCACCAGCGGGATGCCGGTCTTGAGGAACTTGCCCAGCGTGGAGACGCTCGTCACGTTCATGATGACGCAGCCCACGTCGGCGGGCAGGCCCGGCTTGCCGGAGGGGCCGACCTGCGGCACCTCGCGCCCGGTGCAGGTCTCGACGAGCGTTTTCTCGGCGCCCTGCGGGTAGCGCATCGGCAGGCCCTTGACCTCGACGCCCTTCATCTCGCGGGTCAGCGAGGTGAGCAGGTCGATGCACTCGGGCTTGTTGCGTTCAATGCCGATGATGCAGTGCGGGATCTCGCAGTACTTCATGACAGCGGTGATGCCGGAGATGATCGTGTCGCTGCACTCCAGCATCTCGCGGCAGTCGGTGGTCAGGTAGGGCTCGCACTCGGCAGCGTTGATGAGCAGCGTGTCGATGGTGTTGGCCGCCAGCTTGACATGCGTCGGGAAGCCTGCGCCGCCGACACCCACCAGGCCGCAGGCCTGCACGGCAGCCAGCAGGCTGGCTTTGTCGGTGACGACGGGCGGCACACAGGCCGGATCAACGGTCTGCGCACCGTCGGTCTTGATGGCGACAGCCGTCGTCATCGCGCCGTTGACCATGCGCAGCGGTGCAATGTCCTGCACAGTGCCGGACACACTGGAGTAGATATTGGCGGATACAAAGCCGCCGGCCTTGCCGATCACGGTACCGACCATGACGGTGTCGCCCTTTTTGACGACAGGCTCCGCGGGTGCGCCGATGTGCATCGACATGGGAATGACGACGTGCTCGGGCACCGGCATCTTGTTGGTCGGCTGCCCGGCTGTCGCCTTCGTGTGCGGTACGGCAGCACCCTTGGCAGAGCGCTTTAGGGATTTGAACAATCTGATTTCCCCCGTTTCTCTGATTTTTCTCGCCGCGGACGGGATTTCTGCTCCCCCGTCCGTGGTGGATAACTATACAGATTTATTGTACCATTTTTCAAAAGCATGTCAAGCAACCAAGTATGACAAAAGGTCGGTTTTGCATCGAACACGCAAGATTTGCAACAATTTGGGCAATCGCCGCAGAATAAAAAAGCTGTATAATAATTAACAATCCTACAAAGAAAACCCCTGGCAGATGTCGGTCTGCCAGGGGTGATACCGCAGGAATCGGACATGCCCGGTCCCTGCTTTTATTTACAGCTCGATCTCCTGCAGCCGCAGCAGCGCCAGAATATAAATCTTCAGCGCCTCGACCAGCTTCTCAAACGGGGTGCCCTCGTTCGCGCCGTGCATCGGGCCCGCAAAGGACGGGATCTCAATGTCGGTGTGCTCGGGGCCGAAGCTGACGGCATAGGGGAAGTGGCGCGCATAGGTGCCGCCGCCCATCGTAAAGGGCTTCTTGCCCTCGCCGGTGACGTCGTTGTAGGTGTTGATGAGCGTCTGGATGGCCGGGCTGTCCGCGTCGATGTAGAACGGCACGCGGCTGCTGACGTTCTCCAGCGTGGCCGCGCCGCCGCAGACCTTCCGGATGGCGGCAGTCATCTTTTCGGGGTCGGTGTTCGTCGGGTAGCGGCAGTCGAAGCTCTGGCGGATGACGCCGTCAGCCATCTCGATCGTGCCGCCGATGATGGTCAGCGGGTCAAACAGGCCGTCGTCCGCCGCAATGCCCAGCGCGCTGCCGTCGGTGTCGGCGTGCAGCGTGTGCAGCACGTTCAGGTAGGCCTCCTCCTGCGGGGTGCAGACGCCGCTCTTGAGCAGGCAGTTGACGATCAGGCTGATGGCGTTGACCGTGCCCTCGGGCATGGCGGCGTGGCCGCTCTTGCCCCAGCCGCGGATGACGGTGGCACCGCCCTCCCCTGCCTCGAAGGTCACGCCCTCGGTCTGGACGAGGGCGCCCGCGCCGACCTGCACCGTGCAGGAGGCGCGGTCCGGCACGGCGTTGTGGGCGACGCCGCCCTCGAACGCCGTGATGATGCCGTTCTCAAACTTCGGGCTGACGAGCTCGCCGTTGAAGCCGCCCTTCTCGCCGTTGCAGACCGGGAACTCGGCGTCCGGCGTAAAGCAGAAGGCGGGCATCGGGTAATGCTCGGCGTAGTAGTCTACGTCGTGCATGTTCGTCTCCTCGTTGGCACCCAGCAGGGCACGCACGGGGTATTTCAGTGCCGCGCCGCTGTCCTTCAGGTACTTCAGTGCGTACAGGCAGAGGATGCTTGGGCCTTTGTCATCGGCCACGCCGCGGCCCAGCAGCCAGCCGTCCCGCACGCGGACCGTGTAGGGGTCGGCGTCCCAGCCGTTGCCCTCGGGCACAACGTCGGTGTGGGTGATGGTCGCCAGGAACTTCTGGCCGTCGGCGATCCTGCCCGTCTCGGCCCAGCCGATGTAGCTGTCGGCGTTGAAGGTGTCCAGGCCCAGCTCGTCGGCGATCTCCAGCGCCTTGGCCAGCGCGGCCTTGGGGCCGGGGCCGAACGGTGCGCCCGGCTCGGGTGCGCCCTCCACGCTGGGCACGGCCACCAGACGGGTGATGTCGCGCAGGATGTTGTCGCGGTTTTCCTCCACAAAGGCGTCAATGGACGCCCAGCGCGGATCGTTCACGTTCATAAGAATTTCCTCCTGATGTTTTTTATTCAGTATAGCACATTGGCGAAATTTGTAAACGGAAAATTGCGTCGGGGTCAGTGCAGGGGTCGGCGCTCCCGACGCCCCGCATTACCGCATACGCCCCTCCCCGCCCATCAGTGCCGTCATCTCCTCGATGCGCTCCAGCGGGAACGGCGGGGTGCAGAGCGGGCGCATGGCGATGCTCATGAGAAGTATCGGGTTGTCGTCCGCGGCGATGCGGTTGGATGTCAGTTTGCCGCAGAGGCGGCAGCGGTGGATGATGGCCCACTCGCCGCCCTTGCGCACCCAGACGGCCACGGGCTCCATCTGCCCGCCGCATTCTGCGGCGCGGTCCCCGGGTTCATTGTCCAGATGCAGGCTGGTCAGGCAGTTGGGGCAGTGGTTGCGGTGCTGTGTGCCCGCCCCAATGGGCACGACGACCCGCCCGCAGTGCTTGCAGGTAAAGGTGTCGTCGCAGCGGTGATTTTTATAGTATCCGTTTTGGTATTGCTTGCGCTTGTTTTCGCGGTTCATGGATAAGTCCTCCCGAATTTTGTTGATAAAATCCGTATGGGAGGAACGCGGTTTTGTGAGCAAACGGCGCGACCTCCCGGTCAGCGCACAAGCTCCAATACACCTGACTTCAAAAAGCAGTTCTCCTTATTATAATATAATACTTGCCGGTTGTGAATTGGCGGCGGCGGAAACCTTCCGGGTCGATGCAAGCATCGCCCCCTGCAGCGTAGGGGCGCATTCTATATGCGCCCGCCGGTTTACCGCCGTAAAATATCAATCTTCCTCTTCCCCGTTGTCCATCGTCACGATCTCGCAGATGGCGCGGCCCGTGGGGGTGCCGGCCAGACCGCCGATGCCGGTCTCGCGCAGGTCCTTGCTCATCGCGTTGCCGACCTCGGCCATCGCGTCAATGACCTCGTCCGCGGGGATGTGCCCCACGACCCCGGCCAGCGCCATGTCGGCGGCGGAGACCGCGTTCATGGCACCGATGACGTTGCGCTTGATGCAGGGGATCTCCACAAGACCTGCCACGGGGTCGCAGACAAGGCCCTCAAGGTTGGTCAGCGCCATGGCGAACGCCTCGGCGCACTGCTCTGCTGTGCCGCCCTTGATGTCCACCAGCGCCGCGGCGGCCATGCCGCTGGCCGCGCCGACCTCGGCCTGACAGCCGCCCTCGGCCCCGGCCAGCGTGGCACGCGCGGCAACGACCTGCCCGAACCCGGCAGCGATATACAGGGCGCGGTGCACGGCGGCCTCGTCGGCCAGCCCGCGTCGCTGCAGCGGCAGCAGGACCGCAGGCAGCACGCCGCAGCTTCCCGCCGTGGGCGCGGCCACGATGCGCTTCATGCAGGCGTTGCACTCGGCGGTTTTCAGTGCCTCGGCCATGACGTCGGCAAAGTAGCCGTCGGCGTAGAGCACGCCGCGCGCCGCTGCCGCGTTGACCTTGGCCGCGTCGCCGCCCGCAAAGCCGCTCATCGAGCGGTCTGCGCCGCAGTAGCCGTCGCTGGTGGCCTGCATGACTGCCCACAGACGGTGCATCTCGGCCTCGCTTTCGGCGCGGGTCAGGCCGCTTTCGGCCAGATCGCTCTCAAGGATGACCTCATACAGCGGCTTGCCGCTCTCCTTGCAGAGGTCGATCATCTCATGCACGGATGAAAATGCCATCTTTCCCGCCCCCTTACAGATTCAGAATCGTGACCTTGACGATGCCCGGTTGGCTGCCCAGCTGCCCGGCGATCTCGTCCGGGATAGGCTCGTCGCACTCCAGCACCATGACGGCGTAGCCGCCTGCCGTCGAGCGGTAGAGCTGCATCGTGGCGATGTTGACGCCGTGCTGGCTCAAACAGGTGGTGACGGCTGCCACATGGCCGGGCGTGTCCTGGTTGTGGACGATCAGCGTGTTGTGGTCTCCGCCAAAATTCGTCGTGATGCCGTCGATCTGGCAGATGTTGATCCGCCCGCCGCCGATGGACGCGCCGACGACCTCGAGCTTACGGCCCGACGAACCGGTCAGCCGCAGCACCGCCGTGTTGGGGTGCGCACCGCGCAGGTTTGTGGTGCCGATCTTAAAGTGCAGCCCGGCCTCCTTGGCAGTGGAAAAGCTGTGCGGGATGCGGTCATCGTCCGGCTGCATGCCCAGCAGCCCGGCGACAAGCGCCCGGTCCGTGCCGTGGCCGCGCCCCGTGGCGGCAAAGCTGCCGTAAAGCAGGATCTCGGCCTCGGCAGGCTGCTCCCCCAGGAGTCGCCGCGCCGTGCTGCCGATGCGCACCGCACCCGCCGTGTGGCTGCTGGACGGCCCCGTCATGACCGGGCCGAGCACATCAAATAACCGCATAACGGACACCTCACTTATAAAATGGTATAGAATGAGTATAGCGGATTTGGCGCGGGATTGCAAGGCACGGGCAGAAAAGGAAGAAAATGTTAATAATAACAACATTTCCCAGATAAATTTTTACGTTTATCGGGGAAAGTGTTTGAAAAATGCGGAGAAAGGTTGGAGACAAACCGTTTCCGGGATGGCACGGAAACGGTAGTACGATACGAAGATTGTGTGTAGGCACCGTCGTAGGCACCCGTTGCGTTTTCTGGTGCTTTATGGCGTTTTTTTACGAATATTTACGAGCAGAAAGGGGTGGAAAATATAAAAAGAATCAGCCGATATTCAACGTGTTAGCGTTAAATATCGGCTGATTTGGCGGAGTAAGAGAGATTTGAATTTGTTACAATGTGCGCTATGGTGCGGAAGATTGATTATTTACGAAAAATATACGAACCAATGCGGTTTATGCGGTGAAGTGCGCGTTGAGGATTCGTGTGGCTTCATCGACTGCGCTGGCCTTGGCCTCGGCGTACCAGCGCTGGGTTGTCAGGATGTCGGCGTGGCCCATCAGCTCCTTGGCGACCTGCGGGCTGATGCCACACTGTACCAGCGTGCTGGCGAACTCATGCCGGAGCTGGTGGGCGGTGAAGTCCGGCTCTATGATCGTCTTGTACAGGGGCGCACCGTCCTTCGATTTCTTGCCGGTTTTGTAGCGCTTGCCGCTGTCGTGAGCGTGGCCGATGCCGATGCAGTATTGCAGCCAGGCGTTTTGATACCGGCTTTTCGTCATGGGCTTTTTGCCGCCAAAGATGAAATCATCATCGGCCAGATCGGCAAGTCGGCTGCCGAGCGCATCCTGCAGGGGCTTGAGGATCGGCACGGTGCGGTAGGCGCTGTCGGTTTTCGGCTCCTCCAGCTCGGGGTAGTTGTTATGCCAGACCACGGCCTTGCACACGCGGATCGCGCCGTCAGCGAGGTCCTTCTTCTGCAGCGCCATCACCTCGCCCAGACGCAGGCCGGCGTACATCATGATGGCCGGGCAGAGGCCGAAGCCATCGGGGTGGGCTTTAACATCGGCGATCTCCTGCTCTGTGGGGGCGCGGCGCTTTTTCTGGGGCAGCCCCTGGGGCAGCTTGAGCAGTGTGCAGGGATTGGTGTCGCCGTTCATCTCGGCGCACCAATACTGCCAGATAAGGGAGAGCACCGACTTCTGCCCGGCAATGCTTTTGTAGGCGTAGCCCTGCGCGGCCATGTGCATCAGCTCGCGGTTGATGTCGGTGCTGGTGATCTCGCGCATGCCCTGCCCCTCAAACCAGCCCTTGGCAAGCTCCACCTTGTGGCGGTAGCCCCGGCGGGAGCCATACTTGATACACGGCTCCTTGGTGCGCCAGAACGCCTCTGCGACCTCACAGAAGGGGTCTCCCCTGTCCCGGCGGGTGCTGGCCTCTATGAGGGCCGCGTCGAGCTTGGCCTGCACCTCCTTTGCGGTGCGGCCATAGAAGTGGCGGGTCTTGCCATCAATGACGCGGCAGCGCTCGATCAGGCCGTCCGCGCGTTTTTTCGTTTTCGCCATGTAAAAACCTCCTTACGATACACTTTGACAAGCGTGTCCGGAGGTGGTACAATACGAGTTGGAAGGGTTTCGTATTGTGTCCACCTTGGACACGCCGAGCCACTAAAATGTCTCACGGTTGCAGCCGTGGGGCATTTTTTGCTTTTTTGGTAATTCCTACAAAAGTGTTCGTACCGCTTGCATAATGGATCCGAACTGTGTATAATATAGGTAAAGGAAGACTCGTGAAGGAAAAAGGCTGGGTTCCCGAATGGGAGTAGGCTTAATGCTTAGAATCCTTTGCCCCTGGGGTCTCCTCTTTTTTTGACCTTTCTTTTAAGACCTGGAGAATGTTCTCCGGGTCTTTTTCTATTTCCATAACAATCAAATCAATAGTTGCCATAGAGTAACTATACATAGGATGCGAAGGAACATTATAGCTGTAACACAATTTTGGATTACTCTTTATTCCATAATGCTGCACAAAAAGTCGAAAATGGTAGCTGTTGATTGTAACCGCAACTCCATCACTTGCCAAGCGTTTGTTTATTCTGGTAATACAGCGTTTTTCATTGAATGGGTAGACATTATTCGGGTCCTGTATTTCCTTGATGATAACACCACTCGTCTCTGCATTCTTGTCAATATGTATGGTCGAGGTTGCCTTGTCTTTGTCTTTTGTGATGTAGTGATAGTGTTCAATGCGAATGGCAAATGCTGCGTTATTTTCTTCTGCCGATAGGCTTTGTATGTCTGCGCTTGCCTGTAAAAGGCGGTTTGCCAATTCCGGCGGATATTTTGCACGGATCTCTTCCACGTCCAGCGGACGCATACTTACCGTCAATGTGAGAAAATTCTGCGGAACATACTTGTTTGCTTCAATGCCAAAAAAGTCATGCAGTTTTTCTGTATAGTTAAATACACAGGACTGAAACAGCGGCACATAGACCATCTCGTATTCTTCTGTGATGAAATGTGTGCTGGTATTCCGCAATTCGATAATCTTTTCAAGGTTCAGCCGCAGGGGCGCTTTTCTGTTCGTAAAGACCTTTTCGATACAATTCTCAAGGGATAATGTTCGGTTCGGATTATCCTTGTAATAGATTGACCTTTCTCCCTGCGTGTTCATCATATGTGCCTTAAGCAATAGCTCCCAAGCATTACAAATGAACATAGAGAATCCTTCGATGCGGTAATGAATCGTTGGCTTGTTATACACTTCAATCGCCATCAAAAAGGACTCGATTGATTTATCAATAAGACGGTTCACTGTGTTTTCCAATGCTTTCTCCTTACTGTTCCATAGTCTAAATTCTGTTCCTTTGAGTTTCGTTCAGTAGAGAAGGGCTATTTTTACAGTCCCCTGCAGAGGCCAACGGCCTTGCCCTCGATGGTGATGGTGTTCATATCCTCGCCGATGCGCAGGATAGTCGGAAATGTGGGGTTTTCCGACCTCGGTTTGCAACTGTCACTCCAGTTTTTCAAATACCATAGTTGCCTGAATACGGTCACCACCCATCAGGCCTTTGCTGCCGCTGCTGGTAGTAGAAATCGTGTGCAGGCGATACCCCTTTGCAGCCTGTTCATTGATGACTTTTTCCAATTCCGTCAGATTGCCGGAGCCGGTTCCGATAAATTTTTCTTTCAGAACGACTTGCAGCACAACGTAGTGGTAGTTATTGCCGGATGCCCTGGAAAATGTGGATTCCTCCTGAAGTGTGTCAAAAATGCCCATAATAAGTACCTCCTATTTTATACCGCTGCTGCGGTTTGTTGCAACTTCCTGCACAGGCCAACGGCCTTGCCTTCGATGGTGGTTCCGTCAATCTTTGGGTCACACGCGATTTTTCTGCTTAAGAGCCCTTGTTTGTTCAATAAGCGCAATGTATTCACTTTCCGTCAGCTTGGTTATATTCTGTCCTTCGGCAATCAGCTCATTTGCCTTACCGAGCTTTCTGGCAACCGCCCATTCGGGAAGGTGAGAAATGTCCCCGACAACAAGATATACGGTCTTGGTGTTTACTTTTTCCCGAAGATTCGCGCCAACATTCTTTAATAAGCCTTCAAGGTAATCCCGGTCAAGGAAAAAATCACCGGTAAAAGCGAAATTTTTATCAAAAATAGGTGACCATGCAAATTCCTTTGCGATAGCGGCCTTTTGTGATTTTTTCCGTTCGCGTTCCTGATGTGTGAATTCCTTCTCGTCTGTAGTCATTTTGCGGATACAATATTGCAACAAGCTGTTTGCGGTTTTTGCATCATCTAAAGCGCGATGAGCATTACCTGTATCCAGGCATAGACGATTTGCAAGAGATTGTAGCCTATAAGATTTCCCGGGGATGCAGTTTCTAGCAACTTTTACCGTATCAATATAAGAAATAGATGCTATTTCGGTGTGGTCTGAAATAGCACGAGAGACAAAAGCTAAGTCGAAAGTGACATTGTGCCCAACAACAATCTGATTTTTTATTCTTGATACAACATCGGGAACTACATCCTCCAACTGCGGGGCATCGCGCAAGTCAGACTCAGAGATTCCATTTATGGCGGTAGCCTCCGAAGAAATAGGAATAGTCGGCTTTATGAGGCTTGTATATTCGTTTGTGATTTCTCCATTTTTGACTGTAATGATTCCGATTTCAACCATCTGATCTTTTTCTGGGCTGAGGCCGGTGGTTTCAGTATCAAGCACGACATAATCTGTCAATTTTTTGAGGCTTTCTATATCATCGGGGGCATTTACCAATGAAATGCGATTATTTTTGTTAGAGGTAAATGACCCCGGTGCTTTAAACTCTTTGCCGTTCTGCCCCAGTAACTGTTGCAGACAAATCAGAACAAACCCATAAGCTAAAAGCGCAACCAAAAGCGAACTAGCCAAAGAAATGAAAATGCCATGGCCTTCTACGAGATAATACGAAAATAAAATAAAAGTGACAAGAACAGCGCTCAAAAGCGAAAGAACTTTGATAGTTTTCTTTGATGAAGTGTTTTTCATTTTAAGCACCTTATTTACAACTTCCGGCACAGGCCGACGGCCTTGCCTTCGATGGTGATGGTGTTCATATCTTCGCCGATGCGCAGGATAGTCGGAAATGTGGGGTTTTCGGCGCGGAGTTCGATGTGGTCATCGAACAGAAACACGCGCTTGAGGGTGGCCTCGCCATCGATCAGGACGGCAGCGACCTCGCCGTTCTCTACCATCGGCTGGCTGTGAATGGCTACGACATCGCCGTCTTTGATTTTTGGCTCCATGCTGTCGCCTTGGCACAGCAGCGTAAAGTCGGCACGCCATATGCTGGGGACTTCATCGTAGGCCTCGACATTCTCCTCTGCGAGGATGGGTGTGCCGCAGGCAATCTGCCCCACACGCGGGATGCGGTCCCGCTTCGGCAGCGGCTGGAACCCGGCGGGGATGGGGGGCTTGCTGTCTGGTTCCCAGCCCATGAGGTATGCGGGCGAAGAATTAAGCGCCCGAGCTATTTTTTTCAGTATGTCGGCGGGAACTTTTTCAATATCGCCTTTTTCGTATCTGTAAATTGTTGCCGGTGAAAGGTTTACTTTTTCGGCAAGTTGTTCAGCTGACATGCTCAACTTTTTGCGCTGAAGTTTTATGCGTTCGCCTGTAGTCATGATGCGCCTCCTATGACATAAGAATACACTAATACTTGCACTTTTGCAAGTAAATAATTCAAAAAATCTTGCAAAAGTGCAATAAAATGCTTGACTTGCATTATTGCGAGTGTTATTATAATGTCAAACCCGCATAAATGCGAGTTCGGAGGTGAGATTTTAGATGGCAGATAAGATGCAGATGTTAAAACAGAAAATCAGTGCCGCAAATTTGACTGTGGATGAACTCGCAGTTCAGATTGGTATGAACCCTAGCACATTTTACCGGAAGACAAAAAGTGGCGTGGACGCATTCACTGTTGGTGAGATGCACAACCTTGTGGACGCCTTAAAGCTGACTGGCAAGGAAGCAAAGGATATTTTTTTGGGCTAGTTCTCGCATTAATGCGAGAAAACATCGTGTGTCCACCTTGGACACGCAAAGGAGTTGATACAGATGAACGGAGTGTACGACAGGATCCGTCGGCTTCGCATTGCCAACGGGCTGACGCTGGAGGAGCTGGCCCGGGCCGTCGGCTACAAAGGAAGGTCGATGATGTCACAGGTCGAGCTGGGCAAGGTCGATTTGCCGCTGACCAAGGTCGCCGCCATTGCGCAGGCCCTGCACACAACCCCTCAGGAACTGCTGTTCCCCGCCTCACCTCCCGAGAAGGTGAACGAGAAGGCAGCTGCAGCTATAACCGTAGCCGTCAAGCTGGACGGCATGGATGAAGCCCTTGATAAAGCGCGCGAGCTGGCAAGGACAATCGAAAAGGCCAAGTCGCTGGTGGGCGACCTGGCCTTGGCACTGGATGGCCTACATGCAGAGGTGCAATCGACAAGGAAGTGAACAACATGCGCGCAAAGGTATCAGAAGTCATCAACAAAGTAATTGATGAAGCAGGCTATCTGCTGGATGAATTTCTGTGGCGGCTGCCTGCGGTGCTGGGCATCATTGTGCTGTCAGCGATTACGGCTTTTGCAACTACTTTGATTGTAGAAGCACTGGTAGCCATTGCGGTAAGGTCGTGAGCAGAGATGTTACGAAGCTAACCAGCATCGGCAGCCAGAACGCTGTGAGCAGCTTATCCATTAACAAGCTGCGTCTGTATTCATGGTAGACCCAATAGAAGTCAGACACGCAGTAGGTGTCCTTCGGGATGGGCTGATGAAAGGCGTCCTCGCCGTCGGTGTCCGGCGCAACAAGGTCCAGCTCGTAGAGTTTTTGAACCGCGCTCCGGCTGTACTTTTTATGTGGATGATGTTCAATTTCACGGAGCAAGGCTTTCTCGGCCTGCGTTAAGATCACACGTTCACATTTCTCTTTTCTATCCACAAAAACACACCCTTTCTGCCCAGATTGTACCACGCCGGGCAGATGCAGGCAACAAGGAGGTAAGCATGGCACGCGAAAAGCAAGGCTACCGTGATGCGCTGGAGCGCATCCGGCATGAGGCTGCGGGCGAGCTGGTGACAGTGCCCGAGGCCGCACACATCGTTTACGGCACAGACCCCTACGCCGCGCGCAAGGTCTGCCGTAATTTTGAGGGATGGATCGGGGCCGGGCGCGACAAGCGCATCCCGGCCACCGCGCTGGCAAGACAAATCTGCTAGGAGGTAAACAGATGACCGAGAATCAGATGCGCGCCGCGTTTGAGCATTGCGACCCGGCGCGGTATCAGGAGTTTTACAATACCGTCCGGGTGCTGGCCGCCCGGCCGGACATCAACCTGCGGCGCGAGGGGCGGTTTTTGCTGCTGTCTGCTGATGAGGTTGAAGTCTGTGAGCGCGTCATGGCGCTGGCCGATGCGTTCCGCGTCGGCATCGAATACGGGGAGGCGATGAAGAATGCCTGATATGAACGAGCACGGCCTGCCCGCCTACGCCTACGCCGTGAGCCGCTACACCCAGCGCGTTGTCCGCGTAGTGCGCGGCGAAAACACACTGTTTGGCATCAACGATCAGGAGACCGCAGATGTGCTGAACGAGGCTGCGGGCGTCACCCGCGCCCAGGCTGCTGCCATGTACGGCGGGGCCGTGTGCGGCTGGGACAGCCCGATGGCAGACCCCAACAACTACAATGAGGCCGGTTTCTACATCGGCCCGGAAATGGAGGTTAAAGATGGAGACTAAAGAAAGCACCACCCCCGCCCAGAGCGGGAACCCCGGTCTGCTGCACGCGGATGAGATCATCGTCAGCGTGCTGGAGACGGACGCTGACAGCGTGCGCATCAAGCTGTGGCCGGACGCCGCTGCAGTGCGCAGCCGCCTGAGCGTGCTGGAGATGGCGATGGGCGCGGATACTTACAGCATCCGGCGGTATGTCTGCGGGCGGGCGCTGTACTGTGCCGTCGCCCTGGACGATGCTACTGCATGGCCCGGCTCGGCCTGGGCAGCAGCAGCTTTACCCGGCAGCAGATGCACGACTTTATTGAGCGCATCTTTGACCGCCTGAGCGAGGCCGGAGTGGACGACGCCGAGACAACCGAGCAGTACCGGGACTGGAGGCGTGCAGATGGCTAAGAGCATTTTGCAGAAGGACAAAGAGTGCTACCTCTGCCGCCGGTTCTACAACCTGCGCACGGTGCGCGGCCTGGAGGAGCATCACATCCTATTCGGGCGCGGACGGCGCGCGCTGAGCGAGCAGTACGGCCTGAAGGTCTGGTTGTGCCACGACCACCACAACGAGCCGCCCCTGGGCGTGCATTTTGACCCGGCGGCCCGGCGGGTGTTAGAACAGGCAGCACAATTTGCTTTTGATGAACTCCACGGCCCCGGCAGCTTCGCCGAGGTGTTTGGGGAAGAAATTTAGTTTTTAGGAGGATGCAAACAATGGATTCACGTCATAAGCACAGGCTGCACAGCGTCGATAACCTTATGCAGACACGAATTTTGGGCGGAGAAGTAAGCGACAAACAGATGGATGCCGTCTATGAAGAGGCGCTGGAGGCTGTCCTCACGGCGCTGAATGGCGAGGCGGGACTGTCTGACCTGGATGCCCCTTTTTTGTGCGCGGCTCTGCATTTCTGGCGCGATGAACTGATCGAGAGGATGCGTAGAGAACACCCTGACGACCTTGAGGCCGAGAAGGCCGCTTATATTTTGATGAAGCGGCATTATCAGGGCGAGTACGTAAAAGTTGGAGGTGATGAGTAATGCCCCAGATCGTAAACAAAAAGAGCGTGCTGGAGATGGCGATGGGCGCGATTGCCGAGATCACAGACTATGAGGTTGAGCGGGTCGTGGCGAACATTATGGACCCCAACACCAACGCAACGGCCAAGCGCAAGATCACCATCACACTGACGTTCGCGCCGGACGACTACCGGCAGCAGATCGGCATGGACGCGCAGGCAAAGACCACCCTCGCGCCGATCCAGCCGGTGCGCACGTCCCTGTGCATTACCAAGGCGCGGGACGGCAGCCTGCTGCTGGCCGAGATGACGCCGCAGGTCCCCGGACAGGTAAACATGGACGGCGATGAGACACCGATGCCCGCAATGGCCCGCGTGGGCCGTGCCGGGTATTAACATACAGAAAGGACAAAGACAATGGAAAACAGCTTTTTAAAAGACGCTATTAACCGCATTGTGGAGCTGGCGACCCCCTTCACCCTGGAAACGCGCAACGGGCATCAGTTCTGCTCCGCCGATCTGCGCGAGGTCAAGCCGGAGGTTGAACTCCCGGCACGGTACTCGGTGGATACTCTGGAGGCGCTGGTCAAGCTGATCCGCACCGAGGGCGTCGCCCAGGCACCGCAGCTGTATGTGCGTGTGGACAGCGCCCGGCGGGTCGTAGTGGACAGCACCTATACGGGCCGCGACTACGCGATCTACAGCCGCCTGCCGCTGTATGAGGCCGTGAGCGATGTGCCGAGCATTTCTGTCAACCAATACATGAGCCAGGAACACGCCGTTATCGAACTGCAAAGCCTGTACGCTGTCACCGATGACCGTGACTACCTGCTGGCCCTGCTGAGCCGCATTGACGTTAATCAGGGCGTGTCCAGTGTGGACAACGGGATCAGCCAGGAGGTCAGCGTCCGCACCGGCGCGGTGCTGAAAGAGCAGCAGACGGTGCAGCCCATCGTCCACTTGCAGCCCTACCGCACTTTCCTTGAGGTCGAACAGCCTGCCAGCGATTTCCTGCTGCGCCTTGACAAAGAGGGCCGCCCGGCACTGTACGAGGCTGACGGCGGGGCGTGGAAGTTGGAGGCCAAGCGCAACATCGCCGCCTATCTGGGCGAGCAGCTGGCCGATCTGGTGGAGTGCGGCAGTGTGGTGGTGATGATCTGATGCTGAACGTAGTTGCATTGCAGGGCCGCCTGGCCCGGGACCCGGAGCTGCGGCAGACCAACACGGGCAAGCAGGTGGCGACGTTCACCCTGGCCGTTGACCGCGGGCGCAGGGACGCCAACGGCAAGAGCGTGGCGGACTGGATTCCCGTCATTGCATGGGAGCGCGCTGCCGAGTTTGCCTATAAATGGCTCACTAAGGGCCAGATGGTAGCGGTGGATGGACGGCTGCAGAGCCGCACCTACACGGCAAAGGACGGCACCAACCGCACCGTGCTGGAGGTCGTCGCCAACAACATCAACTTCTGCGGCAGCAAAGCGGACAACGCAGGGGCTCTTTCAGCTCCCGCTGAGGGGCCCAGAGTGGGCGCGCCCGCACCGGAGTACAGCCGCGGGCCGGGTGACGACTTCGCCATGATCGAGGATGAGGGCGACCTCCCCTTTTAAACGTTGAAGAATTGAAAAATGACCTTGCAGGGATGCGCCGAAAAGAGCGCGGCGCACCCCTGTGTTAAGGTCAGCCATTTTTAGAAAGGCAGAACCTATGGACAATCCTGGATTTTTCGCCATTCTCCCCGCCTCGGTGCGGTATGATCGGCGGCTGAAGCCCGCCGAAAAGATTTTTTACGCAGAAATCACCTCTCTGGCCGACAAGACGGGCTGCTGCTACGCGAGCAACGCCTACTTCTGCCCGCTGTACGACACAACGGAGCGCACAGTCCAGCGCTGGGTGAAGCACCTGCAGGAGCTGGGCTATGTGGCCGTTAGCTACGCCCGGGACGGCGCAGCTAATCGGCGGTACATTTCCCCGCTGGTCGGCAGCGTGCCGGATGTCTGCGCCGAAAACCACCCCGACAAAAATGTCGGGGAGCGACACCCGATGTCGGCGGGCGACAAAAATGTCGCACCCACCCCGACAAAAATGTCGCCTACCCCCCGACAAAAATGTCACCCAGAACAATACAAGAATAATAATACAAGAGAGAATAATACGCGGGCGGGCGCGCGAGAGAGCGTCCGGGATGTTCTCCGGGAATCATTTCCGTGGAATGAACGGCTGACGGAGGCCCTGCTCGCATTTGAGGAGTCCCGGGCCGCGGGCAAGCATCCGCTGACCGTCAACGCCGCGTCGCTGGCCTGCAACAAGCTCAACCAGCTGGCCGACGAGGCTGGCGTGCGTGACCGCTACGGCTACATGGCCGCCGTGCTCGAGCAGAGCATTCTACGAGGGTGGGAGGGGCTGTTCGCCCTGAAGGGCGATTTTGTGGATGCCGTCCCCACCCAGCGCCCCGCCAGCACGGAGGATCGCCCGCGGGAGATCGGGCCGGACACCGACATACTTGATTTTTTGTGAGGCTTTTGAATGGAACGTGCAACGATAAGCAGGCAGCAGCAGACGCAGCGGGCATTCCTGGGCGCGGCGCTCATGGATCCGGCCCGCGCACGGGAGTACATCATCAAGCTGGTGCCCGGGATGTTCGACGAGGGCGTGAGCCGCGCGGTGTTCAGCGCGGTGCAGCAGCTTACCATGGCCGGGGAGCCGGTGGACGTCATCACGGTCATCAACCGGGCATCGGCGGGCCGCCCGGCGGATGAGATCAGGCCCGGCGTTGTGGCAATGGCCGAGACCTGCCCCAGCGTCTCCAACATCGGCAGCTATGCGGCGCAAATTTTGGAGGACTACCGCTACTCGCTTTTGCAGGGCGACCTGATGAAGTGCATGGCCAAGGATGCCATGGACAGCGACGGCGTCTGCCGCCAGCTGCGCCGCACGCTGGCGGTGCAGGATGCCATCCGCAGCACCCAGACCGACAGCACGGCCCGGGACTTTGACGCGGTGCTGGATTCCGCGCTGGCCCGGCTGGATGAGCCGGACGACAGCCTAAAACTGGGATGGCCGGAGCTGGACCGGTACGGCGTCTTTGGTCGGCAGCGCGTCTGCGTTGTGGCCGGGCGGCCGGGATGCGGCAAAACTGACTTTTCGCTCAACTTGGCGTCACGCCTGTCCAAAAAATACAAGGTCTACTACTTGACCTTGGAGGAGACCGCTGAGGCGCTGATGGACCGCATCCTGTCCAAAGTGGCGCGGATTGATTCCGGCAAGATCACCAACAAGAATCTGGACCCGCACGAGCGGCAGATTATCGACAACGCCGCCGCCCGGCTCCGGCAGCATCACAACATGATGCTGGACGCGGACAGCAACCTCACTATTGACGGGCTGGAGGCAAAGCTGATCCAGCACAAGCCCGACATCGCGTTCATCGACCACATCGGCCTGCTAAGTCCCACCGACCCGCGCCAGACCGAGTACCAGAGCATCCGCGAGATCACCCGGCGGCTGAAGGTGGCCGCCATGAAGATGGGCATCGTGGTTGTGGAGCTGTGCCAGATCAACCGCGCCGGCGTGAAGGGCAACGAGGGCCGCTTCTGCAATCTGGAGGACCTGCGCGGCTCCGGCACGATTGAGCAGGATGCCAACAGCGCGATCTTTGTGGAGAACAGGCGCACCGAGGACAGCAAGGAGCTGCGCGGCGAGGACGCCTATCAGGATACCGCCGTTATGTACGCCAAGAACCGCGAGGGGCCGACGGGCGTTGTGTCCATGAGATGGCAGCCCCAATACCATCAATGGCAGCCGACCCCGAAAGAGGAATACGAAGAAATCGACCAGATGAGCTGGCCGCAATAATACCCGCCGCCCCGGCGGGACAGGAGGATTACTATGATAAGCATTGCAATTATCAACTTGAAGGGCGGCGTCGGGAAATCCGTCACCGCCTGCAACCTGGCCGCCGAGCTGGCCGCCAAGAGCAAGAGCGTTCTGGTGGTTGATCTGGACAAACAGGGCAACACGAGCAAGTTCTTCGGCGTCCTGGACTACGACAGCCCCAGCGTGGCCGAGGTTATGCTGGGCGAGGACGACATCCTGGCGGCCATTGTGAAGGGCGTCGATGTTTGGGGCGTACATCTGCTGCCCTGCGACATGAGAATGCTAAAGGCCAACCGCACGATACTGATGGACAACGGCCCGCGGCAGTTCCATCTGCGGGACGCGCTGAAATGTGTGGCCGGGAACTACGACTACTGCATCATGGACTGCCCGCCGGACTTGGACATGGGCAGTATTAACGCCCTGTGCGCGGCTGACTGGGTCATCATCCCGGTGGATTGTGACAGGTGGGCCTGCGACGGGATGCAGGAGATAGTAGAGCAGATCGAGCAGGTGCAGGCCTACTACAACCCGCGCTTGAAGATCATGGGTGCGCTGATGACGAAGTACCGCCGCACCCGGTACGCGGAGGACATCATCGTTCAACTGTGCGCGTCGGGAATCAGCGTGCTGGAGACCGTCATACGCTACACCGTCAAGGTCAGCGAGGCGGCGCACGCGGGCATGCCGCTGTTGGAATACTGCCCGGACTGCACGGCGGCGGTGGATTACAGGGAGCTGACGGAAGAAGTCGAGCGGATCGTGTCCAATATGGACACAAAGGAGGGCTAAGCGATGAGTAAGGGATTTTCTATCAACGACATTCTCGGCGACACAAAAGCCAACGCCCCGGCGGGTCAGAAAATGCAGGTCGTCATGCTGCCAGCGACAGACATCGAGCCGAACCCGGAGAACAGCATCTACGAGATCGGGGATGTGTCGATGCTCAAGGCGGACATTGCCGAGCGGGGCCTTCGCAGCCCGCTGGAGGTGCTGCCTGCCAAGGGCGGCAGGTACATGTTGATCGCTGGGCACCGCCGCTGGACGGCCTGCCGCGCCCTGACTGCCGAGGGCGTGGCCGGGTTTGAGGTGCTACCCTGCGTTATCCGCCAGAGCCAGGGCGAGGATGACGACCTCATCGCGCTGATCACCTCCAACGCCACGGCGCGCGAGCTGACGGACGGTGAGCGGCTGCGCCAGTACCGGGCGCTCAAGCAGGCACTCGAACGCAAAAAGGCGGCAGGCGCGCTCGATGGCCGCATCCGCGATGAGATGAGCCGCATCACCGGCGATGGCACCGGCACGCTGGGAAGATTCAACGCGATTCTCAACAATTGCACAGCCGAGGTTGTGGAAATGTTGGAAAAGGGCGAGATCACGATGACCAGAGCCTACGAGTGCAGCAAGCTGTACAAGGTGCAGCAGGTGGAGTACGCCAAAAACAAGTACGCCAGTATGCCGCCCATCACCGATATGGCCCGGCGGGCGGCCATCAAGTATCTGGTCGAGTGCGGCCTGGCCGACCAGTTGAAGAAGCTCGACTATGTTCGCAAGAACGAATGGAACTACGTTGACCGCGGGCTGGACGTCCGTAAGCTGGAGCCGGTGACGCTGGATCTGACCGAGAGTGAGACGGATGCGCTGCTGCGCATTGAGCCTGCCGATAGCCGCGGCGTCCGGGTGCAGATGCGGGACCCTGCCGATACGGATGAGGTGCTGGCAGAGAGCCTGCTGTATCCTCGGGACTTCTACGATGCCGCGCGCAGGGCGTACATCAACAAGGACGATCTGGCGGCGTACAAGGCCGAGGTGAAGGGCAAGCGTGATCAGGAGCGTGCCCGGCAGGAGGAGGCCGGAAAGTGGCAGGCGCTGGCCCGGCAGGAGCTGGAGGCGTTTGACAGCTGGCCGCTTGTGACGCGGCTGAAGGACCTGGGCCTGACGATCCGTGAGCGGAAGATGGCAGACGGCGGGCGGCTTATCATTGCCGTGGATGATTTGGAGCGCTTTTCCGGCCATGTGGACGGCTTTCGATACCGCGAGTGCTTCGCGGTGCGCCTCGGGCCGAACGGCGAGCGCGCAGGCCGGGACGGAGACATCAATGCGCTGGAATGGTACAAGCGCTGGTACAGCACCGGCGCGGGTATTGAGGGCTACATTGCCGAGGACATCGAGAGGAGTGAGAAGAAGTGAAGTGCATGTACAACCAGAGCAAGCGCGGCCTGCCGTCCGATGTGCGGACGCTGGCGCTGCGGGTTGCCAAGGAGATGCTGGCGCTTGCCTGCCAGATCGTGCAGGCCGCCACCGGGGATAAAACGATTGTGGGGAGGAACTGAGTTTTACTGATTGGTTTTGTATGTCATGAAAGAATCAAGGGCTGTGAACGTGAAAATCGTAATTAGGTCGATTGAATGTAGAATATCCGGCGATTCACCTATTTGATGAATGTGTACAGGCATCGAAAATTCATTTTCAAGGTCATCATTTAGTGGCGGAAAGTAATGCGTGTGGGCACCGTATTTTTTGAAATGCAACTTTGTCCCGTCATAGATTCCGCCAATTTCGTCACCAGAAAAAACATCTGCCCCAGTTGTATAGTAGGGGGATACATGAACATAACAATGTGTCCCATGTTCTGTTCGCAGCAGGAACATATCCTGCGAGGTCAGAAATAGGTTGTTGGCCTTTAGCTGTTCCTCAGTTGATCGGGGTCTGCCAAATGCGTTACTTTCCATGTGTACAAGCCTTAATGAACACGGCCCTGTGTTAAGCATAGGCGTAGATAAAGAATCACTGTGTTCTATAAACTTATCACGGTAATCACAAACACTGGCGTCAATTTGCCTGCCGTATCGGATAAAAGGCTTATATAAAAATGTGGCATGCTCTGGTAAGGAGGAAATGTTCTTTATGACCGAATGCAAGCAGCTTCCAAAACTTTTGGGCGTAATACCACGCTTGTCATCTTTTCCAATCTCTCCAATATAAAATCTTGTAAAATCGTTTAGAAATATTTTGGAGTTCTTGAAAAAATCGGAGGCTTCAATTTGAAGCTTGTCGCTGACATCGTGATATTTTTCATGCGCGGTCAACGGAAAAAGCGGCCCCATTAAATGTAACTCGGTCAGAAATTGCCGCTCTTTCATCAGCATTGAAACGGCGTCAACTTTGTCTAAAAGCCCAATATAGCTTTTATAAACATATTCGAGCTTTGTGTAGTTCATATGGATTGAATCATTGTCAATAAACGCTTGATATTTATCATCAATTATTTCGCGCGGATTTTCCATTTTAAACACAACCTCAAGGAGAATTTTATGTACGAGAATTTGTGTGACGAATTACTATCTATTATACCAAATATATCGTGGGATGTGGAAGGGGTTGAGGCAATAAAACGAGCTGTTAAAATTTTGTCTTCACTGCAAGAGGAGGAAGCTCATGACCGACGATGAGAAGAAGCGCTGGCTGTGGCGGTACCGGGGGAGCCTGGAAAAAGAAAAGGCGCTGCGTGCTGATCTGCAGGAGCAGGAATCCCGAGCCGTCAAGACGACCGCAGCGTTGACCGGGATGCCGGGCGGAGGCGGTGACGGCCAGACACTGGCCCGGGCAGTCGAGAGCATTGTGGAAGCCCAGCAGAAGCTGCAGGCGCAGATCAATGTCTGCGGGGCCGTGCGGCGTGAGGTCGTGGCGGCAATCGACCAGGTGCAGGACGAGCGGGATCATACGATTTTGTACCGGAGGTATGTGCTGGGGCAGCGGTTTGAGGAGATTGCCGTAGAAATGAACCTGGAGTATCGCTGGGTAAGGCGGCTGCATAAGAAAACTGTCGCTTCCTTGTCGATATTGTAAATTGTTGCATCGCAAATGTATTCGTCGCAGTCTTACCAGAAATAAGTTGATTTATGATGAAATATATGGTATTATGTTATAAACATAAATTTCTTGTGAGGCAAAAATGCAGACAGTCTATTTCTATTTTGATGACTCTGGAACTTTTCATAAAAATGAACCGAGTGGGTATTTTTTATATGCGGGCTATGTGTTTTGCAATGTCAATGATAGAGACATTGCAAAACGCAAATATATTAACGCCAATAAAAAGATTCGCCAAGCGACAGGCAAAACAGGTGAGCTAAAAGCATCTGTTTTAGAGGCAAAGTACAAGAGGGCTCTTTTCAACAGTACAAGATCATATGAAAGCGTGTCGGCTGCTGTTAATCTTAGCAGAATTTATGACCATATCCTAGAGAAAAAGAAGTCGCGTTGTCGTTACAAGGATTATATCCTTAAACTTTGCGTTAAGAGAAAATTACAAGAGCTTATTTCCAGGGGAATTATCAAAAGTGATGAAGATATTATCATTGAAATTTGTATTGATGAACAATTAACTGCCACAAACGGATACTACAGTTTAGAAGATTCCATTTGGGAAGAGCTTAAACATGGCATCGCAAACTGGGACTATGGGATGGTTCATCAGAATGTCTTTAGTCAAGATGTTTCTGTCCATATCCATTATTGTGATTCTTCCAAATATTACTTAATTCAAGCAGCTGATATTCTTGCCAACAGAATTTGGACATCCTATCGAGTTGGAAACCCGGATTTACGAAAAATTAACAATCATATGTTCTTGACATTTCCGTGAAAGTGGCATATACTATAAGTACAGACAATGCTGTACTGTATACACCTGTAAGTTGATACTCTGTATTAAGCGTACTGTAAGTACGCCGACCAGGTGGAAGAGGCAACCATCCGTGGTTGCCTCTTTTTTTGGCCCTCGAAAGCCCCCTGTAAAAGTGGTATAATGATACTGTCAAAAGCCGTAAGGAACGTAAAACTCCTTGCGGCTTTTGTGTTGCGCATAGTATTTCCTTCTCAAAGCAGCGGCACGGGTGCTGCACTGCTGCATCAGTGCGGGCCGCGAGAAGCACCCACTGCCCGGTGAGAACCCGGGCTATTTTTATGCCGCCACCCATCTGCATGAGGGTGGGCGCGGCACTGACCCATCCCAGCTGTGCCGGAGAGAATCACACATCCTTTATTCTTGTCTCTGTCTGCGCGTTGCCGGGGTGGGTTTTATTGTAACAACCGGGAGGGGGTACACATGAAAAACAACCCACCCAAAAACAACCCCCGCTATGCCAACGGCAGTCTGCGGCGCAAGCATAGGGCCAGACTCCGGGCCATGGGGTGCGAGTGCGGCATCTGCCATGGGCGGTTCGGGCCGATCCATTACGATGAGCCGAGCGATGCGGCGCATCCGCTGAGCTTTGTTGTGGATGAAATCAAGCCTGTTGCCAAATGGAAACAGTTTGGTTATCCGTCAGCGCGGGCCGCAGCGGAGGATTGGGACAATCTGCAAGCTGCGCATTACTTTTGCAATGCGCAAAAACGAGACAAAACAGCGAGTTTTTCGCTTGATTTCGGTGCAAAAATGACGAAAATTCCCAAGGTTACGGACGGCAGCTGGTAGGTGGGGAGGGTCCCCCTCCCCCGCCCACGGCGACCCTGCTGCTGTCCAGCGCCGATTTACACACGGGGTGTTTATGAAGCTGAAGAATGTGAAGGGCGGAAGGCTTGAGGAGCTGAAAAACCTGAAGCTGGTGCTGGCGGCGGCGATTGACGGGTACAGTGACCCCAAGGCGCTGCCGCAGCTGGCAAAGCAGTACCGGGAAACGGTACGGGAGATCGAGGAGATAGAGGGAGCGGCGAACAGTGAGGACGAGATCTGTGAAATCCTTGGCGAACGCGCCGCTGATGGGAAGTCAGGTGCCGTCCGAAAGAGTCGCACCTGACTATACCGCCAGCGACGGGCTGGATGCGGCCAAGCTGGTGCGCATCGGCGGGACGGTGCTGGACCCATGGCAGAGCGATATTCTGGACGACTGGCTGGGGCGCACGCCCTCCGGCAAGTGGGCCGCGCCCTCCGCAGGTGGCAGCGTGCCGCGCCAGAACGGAAAAAGCCTGCTGATCCAGGCGCGCAGCGAGGCAGGAATGCTCTTGTACAACGAGCAGGTCGTCTACACGGCGCACCTGCAGAAAACCGCCACCGAGACATTTGAGGAGATGCGCGACTTCTTTGAGGGGCCGAAGCTGCGCCGCCATGTGGCCGAGATCAAGACGGCCATCGGGCGTGAGCAGATCATCCTGAAGTCCGGCGCGCGCATCAAGTTTCTGGCGCGAACCCGCAACGGCGGACGCGGCCAGCACGGCGACCTGTTGATCTTTGACGAGGCGCAGGAGCTGGACGAGACGCAGCAGGCGTCGTTTCTGCCGGCTATCTCGGCCAGCTTAAACCCGCAGACGCTGTATCTGGGGACGCCGCCGGACGAGAACGCCGACGGCACGGTTTTCCGCCGCATCCGCACCGGCGCGCTGGACGGCAGCGCCAAGCGCACGGCATGGTTTGAATACTCCGTCAAGGAGATCGGAGACATCCATGATCCGGCGCGCTGGGCTGCCGCCAACCCGGCGCTGGGGCGGCGCATCCAGCAATCCACCATCGAGGGCGAGGCGGAGAACATGGCCCCGGATACGTTCGCCCGGGAGCGGCTGGGCTGGTGGAGCCCCGTGGTAACGGAAAAGCTGGACTACGCGCTGGACAAGAATGCCTGGGACCGCTGCGCCAGTGATGACGAGAAGCCAGAGGGAAAGACGGCCTACGGCGTGAAGTTCGCGGCAGACGGCTCGGCGGTGTGCCTGTGCGGCGCGGTCATCCCGAAGGACGGCCCAGCGCGGGTATCGCTGATCGAGATGCAGCCCACGGGGCGCGGCTTCGGCTGGCTGGCCGACTGGCTGAATGCCCGCTATGACCGCGCCAGCTGCGTTGTCATTGACGGGCGCAACGGTGTGGATGTGCTTGTGGACCGTATCAAGGGAAGCTGGCGGGCCAGGAACTCCGTGATCCGTCCGTCGGCCAAGGATGTGATCGCATCGGTCAGCGCCCTGACCGATGCCGTGAACGAGGGACAGCTGACATGGTACCGCCCGCAGCAGGCGCTGCGTGAGAGTGCCGTGACCAGCATCAAGCGGCCCATCGGCGGCGGGTACGGCTTTGGCGGCGACAACAGTCTGCCGGTGGAGGCATGTGCCCTGGCGTTATGGGGCGCAAAGACCAGCAGACGCGACCCGACCCGGAAGATGCGGATCGGCTAAAAGGAGAACGTGATGATCGCACTGAATTTCGGCACGGTGGCCGGACTGACGGGGCCGGAGCAAAAGGCCCTGGACGAGCTTGTCCGGGTCTACAGCCTGCATCAGGCCGGCAACGCCGAGAAGGAAAAATACTACGAGGGCCACGTTGCGCTGAAGGACGTGAACATCGGAATCGCACTGCCGCAGGGCATCCGCAACCTTGAGGTCGGGTGCAGCTGGGGACAGAAGGCCGTGGACGTGCTGGCCGCCCGCAGCATGTTTGACGGCTTTGTGAGCAGCGGCGGCGACAATGCTGTGCTGAACCGGCTGATCGCGGACAACCGGCTGATCGCCGAGTACGGCAAGGCCTGCCGGGATGAGCTGAAGTACGGCTGTGCGTTCGCGACGCTGTCTGCGGATACGGCCATCGGCTGCAAGATACGATTCCACTCCCCTGCCACGGCGGCAGCGCTGTGGAGCGGCGAGAAGGGGCGCATTGCCTGCGGGCTGGCGATCATCGACACCGTGCCGGATGAGCATCTGACCGGCGTGTGGCAGCCGCGCGTTGTGAATCTGTACATGGACAATGCCGTGACGGTGCTGCGCCGGAGGCAGGACGGCTGGAATGTCCAGCGACTACCCCACCGCATGGGCCGCCCGCTGATGGAGCCGCTGATCTGGAATGCCACGAGCGGCAAGCCGTTTGGCCGCAGCCGCCTGAAGCGCTCGATCCGCACGCTGATAGACGATTACATCCGCACCGTGGCGAATGCCACGATTGCGCTTGAGTTTGACACGACGCCGCAGAAGTATATTCTGGGTGTCACGGATGAGCAGTACGACGTGCTGATCTCCGACAAGTTCAAATCCTACGTGGGCAGTCTGCTGGCGGCGACGAGCAACCCCGAGACCGGCGAGAACCCGGTGTTTGGGCAGCTGGCGCAGGGCAGCCTGAGCCCGCACACCGAGAAGATGCGGATGACGGCGACCCAGTTTGCCGCGGCCACCGGCCTGACGGTGACGGACGTGGGCGTTGTGAACGATGCAAACCCCACGAGCAGCGACGCGATTCTGGCCCAGAGCCAGACGCTGGTGCTGCTGGCGCAGCAACTGAACACCGGAAACGGCGACGCGCTGCGCACGATTGCCCAGATGGCGCAGGCCATCCTGCGCAATGTGCCGCCCGGTGCGCTGACCGAGGAAGAGCGGAACGTTATGCCACACTTTAAGAATCCGGCCATGCCCAGCGTGGCCGTGACGGCGGACGCCGCCATCAAGATTGCCACGGCCCGGGAGGAGTTCGCCAGCACGGACACGTTTTTAGAGATGATCGGCTTTGACCAGGCGGACATCCGCCGCATCCGTGCGCAGGAACAGCGGGTGCGGGGACAGCAGGTGCTGATGGAGATGGAAGATGAGAATAACGACGCAGGCGTGGGAGACGTACATCCGCAGGCTGGCGCAGCTGAATGAGAAGGCCGCGCAGCTTATGGCGGAGTACCTGGCCGCCCACGGCACCGCCGACACGGAGGCGCTGACCGACTATGCCGCGGCGCTTGTGCAGAAATACGGTGAGGGCAGCGCCGAGCTGGCCTGCCAGATGTATGATGCCATGGCGGCGCTGCAGAATGCCAGGGTGTCCCCTGCCGAGCCTGCGGCACCTGCAAGCCGCCGCGAGGTGGCCCGGATGGTGCTGGCCACCCGGGAGAGCCCGCCGCAGATGCAGCGGGGCGTGAGCAGACTGGTAAAGCGTGCCGGGGCCGACACAACGCTGAAAAACGCGCAGCGGGACGGCGCGGAGTTTGCCTGGGTGCCGCACGGCGACAGTTGCGCCTTTTGCCTGACGCTGGCAAGCCGCGGCTGGCAGAGAGCCAGCCAGGCGGCCATCAAGGGCGGCCACGCAGAGCACATCCACGCCAACTGTGACTGCGAGTACGCTGTCCGGTTTGATGGGCGCACAAGCGTGGCCGGGTACGACCCGGAGGCTTATCTGGCGCAGTATAACGCCGCTGGCGGCGATATAAACAGGATGCGCCGGGTGAATTACGCCAAGAATAAAGAGCGCATCAATGCCCAGAAGCGGGCGGCGTATGCGCTGCGGCAGAAGAACCGCGGAAAGAAAGTTGCCATTACAGACATTGCCATACAGAAAGTGCCGTTGGTCGCCCCGAATGGAGCAAATGACCAAACGGCATTTTTTATACAGGAAACCCACAAGGAACTGCTGCGGTTTGCCCAAAAGTGGAACGACAGTAACGAGGCTGCCTGCCTGATTGATTTGACGACCCGGGAAAAGCTGGAATTTGTGAAGGGCGACCAGATTTCTGTCAATGTCGAAGCAGATGCAGCTTCTTATCATTGGCTGCGGAGCAAGCCGGAAAAAAGCGTTATGCTGTGCCATAATCACCCGGGGCAAAGCTATTATTCTATGAATGACATCCGCTTTTTCCTGATAGAAGAATCAGTTGGTGCACTGTCAATCGTTACAAATCAAGGCAAAGTATGGTCCATCTCAAAGACAGACAAATTTGAACGGGATACTGCTATAAGTGGTTTGGCAAAATTTTACGTAGAGTGTGGAAAAGATGCTGATGAAACGATTGACAAATTCCTCAAATCCGGATATACTTACGGTATAAGGAGGGATTGAGAATATGTTGGATGGAAAAGACCCGACCCCCGAGGAAATGTCTCAATGGTTCGATGAGGTTCTCGGTTCCAAACCAAAATCAAATTAATTTACGGTGCGGTGATTTTCTATGAAGCAGAATGAATTGATGGCTTTACTGGACGATTGCTGCCACGATTTTGCTTTTTTAGTAGACGGAAAGGCGTCCGGTATCATGCCAGAGGTAATAAACTACCAAAAGACATACCACGCCTGGTGCGGAGCCGCTGTAAAAGATTTCACCACAACATCGGATGTGATGACTACTCCGTTTTTCAATGGAAAAACGCTGAACGACTTGTGTGACAGTTTAAATATCCAGCTTTCTTGAAGTTGAAGCCCTATGAACCACGATGCAAACCGCATCGTGGTTTCTTTATGCCAATTTTTGGGAGAACATTATGGCAAAAGATGATTACTTTGTTTTGGTCTACAAAATCCTTGCCTATCTGTACACGGTTTTGAAGGAGGGGCGCTCCCCTGATGCAAAGATGCTTCAATATGACAGCACACTGTTGGGGGTAAATGAACCTTACTGGGCCTATATTATGGAAAACCTGCAAGCGCAGGGGTATATTACAGGCTTGACCGTTGTTGCGGCATGGGGCGGAGCAAGGAGCATCTCAAATCTGGAACGATGCCAAATCACGCCGGACGGCATTGCCTACCTGTTTGAAAATAACCTGCTTGCCAAAGCAAAAGAGCTGTTGAAAGATGTAAAGGCCATGACGCCGTTTATCTGAATATGTGAACCACGATGCGAACGCACCGTGGTTTTTTTATGCCCACCCGGGCTGCATGAGGCCGGGGCGGGCAATTTTATTACAAAACTATGCCCGGCACGGCGTTAAACTGTACAGCCGGTGCGGATGCGACCCGCGTGAACAAAGCGCAGGCGGAAAGGACCAGAGATGAAACGTGAAGAAGTCAAGAACAAAATCCCCGGCATTACCGATGAGCAGCTGGACTGGCTTATGGGCGAAAACGGCAGGGACGTCACCGCCGAAAAGACCAAAGCCGCCAGCCTGCAGACCCAGGTAAACGAGCTGACCACCCAGCTGAAAGCCTTTGAGGGTGTGGACGTGAACGACCTGAAAGGCCAGATCACCAAGCTGCAGGGCCAGCTGACCGACCAGGCGGCGGGTTTCGCCTTTGATGCAGCCCTGGACGGCGCGATCCGCGATGCAAAGGGCCGCGACGTGAAAGCCATCCGCAGTATGCTGGATTTGGAAAAGCTGAAAAGCAGCACGAATCGTGACAGCGATATCAAGACCGCGCTGGACGCCCTGGTAAAGGACAAGGCGTGGGCGTTTGATGTTGGCACCCACTACCCCACTGTGCCGGATGGCGGCACGGCAGGCGCAGGTGCCGGGGCCGGTACGGCGGCAGACGGCGTGGAGGCTGCGTTTGGGATGCTGAACCCCGGGATGAAAATTTAAAACACGAAAACCGACACAGGAAAGAGAGGTAATTTTATATGGCACATCTGAATCAGGAACGCTGGAGCAAGCTGGTGGACGCCAAGCTGCGCAATGTGCTTGTGACCCGCGACAATATGATTTTCAACAACCGCTACGAGGGCGACCCCAAGGCAGGCAAAGTTAAAATCCCGGTGCGTGACACCGAGGTTGCCGTAAAGACCTACAACAAGGCCACCGGCGTTGACCTGGACGCGGGCAGCACGGCCTATATTGACCTGGCGATCGACCAGGACGAGGCCGTGAACGAGCTGATCGACGGCTACGACGCCGCCAGCGTGCCCGACGGCATTGTGGCCGAGCGCCTGGACAGCGCCGGTTACAGCATGGGCTTGTCCGTGGATAAGAAGAGCATCAATGCGCTGGAGGGCGCGACCGGCGCTACCATCAGCGCCACCAAGACCGCCGCGACCGAATCCAACGCCTACAAGCTGGCGCTGGAGGCCAAGCGTGTGCTGAGCCGCAAGGGTGTCCCCACCGATGGCCGCTGGCTGATCGCCTCCCCCGAGTATCTGGAGGTGCTGATGCTGGACGACCACTTCATCAAGCAAGGCGTTTAAATCGCTGGGCTATATCAGCGAGGACGGCCTGACCAACTCGAACTCCCCCAAGAGTGACAGCATCCCCGCGTGGGGCGGCGACAAGGTGCTGTATTACCAGACCGCCAAAGACGACACCTTTGGCTTTATGCTGATCGAGGCGATGAACGAGGACGTGCTCAAGACCGTGTACGGCGACAAGAACGTCACCGGCACGCTGGCCGACGGTCTGACCGTCAAGGCAACTGCCGTCGAGGCCGCCGACAGCGTGTGGGTCGTGGAGACGATTTTGCGCGGCGGCGCGGTCAAGCGCATCGTGATCCCCTGCGCCCACATCACCGGGATCGAGGATATCGTTTACAAGGATGACGAGCCGCTGGGCTACGGCGTGACCCTGGGTGCGACGCCGGATGACAGCGGCGTGACCCACTACGAGTACATCAAGGGGGCCTGATGAATATGATCGATGGAAAGACGTCCACCGGGTTTGCCTTTACGATCCCGAGAGAGCGGCTGGACAACATGGAGCTGCTGGATGCGCTGGCCGAGGCCGACAACGGCAATGTGCTGGCGGTATCCAACGCTGTGACCCTGCTGCTGGGTGCCGGGCAGAAAAAGGCGCTGTATGACCACCTGCGCACCAAGGCGGGCAACGTGCCGGTTGCGGCGGTGAGCGCTGCGGTGCGGGAGATTCTGAGCGGCGGCGTGCAGGAAAAAAACTCTTGATCCTTGCCCACATGGCGGCACAATACCCGGAGGAACTGACCTGCGACATGGCCGAGACCTACCATGTGCTGGACTGGCGTGCCCTGGGCCTGCCGCTGGCGGCCACGCTGGCGGCGGGCCTGCGGGAGAACAGCCGCACCCGCATGGCGCTGGCCGGGGCGAAAGTGCCCACCGAGACGCTGCTGCTGGGCCAGGCGGCAGATGCGCTGCAACTGCTGCTGTGGACGAAAACCAAGGACGCCCAGCATGGCCGGAACCGCCCCGCGCCCCTTGTGCCCACCCTGTTGGGGCGGGTGCAGGAGTGTGAGACGGCAGGCTTTGCGGACGGCGCCGCGTATGAGGCTGCGCGGGCAAGGATTTTGAGGAGCGTATAAGGGTAAGGGGGCGGCTGCGGCAAGGCCGCCCCTCATCCGCCGCTGCGGCGGCACCTTCCCCCGAGGGGGAAGGCAAAGAGCGAGGGAGGTGTAGTAAAATGGCGAAGCAATCGCTGGCGAGTGCGTATGTGCAGATCATACCGTCGGCGGACGGCATCAGCGGCAGCCTGGCCGAGGCGCTGGGCGGCGAGGCGGCCACCGCAGGCAAAAGCAGCGGTGCAAGCCTGGGCGCAAGCCTGGTAAGCTCGCTCAAAGGCTTTTTGGCAGCGGCGGGCATCGGTGCGATGCTGAAAAGCGCCTTTACCGGCGGCACCGAGTTTGAGACGGCGCTTGCCAAGGTAGGCACGATCGCCGACACGGCGGCGGTACCGCTGGATACGCTGCAAAGCCAGATCATGGAGGTATCCAACACGATGGGCGTGGGGGCCGCCGACATTGCCGAGGCAACCTACCAGACCATCAGTGCGGGCCAGTCCACCGGGGACGCGGTAGCATTTGCGGGGCAGGCGTCCATGCTGGCAGCGGCGGGCTTTACGTCGAGCGCATCGGCGGTGGATATCCTGACCACGGCGCTGAACGCCTACGGCCTGGGCGCTGACGAGGCCGGGCACGTGTCCGACGTGCTGCTGACTACGCAGAATCTTGGCAAAACCAGCGTGGACGAGCTGTCCAGCAGCATGGGCAAGGTCATCCCGCTGGCGTCGGCCTACAATGTCAGTCTGGAGAACCTGTCCAGCGGGCTGGCAATCATGACGGCCAACGGCATTGCCACGGCGGAGGCAACGACCTACACCAAGTCGATGCTGAACGAGCTGGGCGACACCGGGTCGGCGGTCAGCAAAATTTTGCAGAGCGAGACCGGCCAGAGCTTTGCCCAGCTGATGGACAGCGGCGCATCCCTGGGGGATGTGCTGCAAACCCTGTACAACAGCGTGGATGGCGACAGCACCGCTTTTGCGGGGCTGTGGAGCAGCGTGGAGGCGGGCACCGGCGCACTGTCGCTTGCGAATGCCGGCGCGGAAAAGTTCAACGACGTGCTGGGCCAGATGCAGGCGGACAGCAACCTGACCGAGACGGCCTACGCCACGATGACCGACACCATGCAGCACAGTATGGACCTGCTGCAGACCAGCGCCCAGAACCTGGGCATTGCGCTGTTTGATTCGGTCAGCGGGCAGCTGGGCAGCGCCGTAGACCTGGCGAGCGGCTACCTGCAAACACTGACCGACAGCTTCCAGAGCGGCGGGCTGGCGGGCCTGGCCGAGGGGCTGGGCAGTATCTTTATGGACCTTGCCACCAACGTGGGGCCGCAGCTTTTACAGAGCGGCATCGAGATGATCGACCAGCTGGGCCAGGGCCTTGTGACCGGCATCCCCAACCTGCTCAGCACTGCGCTGCCGATGGTGGCCGACCTGGCCAGCGGGCTGCGTGAGAACGCGGGGCAACTGGTGGACAGTGGCATCCAGTTTATTTTAAACATGGCGCAGGGCCTGATGGATGGGCTGCCGACGATGATCGAGTACATCCCGGGCATCGTGTCCGACATTGCGGGCATCATCAACGACAATGCGCCGAAACTGCTGATGGCGGGCGTCCAGCTGATCATCACGCTGGGCAAGGGGCTTATCAACGCGATCCCGGCGCTGGTCGCCAACCTGCCGCAGATCATCCAGGCCATTGTGGACGTCATCACGGCGTTCAACTGGATCAACCTGGGCGGAAAAATCATCACGTTTTTCGGCAACGGTATCAAGAACATGGCGGGGTTTGTGGCGTCCAGCGTCAAGGGATTGATGGAGCAGCCTATCGCCTTTATCAAGGGGTTGCCGCAGCAGTTCATGGGCTGGGGCAAAGACATGATCCAGGGCCTGATCGACGGCATCACCGGCATGATCGGCAATGTGGCCGGTGCCATCGGCAGTGTGGCCGACAAAATCGCCTCTATTATTCATTTCAGCCGCCCGGATGAAGGGCCGCTGCGCAACTATGAGCAGTGGATGCCCGACTTTATGGGCGGGCTGGCCGACGGCATCCGGGGCAACCTGTGGCAGGTGGAGGATGCTGTGCAGTCCTTAGCCGGGGCAGTCGCCGCGCCGATACAGGCCAACCTTGCGGCGGGTGCCGCCGCCCCAGTGCTGGCCGATACGGCAGCGGTGTCCCCTGCGCAGGGGCAGACCATTACCATCAACGTGTACGGTGCGCCCGGGCAGGACATCAACAAGCTGGCTGACGTCATTGAAGCGCGGTTGAGCTGGAAGATGGAGCGCCGCAAGGAGAGCTTTGCATGAGAAAAGACTTTTTTATTTTTGGCGGTGTCAACAGCCTGGACTACGGCGTACTGCTGGACGGCAGCGGCACGACCACTGCCCCCGAGCGGGACGTGATGACCGTGACGATACCGGGCCGCAGCGGGGACCTGCTTGTGGACGCGGGGCGCTGGAAAAATACCACCGTGAGCTACCCCTGCACTATCGCCCGGGAGTTTGAGGGGCGGTTTGCGGCGTTCAAGCAGGCGTTGCTGGCCGAGGGTGGCTACAAGCGCCTGGAGGACACGCTGCACCCCGATGAATACCGCCTGGCCTACCTGGCGGGGCCGTTGGAGCCGGAGACCATCCCCTACAACCGCGCAGGGACGTTTGCGCTGGATTTTGGCTGCAAACCACAGCGATTTTTGAAGTCCGGCGAGGACGTGCTGACGGTGGTAAGCGGCGGGAAGCTGTACAACCCTACCGGCTGCGCGGCGCTGCCGCTGATACGGTTGACGCTGACCGGCGACGCCAAGCTCAACGTGGGCGGCGTGCAGATGAGCGTTGCCGGGCACACGGGGCCGATGTGGATCGACTGCGATCTGCAGGACGCCTACTACAACAACACGAATCTGAACAAGTACCTGACCGCGCCGGAGTTCCCGGTGCTGGGGGCAGGGGCAACGCAGGTAAGCTGGAGCGGCGGGATCGACAAGTGCGAGGTCGTGCCGCGGTGGTGGAGGCTGTGAGGGGGAAAGAGCAGTTAAAGCAAGGCCGCCCCTCATCCGGCCCTGCGGAGCGGAAAGGATGTGAGGGAAAATAAGTTATCCGAGATATTACGACGGAACGATCGGTCTGCAGGGCAACGGTGTGGGGGTGCTGCGGGATGCTGTAAGCTGCACCGTGACCGAGGAGCGAAACGGAGCGTTTGAACTGGAAATGGTCTATCCCATCACCGGGCAGCATTACAGCAGCCTGGCGCTGCGCGGGCTGATTCTGGCAAAGCCGAACCCCTACGGTGAGGCGCAGTATTTCCGCATTTATAAAATCAGCCGCCCCATCAACGGCCAGGTGACGGTCAACGCGCAGCACATCAGCTACGATTTGAGCGGCATTCCGGTGGGGCCTTGTAAGGCGTTGAACGCAGTCGATGCCTTGCAGCAGCTCAAAAGCCATGCGGCGGTAAGCTGTGACTACCAATTCTGGACGGACATCCAGACGGTGGCAGACTTTGCCGTTGCCGTGCCGGGCAGCCTGCGCAGCCTGCTGGGCGGCGTGGAGGGCAGCGTGCTGGATGTGTACGGCGGTGAATACGAGTGGGACAACACCACCGTGAAGCTGCACAGCCAGCGCGGCACCGACCGCGGTGTGACGATCCGCTACGGAAAGAACCTGACCGACTTGACCCAGGAGGAAAGCTGCGCCGAGGTCTACACCGGCGTCTACCCCTACTGGGTGGACAGCGACGGCAACGTGACCCAGATCACCGGCAACCCGGTTGTCAACGTGCCGGACGGCCAGTATAACTTTGTGCGGGTGCTGACGCTGGACGTGAGCCAGGACATAAAAGAGCAGCCCACCGCCGCGCAGCTACGGCAGGCCGCGCTGGATTATATCGCCGCAAACAAAGTGGGCGTGCCGAAGGTAAGCCTGACATTGAGCTTTGCCCAGCTGGAACAGACCGCCGAATATGCCGACAAGGCCCTGCTGGAGCGGGTGTGCCTGTGTGATACCGTACATGTGCAGTTTGCAAAGTTGGGCGTGAGCGCTGATGCAAGTTGCATCAAAACGGTCTATGACGTGCTGCTGGAACGTTACGACAGCGTGGAGCTGGGGGACGTCCGCAGCAGCCTGGCCAACACCGTGGCCGACATGGGCAAGACCGTACAGAGCACCGTGAACAAGACGCGCAGCGACCTGGAACGGGCCATTGACCGCGCCACACAGCTTATCACCGGCAATCTGGGAGGCTATGTGGTGCTGCACAGCTCCACCGGCGCGGATGAGCCGGACGAGATCCTTGTGATGGATAAGCCGGAAATTGAAAAGGCTACCAAGGTCTGGCGGTGGAATCTGGCCGGTTGGGGTTACAGCAGCAGCGGCTACGGCGGGCCGTACCGCCTGGCCGCCACGATGGACGGTGCAATCAACGCCGATTTCATCACGACCGGAACTATGAGTGCGAATCTTATCCGGGGCGGCGTTCTGCAGTCCACCAACGGAAAGTTTGTGTCCAATTTGGACACGGGCGTCACGACTTTTAACGGCGGGCTGGTTGTGAATAGCGACAACTTTAAAATCGGCTCGGACGGGTCTGTGGACATCACCGGAAAATTCACTTCGACGGTGTCGGAGAGCAAGTGCGTCATCGACAACGCCAAAATTGAAATGTACCGCAAGACTAACGACGGAAACTGGCACATGGGCGCGTTTATGTCTACATGGGGCAGCAACAACGCCGTGGGCCGCTTGGTGCTGTACGGCCCGGCGGCCAGCAACCCCAACAATATGATCGCTAACGTCACAATGGCTGGCCAGTATGAGGGCGGCGCTATCGCGATCAGCGACGCAGGCGGCAACGTGAAGGTGCAGCTGGGCGTGGACGGCGCGGGCAACGGCTATGTGCTGGTCAACGGCAGAATGATACAGTGAGGTGTTTTTAAATGGCGGTAGCCAATTACAGCCCACCCGCAGAAGCGCTTATCAAGGCGACGCGGGCGGATTTTGACCGGCGTGACGTTGTGCTGCCGGTGCATCTTGTACAGTACGACGATACGCTCCCGGTGCTGGCCGTGGCCCTGTACAAGGGCGGGCAGCCCTGGACACTGCCCACTGGCGCGGATGTCAACCTGCGGATGGATAAAAAAGACGGGCACTATGTCTACAACCCCGCGCTGGGCGTGAGCAGCGACCGCAGCACAGTTTATATGGCCGTGACTGCCCAGATGACGACCGGCTGCGGCACGTTCGCCCCAGTGGTAGAGGTGCTGGCGGGCGGTGGTGTGGCCGGTATGGCCGCCCTGCGGCTGGACATCGACAGGAACCCGGTGCAGGATGGGATGCTTGAAAGTACGGATGAATATAAGACCGTGCAGGTGCTGGCCGCTGAGGTGGCCGCCAACGCCAAAATCGTGCGGGATAATGAGGCGGGCATCCAGGATGTGCACGAGAACATCGAGGCCATCAAGGCCGCGCCTGCCAACGCCACGGCCGCTGCGGCCAGTGCCAAGGAGGCCCGCAGCTGGGCCGTGGGCGATACAGCATCCCGCCCAGGCGAGGGTATGGACAACGCCAAATACTACGCCGCGCTGGCCCAGCAGGTCAGCCAGGGCGCGGTAGGCTGGTACCCGAACTACGAGGCGCTGTACGCGGCCCACGATACCGGCTACGACGGAAACTGGGCCATTATAGGCGATACCGATACCATCTGGGTGTGGGACAGCGACACGGGTGTCTGGAAGGACACTGGTGAAAGCAGTAAGTTTGCGAATTACTACGACAAGACTCAAATTGACGCAAATTTCTACGGCAAGACTCAAATTGACGCAAATTTCTACGACAAGACCAAAATCGACGCAAAACTGCCCAAGCCGGTGACGGTTACGGTGGCAGCCAGCGCCTGGACTACCGGTGATTACACGGTGTCCTGGGACGATGGCAGCACGAGCAGCTACACCACCTGCGCCACTGTCACGGTGGCCGGGGTAACGGCAGACAGCCGGGTTGCTGTAAGTGACCGAACCCGAGTTACGGATGCAGTGCGGATGGTAGCCGCGCTGGAACCCGGAGCCGGGGTGGTTAAGTTTTATGCGAACAGTGCGCCGACGAGCGCGGCGGTGTTTGTTTTGGAGGTAAGCCAATGAGTGGAGCAGCGAATAATCCGTACTTTGAAATCAGTAGAGAACCCAGTAGAGACGACCTGCTGCGAATTATGACAGCCCCCAACGCCGTTGCGAATGGTCGTGCGTCAAGCGGCGCATCGCATAAGGAGGTATTGTGCAATATGACGAATAAACGATATTTTGCAGGGGGGCACTCTAAGCCCCGGATTGCCGAAAGGCGGTGTGGAACATGATCGTGCAAAATATGTCCGCTCTATGCCCGTACAGGATCGGCGATTACTTGCAGACAGAGAACCCCACGAACCCTGCCCTCAGCTGGCCCGGCACAAGCTGGGTGCAGGTGCCGGGCCGCATGCTGATGGGGGCCAGCGATACCTACCCCGTGGGCAGCGAGGGCGGCGAAGCACAGCATACGCTCGCTGTGTCAGAGATTCCGGCCCATCAGCATCAGCTCCACGGATGGGCAATCCAAATCCAATCCGGATTCGGTGGCTCATTAGAGCAATATGCACCAACTCATCCCTACGACAAGTACGACAACACAGGACTTACGACCCGTCCAGTGGGTGAAGGTCAGCCCCACAACAACCTTCCCCCTTACCGGTCGGTGCATATCTGGCGTCGGACAGCTTGATCCCCGAGATGGGGTGCGTGGCATGATCTGCGCAAACCCCGACAGTCAGGTATCGGCGGCGATGCGGACCATTATGGAGCTTCCGATTCTCGTGGCGTTCGCCCGTTTTTCTGTATCCGAGTACGGAAACTTCAAGCACTGGCGGCAACCAGCAAATGCCCATCGTGAACAAGTACACGGCATGTTATATGTGGAAGCGCACCGGCTGACCCCGAAGTGGGCGGCGGTATGAGTGCAACCCGCAACCCCTATTACCAGCTGCCCGGTGGGGCTGACCTGCCAGGCGACGTGCGTGTGAGCGATACGGCGGATGCCAGCAAGACTGCTGCGGACGGCTGGGCTGCAAGCCCGGCAGCGGTGGCAGAAACGCAAACCCATCACAAGCTCAAAAATTTATCGCTGTTAGCAATGTTAGTATTGACATTGATTCGGTTTATACTACCAGGAAAAATGTGGATGTTTATATTGGGATAACCACGACCGCAGCATTTAACGGGACACCAATAATAACTGCTGTACCACTGCCGGTTGCTACCTATACTCTGGCAACATTTACTAGTTTTAGTGGTGAGCTTAAAGGTTACGGATGGGTAAACGGCGGAAGCGTTCGCGCACCAACTAACTTACATGCCGGAACATGGTTCATCATCGCTAATTACACAACTTATTAAAATGGAAGGACGAAAAAGTGAAACAAACTGGAATCTTTGAGGGCCACGCGGAAGTGCTGTACAACTATGGCCGCTTCGGCTGGACGCGGAACTATGGCAAGACCTGGCACGGCGGCATTGATATCGTCGGCCTGGACAGCGATAAAATCCGAATGCCGTACTACGACGGCAAGAAAATCACCGGCACGGTCACGCGGGCACGCATCGTGACGAACCGCGCCGATAAAACGTGGGAGTGGGGCTGGTACGTCTGCGTGCAGCTGGACGCCGGCCAGACGCCGGATACCGTCAACTTCCTGTATTTCTGCCACTGCGCCAAGCTGCTGGTATCTGTGGGCCAGAAGATCAGCAGCGGCGACGCGCTGGGCATTATGGGCAACACCGGCAACGCGGCGGGCGGCTACAAACACTGCCACTTTGAGGTGCGGGCCACGGCGACCGGCACAGGCGTTGACCCTACCGCCTACGCGGGTATTTCAAACGCAGTGGGCGTTTACGGCACGGCGGGCGACGGCCAGACCGAGCAAATCAGCGAGACGCCGACCGGGAAAACGATGCAGTGCCTGATGATCGGACCGCTGGACAGCGCGGCAGCTGCCAAGTGCGACGCGCTGGCGGACAGGCTGGCGCTTGCCAGTGTAGGCAGGTATGCGACGCTGCCTGGGGCCGATGCGTGCAAGGTGAAATGCGTCGGCGCTGTCAGCAACGGCGACGCGGTGAGCTTCTACCAGCTGGCCGAGGCCGAGGGCTGGACGAAAGACAACAAATATTTGGCCCGGTATGTGGGCTGATGGAGGGCAAAGATATGGAAAACAGCAACAATACCTTTTTGGCGGCGAAAGCGGCCATTGCGGCGGTCTGTGGGGCGTTCACGGTGGCGTTTGGCTGGCTGGGGTGGCTGGTGATGGCCTGGGCCGTCTGCATGGTGCTGGATTGGCTCAGCGGCAGTGCAGCGGCGGCAAGCCGCGGCGAGTGGTCGAGTGCCGTAGCACGCGCGGGAATTTGGCACAAAGCGGGGATGCTGGTGGTGGTCGTAGTGGCCGCGCTGACGGACGCAGTATTGAGCATTGCCGTGGCAAACCTGCCGGGGCTGGGGCTGACGTACTCGAGCCTGATTTTGCCGGTGGTGCTGGTGTGGTACATTTTTACCGAGTTGGGCAGCATTGCCGAAAACGCCGCCGAAATGGGCGCGAACGTGCCGGAGTGGCTGCTGAAGCTGCTTGCCGCGGGGAAAAGCGCAGCGGACAAGAGCGCGGGCGGTATTACCGTGGAAACCGGTAAAAATGCGGACGGCTCCCCTATTGGGCATCTGGAGGCAACACAACTGGATGAATTGAAAATGGAAGATTTGGAGCAGTTGGCAATCGACATGGGGCTGACTGTGCAGGACGGCGCGAAGCGTGCGGATTTAATTGCGCAGATCAGTGCAGAGCCGGTGAAGGTGCCGAACGGTAGGAAGTAAACAAGCGGCAGGCTGCTCAATGTGGGTAGCCTGCCGCTTTTTTACGGTGATTTTTGGGGCGGATCACTACGAACTTTTTACGAACTTTTGACCGATTACGAACCATTTACGAAACATTATCAGACAGTATTTAACAGTATCTAGCACTATCTGATAAATGAAAAACCGCGATACACCAACCTTTGCAGGTTGTATCGCGGTTTTTACATTGGCGGAGTAAGAGAGATTTGAACTCTCGCGGCGGTTTCCCACCCTACGCCCTTAGCAGGGGCGCCTCTTCGACCTCTTGAGTATTACTCCACAAGTCAAAGTGATTCTATATATTCACTTGTTATCACAAAATGGCGGAGAGGATGGGATTCGAACCCATGGTCCGCTCGCGCGAATCGCTGGTTTTCAAGACCAGTTCCATAAACCACTCGGACACCTCTCCACAGTGGCTGCCGCCAGAATGCAGGTATTATTATACAAAAATACGGAGGGGTTGTCAACCCCTCCGCGCAAACTTTTTTGAAAATTATTTCGCTGTGGATCTCACGGTGAATTTTCTCCTGTGCTTTGTTCGAGTGGTCTTTGTTTTGGATAAGAAACGCAAAAACCGCCGCAGTGTTACACCGCGGCGGGAAAATTTTCGGGGATTATTTTACAGCGCACAGGGGGTAAAGCCGCCCTTGCCCAGCACCTGGACCTTCGTGTAGCCCAGCTCCTTCAGCTTGGCGGCGACAGCCTCAAAACCAAAGGTCAGCGCCTTGGTATCGTGGGCGTCGGCGGTGATGACGACATTGCCGCTGAGCACCAGCCACTCCTTCAGAATCGCATCGGACGGGAAGAAATCCTTGCGGAAACCGCGGTACACCGCAGAGGTGTTGACCTCCAGCACGCAACGGTTGCGGGCGGCGGTCATCAGCGCGGCGTTGGCGGCGGCGGTGTAGCGGGGGTCATTCTCATCAAAGAACTTGCCGTCACCGTTGATCTTCTTGATGAGGTCAAAATGACCCAGAATCGTCGGTTTTTTCTCGGCGACCTTGGCTACGTTGGCAAAGTACGCCTCGGCCACGGCCAGACCGTCGCCGTCAAAATCGTCGTCGATGCAGGCGCGCAGATCCTCCTCGCGCCAGTCGATCTCATAATATTTGCCGGTCTTGGGCCCCTTGACATAGTGCGTGCTGCCGATCCAGTAGTCGTACTGGGTCGGGTCATCGTCGCTGAACAGATCCCATTCCAAGCCGCACAAAATGTCCAGCTTGCCGGCGTAGCGCTCCTTCAGCTTGGCGACCTGCGCCTTGTACAGGGCGGTACGGCTCTGGGTCATGCAATATTCCAGATCACAGGGGGTGTGGCTGTGCCCGCTGAAGCCCAGCGTTTGCAGACCGTTCCGCCATGCCGTGACCGCAATCTCGTCCAGTGTGTTCTTACCGTCGCACAATTTGGAATGAACGTGTACAGAGCTTTTCAGGTATTCGCCTGCCATAGTTACTGCATCCTTTCCTGCTTGACCTTATGGTCAATTACGTGTCGTTTTTCGAGTTCCTTCGTGATGTCCTCTACGGAAATGCCCAGCTCGATCATCAGCACCATGACGTGGTAAGCCAGGTCGCTGATCTCGTAGATGGTCTCCTCCCTGTCGCGCTTGGAGCCTGCAATGATGACCTCGGTGGATTCCTCGCCGACCTTTTTGAGGATCTTTTCCAGGCCCTTGTCGAACAGATAGGTGGTGTAGCTGCCCTCCTTCGGGTCGGTCTTGCGGCCCTCGATGAGTGCGTACAGGCCCTGCCAGGTGAACTGCTTCAGCTCATCGGAGACATAGACCGGGTTGAAGAAGCAGCTCTCCGCGCCGGTGTGGCAGGCGGGGCCGGATTTGACGACGTCGATGACGAGCGCGTCCTTGTCGCAGTCGGCGGTGATGGAGACGACCCGCTGCACGTTGCCGGAGGTCTCGCCCTTGCGCCAGATCTCCCGGCGGCTGCGGGACCAGAATACGGTGCGGCCCTCGGCAATCGTCAGGGCCAGCGTCTCGGCATTCATGTAGGCGAGGGTCAGCACCTCTTTGGTATAGTGGTCCTGTACGATGGCCGGGATCAGGCCGTTTGCGTCAAATTTGAGAGTCTTGGAATTTTCGGTGATTTCCATGGTGGACACTCCTAAAGTAATATAGTTTAGTGTACCTCTTTTTGTGAGTTTTGGCAAGAGGTAAAGTGTAGGTTTGCTATTATTACGCAGTAGGGGCCGGGCATGCCCGGCCCGCGGCTTTCCCGCAAGAGGACGCTTTTGGGAATGTTGCGGGCCGCACATGTGCGGCCCCTACCGGGTGGATGCATGGCGAAGGGGCGATCACACCCGCATCTCCACCCCGTTCTCCCGCAAATACCGCTTCAAATCGTTGATTTCCACCTGCTTTGTGTGGAAGATCGACGCGGCCAGACCGGCATCTACTGCCGGGTGATTGCGGAACAGCTCAAGGAAATCCTCCTTTTTGCCTGCGCCGCCGGAGGCGATGATGGGCACGGCGCAGCGTGCGGCCACGGCGTCCAGCAGCTCCAGATCAAAGCCGTTCTTCACGCCGTCGGTGTCGATGGAGTTCACGACCAGCTCGCCTGCGCCGTTTTTGACGCCCTGCTCCAGCCAGTCCAGCGCGTCGATGCCTGTGTTCTCGCGCCCGCCCTTGGCGAACAGCATGAATTTGCCGTCCACACGCTTAATATCGGCGGACAAGACCACGCACTGGTTGCCGTATTTCTGCGCGGCAGCCGGGATGATGCCGGGGTTGCGGATGGCCCCCGAGTTGACGCTGACCTTGTCCGCGCCGCATTTCAGCACGCGGTCAAAGTCGTCCAGCGTGTTGATGCCGCCGCCGACAGTCAGCGGGATAAAAATCTGGCTTGCGACCCGGCGCAAAATATCGGTGAACAGCCCGCGCCCCTCGACGCTGGCGGTAATATCGTAGAACACCAGCTCGTCCGCGCCGGAGGCGTTGTAGTACCGCGCCATCTCGACGGGATCGGCCATGTCCTGCAATCCTTCAAAGTTGACACCCTTGACCACGCGCCCGTTTTTGACGTCCAGACAAGGAATTATGCGTTTGGTTATCATGTCCTCATTCCCCCTCGTACAGTCTCACGGCCTCGGCCAGATCAATCGCTCCCGTATAAATCGACTTCCCCAAAATGGCTGCGTGGCAGTGCATGGCGGAAAGCTCGGCCAGCTCGGCCATGGCGGCAATGCCGCCGCTGGCCGTGACCTCGATGCCGGGAATCGTCAAAAGCTCACGGTACAGCGTCATATTGGTGCCCTGCATCGTGCCGTCCCGGGAAATATCGGTGGCAATAATGGCCTTGACGCCCGCATTGGCGCAGCGGCGGCAGAATGCCACGCCCGGCTCGGGGGTGACCTCCTTCCAGCCGTTGACAGCGACAGCGCCGTCCTTCATGTCAACGCCGACGGCGATCTGTGCGCCGTATTTCTGTGCCATTTCTGCCGTGAAATCGAAGTTTTTTACGGCCACCGTGCCCAGAATGCAGCGGTCTGCGCCGAGGTCAAGATACCGTTGGATGCGCGCCTCGTCGCGGATGCCGCCGCCGACCTCGATTTTGAGGCCGCCCAGCTTGGCAATGGCGGCAATCGTCTGCAAATTGGCCGTGGTGTCGTCCTTGGCGCCGTCCAGATCGACGACATGCAAATACTTCGCACCTGCGTCGATAAATTGCTGCGCTTGGGCGACGGGGTCTGCGTTGTAGACGGTCATCCGGTCGTAATCGCCCTGATAAAGCCGCACGGCCTGGCCGCCGCGCAGGTCAATGGCGGGGTATAGCTTCATGGTACTTCCTCCCTCTCGCTTACAGCTCGGCAAAGGCTTTTAACAGCCGCAGGCCGGTATCACCGGATTTTTCGGGGTGGAACTGAGTGCCGTACACCAGCCCCTGCCGCACCGCGCCTGTGACGGGGATGCTGTAGTCGCTCGTCGCCAGTGTCGATGCAGCGCAGTTTTTGGCGTAATAGCTGTGTACGTAATAGACGTACTCGCCGTTTTTGACGTACTTGAACAGCGGGTCGGCCTCGCGCCCGGGCACAATGTCCATGGCATTCCAGCCGATGTGCGGCACCTTGAGCGCCGGGTCGGTCAGGTCGTCCGCCAGCGGGCAGACCTCGCCGGGAATCAGGCCGAGGCCGCGGTGCTCGCCGTACTCGCAGCTTTTTTCAAACAGCAGCTGCATGCCTAAGCAGATGCCCAGCAGCGGCTTTTTCTGCGTTTCCTCGCGCAGAACGGGCACAAGGCCCGTGGCTTCGAGCTTGGCCATGGCGTCGGCGAACGCCCCGACGCCCGGCAGCAGGATATGATCCGCCGCCCGCAGGTCCGCGGCGTCGCGTGTCACCCGCACCTCTGCGCCCAGGCTTCTGACGCTGGACGACAGGCTGAACAGGTTGCCCACGCCGTAGTCAACGATTGCGATCATGTATGGTTCTCCCCCTCTGTATAAAACTTATCCATGGCCCAGCGGGCCGGGTTGGTGAGAATGGAATCATAGCCCTTCAGGCGCGGTGTCTTGCGCTGCGGGAGCGGCATTTATTCACCCAGGATCTCATCCAGCGCCGCAAAGAACCGCTGCATCTGCTCGGGTGTGCCAATCGTGATGCGCAGATAGTCCGAGATGCGCGGCGCGTTGAAGTGGCGGATTAAAATGCCGCGGGCGCGCAGCTTTTCAAAAATTTCCACACAGGGCATACGGTCTGTGGTCGCGAACAAAAAATTTGTGGCCGAGTCAAACACCGTGAATCCGCGGCGGCGCAGCTCGTCGGTGGTGTGGGTGCGCTCGGCAATGACCTTTGCCGTTACATCGGCAAAATAGGCCTCGTCGGAGATCGCCGCCGCGCCCGCGGCCTGGGTCATGGCATTGACGTTGTAGGGGCTGTAGCTGAACTTGACGCGGTTCATGTCGGCAATCAGCGCGGGCCGCGCGATGCAGAAGCCCAGCCGTGCACCCGCCAGATTGTGCGTTTTGGAGAAGGTATGGGTGATGACGAGGTTGTCATATTTTTCCAAAAGCGGCAGACATGACGACCCGGCAGGCGCGAACTCGACGTAGGTCTCGTCCACGATCACGATGTTGTCGGGGGTTGTTTGCAGCACCTCCTCGATGGCGTCCACCGGGGCCAGCAGGCTGGTGGGCGCGTTCGGGTTGGCAATGACAATCGTCTCGTGCAGACCGCAGTATTTTTTCAGGTCGATGGTCAGGTCAGCCTCCAGCGGGATGGTGTGCTGCGGGATGTGCAGTAAATCACACAGCACCGTATAAAAGCTGTAGGTCACATCGGCGAAGGCCAGCGGCGTGCTTTCGTCGCAGAACGCGCGCAGGGCCAGCAGCAGGTTCTCGTCGCTGCCGTTGCCGCAGAGGATATTCCCCGGGCGCACGCCCCAGTGGCGCGCAATGGCGGCGTTGAGATCGCCGTTGGTCAAATCAGAGTACAGCCGCAGCCCCGGCACCGCCGCGGCCACCGCCGCCGCCACGCCGGGCGCGGGCGGGTACGGGTTTTCGTTGGCGTTGAGTTTGACAATGTCAGCGATTTTAAGCTGTTCGCCGGGGGTGTACGGCTCCAGCGAAGCGAGGGTTTTGGTAAAATAACGGCTCATGGGTGTTCCTCCCCGTCCGAAGTGTAGAATTGATCATGGGGCCATTTGGCGGGATTGTTTTGGATGTATTGGAAGATTTCATCATAATCCCGCGGCCCGCGTATGACATGATCGTAGTAGGATGTTTGAAAGATGGAATGGCCAAGGTGGCGTGTAGTCCCCGTTTTGATGGCACGAACCATTTGGTGAATCGTAGGGCGGGATGCCCCCATCCCGCCGCCGTTCCCGGGTGCATGGATATGAAAAAGAATGTGCAAATGGTTCGGCATGATAACATACGCATCCACGGTGACATTGTCGTAAACCGTTTCCGTGCGGCGAATTAAATCGTCCACAATTTTCCCGGCAGGCAGCAGTTGAACCCGCGGCGGGATGAGGGCATCCCGCCGTACGGATGACGGAAGGTCAACAACGATCCGGGAAAGAATGTGCGCCTTATTTTTGGTACACACCGTTATAAAATACGCACTCGGTTCACTATAATCATGCTGCTTCAACCTCGGATGCTTCCTTTTTGGCAAGCTCATTCCTCAAACCGGATCGTCACACTCTTGGCATGGGCATGTAACCCCTCGTGCTCGGCAAAATTGGCGATGCGTCCCTGCACCTCGCCGAGGGCTTCGCGGGTGTAATAGATAAAGCTCGACTTCTTCACAAAATCATCGACGCCCAGCGGGCTCGAGAACCGCGCCGTGCCGCTGGTGGGCAGCGTGTGGTTCGGGCCGGCAAAGTAGTCGCCCAGTGCCTCGGGCACGTTTTTGCCCAGGAAGATGCTGCCCGCGTTCTGCACCGAGTTCAGCACCGCGAACGGGTCATCGACGCAGATTTCCAGGTGCTCCGGCGCAATGATGTTCACGGCCTCAATGGCCTTGTTCATGTCGTCGGTGACAATAATTTTGCCGTTCGTGTCCACGCTGGCGCGGGCGATGGCGGCGCGGGGCAGCTGCGGGATCTGCACCTCCAGTTCCGCCTGCACGGCCTTGGCTAAATCCCGGCTGTCGGTGACGAGCACCGGGCTGGCCAGCTTGTCGTGCTCGGCCTGGCTGAGCAGGTCGGCAGCGACCCACGCGGGGTTGCAGGTGCCGTCTGCCAGCACGAGAATTTCCGACGGGCCTGCGATCATATCAATGCCGACCTTGCCGAACACCTTCCGTTTTGCCGTGGCCACGTAGATATTGCCGGGGCCGACGATCTTATCCACGGCGGGGACGCTCTCGGTGCCGTAGGCAAGGGCTGCCACAGCCTGTGCGCCGCCCGTTTTAAAAATCAAATCAATGCCCGCAATGACGGCGGCGGCCAGAATCGCGGGGTTCACCTTGCCGTCCCGTCCCGCGGGGGTCGTCATGACGATCTGCCCGACGCCCGCGACCTTGGCGGGAATGACATCCATCAGCACGGTGGACGGGTACGCCGCCGTGCCGCCCGGCACGTAGACGCCCGCGCGCTGGATGGGGGTGTACTTCTGCCCCAGCACGATGCCGGGCTTGTCGTTGACCACAAAGTTTTTGTGCAGCTGCTGCTCATGGAAGTGGCGGATGTTCTCGGCGGCCATCTTCAGCGTCGTGATGAACTCGGGATCGGTCTTTTCCAGCTCGGCAAAGGCTTCCTCAATTTCGGCCTGGCTGACCCGCACGTCGGTCAGCTCGGCGTGGTCGAATTTGGCGGCGTACTCGATCAGGGCGGCGTCGCCGCGGGCGCGGACGTCCGCAATAATCGCATCGACGGTGGCCTCCACGTCGGCCTCGGCGCGGATGTCACGGTTCAGAATTTCCTCGGGGCGTACCTCATCAAAGTCATACAGACGGATCATTTTGCAAGGGCCTCCTTCATCTTATTCAGCAGCTCGGTCAGCTGGGCGTATTTGAACTTGTAGCTTGCCTTGTTGGCAATGAACCGCGCCGAAATCGGCATAAACTCCTCGATCACGGTCAGGTCGTTTTCTTTTAAGGTCGTGCCGGTCTCGACAATATCGACGATGACGTCGGACAGGCCCAAAATCGGGGCCAGCTCAATGGAGCCGTTCAGCTTGACAATGTCGATGTCGCGTCCGCGGCGCTCGTAGTGGTCGCGGGCAATGTTGACAAATTTTGTAGCTACGCGCAAGGCGCGGCTCTCGTCGTCGGTGAAGCCCGCAGGCCCGGCCACGCACATCCGGCACTTGCCCATGCCGGTATCCAGCAGCTCATACACGTCTGCGCCGGACTCGGTCAGAATGTCCTTGCCGACGATGCCGATGTCCGCCGCGCCGTGCTCGACGTAAATCGCAACGTCGCTGGGCTTGACGAGGAAGTACCGCACACAGGCGTCGGGGTTCTCGACCACGAGCTTGCGGGTGTCGTTGTAGTCCTCGGTGGCGCTGTAGCCCGCTCCTGCCAGCAGCTTGTACGCCTTGTCGCCGAGGCGGCCCTTCGGCAGGGCAATGTTCAGCCAGCTTTTCTCGCGGCCCTGCTGCTGCACGGGGGGCAGCGGCGCGGCCAGGCGTTCCAGCTCGTCTAAGTAGATGGCAAAGCCGATGGCGTTCGCCCCCGGCGTGAACCGCTGCATCAGGTAGTCATACCGTCCGCCCTTGAGCACCGCGCACGGGATGCCCGCGACGTAGCCGGTGAACACAAGGCCGTTGTAATACTCCATTTCGTCGGCCATGCTCAGGTCCAGCCGGATGCCGCGGCCCGCCTCGCCCAGCGCATTCTGCAAAGCCTGCAATTCCTCCAGCGCCGCGCGCTGGGCCTCGCACCGGCAGGCGGCGCGGGCGGCGGTCAGCGTTGCACCCAGCGGGCCGTGCAGGTCGAGCAGGCCGGTCAACGCGGCAGCGGCGGATTCGTCCAGCCCCGCGGCCAGCGCGGCGGTGCGCAGCTCGTGGGCGTTCTTGGCGCGCAGGAAATCGAGCAGCTTCGCGCGTGCCTCGGCGGGGACATGCAGCGCGTCCAGCAGGCCGGTCAGGTAGCCCATGTGGCTGATTTCCAGCACGGTGGGCACATCCAGCGCGGCCAGGCTTTGCAGGGCCAGCCGCACCACGGCGGCCTGCTCGTCGGCGTCCACCGCGCCCATGCTCTCCAATCCCATCTGGTGGATGGTCTGGAAGGTGTGGCTCTCGCGGCTGGGGCGGCAGACCTCCTCATTATAATAAAAGCGCTTGCACTCCCCTGCCGCGGGCTGGGCCGTCTTGGCGATGGACAGCGTTACGTCGGGCTTGATGGCCCGCAGCTTGCCGTCCAGGTCGGTGAAGGTGATGACCTGTGCGTCGGGCAGAAAGCGCTGATACTCCTGATACAGGGCGTATTCCTCAAAGCGGGACGCGCGGTATTTGCGGTAGCCGGCCTGCTCATACAGGGCACGCAGGCGGAAGGTAGCCTGCTCGGCGGGGGTAAAGCGGTTGAGTTCGATCTCCATAACATTCCTACCTCTCTGATCCGATACAAATTCTATTATACTTTAGTGCAGTAAAGTTGTAAAGTGGATTTGTAGTAATTTCACGGACATTTGTGCGCGGAAAGCCATAGGCGCGGTGTAGGGGCCGGGGATGCCCGGCCCGGAGGTTTCCCATAAAAGGCCGTATGCGGGAAGGCCGCGGGCCGCACATGTGCGGCCCCTACAGGGCGGTGAAAACCGTAGGGGCGGATTCCATATCCGCCCGCGGGGCGTCGGGGACGCCGCCCCCTACAGCTACGGGAGGAGCGTGCCCGTCCGCACGGTAACGCAAAAAACAAAAAGGCGCACCTTTGCCCTAAAACAAAGATGCGCCTTGCGCGTTTGGTGTATCAGCCCTTGCAGCCCTGCTCCTCCCAATCGCCGGCCACAGCGGGGTCAACGATCTGGGTGGGGTCGATCTTGCCGTCCGGCGTGCGGGATGCCTCAACATGACCCAGCTCCACGGGGTTCACGTTGGGGGCGTCAAAGTCGGGAGTCTTAGCGGCGGGCGTTTCAGCAGCGTCCGCGGGTTCTTCGGGCTTCGGCTCCTCGGCGGGGGCGGCAGGTTCCTCAGGTGCGGCAGCGGGGGCGGGTTCAGCCTCGGCGGACGCATCGTCAGCGGCGGGCTCGGCGGAATCGGCCTCAGGTTCGACCTCGTCCTCCGGGCCCCAAATATGCTCGTACTCGTCGTCGTGATGCTCACGGTTCTGTAAAACATAAGCGACAGCGCCCAGAGCAGCGGCACCCACGGCCAGACCGGCCAGCTTTTTCAGTAAAGACATAGTCAAAACCTCTTTTCAAGTGAAAATCATTTATTTTCGGTTAGTATACCACACTCACCCCCAAAATACAAGTGCCGATTCCCACAATGCCGATAGGAAAATGTGGATGGTTTTCATACAATGTACAACTTGCCGAAAGCCGGACGGCGTGGTATGATGGTACACGAATTTTGTAAAAAAGAGGGTTATTGTGTGAAGTATATTTTCCAGTTTGCCCGCATCACGGCGTTCTGCCTGGCGGGCGAGGTGCTGGCGGCGGTGCTGCCGCTGCCGATCCCGGCCAGCGTGTACGGCCTGCTGCTGCTGGCCGCGGCGCTCAAATTCGGCGTGATCAAGCTCGATCAGGTGCGGGAGACCGGGCTGTTTCTGACCGGCATCTTCCCGCTGCTGTTCGTGCCCGCGGCGGCGGGCGTCATGGAGCTGGGCAGCCAGCTGATGAATCTTTTACTGCCCGCCGTGCTGGCGATTGTGCCGATCACAGCACTGGTCATGGCGGTCACGGGCATGGTCGCGCAGAAATGCGCGGGCGGAAAGGAGCACAAAAATGGCTGAATTTTTGCAGCAATGCGGCAGCTGGGGCGTGCTGGCCACGCTGGCGGCCTACGCCGCGGGCGTCTGGGTCAACCGCAAGACCGGCAAGGCGCTGTTCAATCCCCTTTTGATGGGCAGTATCTTCGTCATCGTGTTTTTGAGCTGCTTCGGCGTGCCCTACGCCGATTACAAGTCCAGCGCCCAGCCCGTGAACTGGCTTCTGATGCCCGCCACAGTCAGCCTGGCGATCCCGCTGTATGAAAAGTGGGAGCTGCTGGAAAAGAACCTGGCCGCGATTTTTGCGTCGATTGCCGCGGGCGTGCTGACGAGTCTGGGCAGCGTGCTGGCGATGGCCTGGGTGCTCAAGCTGGAGCGCGCCCACGCCGTGAGCTTTTTGCCGAAATCCGTTACGACGGCCATCGGCATGGATGTGGCCGAGACGCTGGGCGGTACGGCGGCGCTGGCCGGTGCGGTCATCATCCTGACCGGTATCGTCGGCAGCCTGCTGGGCGAGACGGTCTGCAAGGTCTGCCACATCACCGATCCGCTGGCGAAGGGTTTGGCGCTCGGCACATCGGCGCACGCAATCGGCACGAGCAAGGCCCTGCAGATGGGTGAGATCGAGGGCGCCATGAGCGGCCTTGCGATTGCCGTAGCGGGCATCATGACCGCGATTTTGGCACCTGTGGCGGCGAATTTTTTGCCGTAAAAGGACGGCAGCGGTAAGGCTCGGCGTCCCCGACGCCCCGCGGAGGGGTCAAGACCCCTCCCGACAAAGCGACTATTAAAGAGGGGGGCATTGGCAAGGCTGCGGGCCGGGCGTGCCCGGCCCCTACAAAGCAGCTGCTCAAAAGTACCCCGTATTCGTATGCACATCCTGGCTTTCCAGCCCCATAGAGACCCCCAGCGCCTCATCGACGCGGCGCATATCGTCGGGCGGGATGACACCGGCGCGCTCCCGCAGACGGCGCTTATCCAGCGTGCGGATCTGCTCGGTCAAAATGATGCTGTCCTTGGCCAGCCCGCAGCGGTCCGCCCGCACGCTGATGTGCGTCGGCAGACGGTTCTTGTCCTGGCGGCTTGTGATGGCTGCCGCAATGACCGTGGGGCTGTGCCGGTTGCCGATCTCATTCTGAATGATAAGTACCGGACGTATGCCCCCCTGCTCGGACCCCACGACGGGGCTTAGATCGGCGTAAAAAACCTCTCCGCGGTGCACTTCCATAGAAAAGACCTCCCTTTGCTTGTTACTGAAAGTATAAGCAGAGGGAGGTCTTTTTAATCATCCGCTGTGATTTTTGCGGCGAGCGCGTCGCCTTTTTCGCACAGCGCTTTAAACAGGCGGGTATTTTCCAGAGGGCGCATCACAAGCACCGTGCGCAGGGCGTCCACCGCCGCACAGCCGAGGAACACGGCCAAAATCGCAAGCAGCGTATACCCCACCGACCCGTGGTGCGCCTCTGCCTGCAGCAGGCCGTTCCATAAAAGGCCGCGGAACGCGGGCACCTGATGCAGGATGTAGACGCCCAGCGTTGTGCCGGCCAGGGCATTGACCCACCGCACGCAGCCGAGGTCCAGCCCCTTGAACAGGTAGAACAGCGCCAGCGCGGCCAGCAGGTTGGGCAGTGCGCCCAGCGCCGTGCGATAGTAGGCCATGTACTGGAACGCCTTGCCGTCGGTCAGGCCGCGTGTCTCGAGCACAGCGCGCAGAATCGTGTTGAGAAGCGGCAGCCCCAGCCCGAGCCCGAGCGCCGCCGCGCGGTGCTGCAAAAGGTGCGCCAGCCGGTTGTCCGGCCAGCGGCGCAGGTAGGCGATGAGCAGGTACTCATACAAAAACATCCATGCGGTGTCGCTGACCGCGCCGTTCTCGCCGAACAGCGTCGGGTAGACGATAAGCGGCACAGCCAGCACAGCCAGCAGACCGCGGTGCGCCGGGCGGGACAGCCCGCGCAGCAGGCGGTTGAGCAGCGGCACACAGAGCAAGAGCAGCAGATAGTCCGAGATGAACCACAGCTGCCGCGTGGACGCCGGGAACGCCGCCCAGCGCAGTGCGCCCCACGAGACATCCAGCCCGGCGAGCTTGCACAGCAGCGTCACAGGCACGGTATAGAGCCACAGCGACAGCCACAGCGAGAGCGGGCGGCGGGTCTTATACGGCTGCTCACACAGGAACCAGCCGCCGATCAGCACAAAGACGCTGCACGCAATGCGCGACCCGCAGCCGATCAGGCAGAACGCGAAGGACGACGGCAGGGTGGTGTAGTCCGCAATGCCGCTCTGCCCGGTCAGATGGTCGCCGATGATAAGCAGCATGCACAGAATGCGCAGCAGCTCCAGATTGCTGCTGCGTGTCGTTTTGCCGGGCATAGGTCACCTCCGTGACATTACTTGCCTCCCTCTGCGAGGGAGGTGGCCCGTAGGGCCGGAGGGAGAGAACCTTGCGGCAGCCCGAAATATTTCGGGTTTCCGCGAAGCTCTCTCCCCCACCGCCTGCGGGCGGAGCCCCCTCGCAGAGGGGGCCAAGAATTACTCTTTCTCCAAAAGCACAAGCGCATTTGCCAGCCCGCGCTCATGGGTCAGGCTGACATGAACGGTCAGGCCCTGCTCCCTGACCCAGGCAGCGGCTGCGCCGGTCAGGGCAAAATAGGGCGCACCGCTCTTTTGGCGCAGTACGGCCAGCTCGGGCATGGCAAAGCCGCCCAGACCGGTGCCGGCGGCCTTCAAGAAGGCTTCCTTGGCCGCAAAATTTGCGGCGGCGGTCTCGGCGCGTCGCTTTTCGCCTAAGGATGCCAGCAGGGCCTGCTCCGACGGCGCAAATACATGGTCGAGAAAGCTCTGCTTCGCCAAACTTTTTTCAAGGCGGCCTGCGTCACACAGGTCGATGCCGACGCCGAAAATCATACGTGCAGGACATAGCCGGCCTTGCGGGGGCCGGGTGTGCGGGTGCCATTGGGCGCGGGATAGCCAAGAATGCAGTAGCCGACGCCGATGTACTTCTCGGGATCAAGGCCCCACTTGGCCAGCAGAGCCTTGCCCTCGGGCGTTTCAAATGTCTCTTTTGCGCGGTTGATCCAGCAGGAGCCCAGACCGATGCCGGACGCGGCCAGCAGCAGATTGCCCATCACAAGGCTGGCGTCCTGCACGCCGTTGGGGTTATTCTTCTCGCCCAGGACCAGCACCGCGGTGGGTGCGCCGTAGAACGGGTCGTTTTGGGTGCCCATGACGGCGGCGTTCAGGCGGGACAGCTCGGCCAGCGTTTCCTTGTCCTGCACAGCGACCATGACGGGGCTCTGCCTGCCCATAGCGGTAGCGGCCCAGGTGCCTGCGGTGGTGACGGCCTCCAGCTCCTCCGCCGTGATCTGCTCCGGCTTATAGGCCCGGCAGCTGCGCCGGGATGCGATAGCGTTGAGGATTTCGTTTTGGATGGACATAGTGGGAACCCCCTTTGTAAATTTCCAGGTGATTTTGCAGTATGTAGGGCGGCCAGCCCTCTGGCCGCCGTGGCCGTGTGCGGCGGCGGAAAGCCCCGCGGGCGGATATGGAATCCGCCCATGACCCGTTTGGCCGCACAGTCCGTAGGGGCGCATTCTATATGCGTCCGCAGAGGGGGCAAGACCCCTCCCCGCAAAGCGGCGGAAAAGGGGTGCGGATACCCTTCACTTTACCGCTGCCGCCAGCAGGGCTTCCCGCTCATTGGGCAGTGTGCCCTCCATAACGTCGTTCAGCAGCGTTTGCAGTGTTGCGCCGACGCCCGGCCCGGCGGGGATGCCGATGTCCATCAGATCCGCGCCGTTGACGGCCAGCTGGCGCATGGTGTAGCAGCCGGTCTTGGCCAGCTCGTTCATGCGGCGTTCAAAGGCTGCTACATCGGCGCGGCGGGCGGCAACCTCGGGTGTATTGGCGTGGGCGTCAAGGTCGGCGTATTTCAGCGCACAGAGACGGCGCAGAAAGATCGCCCCGCTGCGGTTCAGCAACTTTAAAATGCCCACATCGTCGGCGGGCAGCGGTGCGTCGTGCACGGCAATCAGCCCCACCGCGCCGTCCACAAGGTAGGCGGGGGCCTTCAGACGGCGCAGGATGACCCGCGCCAGCTGCGCACCGCGCTGGTTGTGGCCTTTGAAATGCGCAGCCCCGTCCGGCCCGACGCTGCGGCAGAGCGGCTTGGCAATGTCATGCAAAAACGTGGCCCAGCACAGCACCCGCACGCCGCGGGTGTCCTGCCCGCGCAGGTCCAGTGCGCCCACGGCGGCGGCAGAATGCTGCCAGACGTCGTAGCAATGCCATTTTCCGGGCTGGGTGCAGCCGATGCAGGGCAGGATCTCCGGCACAGCGCCGCTTAAAATCTCGCCGTACTGCGCCAGCGTCTGCCCGGCCCCCGGGGCCAGCAGTAGGCCGTCCAGCTCGGTGTAGAGCCGCTCGGCGCTGACAGTGCGCAGCGTGTCGCGCGCGGCCAGCGCGGCGGCTTCGGTGGCGGGGTCCAGCGCAAAGCCGAGCTTTGCGCTGAACCGCAGCGCCCGCAGGATGCGCAGCGCATCCTCGGCAAAGCGGTCGGCGGGTGTGCCGACGCACCGCACGACGCCTGCCGTCAGATCGGCGCGGCCGCCGTACAGGTCGATGACTCCCTCGCCGGGGGCGTAGGCCATGGCGTTGATCGTGAAATCCCGCCGTGCCAGGTCGGCGGTCAGGTCGTCCACAAACTGTACGTTATCGGGGTGGCGGTGGTCGCGGTAGCTGCCGTCCAGACGGTAGGTCGTCATCTCATACGGCTTTCCGTGCAGAATGACGGCCACCGTGCCGTGCTTTTCGCCGGTCAGGATCAGGCGCTGGTCGTGGAACAGCGCCTTCATCTCGTCGGGCCGGGCGGAGGTGCAGATGTCCCAGTCGCCGGGCATACGACCCAGCAGGCTGTCGCGCACGCAGCCGCCCACCACGTAGGCACTGTGCCCGGCAGCACGCAGCGTCTGCAGCAGTCGGTAGGCGTCGTGCGGCAGACGTATCGTATCGCGGCTCATGCGTTCCCCTCCCCTCTCGCGGCGTTTCCGGCGGTTATTCTGCGGCGCGGGTCCACTCCTGCGTCAGGTCAACGATGCAGGCCAGGCTGTCATCCTCGTCCTTCAGGGAGTTGACCTTGGCGGCGGCCTTTTCGGCGTCCTCCATCCAGGTCAGGATGAAGTAGTTCTCTGCGGGCACGGCGTAGTAGACCCACGCGCCGTCGGCACGCAGCATATCGGGCAGATGGTCAAGCTCGTCGTCCAGCAGGCCCTGGCCCTCCTCGCCGTAGATCATCTCGGGGCCGACCTGCAGAGAGTCGATCACATTGATGCTGGAATTGATGTAGGTGTCGCGGTCAACGGCCTTGTCGCCGGCCTCCCACGCGCTGGCGAACGCCTTGACAAGCAGCTCGCGGACTTCTAATTTATCGTCACCGGGTTTGTACATGATAAATTCCCTCTTTTGTATTGATATATGAAAACAGTATAGCACAAATTTTACAAATATGGTATGGTTATTTTATGAAAAAGTATTGACCTTCCAGTGGGTGCAGGGTGTAAGGTGAGAGCGAAAGGAGCGTGATGTTATGAACATCAAGCAGGCAGCGGAGCAATCGGGCGTGTCCGCCCGCAATATCCGCTATTATGAGCAGGCCGGGCTGCTGACCCCTGCCCGCAACCCTGAAAATGAGTATCGCGTCTATTCGCAGGCGGATGTGCGCGCGCTGAAGCTGATCCGGATGCTGCGCACACTGGATATGCCGGTCGAGGAGATCGGCACCGTGCTGAACGGCACCCTGCCTCTGGCCGAGGCTGCTGAACGCCAGCGGCAACGGCTGGAGGCCGAGCAGCAAAAGCTGGCGGCGGCAGCCGCCTTCTGCACGGAACTGGCCGCCGGCGACCGAACGGCGGCAGAGCTGGATGTGGACAGCTGCCTTGAGCGGATGGACTCCCCTGCCCCGGCGGGCGGCTGGTTTACCGGCTGGGTGCAGGACTACCGGAAAATGTCGGCTGCCGAGCATAAGCGGCAGTTTACCTTTACGCCGGACACCGCCATTGCAACCCCGCAGGAGTTTACCGCCGAGCTGTTGGCCTGGGCGGCGGGCTGCGGCGAGGAGATCGTCATCACCCACGAGGGCATGACGCCGCGGTTTATGCTGGACGGCATCGAGTACAGGGCCGTGCGGTATTCAAGTCATGTGAGCAATATCCCGATCCTGCGGGTGCGGTGCGAGGTGTGCGATCCATCGGCGCTGGCGGCGGAGGGCGACCCGAAGCGGCTGCGGGTGCAGAGATTTCTGCACTACGGCCTGCCGGTGCTTGTATGCCTTGCATTGGCGGTGGTCTGGGTCTGCACCCGGAATATGCCGCTTTGGCCCGACAAGGCGGCTATGCTGCTGACGCTGGGCGCTCTCGGCATCGGGTACGGCTTCCGCGGGTGGTATCTCTATTACAACGACCGAGACCAATAAAAAACGGGAGGCAGCGCGGGCTGTCTCCCATTTGATTTATCCCAGCAGCAGCTTGTGCAGCTCATCCACCGTCTCGGCCAGAGCGGCGGCCCCGGCGGCGGTCAGCTCCCCGGCTGTGCCGTAGCCGTAGACAGCACCGATGCAGGGCAGGCCGTTCTTTTTGGCACCCAGCACATCATGCTCGCGGTCACCGACCATGACAAGGCCGGTCTTGTCGGTGATGCCCGCAGTTTCCAGTGCGTAGGCAATGACCTCGGCCTTGTCGGTGCGGGTCTCATCCAGCGTGGCACCGCAGATAAAATCGCAGTACCGCGCTAAATCGAAGTGCTCCATGATGCGCCTGGCGAACGCCTCGGGCTTGCTCGTCGCGAGGATGACGGTTTTCCCGGCGGCCTTCAGATCGGCCAGCAGGGCCGGGACGCCCGGGTAGACCTCGTTCTCAAACAGGCCCTTCGTGGGGAAATACTCCCGAAAGGCGCTGACGGCGCGGTCTGCGTCGGCGGCGTCCAGCCCCATCAGCTCCCGGAAGGAGGCGATAAGCGGCGGGCCGAGAAAGCGGCGCAGCGTTTCCTCGCCGGGGATAGGCAGTCCCAGCTTGCGGCAGGCGTGACGCACCGAGTTTAAAATGCCCGGCGCGGAGTCGGTGAGCGTGCCGTCCAAATCAAACAAAATAACATCGTAATTACGCATAAAACTTCCTTAATTGAACTTGAAGAGCTTCTGGGCGATGCGGTAGCCGCCGATGCTGATCTTGCTGCCCAGCCAGCCGGGCAGGTTGCAGCCCTCCGCCACCGAGAAGCGGCAGCGGCGGTAGAGGTGGCCGTCGTGCGCCTTGAGGTCGTCCCACAGCTGGCGGCGCTTGGCCAGTGCCTCCTTACTGCCGTCCAGCGTCAGGAAGATGCTGGAGATCGCCATCATCATCGAGAAATAGTTCAGCATGTAGGCACGCAGCTTGGCCTGCTCCGGCGGCAGGGCGTAGACATCGACCGCGTTCATCATAATGCGGGTGACGCGCAGCTGCTGGTCAACGCGCTTGATCATGTTGGCCTCGTTGACGCTCTGATCCTCGCGCCCGATGAAGTAGCGGTAGAGGTCAAGGTTCATGTAGTAGATGGTTTTGACCTGCGGCAGCGGCTGGTAGACAAAGATGTTGTCAACATAGAAGGTGTGCTTGGGCAGCTCCATGCCGCAGGCGCGCAGGATCTCGGTGCGGTAGATGACCGAGTGCATCAGGATGTTTTTGCTCGGCGGAAACTTGCCGATCTCCTTCCAGGTGAAAACGCGGCCTTCGGGCAGGATACCCTTGTAGTCCACGACATTCTGGGTGTTGTCAGCCACATGCTCATAGACATAGTTGGCCATCATCAAATCAAGCGGCTGCTCGTCGTTGAGGTGGGCGCGCAGCTCGGCCAGGACCTGCTGCAGGGCATCGGTGTCGAGCCAGTCGTCGGAGTCGACGACCTTGAAGTAGACGCCGGTGGCATTGCGGATGCCCTGGTTGACGCCCTCGCCGTGGCCGCCGTTCTCCTGATGAATGACGCGGACGATGGTGGGGTACTTTTCGGCGTAGGCGTCGGCAATTTTGCCGGTGTCGTCCTTGGAGCCGTCATCGACGAGGATGATCTCGGCGTCCTCCCCCGCGGTGAGCAGGGTCTCGATGCAGTGATCCATATAGGCAGCCGAGTTGTAGCACGGCACGGTAAAGGTGATGAGTTTCATAGGTCGCTCCTTTTGAAAGGCATAATATACTTATTATAGAATACCGTGTTTTGACAAAAAAAACAAGAGGGAGTTTTGAAAGACGCCGCACGGTAGGGTCCGGGCATGCCCGGCCCGGAGGTATAAGGCGGACGGGCGCTTACGGGAAGCCGCGGGCCGGACATGTCCGGCCCCTACCTACACTACGATTCACGCCGCTCTTTTATTGCAAAACAAACCCCCACCCCGGTGCGGGGCTTGCGGGCCGCACCGGGGTGGGGGTTGTGGGGTTCAGACGGCTTTAAAAAAGATCGTTGCGTTTGAAATTGTGGACGCCTGACGGAATCACGTCATTGTAAACATCCTCCGGCAGTCCGTAGGGACGTTCGGGATCCAAAAACCCGTGCATCCATTCGGCTAAAGTGTGCAGCTTCAACATAGTAACCCCGTCTCCTTTCCTAGTGTAGGGCTAAGTGTTCCGGGGGCTTTCGCTCCCCTCTTTCTGTCTTTATTATATGCGAAAGGCCGGACTTTTGCAAGCTGCATTTTGTACAAACTTACAAAAGTTATTTGTATATTTTAAACTATTTCGGCATAGTGTACATACGGACGTTGCGAGTGTGCGCATTACGCGGACAGTTCCTCCCATGCCTCCTGCATGGTGTCTGCTGAAAAAAGGAACTCTCCATTCTCGGCAAAGACTTCGATGTGGCCGCCGACGTATCTGAACTGCTGGGTCATGGTGGATACCGCCTTTCTGTGTCCGGTTTTGCTTTCCATGCTTTTATTATACCAGACAGGCAGTACGATAATTTGGACTTTAATGCCGGGAGGCAGATTTTTGAGGGTGATAAACGGTACTTTCAACACCGCGCAGCACAAAAATGACCCACCCGCACAGCAAAAACCAGTAGGCGGTGTATTTGGGGCAGACCAGCCCGGCCAGATTTCCCCACTCGTCGGCGTAATCCCAGACGGCGGTGTGCAGCACGCGGCGGCAAACTGCGCCTACGGCCAGCTCCAGCCCGCTGACGCCCGCCGCCCCGACAGCCGCCGCCGGGCCCAGCGGCAGCGGACGATCCGCCAGTGCCTGCAAAAGGCAGAGACAGACCCCGCCGGTCAGAAACATCGTCCAGTGCGTGGTGCCGCGCCAGGCCAATTCCAGCGCGGCATACGCCCCGCCGCCGAGCAAAAACAGAGAAGCACGTTCCAGCATACAAAATCCCCCTGCACAAGCTGTATAGCCACAGTATGTGCAGGGGGCGCGGGTTGTAACCGTTTTGTAAGGATGGTGGGAGTTTTTGGGAAGAAATGCCCTCCCCTTTGGGGGAAGGTGTCTGCGGCCCCGCCCGCAGACGGATGAGGGGCTGCGTTTCCGCGGCGGCCCGTAAACGGACGGTATTGGCAAACCTGCCCCTCATCAGCCGCCTGCGGGCGGCAGCTTCCCCCAAGGGGGAAGCCGGAGATTTTTATTTCGACAGCTTCTTCAGCAGCGCGCTGCGGGTATCCCACAGCTTCTGGCTCAGGTCAACGTAGTAGCGGTGGGGGTTCTCGAAGCGCTTGACCTCGTCCCAGAGGGTGTTGACCTGCGCCTTGCAGAACTTCTTGATGTCGTCCAGGCTCGGGGAACTGTAAACGCGCTTGCCGTTCTCGTAAATCGGGGTGGACAGGCAGCGGGCCGTGCAGTTGACGTAGGTGCATTCCTTCCAGGTCTCTATCGGGTCAAACAGCGTGATGCCGTGCTGGGTCTCGACGACCTCGTCGGCCATCGTGATAAGGTCGGCCATCGCCTTGCCGTCCTGGTCGTAGATACGCCAGACCTTTTTCAGGCAGGGAATCGTCATCTTCTCGGCGGATTCGGACAGCTTCATCTTCGGGGTGTAGCTGCCGTCGTCCTCCCTGACGGCGGCCAGCTTGTAGACGCCGCCGAACACAGGGTCGCTCTTGGCCGTGATCATGTTCTCGCCGATGCCGAAGCTGTCCACGCGGGCACCCTGCAGGATCAGGTCGCGGACGATGTACTCATCCAGAGAGTTCGACGCGCAGATCGTGCAGTCGGGGTAGCCGGCCTCATCCAGCATCTTGCGGGCTTTCTTGGACAGGTAGGCAATATCGCCGGAGTCGATGCGGATGCCCTTCGGGCGCTTGCCCATCGGCTTCAGGACCTCGTCAAACACCTTGATGGCATCGGGTACGCCGTGGCGCAGCACGTTGTAGGTGTCCACCAGCAGCACGCAGGCGTCGGGGTACATCTCGGCGTATTTCTTGAAGGCGTCGTACTCCGTCGGGAACATCTGCACCCAGCTGTGGGCCATCGTGCCGGAGGCCGGGATGCCGAAGTCACGCGCGGCCATGACGCAGGAGGTGGAGCCGCAGCCGCCGATGTAGGACGCGCGTGCGCCGAAGTAGGCGGCGTCATACCCTTGCGCGCGGCGGGCACCGAACTCCATGACCGGGCGGCCCGCGGCGGAGCGCACGATGCGGTTCGCCTTGGTGGCGATCAGGCACTGGTGGTTGAAGGTGACAAGCAGCAGCGTCTCGAGCAGCTGGCACTCGATGGCCGGACCCTCGACGGTGACGATGGGCTCCTGCGGGAAGATGGGCATGCCCTCCTCGATGGCCCAGATATTGCAGTGCAGCTTGAAGTTGGCAAGATAGGTGAGGAACTTCTCGTCAAACGCCTTGGTGGAGCGCAGATAGTCGATGTCCTCGCCGGTAAATTCCAGGTGATCCACGGCGTCGATGAACTGCTGCAGACCGGCCATAACGGCGTAGCCGCCGCCGTCCGGCACGCGGCGGAAGAACATATCAAAGACGGCGATCTTATCCACATATCCCTCGTCCAGATAGCCCGCCGACATCGTCAGCTCATAGAAATCGGTCATGGTGGTCAGATTGCGTTTTACATCCAGCATGGGTAAACCCTCCTGTATATGCGGCTCAGCGTGTCTTGCGTGAGGCGAGCAGGACGCGGCCGGCAATATATATTCCATAGCAGCCAACGACGAAGATCGTCAGCGCAATGACGACTTTGAAATATGTGCTTGAAAAAAAAAGGCTCACGCGCGAAAGCGTGTACAAAACCTGATTGCGCGAGACATCGCTGCCCGCAATTAAATCGGCGGTGCCGATGACCTCGCCCTGGATCGTCAGCGTGACGGTGCCGACGACGTCGCCCTGCTTGATGGGCGCGGCCAGCTCGTCCGGCACATTGAACACCGGCTCGGTCAGCGCAGCGCCGCCCGCGGCGGGCAGCAGCGTCATCATATTGTCAGCCGGATAAAGCATGACGGTGTCCGTCTGGGTCGAGTAGGCGACCCGGACCTCGGTGATGGGCTGGGTCGTGTCCAGCGCCGGGGCGATGGTGTAGGTGTCGAACACCCAGTCCATGATCGTGCCGGTCTCCGCCAGCGCGGGGCGCTTGCCCTCGGGGTCGGCGTCGTAGGGCACGTTCAGCAGTACGCTGATGTAGCTCTCGCCGTTCTGGCTGTGCCAGCCCGCAAAGTTCTGCCACTCGCCCAGGCTGCCGGTCTTGCCGCCCCTGGTGTAGTCGCGGTGGTAGCTGCTGTTGGTCACGAGCTTGTCGGTATTCTGGATGATATAGGTGCCGGGCGTCGTGTAGCGGTCATTTGTGCCCATGTCGTAGCTGGGGGTGGCGATGACCGTGGCGAACACATCGTAGGCCGTCAGGGCGCGCAGGATGAGGTAGGCGTCCCGCGCCGTCGTGATGTTGTTGGGGTTCAGCCCGCAGGGATCGACAAACGTTGTGCCCGTGCAGCCCACGGCCTTCGCCTCGTCGTTCATCATGGCGACGAAGTTGTCGATGCTGCCGCCGCCCATGTAGTCGGCCACGATGTAGGCGGCCTCGTTGCCGCTGGGCAGCAGCATGGCGTAGAGCAGGTTGCGCAGGCTCTGGGTCTCGCCCCGGCGGATGTCGGCGGTGGAAGCGTTCGTGCTCTGCTCCCAAATTAAATCGTAGATGTAGCTTGGCGCGGTCAGGCTGATGGAGTCGAGCTGATCCTGGTAATTTTCGAGCAGGAGCAGTGTCGTCATCATCTTGGTCAGGCTGGCGGCGGAGAGCTGGGTCTCGCTGTTTTTCTCGTACACGACGATGTTGGTGTCGAGGTTAACGACATACCCGGCGGGAGCTGTCAGCGCGGGCGCGGTGTCAAAGAGGGAGTCACTCTCCCCTGCCGCGTCCTCTGCCGCGACGGGCAGCGCCAGCATCAGAACGAGCACGAAGGAAAATAAAATCGCGCAGAATTTTTTCATAGGCAAGATTTCCTTTATAAAGTTACCTATCAGTATAGCAAATTTGAAGGGAAAATAAAAGGGATAGAAAGGAATTTATCGCGGGAGAGTAACGGGATACAATAGCACAGCTGCGGCGGGGTGAGGGCAGGCCGCCGCGGCCGTTTGCGGGAATGAGGCGGCTTTCCGGTTCGCCGCTGTAGGGGTCGATGCTCGCATCGCCCTGCAGGGCAGAGTGCCTTCCCCCTTGGGGGAAGGTGGGCGCGGCCCCGCCCGCGCTCGGATGAGGGGGGACTTGCCGGGAAATCCCGCTTGCGGATTGCCTGTGGGAAACTCTGCCCTCATCAGCCGCCTGCGGGCGGCAGCTTCCCCCGAGGGGGAAGCCAAAGAAGGCTGCTAATTCATCGCCCCTGCCGTCTCAAACAGCCGCTCCACCTCATCGGACAGCGCACGGTGCGCGGGGTCGATCAGATTCGGATCCTTGGCCAGCAGGGCCTTGGCTTCGTCCTGCGCGACGCGCAGCGTGCGGGTGTCCTGCACTAAATCCGCCACCCGCAGCGTCGGCAGACCGTGCTGCGCCGAGCCAAAGAAATCACCCGGGCCGCGGGTCTCCAGATCATACTTCGCCACGGCGAAGCCGTCCGACGTGCGGCACAGAAATTGCAGCCGCTCGCGCACCGCGTCGTTGCCGTTGTCGGAAATCAGAATGCAGCAGGAATCCGCCGCGCCGCGCCCAACGCGCCCGCGCAGCTGGTGCAGTGCCGACAGGCCGAACCGCTCGGCGTTCTCAATGACCATGACCGTCGCGTTCGGCACGTCAACGCCGACCTCGATGACTGTCGTCGAGACAAGCACGTCCAGCTCACCGGCCTTGAATCTCTGCATGACATCGTCCTTTTCCTTTGGCTTCAGCTTGCCGTGCAGCAGGCCGATGCGCCGGTTGGGCAGCAGTGCGCAGGCGGTCTCGGTGTAGTAGGTCGTGACGGCCTGCAGATCGCCCATGGCTTCGTTTTCCTCAATGGCCGGGCAGACGATGTAGACCTGATGCCCCGCCGCGATTTGCTTGTCCAGAAAGCCGTACATGTCGCGGCGCTTTTTGCCGGTGATGAACCACGTTTTGATGGGCTTGCGGCCCGGCGGCAGCTCGTCCAGCACCGAAATATCCAGGTCGCCGTACATGAGCAGCCCCAGCGTGCGCGGGATGGGCGTGGCGCTCATGACCAGCAGGTGCGGGCTTTGTGCCTTGCCCGCCAACAGGCCGCGCTGCCGCACGCCGAAGCGGTGCTGCTCGTCCACGATGGCGAGGCCGAGATTTTTAAATTCCACGGTATCGGTCAGTACGGCATGCGTACCTACGACTAAATTTGCCCGCCCATCGGCGATAGCCTCCAGCGCGATGCGCTTCTCCTTCGCTTTCATGCCGCCGACCAGCAACGTGACGTTGACGCCGAACGGCTCGAGCCGGTCCGCCAGCGTGGCGGCGTGCTGGCGGGCTAAAATTTCCGTGGGGGCCAGCATGGCGCTCTGCCAGCCGTTCTGCGCGGCAAACCAGATGGCCGCGGCGGCCACCAGCGTTTTGCCGCTGCCGACGTCGCCCTGCAAAAGCCGGTTCATCGGTACGTCGCCGCAGAGATCGGCCAGAATTTCCTCGGTGGAGCGCTTTTGCGCACCGGTGGGCGGGTACGGCAGGCTGCGCCAGAACGGGCCGAGGTCCAGCGGGTGCATGGGGGCGCTGGTCTTGCGCCGCCCGTGGCTGCGCAGCAGGAAGATGCCGATTTGGAGCAGGTACAGCTCCTCGAAAATCAGCCGCCGCCGCGCCGCGGCCAGGTCGTCCGCGTTTTTGGGCGCGTGGATGCCCCGCACGGCCTGCGCCTTGGCGGGCATCCGGTAGCGGGTCAGCAGCTCGGGCGGCAGCGGGTCCACAAGCTGGTCCGCGAACGCCAGCGCTGCATGGGCGCAGCTGGCGTGGCGGCTGGCGGGCAGACCGTCGGTGCCGGGATAGACCGCCACAAACGGGCAGTCAGCGACCTGGGCCTCGGTGCGCACCAGCGGGTGCAGCAGCTCGCGCCGGGTCAGCGCCCCGCCGATGCGCCCCTCAAAGTAGTAGGTCTCCCCCACTTCCAGCTTGTCCGCCGCGTAGGGCGCATTGAACCACGACAGTGCCAGAATGCCGGAATCGTCCGCCGCCAGTACCCGGTTCATGACCCGCCCGCCCTTTACGCGCCGGGCGGGCTCCTTTTGCAGTACGGTTGCGCGGACGCAGCATTCCACGTCATACGGCGCGGACACGACGGTGTAGGGCTGGGTGTAGTCGATGTATTTGCGCGGATAGCACAAAAGCAGGTCGCGGATCGTGAGGATGCCGAGCTTCTCAAATTTTTTGGCGAAGGCCGGGCCAACGCCCTTGAGGAATTGGACGGAATCGTTGATGGTGGGCATGGGGCCTCCTTTCTTTGGGATGGCGGGCAGCAATGGGATGTGGCGCGGGAGGGATGAATCCCTCCCCTACGACTGGCGAAAGGCTTGCAGCTTGCGTTTGTAGGGGGCGGCGTCCTCGACGCCCCGCGGAGGGGGCAAGACCCCTCCCTACGATGCAAAAGATAAAGGGGCGGCAATGGCAA
>ERZ831773.127-NODE-127-length-110446-cov-12.501590_pt1 | contig 110446 bp, 93 predicted proteins | sample MGYA00519696_ERZ831773 | MGnify/ENA primary metagenome ERZ831773 (study PRJEB31850, sample SAMEA3708720) | human gut metagenome | biome: human gut; feature: human-associated habitat; material: faeces | place: China | collected 2014 ...
ACATTACATTACAAAATCTCAGCAGGGTAAATATTCTTGTGGGAGAAAACAATACCGGAAAAACGTCAACCTAGGAATATAATGGTGCAAAGTGCAAAAAAGATATAAAAATTGAATCATGAAATGGGTTTGTGGCAAGCTATAGATATAAGCACTGAAATAGAAATTAAAGGATGGAATGGTATGGCAAGTTGGAAATTGTGTGTGGAAGACTATGGAAAAATAAAATCAGCAGAAATGGAATGTGCACCGCTTACCTTGATTGTCGGTGACAATAATTGTGGAAAAAGTTATTTGATGTCTTTGCTATGGGGAATAAAGAATATTGGTGCAATCTATCTTTTTGAAAAAAGAGATGCGGAGATAAACGAAGAGGAAAGACTGTTAAAGGATTGGATATCCCAACAGATAAATCTTGCATTTGAAAATGGTCAGAGTATTGTCGGGATGGAAGATATTTCCGACTGGTGTCGGGCTGTTATCAATCAGCGGCTGTCGCAGAACAAAGATTCGTTATTAAAATGGATCTTTAACAGCGAACAGGTTTCTGCAAAAAAAATCCAGATTCATTTATCAAATAGGGCATTTAAAGAGAGAAAACTTCGTTTTATAAGAACCACTGATGATAATATAATAATGAAAGCTGATTATGGAAAAAACAAAACGGATAATTATGGCATTCGAAACTTAGAGGGAAAAACGGATGATCATAGTGCTGAGTTTTTAATGAAGGGTATATTTGCTTTTGTATTACAAATAAATTATGGGAAAAATCGATATGAAAATTTATTCCTTCCAGCTGCGAGAACAGGTTTTATTCTTACAAAAGATCTGGTGAATCAGGTAGGAAGAGAGCAGACATTTAATATGGAACCGGAAACCAAACCAATGTCTCCATTTACAAGACCAATCAATCAGTTTTTGGATGTTATCAATGTGCTTTCTCTGGAGAATCAGTCATCTGCAAAAAGAAGAAAGATTATTGATCTGATAGAACATCAAATGACTTCCGGAACGATAGAAATCAGTGATTCGCCAAACAAAGAGATTCGGTATGTTACAGAAACGGAAAACGGAGAACAGAAAAGTTTACCACTTCGTACAGTCTCCGCTGTGGTAACGGAACTTTCTCCATTAATTTTACTGTTGAAACATATGGAAAACATTGAGTCTTTATGCTATGAAGAGCCTGAGATGTGCCTGCATCCGCAGCTGCAACATCAGATGGGAAGGGTTATGGCACGTATTGTAAATAGCGGAATAGATGTTATTGCAACCACACATAGCGATATTTTACTCCAGTCGATTAATAACAAAATAGCTTTGAAAAGCCATCCTCAAAAAGAAGATTTATGCAAAAAACTTCAATTGGAAGAGGAAGATTTGCTGTTGGATACACAGGTAAAAGTGTACCAGTTTCAGGAACATAACGGAAAAAGCCAGTTGATAGAAATTCCTTGCGGACAAAATGGATTTGCAGTACCAACATTTAATAATGCATTGGATGATATCATGGGAGAAGCTTATATGGTACAGGGGAATTCAGATGAATAAAAGAACATTTGTTATTTCGGAATTAATGCAAAATAACTTTATAATGGATAGAGGTCAAGGGAAAATTTCGTGCAAGCTATCTCGTTTCACAGGCGATTGCAGCTATGCTCGAAATACCTTTAGATCATACATATTTATATACTACCTATGAAAAAGAATGCTTTGATACATGTAGTGAGACAATGCCGGTAGAACGACGTGTGCGAACGGGAAATATTCCGCCGAAAAGAGAATGGGAAAGTGGACGAGTTGAATTGAACTTTGGAGAGAAGATACCATTTGATCATGAGAAGGTGCAAATGACTCGGAACACAGATGGATTGAAGGGAAATGTTCAAATGAAATAAAAATAGAAAAGGCGATAAATTCAGGGTACTGAGATTTGAGACAGATCATAAGCAGAGTGATCATGGATAGAAAATGAGATTGAAAGAATAATAAAAAGATAGATATGAACAATAACATGAATGATATAACAAGGGTAGGTTTGACAGCTAATCAACTGAAGAATCAATTTCCAAGTATGGCAATCAAAACAGTGGCAGCATCATTACAAAAAGAATTACCAATGACACTGTCCGGTGTGCAAATGAAAGAATTGAATACGACTCTTCAGAATGCTGCGTATTCGAAAGAAATGCTGGAGTTCCAAAAGAAATGGAAACAACACACTCTAAATGATGCCGTGACACAATTCGCAAAAAACATGGCGAAAACATGGAGTGCAGCAACAGTAGCTTCAGATATTGCAAAAATGCGGATGCCGGCACAGAATATAGCCTTTGCAAAACTCATGCCATGCGGTGTGAAAATGGATATGCCGCGTGGGGCAAAAACAGTTATTCGGGAGTTGAGCAAACCGGCTGCAAAAGCATTGACGGAGACAGCAGAAATTGAATTTGTTCCGAAAGAAAAAAAGTTTTACCATAAAGACTGTCCGGCGAAGGGACTGGATGCGCAGGAAATTTCCGACAGTGAGTCATCTCTGGAACTCTTTTCTGAGATTTCCCTTCCAGATTTGATTAAGTTTGAGAGTGAGTTATTTGAAAACGAATATTTTGCTAATGAATCAAAGGTCGGAAAGAAAATTTTTGAAATCATAAGCGGATGGAAACATTTTGTACATTTAGGCGATACGATCTATTTTCATGCACGATGCCTTGGAAAAAATAATCAACCGTATCTGGAACAGGAGATGCTGAAAGCACCTGTTATGATATCATCACATGGCAGATATAACGAAATTGGACGAAGTTGTTATTACTTTGCAGATACGAAAGAAGGTGCACTCACAGAAGTGTACAAGCATTGCGGAAGTAAAAAGCCGAGTGTACAGATTGCAAAATTAAAAAAATGTAAAGAAGCACGGCTGATCGATCTGTCTCAGAATGTTTCAAAAAATAACAGGTTCATTGATCATCTGCGGTTTAAAGTTGATAACACACCGGGAAAAATCGTGAAGGAGTATCTGCTTCCGAATTTTGTGGCAGGATGTTGCAAGAAAGTGGGGATAGATGGTATCAAGTATCAAGGAGATGGATACAACTGCTATGTGACGTGGAAGGATGATTATTTTTCGTTTGAGGGAAATGATATTGTTGAAATTGAAGGATAAGGAAAGAAAAATAGAAATGAAATAGTGATGTAAGGATAATCTATTATGAAAATATGTATTATACACTGTTTTGACACCTATGAACATCGTGTAGATCTCCTGCACGATTATTTTAAAGCAAAAGGCACTGAAGTAACGGTTATCACATCCGATTACATGCACTTTGAAAAGAGAAAAAGAACAGATAAAAAAGAGGACTTCCATTATATAAAGGCAATTCCATATGCATCAAATTTGTCACTTACAAGACTGTGGTCACATTTGAGGCTATCGAAAAATATTTTTGCAAAGATAGAATCAAAAGAGTATGATCTTTTGTGGGTATTGATTCCGCCGAACTGTTTTGTGAGGGATGCAGCCATCTATAAGCGTAAATATAGGGAAACAAAACTGGTTTTTGATGTGATTGATATGTGGCCGGAGACAATGCCAATTGCAAAATTTAAGGATTTGCCCCCTTTTACATATTGGCAGAAGTTGCGCGATAAATACTTGAATGCTGCGGATGCGATTGTAACGGAATGTAATCTGTATCAGAAAAAGCTGCCACAAACGATTGATCGAAAAAAACTTCATACCATATATCTTGCACGAAAACTTACACCATATCAAGGAAAAGCTGAGTTGCCACAAAACAGGATTTCTCTGTGCTATTTGGGGTCTGTCAACAATATCATTGATATCCCGGCCGTGGCACAGCTGATCCGGAAATTGAATAAAAAGCTGCCGGTTGATATTCATATAATAGGTGATGGAGAAAAAAGAGAAGAATTTGTGAGGGAATGCAAGAATGCAGGGGCAGCAGTCATGTATCATGGAAAAATCTATGATGCAAAAGAAAAACAGAAAATATTTGATCAATGTCATTATGGTTTAAATATAATGAAAGCATCTGTGTTTGTTGGCTTGACGATGAAAAGCATGGATTATTTTGAAACAGGGCTGCCAGTCATCAATAATATTCATGGGGATACATGGGATATTATAGAGAGAGAGAAGATTGGTGTGAATCTCAAAGAAAATACTACCGCGGCAGAGATTCTGGTATATGATGCGGCCATGCGTGAACGAGTGAGAAGATTTTTTGAGATAAATCTAGGAGAAGATACGTTTCAAAGAAAAGTAAAGGAGCTGTTGTTAGAATTATGAGATCCTCAAATTATGGAATATGGGAAACGATACAAAATATTTGTTATGTGATTCGCTCTCGAATTTTGATCCCAAAATCCCGCATGATTCGGTTTCCAATTGTAATCCGTGGAAAACAATATATAGATTTTGGAACAAATTTGACCACAGGGAGACGCTGTAGATTTGAGGTAAATGGGAAGCATAATGGGAAATGTCTGATTATTGGGAAAAATGTCAACATTGGAGATGACGTGAGTATACGGTGTGCAGATAAAATTGTCATCGGAAATCATGTGCTGATGGGATCAAAGGTCTTGATTATCGACAATTCACATGGTATTTATACTAGGGAAAAACAGGATTCACCAGAAACACCTCCAAATGAGAGAGCATTGTCCATGAAGCCGATCAGAATAGGCGATAACGTATGGATTGGAGAAGGGGCTGTTATCCAGCAGGGAGTTACTATTGGAGCAGGAAGTATCATTGCGGCAAATTCCGTTGTAACAAAGGATGTGCCAGCGCAAGTGATCGTTGGTGGAATTCCAGCTAAAGTTATCAAGAGATATGACTGTGAGAAAAAGCAATGGATAAGATAAAAGATAAGGTTTCCGTCATTATTCCTGTGTATAACAGCGAAAAAACAATTGTACAGGTTCTGGATTCCGTAAAGCGGCAGACCAGATTTGATTATATCTGCGAGATATTGGTGATAAATGACGGATCAAAAGATCAATCTGAAGAACTGGTTCAGAACTATATCTGTGAACACTCAGAACTTCCGATTTCTTATTACAGTAAAGAAAATGGAGGTGCTTCTTCTGCCAGAAATTTTGGAATGCGCAGGGCAAAAGGCGAATATATCGCATTTTTGGATTCGGACGATCTCTGGATGCCGGAAAAGATTGAAGTGCAGATGAAAATTTTACTGCAGCATAGAGAGATTGTATTTCTGGGGGCTGGGTATGAAGACAGACCTTTTTATATTATGACAAAAAGGATTGATGGTTTATATAAAGCTACTATTAAAGATATCTGCAAGAAGAATTTTCCCGTTACACCATCTGTTGTCTTTAAAGCAGAGGCAATCAAAACACTGGGATATTTTGATGAAAAACAGAAATTTGGGGAAGATATCAATTATTACCAGAAGTTCTGTAACTCTTATAATTATTATTATCTACCGCGAAAACTTGTAACGATTGGATTACAAAAAGATTTTTTTGGCGCAACCGGACTGACCTCTCATATGAAAGAAATGCATCTGGGTACGATTAAAAATCTGCGTGAAGTTTATCTGGAAGGACATATTTCAAAGAGTTTCTATTATGAAATGCGTATATTCTATTGGTTGAAATATTGCCGGAGATGCGTCAGACGATGGTTCAGGGATTGCATTTCTAAGGGGAAAAAGGTAGAATAATATGATTGTATGTAAGTTTATAGAGGAAAATGTCTATAAAGGTTGTAAAATATGATAGGAATTGTTATATTAAATTATGAAACATGGGATGTAACGCTGCAATGCATGGAAAGTATTATGGAAGCGGAGAATGAAGAAATGATTCGTATATATCTCGTGGATAATGCTTCCACCCGGAAGAAACCCAAAGAAATTGACAGGTTTATTAAACAGCACAGTGTAACTTACATTGAGGCTGCCGAAAATCGTGGCTATGCAGCAGGAAATAATTTGGGGATTTGTCGGGCACTGGAGGATCAGTGTACATATGTTTTGATTACGAACAATGACATACGATTTCGAAGTGCCGCTATCCATAGGATGAAACAGCTTCTGGAATCAAGCGACAGGATTGGAATTGTAGGACCACAGGTGGTAGGACTGGATGGGATTCATCAGCCGAGTGTGGCAATGTACAGAACAGGGATGCGTGAGATCTTTCATTTTTATACAGGTTTCAGGTGTTTTCATAGAAAAGCAATGAGAGAGTATCAGGGAATGGATCAGGATGCTGGGGGACAGTATCCTGTTTATCATGTTTCGGGATGCTGTTTTTTAATGAACCGAAAGGCAGCAGAGACGTTGTATCCATTAGATGAAAACACATTTCTGTATGATGAAGAACTGATTATCGGTATACGGATGGAACAGGCGGGACTGCAGACATGGTATTGTGGGACCGCGGTTGTGGAACATCATCATGGATACACGACACAGAAAAACAGTGCGTTTATGCAGAAATGTATTCGGGAGAGTGAGCAGTATTATTGTCGGGAGTATTTGCAGGCAAATGGGATAACTCTCATATTTTTGAATTTATATAGAAAAAGTTTATTAGTTATAAGAAGGCTTCTTAAAAAATAAGAGGGCAATTTGGTGAATAAAATGAATCAGCCATTGGTATCTATTATAATAAGAACGTGCCAACGACCACATGTATTAGAAAGAGCTTTAAATAGTGTTCGAAAACAGACATACAAAAATATACAGGTCGTGATTGTAGAAGATGGAGAAAATAAGTCTGAAAGATATATAAGAGAAAAATTTCCAGATTTAAATATGTTGTACTATGCTACTGGAAAAAAATGTGGACGTTCGCATGCAGGAAATGTTGCCTTGAAATTGTCAGAAGGAGAGTTGTTGAATTTCCTTGATGATGATGATATGTTGTTTCCGAAACATATTGAAGCTTTGGTGAATGCTTTGGCAGAGTCATCGAATATGGCGGCATATAGTATTGCGGAAGAACGTCAAATAATAGAAAACTCAAAAAAACCTGATGAATATAAGGTGAAACGAAAAATGATTCGTTATAAACAACCTTTTAACAGGCTTTTATTATATACATTTAACTATATTCCGATTCAAAGTATCATGTTTCAAAAATCGCTTTACGAGGAATATGGTGGGTTTGATGAAAAATTAGATAATTTGGAAGATTGGGATTTATGGGTGAGGTATTCTCAAAAAACAGAATTTACTTTTGTAAATGAATTAACGTCATGTTACCATGTTCCATATGCAAACAGAGCCAGAAGAAATCGATCAAATGGATTACGGGATTATCTTACACCTGTTATACAAAATTTTGAGAGTTATCATGTTGATCTGGATATAAAAAATGTTCATAATGAGATGAATTATGTGATAAGAGAATATAAAAATAATGGAATTATGCGTTATATGCGTATGTTTTTCAGGGCAATATTTTTTGGGGAAAAGTGATTTTGGCAGGTGTTAAGAATGATAAAAAAATTGATTAAAGACAGAAAGATAATATTAGAATTAGCGAAAAATGATTGTAAAGCTAGGTTCTCATCATCTATATTAGGAATTGTATGGACCATATTACAACCTTTGGTAAATATGCTGGTTATTTGGCTCGTTTTTCAAATTGGCTTTAAATCATCGAATCTATCAGGAAATATACCATTTATTATATGGTATATGCCAGCATTTCTTATATGGAATTATTTTCAGGAAGCAACCAGTCAGTCAACAAACAGTATGTTGGAATATAGTTATCTGGTAAAAAAAGTAAATTTTGATGTAGAAGTAATTCCACCGATCAAGATAATTTCTAATGCATTTATTCATTGCTTTTTCATAGCGTTTATTATTTTTGTAAACTTTTGTTATGGCAAAATGCCTACGATATATTATCTGCAGGTGATTTATTATTTTTTCTGTGCGGCAGCGTTTTCCATGTCCATTGGATGGTTGTGTTCTGCAATTACACCATTTGCAACAGATGTGTCAAATATTGTTTCTATTATTATTCAATTGGGATTTTGGATTACACCAATATTTTGGGATCCATCAGCATTAACAGATGTGGCAGCGTTTCTGGTGAAAGTGAATCCAATGTATTATGTGTGTATGGGCTATAGAGATTGTTTTGTTTATGATGTACCGTTTTATAGACATCCATTGCTTATGACATATTTTTGGGCAGTAACAATTATTATCTGGATAATCGGTACAAAACTTTATAAGAAAGCAAAACCACATTTTGATGACGTATTGTAAAATGAGTTGGAGATCAAGAGAATGAATAATGATTTATCAATTGAAGTAAAAGATTTGGTGAAAGTTTATAACCTCTATAATAGTTCTGCCGATCGTTTGAAAGAAATATTCAGTGTTCGAGGTAAAAAATTTCATGATAATTATTATGCTTTAAATGGTATAAACTTTTCAGTGAAAAAGGGAGAAACTTTTGGAATCATAGGAACAAATGGAGCTGGTAAGTCAACATTACTGAAACTTATTACCGGTGTTGCGACACCGACAGAGGGGTCGGTTAATGTTAATGGAAAGATTTCTGCGTTGCTGGAATTGGGTGCGGGCTTTAATAAAGATTATACAGGAATAGAAAATATTTATCTGAACGGAACAATGATGGGGTATTCCAGAGAGGAAATGAAGCAGAGGATACATTCTATTGTAGAATTTGCAGATATAGGAAATTTTATTTATCAGCCGGTTAAAACGTATTCCAGTGGTATGTTCGCAAGACTAGCTTTTGCGGTTGCTATTAATATTGAACCGGAAATTCTTATTGTAGATGAGGCATTATCTGTTGGAGATGTTTTTTTTCAAAATAAATGCTACAAAAAGTTTGAAGAATTAAGAGAAAAAAATATTACAGTTATTTTTGTCTCACATGATATTGGAACGGTAAAACAGTTATGTTCCAGAGTTCTATGGCTGGAACATGGAATACAACAAATGGTTGGAGATAGTGTGGAAGTATGTAATGAATATTCAAATAGCATATTAAAAAAACGTGCAAAAGAGTTTGAAAAGAATAATAATACAGAATTTAAAGAATCAGTTTCAATTACAAAAGAGTTAAAATTAGAAGATTATCCGGAAATTACATATACCAATGAAAGTATACTTGATGAAAATGTGAAGATCATTTCGAGTTTTATTTCTGATCATAATGGAAAGAGAGTGTCTTCTTGTTTAGCAGGAGAAAAATATACCATATCTATAGTTTTTTCAACAAAAAGAGATATTCCAGAGTGTATTGCAGGATTTGTTATTGAGACTGTGAAAGGGTTATGGGTTATTAATTGTAACAGTATTGCCTCAGGGCTTAAAGATACATTTTCTGTAAAAAAAGATACAATCAATAAAATTGATTTTACATTCCAAATGCCTAAACTGGTAAATGGAGATTATGTTGTTGGAGTTGCAATTTCAGAAGGCAGTGTATTAGATTTTAAAGTGTTGACATGGTTATATAATGTATTATATATGCAGATTACAAATGTAGGAAACAATGATGGAATTTTACAGTTGGACACAAATATAGAAATTTACAGCAAAGGAGTTGAAAATGAGTAAATATGATTTCGGCTATCAATTAGAAGCTGGAAGTACCAACGAATGGGCATTTCAAATGGTTCAGGAGAACAGCAGGGTTTTGGAGATTGGACCTGCAATTGGAAATCTCACCAGTCATCTGGTAAAAGATAAACATTGTACTGTTGATATTGTTGAGATAGATGAAGAAGCAGGGAAGAAGGCCGCAGAATTTGCACAAAGAGCACAGATTGGTTCTGTTGATGGAAATTTGAATACGGATACCTGGTATCATAATTTGCAACCGGAGAAGTATGATTATGTCATAAGCTTAGATGTCTTGGAACATTTGGAAAATCCCGAACATGTATTACAGAATTTAAAAAAATTGTTAAAAGAATCTGGAAAGATATTATTGTCTGTACCTAATTTAGCACATAATGCTGTAATATTAGAACTTCTGCAGAATAACTTCCGCTATCATGATCTGGGATTGCTGGATCGCACGCATGTGCATTTTTTTGCATATGAATCTATGATAAAAATGATAGAAGATGTACAGCTACATATTAATTATATTGATGCAATAAAAAAAGCTGTCAGTGATACAGAGATAAAATGTAGCTTTGAAGGGATACCTGTAGAGGTAGAACAGTATCTGAAAACCAGAAGGTTTGCAGATGTTTATCAATATTTAGTTGTTTTAGAAAAGAAGGAAACGGAAAGGATTGATAAATTAAAAGACGGAATCATACGACAGGATATGTGTCAGACAAAAATACTGGTTGATGGTTTGCTGAAAAATCAAATTATATTCCAAAATCATTATGACAATGTATCAGTAGAAGTAGACATGGAAGGTTATAAAGATGCATCCAGTATTCGTCTGGTTCCAGTAGAAAATTGTGCATTAGTGTATGGATTGCATGCGTATAGTATAAATGAAAAGGGAGTAAAAAAAGAAATTGGGTATAATTGGACAAGCGGTATTGGTATAGATGATAATTGTGTGGTTTTATCTGAAGCATCCAGTGAAGTAAATTATCTTCTGGAATCTGATACAAAGAAAGTTGAGATAGTTTTTAAGTGCAAGTTATTATCAGAGACAGTAATTCAGGGCATGCAGGAACTGGAAAAACAAAAAAAACAATTTCTTCAGCTTTTAAATGAAAAGAATAATGAGATAAATGAAAAGAATAATGAGATAAATGAAAGAGAAATTAAACAACAGGAGACCGAAACGGAACTTTATAAAGTGATAGAACAAAAAGATATGCTTAATGAGGAACTTACGCGTATTAAAAGCCATATTTTTTATCGAATTTATATGAAACTATATCGGATGTTGCACAGAAAATAAGAGGAGATTCAGCAGTGAAAAAAGTAAGTGTAATTATGCCTTGCTATAATGACGGAAAATATATTAAAGAGGCAATTGCATCGGTAGAAGCACAGACATATCCAGAATGGGAACTTATTATTATCGATGATGGATCAGATGATAAAGAAACAATTGCAATCATTGATTCCATTCAAAACAAAAAAATTAAGATATATCATACAGAGCATCTTCGCCCGGCAGGAGCAAGAAATTATGGAATTGAGCATGCGGATGGAGAATACATATTACCGGTTGATTCAGATGATAAAATAGATCCGACATATATGGAGAAAGCAGTTCAAAAGATAGAATCTGATAAAAAAATAGGCGTTGTATATTGTGAAGCTGATTTATTTGGGGAAAAAACTGGAAAATGGGAATTGCCAGCGTATTCATTCGAAAAAATGTTATTGGATAATGTTGTATTTGTCACAGCATTATTTTACAGAGAAGATTGGGAGAAGATAGGCGGTTTTAATACTAATATGCAAGCCGGAATGGAAGATTATGATTTCTGGCTTGGAATATTGGAACTGGGGAAAGAAATCTATCAAATACCAGAAATATTGTTCCATTACCGCATTAAGCCGGTTTCGCGAACAACAGGATTTCAATCGGATTATATTCAGGTACAGCAGGTATACCGTCAGATTTATGATAATCATAAAAAGTTCTATGAACAGCATCAGGAAAAATATGCAAAGGTTTTGCGTGACGCCTTGATAGAACAAATTGCAATACGCACGAAATATGAAAATGGATTTGAAAAAGCCAAGAAATATTACAATATACCGATTATAAAGAATATTATAAGAAAGATCATAGCAAATTAGTGGAGGATTATAATGATTATTTTTACATCTATATGTACCAATTATGCACATAAGGCAAGAACTTTGGCGGAGTCCGTTAAAAAGAATATTCCAGATGCTAAGTTTTTGGTATGCTTAACAGAGAGAGAAGTACCAAAATCTATGGAGTGTCCATATTTTGATGAAGTAATTTTGTCAAAGGATATGTGGGAGGGGAATTTTAACCGCTATATTTATAAACATGCAATTGTGGAAGCTTCTACTTCTGTGAAAGGGCATTTTTTCAAATATATTATTGAACATTATCCAAATGAAGATAAATTTGTTTATTTGGATCCGGATTGTTTCGTTTATTCAGATTTTGTAGAATTGAGAGAGCTATTAAATACAAGACCGATTGTTTTATGCCCACATTTATTGCAACCTGGAAATATTGATATGGAGTTATCTTCAACAGCACATGGCGTATATAATTTGGGATTTCTTGCTGTGAATCGCAGTGATGAGGCTATAAGATTTATTAATTGGTGGGCAGACCGATTATATTTGTTTTGCTATGATGATATTGCCAGAGGAATTTTTACAGATCAGAAATGGATTGATTTGGCTCCTTGCTTTTTTGATGTGGAAATTTTTAAACACAGAGGTTATGATTTTGCAACATGGTCTCTTTTGGATTGTGGGATGACAGAAGAGAATGGAAAGTTTTTTGTGAAAGGAGATCCTCTTCGTTTTATTCATTTTTCAGGATATGGTGCAACAATTGAGAAATGTATGAATGATTGGCTTCCAGAAGGAGATCATCCGTTCCGAAAACTGTATAGTGAATATTCTAAGTTACATGATAAAAATAATGAAGATGGTGTTTCCAAAACACCATGGAGTTATAGTCAATATTACTCTGGGGAAAAGATTGACGATAAATTAAGAGTAGAATATAGAAAAAATAATGATGTAATGTTTTCTATTGATGATCCATTCGCTTTAAATAATAATGATGTAAAGAAAATGTTAAGATTAAAAAAAGAAAACAATACAAGTAAAGTTTTAAATTCTTTAAAAGATAATGGAATAAAAGTTACTTTCAGTAAAATTTTGGGACACTTAAAAAATAAAGGAAAATAATAATGAAACTTCATAAAAAAAATTTGAAAATAAAACAAATGGACAAGACATATATAGGAATAGTTACTTTGATGTTTCTTGTTGTGTATGTACCTATTATATTAATGAAAAAAGCATATATATATATTGATATAGGTGCAGATACGTATTGTAGTTATTGGCCAAATATTGCGTATATAAAAGGACTATTGCATGAAGGATTAAAGACATGGGACATGAATTTAGGTTTAGGTGCATCTACTATTACATATATAAGCAGTATTTTATGTGATCCATTTGATTGGCCGGCATTTTTATTTCCTTCGGAAAAAATATATATGGGAATTTATATTGGTTTAGTCCTTAAAAATGTTTGTGTCGCATGTTACGCTTATAAGTATATTGGAAAAAAGCAGATAGAAGGTTATCCAAGAATTATTTCTTCTATAATGATTGTGTTTAGTGGCTGGTTTGTTGGTTGGGGACAACATTATACTTTTGCAACAATATATGTTTATTTTATTATGATGCTATACTATTTAGAAATATGGATGCAAGAAAAAAAATATATAGGTCTTATAGTTTCTACAGCATTGCTTGCAGTTGTTTCTCCATATTTTTGTTATATGGTTTTGTTGTTTCTGGCTTTTTATTATTTGTTTGTACTATTTTATAATACAAAAGAAAAAATAGTATTTACTGAAAAAATATCCCATATGTTTCGAACCGCTGGAGTGGTTTTATTGGGAATTGGTTGTTCAGCTTTTGTTTTTCTTCCGTATATTGGAGATTTATTATCAAGTCCTCGGGTGAGTGGAAATATATATCCTTCATTCAAATTAGCAGATATCAAAGAATATGTTACTCTGTTTATGAGAATGTTTTCTAATTCTATAATGGGAATTAATGGGGAATATTTAGGATATGGAAATTTTTATGAAAGCCCATTTATGTATGTGGGAATTATTTCCATATTTGGAATAGTGTTTTTTATTATAGAAAAAAAATGGATAAAATCATATTGGGTAGCGGTGATATTATCAATTACTGTATTTGTATTTGTTAATTTTTCTTCAATTGTATTTAATGGGTTTAGTACAAAAACATATCGTTGGACATTTGTATTTGTTCCGTTAATTGCCTTGATCTGTGGAAAAGAATTAGAATATATAGATTGTTCAAAAATAAAGATAAAAACTTTAGTAATTTGTGCTTTGTTAGATGTTGGATTGATTTTTTATGGTTTAGCTAATAGAAAAACTATGGATAAAACAATTCTTATTAGTTATATAATTGCGGTAATTATATTAAATTTAGAAGGGGTAGCTATTGCCTGCATCAAAAATAAATTATTTCAACAAAAATTTTGGCTTGTAATATTAGCAATTGAAATGTGTTTGAATGCAGGAATAACAGTGTATGACAGAAATATTGTTTCGACTGATTCGATAAAAAATATGTCGTATTTTGATTCATCAAATAAAGCAGTAGATTATATAAAGAATATGGATAGTTCATTTTATAGAATTAATAAAAATTATGCTCATATTGATTTAAATGATAGTATGTTTCAAAATTATCATGGAGAAAAAATATATAGTTCTATTCTTCCAGAAGGAATATGGGGTATGATGGATTTGTTTGATTTGAGAATTAAAAATTCAAATTATTTATACGGATTTGATGATAAACAAATTTTAAGGAATATTACATCGGGAAAATATAAATTAACGAAATCTTCAACGGAATATTTTGGATATGATTATTTGAAGACAATCGATGATATAAACATATATCAAAATATGAATGCTGTAGATTTTGGTACGATTTATAAAAATTATAAATTAAAAAGTGAAGTGGAAAATTTAGATAAGTGGGATTTACAGAATGAATTGATTCAGAGTTGCATTATACGGGACGAAGAACAAGATGAAAATTTGCAGAAGATTTCAAAAACAAGCCCAAATTATAGAGTGTCTAAACAGTTAATTTTGAATGAAGAACAGATAGATCCGGCTAATGTGATAGAAATAAATAAAACTATAAATCCAATATTAGTTAGTGTTTCGGGATTAAATCTTTCAGGTGTTTTGAATGTATTATCAGATGATGATGCAATCTTAGATACATATAATTTTGAAACTTTAGAAGGAAAAACAGATATTTACATAGATAATATAGACATTTCTAAAATCAAGTTTGAAATTTCGCAAGGAAATATTTCATCACTTAAAATTTATGAGTTAGATGGAAATGCAATTTCAACAAGTATGCAGGCATTGAATAAGAATCATTTACAAAATGTCACATTTACCGATACAGAAATTCACGGAAATATAAAAGTCTCAGAAAGTAGTTTATTGTTTATTCCAATTCCATATGATAAAAAATGGCATGTTTTTGTTAATGGTAAAGAAAGCAAAATATTTCATGCAGATGAAGGATTTATGGCTGTTATTTTACCAGTTGGAAATAGTAAGATACAGATAAAATATATTTCTCCGTTTGTTAAAAATGGAATTATACTTTCAATAATAACTATATTAATCTTAATATGCGGAAACCTAATGAAAAAGATAATACGTAATAGGAAAGAAGGAGAAAAATAATGATTAATTTTAATGAGCCAATTATGGTAGAAAAAGCCTTTGATTATGTAAGAGAAGCAATCAACAACAAAAAATTAAGCGGTGATGGAGAATTTACGAAAAGATGTAACTTCTGGCTGGAAAAATGGAGTGGTGCACCAAAAGTTTTATTAACAACTTCTTGCACACATGCAACGGAGATGGCAGCAATTTTAGCGGATATAAAACCTGGGGATGAAGTTATTATGCCGGCTTATACGTTTGTCTCTACGGCGGATGCATTTGTTTTGAGAGGTGCGAAAGCAAAATTTGTTGATATTCGACCGGACACCATGAATATGGATGAAAAATTGATCGAAGAAGCGATTACGGAAAAAACAAAAGCCATTGTTCCAGTTCATTATGCGGGAGTAGCTTGTGAAATGGATACTATAATGGAAATAGCAAAAAAACATAATCTGCGAGTTATTGAAGATGCTGCGCAAGGTGTAATGAGTACATATAAAGGACGGGCACTTGGCTCTATTGGCGATTATGGATGCTATAGTTTTCACGAGACGAAAAATTATAGTATGGGTGAAGGTGGAGCATTAGTTATCCGAGACAAGGATAATTGTGAAATGGCGGAAATTGTCCGGGAAAAAGGAACAAACAGAAGTAAATTTTTCAGAGGACAGATAGATAAGTATACATGGGTTGAAGCAGGATCTTCTTATCTTCCAAGCGAATTAAATGCAGCATATTTATGGGCGCAGCTTGAAATCGCAGATAACATTTTCAACAATAGAATGGAAAGTTGGAATTTATACTGGGAAGGACTAAGAGGCCTTTCGGAGAGTGGAAAAATTCAACTGCCATTTATTCCAAATGAGTGTAATCATAATGCACATATGTTTTATATTAAAGCAAAAGATTTGGATGAAAGAACAAAACTGATCAGTTATTTGAAATCAAAGGGAATTAATTCAGTATTTCATTATATTCCATTACATACCGCACCAGCAGGAAAGAGATATGGTGAGTTTGTGGGAGAAGATGTATATACAACCAAAGAAAGTGAGCGGTTGTTAAGACTTCCATTGTATTATGGAATGAAGAAAATTGATGTGGAAAGAGTAATAGATGCTATTATGGAGTTTTATACTAAATGAGTGAAAAAATAGAAGAACAGGTGAAAAAAATTGATATTTCAGTGGTGATTCCTGTTTATGGATGTCGGGCTGCAATACCGGAATTGCATCGCAGATTATGTGAGAGTTTAGAAAAAATTTCAAAAGCATTTGAGATTATCCTTGTAGATGATTATTGCCCGCAGAATTCATGGGAAGAAATTCAAAAAGTTTGTGAAAAAGATAAAAGGGTTATTGGAATTCATATGGCTCGCAACTTTGGGCAAATTCGTGCAATTACAGCAGGATTAGATAAAAGTAGAGGAGATTGGGTTGTTGTAATGGATTGTGATTTACAGGATCGTCCCGAGACAATTCCAGAATTATATCAAAAAGCACAGGAAGGATATGATGTAGTTTTTGCACGAAGAGAAGGAAGAAAAGATAGTGCAATTACAAAATTTTTATCTAAATGTTTTTATAAGGTATATGATTATTTTACAGACGGAACTTTTGACAGTTCAATTTGTAATTTTAGTATTTCAAAAAGAAAAGTAATTGATTACTATTGTAGAATGAGAGAACAGAATCGCGCATATACAATGTTTATTCGCTGGTTGGGGTTTAAACAGACGGCAATTGATATGCCGGCAGATGAGCGGGTTGAAGGTAAATCTTCTTATAATTTGAAACGAAAATTGAAGATGGCATTTGAAATTATTACTTCACAATCAAATAAACCTTTGCTTTTTTCTGTAAAATTGGGATTTGTAAGTGCATTTCTAGCTTTGATTTATATAATATATCTTGTTTTTAGGGAAATTATCTTGGGAGATGTTCTTGTTGGCTGGACAAGTATTGTAGCTTCGATTTATTTGATGGGTGGTATTATTCTATGTGCAATTGGAGTTGTCGGAATATATGTCGGAAACATTTTTAATGAAGCAAAGAATCGTCCATTATATGTGATTGATGAATGTTTAAATGCTAAAGAAAAATAGGAGTTAAAAATGGTAGTTATTATAGGTGCAACAGGGTTTATTGGCATGTATACAACGGAAGCTTTTTTAAAAAAGGGCGAAGATGTTGTTGCAACAGGTAGAAATAAACTTCTTGGAAAAAAATTAGAAGAAATGGGAGCAAAATTTGTAGAACTTGATATTACTCAAAAAGAAGATTTTTCAAAACTTCCAACGGAGAATGTATCAGGAGTTATTTTGCTTGCTGGTTTATTGCCTGCGAATGCAAAGGCAGACTTGGAGGCAAATGAAAATGCAGCAGATTACTTTAAGATTAATGTAATTGGTGCAATTAATGTCTTAGAATACTGCAGAAAAAATAAAATAAAAAAAGTTATTGGAAACTGTAGTTATAGTGATGTGTCTGGGGCATGGGGAAAAGGATATTTCATTACGGAGGATGAACCAAGGAATTTCAAGTTTAAAGGAGATCATGCCGTTTATGTAATTAGTAAAAATGCGTGTAATGATGTAATGGAATACTATAATCAACAACATGGCATGCAATGTGCTTGGTTTCGTTTTCCACCAGTGTATGGAGTTGGACCACATGGAACAATTTATGTAAATGGAAAAGCGTATAAGTCAGGAATTGCTACGTTTATTGATAATGCAAAAGAAGGAAAAAATATTGAATTATGGGGAAATCCTCATATAAAAAGAGACATTATTTATGTGAAAGATGTTGCTGATGCGTATGTGTTGGCACTTTCGAGTAATAAAACATATGGTCTTTATAATATGACGAGTGGCACACAACTTGACTTAGAAGATCAGGCAAAAGCAGTAATTGAAGTATTTGGCAATAAAGAACATAAAAGTCACATTGTATATAAACCAGAAAAAGAAAATAATACACCGTCATTTTTATATAGTATGGAAAAGGCAAAGAAAGATTTTGGCTTTATACCGAAGTATACGGATTATATGGAAATGATGAAGGATTATAAGAAAGAATTAGAAAGTGGTCGTTGGGAAGTACTTGTTGATTCAGGAAATAAGGTGGCAAAATGAAAAAATTGGCAATTATAGGTGCTTCGTACTTACAGGAGCCATTAATTGAAAAAGCAAATCAGATGGGATTGGAAACACATGTTTTTGCCTGGGCAGCAGGAGATGTGGGAGAAAAAAGTGCGGATTATTTTTATCCAATCAGTATTATTGAAAAGGATGAAATTTTAAAAAAATGCAGAGAAATTGGTATTGATGGAATTTGTAGTATTGCAAGTGACCTAGCTGCTATTACGGTCAATTATGTTGCATCTGAAATGGGATTAGTGGGAAACTCCAAGGAATGTGCAGAAATTTCTACAAACAAACATTTGATGCGCATGGCATTTGAGAAAAATGGAGATCCTTCTCCAAAAAGCATTTTGGCTGATTCTATAGAGGATCTGAAAGAAATAACTTTAGAATATCCTGTAATTGTCAAACCGACAGATCGCTCAGGAAGTCGGGGGATTACAAAACTTAGTAATGCAGAAGGTTTGGCGGATGCAATAGAAACTGCAAAAAAGCAGGGATTTGAAAAAAAAGCATTGGTTGAAGAATTTGCAGAAGGACAGGAGTATAGTGTTGAGTGTATTTCTTTTCATGGACAACATCATTTTCTGGCAATGACACATAAATTTACAACCGGTGCACCTCATTTTATTGAAACTGGACATTTAGAGCCAGCACCGGTTTCAGAAGAAACATTGGAAAATGTAAAAAAAGTGGTATTTCATGCATTAGATAGTCTGATGATTACAGATAGTGCCTCTCATTCTGAATTAAAAATTGATCAAAATGGAAATATAAAATTGATTGAAATTGGTGGACGAATGGGTGGAGATTGTATTGGAAGTGATCTGGTACAACTGTCAACAGGAGTAGATTTTGTTAAAGCAGTAATTAATGTTGCTCTTGGAGAAAAGCCGGATTTATCTGATTATCACAGAGCGGGAGCAGCAGCAATTCATTATATTTTCGGTAAAGAAGACGCAGATATATTGAATAAGTTAAAGATAGAACATCCAGAGTATTTAGTAAGAACAGAAGGAACTGAAGAAGGAACAGATGATATTGTGGATAGTTCAAGCCGGTATGGGGCATTTCTGATGAAAGCTTCAAGTTATGAAGATTTGAAGAAATATTTACCATTACCACAGGAGGAGTAAACGTGGATAAATCAAAGTTAAAGGTATTATTTTTATTGCATATTATGCTAATGATTTATTCTATGAGTGGAATTTGCAGTAAACTTGCATCTGGCGAAAAATTTTTAAGCCCACATTTTTGTCTTTATTATGCAATTATAATTTTATTGCTTGGCTTTTATGCAATTGGCTGGCAACAGATTATCAAACGATTGCCCCTGACAACAGCTTTTGCAAATAAAGCAGTGACTGTTGTATGGGGAATTATATGGGGAGCTGTGTTTTTTCAGGAAAAAGTTACGATTGGAAAAGTAATTGGTGCAATTCTGGTTATTCTTGGAGTTGTTGTTTATGCAAATGCAGATGGGAAAGTAAAAGATGAATAAGACTGTTGTAATTTATTCCTGTGTGTTGTTGCTTGGTGTTTTTGTGAGTGCAATTTCACAGGTGATGTTAAAAAAATCAGCAATGAAACAGTATGAGTCTAAAATCAAAGAATATATGAATCCGCTGGTTATCATTGCATACATAATGTTTGTTGGAACAACATTTTTATCAATTATTGCATATAAAGGAATTCCGTTATCAATGGGACCGATTTTGGAGGCTACAAGTTATATTTATGTTACATTTTTTGGAGTGAAAATTTTTAAAGAAAAATTAAATTCTAAGAAAATAATAGCATTGGCATTGATTATTGTTGGAATCGTGGTTTATGCATTAGGATAGGGTAAGAATAAAAGCTACGAAAGAAATATTGGTTAAAATAATTTAATGTAATTAGTACATATATAGAGTTAAAGGTTGTCATGGGAAAATATTTTGGAACAGACGGTTTTCGCGGTGAGGCAAACAAAGTACTGACTGCGGATCATGCATATAAAATTGGACGTTACCTGGGCTGGTATTACAACCAGAATCACAGGGGACGGATCATTATCGGAAAGGACACACGTCGTAGCAGTTACATGTTTGAGTATGCGCTGGTTGCCGGTATTACGGCATCCGGGGCTGATGCATTTTTGCTGCATGTTACCACTACGCCAAGTGTGGCATATGTAGTCCGTACAGAAAATTTCGACTGTGGCATTATGGTTTCTGCCAGTCACAATCCATATTATGACAATGGAATCAAGGTCATGGATGGAAATGGACACAAGATTTCGGCAGAGGTGGAAGCTGCACTGGAGAAATACATAGATGGTGAGATGGGAGAACTGCCTTTTGCATTGCGTGACAAAGTTGGTGTGGCGCGGGATTATGCGATCGGACGGAACCGTTACATCGGCTATCTGATTTCTCTGGCTACCAGATCTTACGATGGCATGCGCGTGGGGCTGGATTGTTCCAACGGAAGTACGTTTAATATTGCAAAGAGTGTGTTTGATGCGCTTGGTGCCAAAACATATGTGGTTGGCAATGAGCCGGACGGTACCAACATTAATATGGGATGTGGATCGACACATATCGAGAATCTGCAGAGACTTGTCCGGGAGAAGAATCTGGATTGCGGATTTGCGTTTGACGGAGATGCGGATCGGTGTATTGCCGTGGATGAGAACGGTATGGAAGTGCACGGGGATTATATCCTGTATGTCTGTGGAAAGTATCTGAAGGAATGTGGCCGCCTGCAGAATAATACGGTGGTTGCCACGATCATGTCCAACATGGGATTGTTCAAAGCAATGAAGCGTGAGGGCATTGAAGTATGTGTGACCACGGTTGGCGATAAGTATGTCAATGAGGCGATGGTTGCCAACGGATATGTGCTCGGCGGAGAGCAGTCCGGACATATCATTTTCAGTAAGCATGCAACGACCGGAGATGGAATCCTTACGGCATTGATGCTGATGGAGGTGATTCTGGAGAAGAAGCAGAGCCTCGGCACGCTGTGCAGGGGGATGCAGATGTACCCGCAGCTTATGAAGAATGTAAAGGTTGAGGACAAAGCTGCGGTTACAGGAAATGCGCATGTGCAGGAAGAAAAAGAGCGTATTACCGCTGCGCTGGGGGAGGATGGAAGAATCCTTTTGCGTGAGAGCGGTACGGAGCCGGTGATCCGTGTGATGGTTGAGGCGCAGAGTGATGAGTTGTGCGCGAAGTATGTGGATGAGATGGTGCAGGTGATCCGGGAGGAAGGGCTTGCGGTGGAGTAGAATGGAATAGAATAGTGAGATGGTAAGGGAAGCCGGCGCTGGTGCGCCGGCTTGTTTGTTATATATTTTTCTTGCTATGTTATGCTTTATGAGGAATTGAAGCGCGAATTGTCATTTATATAAAGACCACTTGATAAAGGATATGAGCGAGAGTATTATGTAAATAAAATGTAGTTGAAAAAATTTTATATAAGCGCCCCAAGGGGCGTTAATGTTATGCAGAAAACAATGGTAGCTAATTAACATATTCTATGTTCGGTATTTTTCGAGATGGGATATGTTAGAAAAAGTCTGGAGGTCAAAATGATTAATAAGGAAGAATTAATTAAAGAGTATTCCCAGATGGCATATAAAGGAGAAGCTGCGTTATTTGTTGGTGCGGGAATTTCTATTCCATATGGTCTACCTGATTTTCAGGGGTTAATTAAGGAACTAGCGAGGGGAACTATAGATCTTGAGATAACACCAGAACTAAATTATCCTCAAATTGCGCAGTTTATTTGTAATGAAAAGTTGGGAAAAAAAGAAATAAAATATAAAATATCGAAGAAATTCGATATTTTATATGATGAAAATAAATCAACGTATTTGAAATCTATTGCAAACTCAAGTATCTCAACAATATGGACAACAAATTTTGATAAATTAATTGAACAGAGTATCAGCTTCTCTGGCAGAAACTATGATGTTAGAAATGAAGAAGAGCATTTTAAGTATTATAGTAGCAGGAATAATGTTGAAATACTAAAAATACATGGAGATATAATATCAAGTGATATTGTTATCACACAATCTGATTATGAAGATTTTAATATTAATCATAGAATAGCGATTAGTCGATTAGAGAAAGATTTACTTTCGAAATCATTTCTATTTATAGGGTACAGTTATAAAGACCCTAATATAAAGACTATTGTAAACACGGTAAAGCAGTTGCTGAATAGCAAATTTGTTTATAAACATTATATGATACTTGAACAACCAAAAGATACTAATGAATCTAAATTGCAAAAGCTATGGATAAAAGATATGGAGCGCTATGGCATATATGTGTATGAGTATCAGTATGGAAATTATAAAGAATTAGAAAGTATACTTGCTAAAGTGTCAAAAAAATCTAAAGGTCGAAGTGTGTTTGTAACAGGAAGTCACTTGAATAATCATAATACCATTGCAGCTGAGGTTGGGCGTGAATTATTTCATATAAATAATTTGATTTTGAAATATGGTCACTCAAAAGGAATTGGTAGTATAGTATGTAACAATTTTGTTCAGAAATGTATTTCTAATAATGTTGATATAGGTAAACGAATAGAGATATATGCAAATCCATATTCGTTTTGTGATGACTGGGATAATAAAGACTTTTTATTGGGAGCATTGGAAGAAATGCGAAAGGATATTTTAGAAAATGTTCAAATTTTGATTGCATTTCCAGGAGGAAAAGGTACAAAACTAGAAATTGAAATGGCTTTAAAACGTGGAGTAGTTGTAATTCCAGTGATGGGGGAAAGAGATAAGAAATTTAAAGAGTATATCTTTAAAAATTTACAATTGATAGAACAATTAAGACAATATTCTGTAGAATATATTAATAAATTAGAATGTAATCAAGTGAAAGTTGCTGATATTATAAATTGTGTAAGGGTGATATTAAATGATTAATTACACGGTTTCCTGGGGGAAAAAGAAGATATGTGTTGGAGGACAGGCACCAATACTAATAAATCAATTGGTTGGATGTAATGGTACTTCAGGGGTTAGAGAATGTATTGAAAAAATTGAAATGTGGGAACTGGATAATGAGAGCCCCGATATTATTACAGATGTGAGTCTGAGAAACGATAATGAGAAAAAAATATGGGAATATGCGGTTGAGAAGGAACAATATATTGTTGGGACGGTTCCAATATATACATGTTGTTCAAAAACAAATATTGAAAAAAATGAACTTTTAGAAGTAATTGAAAAACAATTGCAATCAGGGGTTAGAATTATCACAATACACATAACCCCTGAAATAGAGATTATTAATTTGGCACAGAAGAGAATTGTTCCAATTACATCTCGTGGAGGTGGAATAGTTGTTAAAGATTTTTTATTAGGGAAAAAAGAACAAAATGTATATGTTCGTGCAATTGATGAAATTATTTCATTGTGTATTAAATATAATTCTGTAATAAGTATTGGTACTACATTTAGACCAGCAAATATAATTGATTCTTTGGATGAAGCACAGATACTTGAAATAGAAAAGCAGCAATATTGGGCAAAATATATTACGGAAAGAGGAGTTAGAGTATTAATAGAAATGCCAGGTCACATGCCTCCAAAAAAAATAGAGGTTTTGAATCATATTTTAGAGAATAATGATTATCCTATTATGCCATTGGGACCAGTGGTAACAGATGTTGGGATAGGTATGGACCATATAACATCTTCGATAGGGTTGACTTTAATGGGGCTAAAAAATAATGTTCAAATAATTGCAGCAATGACATCAGAAGAGCATACAGGAAAAATTCCATCCATTGATTCAACTAGAGAGGCTGTGAAGATAGCTCGTCTGGTTGCACATATTATAGATATGTCAAGATTTGAGGATTATACAAAGGATTATGAGTATGCAATTAAAAGGAAAACTAGTTGTGTAATTGGTCATGAAGAAAGTGGTTGTGAGCGGTGTGGAAGATGGTGTCCATTAAGAATGACGTTTTAGATCACAGCAGGAAGCTTCCTGTATAATTTAAATAGGTCAAGAGATTGACGAAAAAAATACCTCAAGTAAAATTAGATTATTACTGACCGGCAAGTTGGTAAAATCTAACGAATACAAGAGGTATCTACAATGAATATTAAAGGCTCAAAGAAGAAAAATCAAGTTTTATCAGTAAATATTTTTGAACAGCAGGAGATTATTGCAAAAGCTGAGGCTATTAAGACAGAGTTAAAAGCATCTACTTGGCATGACGCTTGAAATTTGCGCAATGCCGAGGTTGTTTATTATTAAATCAACCACAAGTTAACTTTATAAACAAAAATCAACGGCAAATCCATAGCGTGTCTGGGTGAAGTGAGTATAATATAATCATAAAAACTTAATCAAAGGAGATTATATGAATATATTAGAAATCAAGAATTTTTCAAAGACCTACAAGGGTAATAAAAAGGCGGTTGATAATTTAAGCATTACGGTGGAGGCTGGAGACATTTATGGCTTTATTGGGCACAATGGTGCAGGTAAGAGTACTACTATCAAATCGGTAGTGGGAGTGTTAGAATTTACTGAGGGAGAGATTTATATTGATGGACATTCGGTAAAAAAGGAGCCTATGGAATGTAAGAGTATAACGGCATATATTCCAGATAATCCAGATATATATGAATTTCTTACAGGTATTCAGTATCTTAATTTTGTTGCAGATATATTCGGGATTGAACAGAGTGTCAGACAGGAAAGAATTAAAACTTATGGAGATCTGTTTGGAATTACAGAGAATCTTGGCGATTTGATTTCGTCTTATTCCCATGGTATGAAGCAGAAGGTGGCTATTATTTCTGCGTTAGTTCATGAGCCAAAGCTTTTGGTTCTTGATGAACCATTTGTTGGACTTGATCCTAAGGCTGCACTTGACTTAAAAAATATTATGAAGGAGATGTGTCGACAGGGAAGCGCAATATTCTTTTCTACTCATGTGCTTGAGGTGGCTCAGAAGCTTTGCAATAAGATTGCAATTATTAAGGATGGTAAGCTTGTTACTTCAGGAAATATGGAAGAGGTAGTTAAGAATCAGTCCCTGGAGGATATATTTATGGAGGTGACGACGGATGACAAATAATCTTTTATCACTTCTTAAAACGGATTTTTTAAACAGGTTCAGATTAGGAACTATTAGAAATGAAAGAAACAAAAAGGTTAAATACAGATACATAGCAATGGGTGTTTTATACATTTTCCTCGCAATTGTTCTGGCAGGTTACTGCTTTGGAATTTCATATGGCTACAGCTATCTTGGGATGTCCTATGTGGTTCCTGGCTATGCGCTTATGATCACCTCTATTATTATTTTGTTCTTCACATTTTTAAAAACCAATGGAATTCTTTTTAGCGCAAGAGATTATGATATGCTTACAGCATTTCCTATAAAGACGAGGACAATTATTGCGTCGAAGTTTCTTTCTATGTATATTAACAATCTTGCATTTGCGGTTGTAGTAATGGTGCCAATGGCAGTGGGCTATGAAATGTGGAATGGCTTTAATGCAGGGATCGTGGCTTTCTGGTTCCTTGGAATATTGTTCGCACCACTGCTACCTATGACAATAGCTGCCGCTGTGGGAATGGCAATATTAGCCATTGGCGCAGGCTTTAAGCACAAAGCGGCAGTTCAGCTTATTGCTACGGTGATTTTGTTTTTGGGCATAATGTTTGGAAGCTTCTGGCTCAATCAAAATGCTATGGCAGATGAAGCCATGATGCTTGCAATGCTTACTGATATGGGCGCATTTATTTCTGGAATAATTCATAAAGTATATCCAGTGTCATTGTGGTTTGACAATGGCGTTGTCTATGGAAATGCCCAGCATATTCTTTTATTTATTGGATTTTCGGTAGCTGTATATGCGGTATTTTTAGGCTTTTGTGCAAAGTTTTATGGAAAGATAAATTCTGCACTTAAGTCACATCAGGCATCATCTAACTATAAGGTTGGCCAGTTAAAGAAAAGCTCGGTGCTTACTGCACTGGCGTACAAGGAAGCAAAGAGATTTACTTCCTCATCTGTATATATGCTTAATATGGGAATGGGGCTTATATTGGCTCTTATTGCCTCGGTTGCCAGTGCATTTTTGGGCGTTGATAAGCTGATTTCTAATGTTGATGGGGTAAATGCAAAGGACATGGCAGCACTTTTGCCAGTCATTTCAAATGTTGTACCATTTGGAATTGCTATGGTTGTAAATATGTGCAACACCTGTGCGGTGTCACTTTCCTTAGAGGGAAGAAATCTCTGGGTAGTGGAAAGTCTGCCTATTAGTAAAAGGACTCTTTATAAAGGAAAGATGCTTTTTAACATATGTATGGTGCTGCCAGTTTCCATTATATGCAGCGTTATATTTATAATTTCCCTTCGTGTAAATGTAGTGAAAGCCCTGTTGTATATTGTATTTGCGGTGGCTTCGGTAACATTTTCAACGGTATTCGGAATGTTTATCAATATATGCTTCCCTAATTACCAATGGGAAAATGAGGTTGTAGTTGTAAAGCAGGGAATGTCCTCTATGATTGGAATATTCTCCAGTATTATAATTTACCTTGTCATGGCTGCGGGAACATTTTACCTGTCAGGAAATCTTGGCGGAGAGCTTAGTATACTTATGTTTAGTGGAATTCTTGCGGTGCTTGCGGCAGTGCTTTATGGACGATGCAAGTAGGTTAGTGTGTATGCAAAGGAAGGCAAAATATGGCTGAGATAAATATAGCAAAGCAGCTTTTGGCTGCTCGTCATGAAAAGAAAATTACACAGGAGGAGCTTGCCAGCTATGTTGGTGTTTCCAAGGCGGCGGTGTCGAAGTGGGAAAGTGGTGTGAGTTTTCCGGATATTACGCTGCTTCCTAAGCTGGCTACTTATTTTAACGTGTCCATTGATGAGCTGATAGGCTACGAGCCCCAGCTTACAGGAGAGCAGATTAAGGAGCTTTACTGTCAGCTAAAGAATACATTTGCTAATGAAAAGTTCGAGGTGGCAATGGCGGAATGCAGAGAGCTGGAGAAGAAATACTATTCCTGCTTTCCATTCCTGTTACAGATGGCAATTCTTTACTTAAATCATGCAACACTTTCTGATGCGCCGTTGCACATTTATGAGCACTGTATTGAGCTCACGCAGAGGATTAGGAGTCTTTCGGAGGATGTTAATGATGCAAAGGAAGCACTCACTCTGGAAGCCTCCTGCTATCTGCTTATTGGTGAGCCAATGAAGGCAATGGAACTTATGGATGAGAAGCTTCGACCAATTAGTCACGATACGGAGCTGCTGGCACAGGTCTATCAGGGCATTGGCAATATGCAGGTCGCCATAGACGCATATCAGGTTGCCATGTTTCAGCATCTTATCTTTCTTGTCAGCGACTCTGCACCGTTAGCCATGTTAAATGCGGCTGATTTTGCCAAGGCCGAGCGGATAATTACCAGAGCCATTGACTGTATAGACATTTATAATATGGATGAGCTTCATCCCAATACAACGGCAGGAATATATATTACTGGCGCTCAGATTTACTGCATGCATGGAGAAAATGCTAAGGCGCTTGACATGCTTGAGCGTTACACATATATATGCGAGCATTGCTTCTTTCCGCTTGTGCTTCATGGCGATGCATTTTTTGACAGAATTGATGAGTGGTTTCTACAATTTGACCTTGGAAATCAGGCACCCCGTTCAGAAAAGCTTATAGTTTCCAGCATGGTAGAGGCAGTAGAGAAAAATCCCGCATTTGCTGGACTTATGGATGAAAAAAGGTATAAGGCGGTTGTGAAGAGACTGAAGGGGATTGGTGAGAAATATTAGGAGGATAATATTGAATGTATACATAGGTATTTCTTTAAAATGTCCTCACTGTAAGACGAGAACTTGGTGCAGGAAAGTCATGCTCAAAGAGTGCTGATCAAATCATATAGACAGTGTATGGCAACAGCAGGTTGCTTTTCAGAACTTAAATTTGTCTATATGATATGGTTATGGAGGTAACGACTATGGAAACAAAAAATATTATTTTGAAACTTCGTACTGAAAGAGGAATGTCACAGGACGAGCTGGCAGATAAAATTATGGTTACAAGGCAGGCAGTATCACGCTGGGAAAATGGTGATACCGTTCCCAATACTGATACACTTAAGCTCTTATCTAAAGAATTTGATGTTTCAATCAATACGCTTTTGGGAGAACCCAGAAAGCTGATCTGCCAGTGCTGCGGGATGCCAATTGATGATGATTCCATATTGGGACGTGATAAGGATGGCGCATTAAATGAGGAGTATTGTAAATGGTGCTATGCAGATGGAACATACACATATAATGATATGGATGAATTGATTGATGTATGTGTAAAGAATATGGTAAATGAAAGCTTTACCGAAGAACAGGCACGCACTTATCTGAAAGAAATGCTTCCAAAGTTAGATTACTGGAAAAGGTATGATGAACTTAGTGATAATGGGCAGTTTGAAGAGTTTAAAAAGCAATTGATAAATGAAATTAATGATCTGCATATAGATGGACTTCCAAGGGTAGACAAACTAAATGCACTTGTGGGGAAATATGTGAATCTGGAATATACTCTGCCGAATGGACAAAAAGTGAAATTCCTTGATGATCAGAAAACCTATCTGGGGAATCAACTGGAGTCTGAATTTGGAGGAGACAGGTGCTTCGGTATTCTGGCAGGCATGGATTTTATTCTGGTATGTACATATGAGAAAGCTGGTAAAAATCCAGAGCTGTTGATTTATAAAAAGAGATAATATAAACAAAAAGAAAAGTCTTGACAAATAAACGACCGTTTACTATTATTAAAGTGTAAACGGTCGTTTATTTATTTACGCGAGCAACGAGCCCAAGTCTGTGCTTGCACAAGACCTTGGCGACTGCCGCGATAACTTGAGAAACTCGCGGAGCGTGTTTCTCATAGTTTGGAGGAAATGTGCATGGGCAATAGAAAAGAGGAAATATTAATTGTTGCACTGCATCTGTTCGCCAGAGATGGCTATGAGGCTGTCTCCGTCAGCCAGATAGCAGGAGAACTGGATATGACAAAAGGGGCATTGTACCGTCATTACAAAAGCAAAAGAGATATTTTTGAATGTATTGTGCGGCGCATGGAGCAGCAGGATGGCGAACAGGCCAGAGAGAATGAAGTGCCACAAGAGAGTATTGAAAAGACACCGGAAGAATACCATAACGTATCATTGGATGATTTTGTGAAATACAGCAAATCTATGTTTGAATACTGGACAGAGGATGATTTTGCATCATCGTTTCGGAAGATGCTCACAATAGAGCAGTTTCGCAGTGAGGAGATGCAGAATTTATATCAGCAGTATCTGGTATCAGGACCGGCAGAATACGTGAAGGATCTGTTCAAAAATATGGAAATAAAAAATCCAGAAGAGAATGCAGTTAAATTTTATGCAAATATGTTTTTCTATTATAGTGTATATGATGGAGCAACAGATAAGACGAAAGCAAAATGTCAGTTTGAACAGATGATGGGTAAAATTGTAGAAGAAATGAAGCAGTAATATAAGAGCCAGACGCTTAAGACGCAGAGCCGTTAATTCTGATATTGAAAAATCAGGATTATCGGTTTTTATTTACGCGAGCAACGAGCCAAAGTCCGTGCTTGCACGAGACCTTGGCGACTGCCGCGATAACTCGAGAAACTCGCAAAGCGTGTTTCTCGTAGTTTTTAAGAGAGGACATAAAAGAAATGGAAAAAAGTAATATTATGATTCGTTTAGAGAAAAAGGAAGAACAACGAAAAGTAGAAAATCTGGTAAGAGAAAGTTTTTGGAATGTATATTGTCCGGGATGCCTTGAACATTATGTATTGCATCAGCTTAGAAATGATCCGGCATTTGTTCCAGAACTGGATTTTGTGATGCTTCTTAAAGAAAATGATGAAGAGGGTAAGCTGATTGGTCAGAATATGTTTATGAGAACGAGTATTAAAGCGGATGATGGAAGAAATATTCCAATTATGACAATGGGACCAATCTGTATCAAGAACGAATATAAACGGAAGGGATATGGTAAAATCCTGCTTGATTATTCATTGGAGAAAGCAGCAGAGCTTGGCTGTGGAGCACTATGCTTTGAAGGAAATATTGATTTTTATGGCAAGAGTGGATTTCAACCGGCAAGTGAATATGGTATCCGATATCATGGATTGCCGGAAGGGGAAGATGCATCATTCTTTTTGTGTAAAGAGCTTGTACCTGGTTATCTTGATGGGATTACAGGAGAGTATTCAACACCGACAGGCTATCTTGTAGATGAGCAGGAAGCAGAAGAGTTTGATAAGCAGTTCCCATATAAAGAGAAAAAGAAACTGCCGGGACAGTTATTTTAGCAAAGTGGTTCGTGAATATCCGCTACGCATGCAGAGAACAGGAGGCAAAAATTGTAATGAAGTCAATGAAAAAGGACTGGTATAAAAAAGGTTGGACGCTGGATATCCAGAATATGTCATGGGTAGAAGATACCAACAGACAAGTAGATTTTCTAATCAAGCAGTTACAGTTAAAAGGGACGGAAAAAATACTTGATCTAGCATGTGGATTTGGTCGGCATTCACTGGAGTTTGCCAGACGTGGGTATGATGTTACCGGTATTGATATTACACCGGTGTACATAGATTATGCAAACGAGCAGGCAAAAAAAGAAAATTTGAATGCAAAGTTCATTTGTCAGGACATTCGCACGATTACATTTGATACCAAAACCAATGCCGGAACAAGGCAGCTCCCAATCAAGGATGATGTGGCGGAGTGCATTAGAAGAATAATTGAAGATAGACCGAAGGTGGAATTTGAAAAAATGCTTGATGGATACACAGGATTCCTTTGTATTGATGATAACGGAGAACCGCTTGTAGCCATGCATTGGGAACATTGATTCAACCATATGGTGGGAAGGTATAACAGCATTTTCAAGGTGCAGATGCCAAACATTACTCCTCATGTCTGCCGCCATACCTACTGTACCAATCAGGCAAAGGCAGGCATGAGTCCTAAAACCTTACAATATTTAATGGGGCATAGTGACATAGGTGTGACACTAAATACCTACACTCATTTGGGACTTGAGGATGCAGCAGAAGAAATTAAGAGAATGGAAAATTTGGAGAAAGCCAGAAAGGAAATGTATGGGGAAGAAAAGGAAAAACCGATGAAACAAAATATGTTCAAGGTGGTATAAGGATAGGAGCATTAAGGCCGACTGGATTAATCTGGTCGGCCTGTTTTTGTCTGAAAAGTAGTGGGAAAATCAAATAATAAGTTGTATAATTTGAATGAAGATATTATGAAATGGATGGTGGTATAAATTGAATTTTAAATCAAATAAATTGCCTTCAACATCAAAAGAAATAGAATGGTATTGGAGTAAATGCGTAAAAGAAGATGTAGACTTTTCTAAGGTAGTCATTGATGATAAAGTTGTTAATTTTAATAATCCTGTAGACTTTTTTGACATTACAGACAATGGAGCGGATAAAATTTCATATATTGGAAGAAGTGTGGATTTTTTTTCACAAAATACTGCATTAAGAGAGTTTGGCCTAGAGATATTTGGAGATATAACCACCGATACTCAAATTGGAGTATTGCTTAATAATGTAAGTAAGAAACGAGAAGAATCTGAAGCATATGCTTTGTATGCTACATTTAAGATTTTGGGAAAATCGGTTTATTGTGCCTTTTCTGTAGGTCTTGTTGATAAAGATACTGGGATGGAGATGGAAACAGCTGTTGTTGAAATCAGTGAGGATGAAGGATCGTATATACAGCCTATTTGTATCCCGGAGATTGCGTTGCATTACTTTACATTTGATGATATAGCAATGTTGTCATATTGGCTGGGAAATTTTTGGGTAGGTGTTCAGTATGAAATGAATAATAGACCAGAAGAAATTCGCGTAATAAAACAACGAGAATCAGAGGCAGATAATAATGATGAATACAAGGAAGGAAACCATATAGTTTTAGTCAAGAAGGTTATTCCTGTTGATGAAAATGGGAATAGGATTAAATATAGTTCGTCAGATTCAAATCGTCATTATAATATGCCAGCTTGGACAGTTCGAGGGCATGATAGAACATTGCCAGATGGAAGAGTGATACCTGTTCGTTCATATAAAAAGGGAGAGCAGAGAAATAATCCCGAAGCATTAGTAAAAAAAGAATACAGGTTTGTTGATAAAAAAATTGATTCGGACATAGAATAAATGATGTTGTAAAATAGTAAAAAGGAAAATGTATTATGGAGGGCGGAATGGTCTGCTATGATTGAAAAAGAATTATATATAGATGTGTTAGAGTATTTGCAGGATGGGGGAAATTGGTCTCAGAAGTTAGAAATTGTTGAAATTAATAGCTACAAAGAAATTGGTAATTTTATTATCAATGATATGTTAGAAAAAATTCCACACACTGACAATATGAAGATAAAACAAATTGTTTGTATGTACTTAAACTATAGTCAAGAGCAGTATTCGAAACTTCATTATGATGATTTATGTGTATTAATTTGCGAGAAGGTAATTAGATTTAAGACATACCCAACAGATGAGTATCAAAAAATATTACATAATTATTCAGAGATTAAAAATAAGTATTTAGGTGTTATTACCGAGATAGAAAATGAAGAGAATCGTATTAATGAGCTTATAAAAATTGATGAGGCACATCCGCAACTTTGCGGTAGCCTAATAAAAAAACAGAATACAATACGTTCATATAGCAAATCTAATAAAAGCATTTTGAAAGATTTGAAAAAAATAGAAGATGAATATAATGTTTTGTATGATCTGATTCAAGAAAATTATGTTTATTGTGAAATGCTTAAATATGCAAAGTCAAAATTAGTGACACGTTTTCAAGAAACTATTCTAGGAGAATCGGAAGAAAATGTATTGCCTTCTCTAAGAAAAATGGCTGTTGAATTGGCAAAAGAGGATAATGAAGAAATAAAAAATTATAAAAGAGATTTTGTAGATGATAATACTTATCTTGAATCTTGGAAGAATGCAGTCCAATCAATTTACAAACCTTTTTTTATGATAAAAATGAGAAAATTCATTGATGATATAGAGGCTTTTTATTATCAAGAGTGTAATAGTACATATTGGAATAGAACAGAAGAATTGATAGAATTATGTAAACAAAGAAGAGAAAAAATTTTATCAAGTGACCAATGGATAAGTTTAAAAAATGGAAATCAGCAATGTTATATTCAAGAGTTAAAGAAATGTGTTACAGAATACCAAGTGATAGATTATATAAAACAAAAAATAGATAGTATGTATTGCCTGCAAAATAGAAAACAAATACTACATACAATAATTGATTTGTTTGAGAATCAAAAATATTTGTTATTTATGAATTTGGTTGTAATTCAAATAGAGGGCTTGTTTAATGATATGTTTTTAGATGCTAATATTCAAAATCGTTTAGATGGGCAATTTGATTTATTCGAAAAAGATGATTTGAGAAGAAAATTAGACAAAAATAGTACAATTATGGAGATTGAGGAAGCTGTACTGTATTTTAAATTCTATTTTAATAATTTGATTCGCAATAAAGTGGCACATGGAAGAAACTGTTTCAAAGAAGACGAATATGAAAAAGTAGCATTTGAGTTGTTATTAGATTTACAGTATGTAATTCATTTGTTTGGTATGTATTCAGATACGAATGAAGCGGTAGAGTATGTTGATAACACGGTAAGGTGGCTTAAATTTTCTTTCAATGGAGAGTGCTCTAAAGAACAAGTTTATGAAAAACTATTAAATACTCTTAATGGAAATGTTATTAAGCATAGAATGAATTTCATTGGTTATGTTGATTCACATCAAGAGTTGTATTGGATATTCAATCCTTATTACGATGAAGCATATATTTATGCGGGGGGTGTGGAGAAACGGAATAAATTGCGAGAATATTTAACGGAAGAGAATTTTTGGAGATTTGTGTTAAACTATGTTCAGACATATAATGAACATGAGATACATCATATAAAACTCAACCAAGAATTTAAATCAAGAATAAGGGCATTACAAGAATATATTGCAAAGAATAAGAGAGCATTGTTACCTTTAGTGAATGATGTTAGGATGGCAATAGATAAGGTGCTATAATTCTACCCGTAGGTGCAGTATCGTTAAATAATGCACACCCCAAAATCAAAATGAACCCTTAGGGGTGTTTACATTTTAACGATGAACCCCTTTTGGGCAAAAATCGCAGTAGTTTGAACACCCAAAACTTACTACGATTTGACTACTACACAGGGAAATGATGTGCCACGATATGTCAAGATAGGGTATAAAGTGTGACAAATAAACAAAGTAATTTGAGTGCCGGAAACCCGCGTAAAACCTTGCAAAACTGGGCATATCTTGGCATTTTAAGATAGGAGATTTTTATGATAAAGGTACTTTTCATCTGCCACGGCAACATCTGCCGTTCCCCAATGTCAGAATTCGTATTAAAAGACATGGTGGAACAGCGTGGCTTGACAGAACAATTTGAAATCGCTTCGGCGGCGACCAGCACAGAGGAAATCTGGAACGGCAAAGGGAATCCAATCTATCCGCCGGCGCAGGCAGAACTAAAAAAGCATGGGATTGGAAAGACCGCATACACCAACTTTGCGGGCAAGCGCGCCAGACAGGTGACAAAAGAAGATTATCATCACTATGACTACCTGCTTTGTGCGGATACCAACAACATCCGTAACACAGAGCGTATCACAGGCGCGGATACCGAAGGAAAAATTCATCTGTTGTTAGATTATGCAGACGAACTTCAAGAGGGTAGTCAGCTTCAGACTAAAAATAAAAGCAGCAATTCAATCAGCCAGACAATCAGCCGCCGCGGCAAATCAATCGCAGACCCGTGGTATTCCGGGGATTTTGCACAGACATGGAATGATGTGGTGGCAGGGTGTACAGGTTTTTTAAATTATCTTAAAAACGTGCATAAGATATAAAAGCAGCATCAGTTTCTGCGCGCCTGCCGGAATTTGGACGGTGTCATATGATATTCGCGCAGGAATAAGCGGTTAAAATAAGATACATTTTCAAAACCGCATTCCAGGGAAATCGCAAGAATGTCATCATCTGATGCACACAGCAGGTGCGCGGCACGGATTAGGCGGTACTCATTTAAGTAAGCAATAAAGGGCTTTCCCATATACAGCTTGAAAAATTTCATGAAATGGGAGCTGCTGAAACCGCAGACTGCCGCAATCTGCTCAATACTGATTTTTTGTGGGTAGTAATTTGCAATATAATCGGTAATCAGACACAGCTTTTCCTTCGTATTTTCTTTAAAATAACCGTTTTTCCGGGAGGAAACAGCACTGTTTTTTTGCTGCGGTAAATCACAAGTTGTAATTTCACGCATTTTATCCGGTGCAAGAATCTCTGATTCCAGAATAAAAAACAACTGATACAGCCAGCCTTTAATGCCGAGATAATACCCGGCAGGATAGGTGGTACGCAAATCGTCAATCCGGTCAAGGCAGATTTGAACAGCGCGGTGCGCTTTCGGAACCCGGTCTATTAAAACCGGAAAATCTTCGGGGAAATTTTGCAGGCGGTGAAAAAAGTTAAAAGACATCGTATCCCCTTCTTTTGGGATTAACATCTGCATATCAAAAATAATATTTTCGTATGAAAATGCTTCCGATTCATACTGCGCAATGGAATGAAGCCTGCCCGGCAGAATAAAGACAATGCTGTCTTTGACAACCGGGTAGGAAATACCATCGACATTGACCATTCCCCTGCCGCTCTTTACATAAATAATTTCCGTTTCACGGTGCCAGTGCATCGGCACACACGGAAAATCCAGCGGAATCGAGCAAGGATAAGTATTATAGGAAAAATCCGTATCATAGTGTTTTTTCGTTTCTTCGTAATTTTCATATTCTAATATGTGCATAGCCCCTCCAATCCGCAGATTTACTGCACAAACACCGATTTTATATATTCCGGATATCTTAGATTTGTACCATTCCGGTAATGAGCAGGCTCATATTGATTTAGCCCGGCCGTTTAAGATATCAAGATATCAAAGTATGATAGTATTGTATTATTTTAAGCGGTAATTATGCAAGATAAAAAATCTTAGAAATATATAATAATAATCAGAATTATCGAAAAATAATCAGAAATAAAAATAGGAGTGGAGAGAAGTATGAGCATAGCAGAAATTTGTAACAAAATGTATGGAAAGACCATCAGAGAGTGCAGTAACGAACAGGTCTATACGGCACTGCTGGCACTGGTAAAGAAAGTCACGGAAGAAAGAAAAGAAGCGCAGGAGCGGCAGGAAAAAGAAAACGGCAAGAAAGTGTATTACATTTCCGCAGAATTTCTGATTGGAAAGCTGCTGTCAAACAACCTGATTAATCTGGGGCTGTATGAGCAGATTTCGCAGGAATTAGAGGAAAATGGAAAGAATATTGCACAAATCGAAGAAGCCGAGCCGGAGCCGTCACTTGGAAATGGCGGACTGGGACGGCTGGCAGCGTGCTTTTTGGATTCCATTGCCACATTAAACTTAAACGGGGACGGCATTGGCATCAATTATCATCTGGGGCTGTTCCGTCAGGTGTTTGCACAGAATAAGCAGACAGAACAGCCGGATTACTGGATTCAAAAGGAAAGCTGGCTGACAAAGACGGAGGTGCAGTACCCGGTACAGTTTGGCAAATTGTCCGTCATGTCGAGAATGTATGACATTGATGTGACAGGTTACGAGGGCAGGGTCAACAAACTGCATTTATTTGATATCGACACGGTTGATGAAAAAATACCGATGCACGACGGCATTGATTTTGATAAAAATGCGATTGAGAAGAATCTCACGCTCTTTTTGTACCCGGACGACAGCGACAGAGCCGGACAGTTATTGCGCATTTACCAGCAGTATTTTATGGTAAGCAACGCCGCACAGCTGATTCTTTCAGAATGCCGCAGGAAATGTGAAAAAGCGGGAAAGACGTTAAAGAATCTGAATGAATTTGCGGTGATTCAGATTAATGATACGCACCCGACAATGGTTATTCCTGAATTAATCCGCATTTTAACAACGCAGAAAGACATTGACGGCAGTGTGATGACGATGCAGGAGGCGGCAGAGGTGGTGACAAAGACGTGTGCATATACAAATCACACGATTCTTGCAGAAGCACTCGAAACATGGCCGCTGGACTATCTTGAGGAGGTTGTGCCGCAGTTAGTTCCGATTATCCGTTATCTTGATGAAAATGTACGCGCCCGTTATACGGATTCTTCCGTTTACATTATTGACGAAAACGACCGCGTGCATATGGCACATATTGATATTCATTATGGTTTCAGTGTAAATGGGGTGGCAAAGCTGCATACGGAGATTTTGATGCAGGAAGAACTGAAATCTTTTTACCGCATTTATCCTGAAAAATTTAACAATAAAACCAACGGCATTACGTTCAGAAGGTGGTTACTGCACTGCAATCAGGCACTGGCCGCCTATATTGAAGAACTGATTGGTGCAGATTTTAAAAAGGAAGCAGGGGAACTTTCACAGCTTATAAAATATGCAGATGATGAAAATGTGATTGCGCGCATGCTTGAAATTAAGGCGGAAAATAAGAAACGTCTTGCTGCATATATGCAGGAAAAATGCGGTGTAAAAATCAATCCGCAGTCGGTCTTTGACATTCAGGTAAAGCGCCTGCATGAGTACAAGCGCCAGCAGATGAACGCACTGTATGTCATTTACAAATATTTTGAGATTAAGGCCGGAAATATTCCGGATACTCCGGTTACGGTTATTTTCGGTGCGAAGGCGGCAAAAGCATATACGATTGCAAAAGATATTATTCACTTAATTTTGTGCCTGGGTGAATTGATTGCAAATGACCCGGATGTCAGTCCGTATTTAAAGGTTGTCATGGTGGAAAATTATAATGTGACGATGGCGGAAAAGCTGATTCCGGCGTGCGACATTTCAGAGCAGATTTCGCTGGCTTCCAAGGAAGCTTCCGGAACGGGCAATATGAAATTTATGTTAAACGGTGCACTGACACTCGGAACATTTGACGGTGCAAATGTCGAGATTGCACAGCTTGTCGGCAAAGACAATATCTATACCTTTGGTGCATCCAGTGACGAAGTCATTGCGCATTACAAAAATGCCGATTACTGTGCAAAGGACCTTTATGAAAATGATGAAATGATAAAAAAATGCGTTGATTTTATCATTTCAGATGAGTTAAAGCAGTATGGTGATGAAGAAAACTTAGCCCGTCTGCACCATGAAATCATCAGCAAAGACTGGTTCATGACACTGTTGGATTTCAAGGAATATATAAAGGTAAAAGAACAGGCGCTTGCAGACTACAAAGACAGAGCCGCATGGGGCAGAAAAATGCTGATAAACACCGCGATGGCAGGCTTCTTCTCCTCCGACCGCACCATCCGCCAGTACAACACCGATATCTGGAAACTGTAAGCCGGGCAAAAAGTAAACAGGCGGCAAAAACACAAACCATTTCCGTCCCCGCCAAGGCGAAATCACCCACAATCTTTTCGCCCGCCCCCCTCCAAGGGCAAAAAACAACCCGTATTTTCCGTCAAACAGCGTGTGGAAAATACGGGTTGTTTTTTTGCCCAATCTACAGCATCACTCCGGAATTTTCCTTACTCCGTTCCATATAGTGATTGAGCTGTTCAAACGGCTTGCGAAGGACAAGACCGATGAGAATGGCAATGATAATATAGATAAAGAGTCTGCCGATACATTCCCAGTAATAATTGCCGTACATGCCGCCAATCGTTTCGCGCAGGGCATCCATGGCATATGGGAATGGCAGGTAGCGGTAAATCATCCGGTAAACCTTTGGCAGGACGTCAATCGGGAACGTACCGCCGCTTCCGGCAACCTGGACTACCATGAAAATAATTGCAAGGGCTTCACCGATATTGCCAAAGGCAACCGTCAGTGCATACATAAAAATCGTAAAGACCAGGCTGGTGACAGAACATGCAAACCAGTATAAAACCGGGTGCGGACACTGAATCTGGATATAAAACAGATTTCCGAGTACAATCAGAAGTGTCTGCAACTGCCCGATACAGTAAAATGTCAGGTATCGTCCGAAAAATTTCTGATACGGCTTTACACCGGCCGGCAGGTGTTTGGATTTTTTTACCTGTGTATGAATGATAGCCACCATAATCAGACCGCCGACCCAGATGGAAAGGACCGTGTAAAATGGTGAAACGGCAGAACCGTAAGCTGAAATTTCATAAATCTTTTTGGTCGTAATTTCTACCGGTGAGGCAATAAAGTCTGCCAGTGTCTGCGGGTCACTGCCTAAAATCTCATTCACAAAATCATATTCCGGGTCGGAAGCGATTTTATTGAGTAATTCAATAGAATCGGAAAGCTTAGTCATCAGTGTATTTAAAGTCTGCTGTGTCAGTGTCAGATTTTCCTGTCCCTGTGTAATCGCATCCGTAAAGGTGTTCATGTCGCCGTCCATATCCTGATATAAAGAAGAAATGGAAGACATTACACTGCGGATAGAGGATACATTTTCCGAAAGTGAAGCGGAAACCTCTGACAGGGAAGAAACTGAATTGGCATCCAGAAGCTTTTGCAGGGCGGCGAGTTCTCCTGCCTGAGTATCCAGTGTTTCCGGTAAATCCGATGAAGAACTGCGCGCAAGAGAGGAAACATCGGAAGAAATCTGTGTAATGGAAATCAGGGAATCTAACATCACATTGTATGTCTGCAATTCATTGTAGGCATCGGTTAGTTTGCCGGATATGACATCAATGAGTGAATTCCCTGTGGTATCATCCAGTGTCAGACTGTCAAAATCCACAGTGATAGCAGCAGAGCTGGCGCTTACAAGACTTTTTGTTAAAGTATTGACAAATGTGGAATTGGTCTGGGACTGAACTGCTTTTTTTGCCTTATCCGTAATTTTCGGCGCAATGGCATTTTTCTTCTGATTACAGTAATACTGAATCTGCGGATGTTCTAGGGAATCCGAAAGAAAACTTACCATATCGCTTGTAAAGTCAGACGGTAGAACCAGTGCGGCATAGTAGTCGCCGCTGTACACGCCGTCAATGGCTTCCTGCGTGGAATCCGTAAACACCCAGCCGATGGTTGTATTGGCTTTTAAATTAGAAATAATTTGGTCGCCGATATTTACAGTCACACCGTCAATAGTTACACCCGGATCATCAGACGCCACAGCAACCTTGATGCGGGAAGTGGAATCTGTTCCGTAGGGGTCCCAGTTTGACAGAGTGTTAAACCACGCATACAGGGATGGAATGACGGTAAGACCAATCAGTACAACAATGGCGACCACATTGGTACTGATACGTTTGAGGTCCTGTATAAAAACAAGAAAAATATTTTTCATAGTTTAATCTCCTTTGCAGCAGTGATAATAGACTGTAAGTTGTTATTGAGACGGGATGGTAAATCCTGTACAAGGTAGTCGTGTCCCTCTTTCAAATCCAGTCCGAGCTGTTTTAATTTTTTTTGCATCTGGTCATCAATGTAAGCGACCGTTACCAGATATGCAGAAATTAAAAAGAGTGAAATTACCCATAATAAAAGATACACAACCTTTGAACTCTCCATATGCAGCAGCAAAATAAGGAAAATCATCGGGATAATGGCAATACACCAGAGTCCCGCCTTAATACGCTTCTGATTGCGTTCATGCAGTGTATGGCTGAATTCCTGAATCTGCATTAAAGTCGCGTTAAAATCTTCATCACGTCCGTTCTTAGACGAAGACACGTCCGTAAAATCCGTATCCGGTGAACCGGAATCGGACAGGCTTCTGGCAGAAGTCCGTGCTATGGGTGTTGCCAGAAGGTCATCTGCCACAGGGCTGTTTTTTAAAGTCATAGTTCTACCTCACTAACAAATATGTATTGGTTACATCATTTTGGTTTCTTTCATCTTTTCCTCAAAGAAATGATTGAGCGGAATGAAAGGTTTGCGGATTACCAGTCCGAGTAAAAGGGAAGCTGCGGCAAAAATCAGCAGTTTTCCCATATAAATAAAGTAGTCCATTTCATACATGCCGCTGATGGCTTCGCGCATGGCGTTAATCGCATACGGGAACGGGAAGTACAGGTATACGTTCTGGAAAAAATGCGGCAGCAGTTCAATCGGGAATGTACCGCTCGAACCGGCAATCTGGATAACAACCATAACAACGGCAATGGTCTTTCCGACATCGCCAAAGGAAAGTGTCAGCGTGTAAATCAGCAGGACAAATACAAAGCTTGCGACAGAAGTCGTCAAAATGAGCAGTCCCGGATGTTCACAGGAAACCTTTAATAAATATAAATCGCCGAGTACAATAATCAGGCTCTGAATCTGTCCCATCACAAAGAATAAAAGGAATCTGCCCAGATACAGTTCGTGCGGTTTTGCCATCAGTTCCATCTTCGGATTATTGTCAACGTGTACTTTCATCAGTGCCACGAGTACGATACCGCCGACCCACAGCGCCAGTGCTGTGTAAAACGGTGTAACTGCCGTACCGTAGTTGACTGCCGGGTAGACATCAATCTGTTCAACTTCCACAGGTGTTGCAATAAATTCGGCATAGGAGGCCGCATCGGCATGTAATAACTGTGAAAGCGTCTGATAAGCCGAAGAATCCGTAATATTATTTAAGGAAGTCAAAATCAGCTGGATTTTATCGGACATGCCCGAAATAATCGTTCCGGTATCGCCAAGGGTCTGGTTTGCCGTCAGGGCGATTTTGCTGGTTCCGAGTAAAATCTGTTCTAAGCTGTTTAGCTGGCTGCCTGAATTTTCAAGTGATTTATAGGCAGAATCCGCAGCTGCGTTCACGGTGATTTTTAATGAACTTAAACCGGATGAAGCAATGGTGTGATACTTCTGCTGGGTCTGTGTCATTTTATCAAGGCAGGAGGATAACAGGGTATGCAGCACCTCTGCCTTTGCAGCGGCAATTTCAGGTGTTTCCTTTACAATCGAAGAAGTCTGGTCAATCAGATTCTTTGCAAGGTCCTGTAAAGTAGAAATTGCTTCAAGTTGTCCGCGGATCTGTGCAATAATGTTATGGTCAATATATTCCAGATCATCTAATTTGTTTAAAAGGTCATCCAGTTTATGATTCTGCTCAAGCAGGGAGTTTAAGCCGTCTAATGCGGCAGAAAGTGCATCGGATGCCCCTTGTGTATCGCTTGTGATTTTATTCTGTGCCGTGTCTAACTGTTTCTGCACCTGTTCGGAAATGGTTTCCATGGCGGCAAGTGTTGTGTCAAGCTGGTCGGTCATGTTATCGACAGAGCGGGACAGTGCAGACTGTGTCAGCTTTGTTGTATCTTTTGAATTTTCTAAAATATCCTGTAATTCTGGAATTAATGCACTCATGGATTCCAGATTTTCCGATAAAGAAGCATTGCCGTTCTGGAAGGTGGCAATGGTATCGGCATAACCGGACAGATTATCCTGAATGGTCTTCATATCGTCAATAAGTTTGCCGGAAATGGAAGAATCCTTTTGGGTAATACTTTCAAGACCGCTTAATGCCGTCTGTGCGGCAACGTTAATAAATTCTGTGTTAATCGTCTGCTGCAGAGTAGAACTTGCCGTATCAGTAATCTTTGTGGCAACGGCATTTTTCTTTGAATTTTCGTAATAAGTCACGCTTGGGTGATTCATGCCGTTGTCTAAAAAGTCAAACAGGCTGCGGCTGAAATCATCACCGATAATAATGGCGGCATAATAACTGCCGTCATAGACGCCTTTTAAAGCAGCATCTGTATCCTCCGGGAAAACCCAGCCTACACCGGTATTGTCATGAAGCTGCTCCACAACCTGATTTCCCATATTGACAGGGTCGCTTCCCTTTGAAGAAAATCCACTGTCTTCAGATACGACAGCAACCTTTAAGGAAGATGTGTTGGCATACGGGTCCCAGTTGGAATAAATGTTAAACCACGCATACAGGGACGGAATAATACACAATCCGCCCGCAATCACCAAAGCGAATAAATTACGGCTAAGACCGGTAACGTCTTTGCGGAATATATGTAAGATATGTTTCATAAAGACCTCATTTCTGTGCCTGATATACAGCACACTGTTATCATCAGAAAGCGAGCAAAGGCACTTTCATAGCGACATTATAGTATATTGGCAGTTCAAAAGCCAGTTATTTTTTACATTAAATGGAAGGTGTGGTATACTGGCTATATAGTAAATGGACAGAATGGGGAATGGTATGTATACAATTTTAATAGTGGATGATGAAAAGATTGAACGTAACGGAATCAAATTTCTGTTAAAGAAGCAGGCAGAGCCGTTTGAAATCTATGAAGCACCAAACGGCAAAGCAGCACTCGAGCAGCTTTGTTCAATGCGCAATCAGGGGAAAAAGATAGATATATTGCTGACCGATGTAAAAATGCCGTTTATGGACGGCATAGAACTTATTGGAGCAGCCAAAGAAGAGGGGTTTACATTAAAAACAATTATATTCAGCGGGTATAATGAATTTGAGTATGCCAAGCTGGCAGTGCGCCTTGGTGTATCGGACTACATTTTAAAGCCGGTTAATCCACAGGAATTTGCACAGACCATAGAGAAGGTTACAGGGGAACTGCAAAAGCAGTATGTTGAAAATAAACAACGTCTGCAGCAGAGCAGCTATATGCGGGAATATCTTTTATATACCTTATTTAATGGGGGCAGTGCAGAACAGGTGCATACACTGGCAGGAAATCTTGCAGGAGAAAATTTCTGGAATCATTTCCACCGGATTGTATTTCTTGAATTTGACCGTGAATTTTTTGGGAAAAAAGCGCTTGATTTTCAGGCGGAGATACTTGAAGAAAATATGAGTGAAGAATATCAGTATTTAAACTTAAACCCGCAGCAGGCAGTGCTTTTATTAAATGCCAGTCCGCATTACATGACCCTGCAGCAGACAGCACAAAAGCTGCATGATGCCGTTTTCAAAAAATACGGCGAACACTGTCATTTTGCAATTTCAGGCGAAATTGACGATTATGAAAAAATACCGCAGACAATGGATATGCTCGAAGCTCTGATGGAAAATAGGTTTTACCGTCCCGATGTGTATGTGTATTCTGAGGATATCAGTGAGGAAACGCCGGTGCTGGTGCAGATTGATGACGACACGCTCATGAAGCAGATGAAACAGGATATTAAGATGAAAGATATCCGGGCACTCCGGGAGCATTTTGACAGAATGTGTGCCAAGTACCGCAAAAAATCATATTTTTCACAGATTTATATTAAATTTATTTTTTCTAATCTGATAAAAGATTTCTATCAGAATCTGCCTGAGACGCGGGAAGAGGAATTTAATAAGGAAATTGATACATTGTATAAGTCCGGGGATTTTAACTGTATTGTGTCGATTGTCAACAGCCATATTGATAAGCTGGAAGCGGCATTTGCAAAGAATCCGCAGACACAGCATAAAGAAATTGAAACAGTCAAAAAGTATATTTATACGCATTTCGGGGATGAACTGGGCGTAGAACAGCTTGCAGACATGGTGTATCTGGCACCGAGTTATTTAAGTACGGTTTTTAAAAAAGAAACCGGACAGAATTTAAGTAAATTTATCAAGCAGTACCGCATGGAAAAGGCAAAGGATATGCTTGAAAATACAAATATGAAAATTGTAAATATCAGCGAAGCGTGCGGTTATCAGAATGTTTCGTACTTCTGCCAGAGTTTCCGCGAGTGCTACGGGGTGAGTCCTCAGAAATTCAGAAATGGAATTTAAGATGAATATAAAAAATATGAAGTTGAAATACAGGCTGGCAGGGATTTACCTGCTCACGGCAGTACTGCCGGTTATTGTGCTGTTTACATTTTCCTACGGGCAGATGAAGCATATTTTAATTGAGCGCGATACGAAAAGTATCCAGAATTTTGTCAATCAGGCGGGAGCGGGCATTGATACCAAGTTAGAGGTGTATAACAACCTGTCCAATTACATCACCTTTAATGAAACGATTTCGCGGGTTGTCAGCTACGACTATAAAAGCGATTATGAAATGTACGACCAGCTTGTGCTGTTGTTTGACCCGATGCTATCGTCGCTTAAATATTTCCACGAAGACGTGAAACAGGTGACGATTTACGCAGAAGGCACGGTAAAGCACGATACCACGCTTGCCCCACTGTCTGAAATTGAAGCTGCACCGTGGTTTGATACGTCAAAGGAACATACAACGATTCAGTGGTTTGCGGACAGCTCGGCGCACACGCTGTCATCGGCACGAAAAATGTCACTGCTCTATCAGAAGAATAAACTCGGCATTTTATACATTTCAGTGGATTATGATAAGGTGTTTGAAGCACTTGAAGAAAATACGCAGAAAAACTACGGGATTTATATTGTCGATTCTGCGGGCAGCGAGGTGTATGAATTCCACAGCTTTACCGGTGAAAATGTGGATAAGGCGTTAAATTTTGCAGACTTTTGTGGAATACGGGACGGCAGCGGCGATTACACGGTTATCAGTACACCGCTTGCGACAACGGACTGGACGATTTATATGTATGAACCGACAGAATTGATTATCCAGTCGGCAAAGCCGATGATGCGCATGATTTTTGTGGCAGTGACGGTGATTATAGCCGGTGCAGTGCTTGCGCTGATATCGACCTCGCGCTTTTTAATAGAGAGAATTGAGCTGTTACAGCACAATATGCAGAAGGTGGAGCAGGGCGATTTCACAGTACGTGTCCATAGTGACAGCAACGATGAAATCGGTGCATTAATTAACGGCTTTGATCATATGGTCAGCCGCATCAGCACCTTAATTACCGAGGTTTATGAGGGCAGGATTCACCAGAAGGAATATGAAATGCGGGCACTCCGGGCGCAGATAAATCCACATTTTTTATACAATTCGCTGTCTCTGATTAACTGGAAAGCCATTGAGAGCGGGCAGGAGGACATCAGCCGGATTACACTTGAACTTTCCAATTATTACAGAACTTCATTAAATAAAGGAAGAAACACATTGACATTAGAGCAGGAATTAAGCAATGTACGCTCCTATCTGCAAATCCAGCAGCTTATGCATGACGGGGATTTTGATGTGGAAATAGATGTGGCAGCGGAAATTTTACAGTACGAATCCCTGAATCTGATTTTACAGCCGCTGGTTGAAAATGCGATTGACCACGGAATTGACTTAAAAACAGAGGGCAGAGGGCGGATTACAATCCGCGGCTGGCAGGAGCCTGCACAAAAGCCGCTCACACACCGGACAGATATGGAATCTGACACACAATCCGAAACGAAATCCGGTACAGAATCCCGTCGAGAACCAGATGTGGAATCCGGCACAGATTATCTGGTAGTATTGACGGTATCGGATAACGGTGTCGGCATGGATAAGCAGACGGCGGCAGATTTTTTAACGGTGCAGTCCGGCGGATATGGTGCAAGAAATGTCAACGAGCGGTTAAAGCTGTATTACGGGGATCAGTATCCGTTAAAGGTGGACAGTAAACAGGGCGAAGGTACAACGATTACAATTACATTTCCGGCACGTGTCTATACCACACAGAAACAGGCTTAAAACGGCGGTAGACGGGCATTTTATAAAATGATTTTACAACTGTCTTGTCACCTGTAAAGAAACGTGATATAATTACCAACAAAAAATTTAGCACTTATACAGGAAAATGAGGTAAATGATGAACGCGGTAACAGAGGAAATTAAGCAACTGAAAAAAGAGAAAAATGCAGTCATTCTTGCACATTACTATGTGGAAGATGCCGTGCAGGAAATTGCAGATTACATCGGGGACTCGTACTACTTAAGCCGTCTTGCAACGGAAACAACAGCAGATGTCGTTGTTTTCTGCGGTGTGGGATTTATGGGTGAGAGCGCAAAGGTATTAAATCCGGGGAAAAAGGTTTTAATGCCGGATATGAGTGCGGACTGTCCGATGGCACATATGGCAGATATCGCAGGAATTGAAAAGCTTCGTGCAGAGTATGAAGATTTAGCGGTTGTCTGTTATATCAACTCCACGGCAGAGTTAAAAGCACACGCGGATGTATGTGTGACTTCCTCAAATGCGTTAAAGATTGTAAAGGCACTCCCGAATAAACACATCTTATTTATTCCGGATGACAATCTCGGACATTTTATTGCAGAGCAGGTGCCTGAGAAAGAATTTTTATACCAGAACGGACACTGTCCGGTTCATAAGGCAATTGCACCGGAAGCTGTCAAAAAGGCAAAACAGGAGCATCCGCAGGCACTTGTGCTTGCACACCCGGAATGTCTTCCGGAAGTGTCGGCACTGGCAGATTATGTAGGCAGTACCTCGGGTATTATTGATTATGCAACAAAAAGCGATGCAGAGGAATTTGTGATTTGTACGGAAACAGGTGTATTTTACGAGTTGAAAAAGAAAAATCCTGGGAAAAAGTTTTATCCGGCATCGGCTCATCAGATCTGCCCGGATATGAAAAAGATTACATTAGAGAAAGTACGGGATGTCTTAAAAGATGAGAGCAATGCCGTAACGGTGGAAAAAGAGTTAAGTGAAAAGTCAGGCCGTCCGCTTGAGAGAATGTTAGAGCTTGCAAAATAGCCGGAAAGAATGTGTTAAGATGAATGAGAATAAGGTAAAGTTACATATTAATACGGACATTGTGGTTGTAGGAACGGGAGTCGGCGGCTTGTTTACCGCACTGAATCTGCCACGCGATAAGCAGATTGTGATGATTACAAAGGCGGATTTGGAAAGCAGTGATTCGTTTCTTGCACAGGGTGGAATTTGTGTATTAAAAAATGAAGATGATTACGACAGTTATTTTGAAGATACTATGCGTGCAGGACATTATGAAAACAGAAAAGAGTCTGTGGATATCATGATTCGTTCTTCACGTGAGATTATTGATGATTTAATCGGATACGGTGTAGATTTTGAGCGGGATGATAACGGACACTTGCGTTTTACAAGAGAAGGTGCCCATTCCACACCGAGAATCCTCTTCCATGAAGATATTACTGGAAAAGAGATTACAAGCAAGCTGCTTGCACAGGTGAAAAAGCTGTCCAATGTTACAATCCTTGAAAACACGGAAATGGTAGATATTGTGGAACAGGACAATGTATGCTACGGTATTGTATGCCGTGTATCAAAGGAAGCAACACCGCATCTGATTACAATTTCGGCAAAGGATACCATATGGGCATGCGGCGGTATCGGCGGTTTATACACACATTCCACGAATTTTCCGCATCTGACGGGCGATGCACTGGCACTGTCCCTGCGCCATCATATCGAACTGGAAAATATTGATTATATCCAGATTCATCCGACAACACTGTATTCCGAAAAGCCGGGAAGAAGGTTTTTAATATCCGAATCAGTACGTGGGGAAGGCGCTGTTTTGTTAAATAGGAAAGGTGAGCGGTTTGTTGATGAACTGCTTCCAAGAGATGTGGTTGCACGGGCAATTTATGAGCAGATGGAAAAAGACGATATGCCGTATGTGCATCTGTCACTTGAAAATATAGATAAAAAGACGATTATGGAACATTTTCCGAATATTTATCAGCATTGTCTGGAAGAAGGCTATGACATTACAAAGGAAAGTATTCCGGTTGTACCGGCACAGCACTATTTTATGGGCGGTGTCCACGTAGACTGCAACAGCAAAACGTCTATGGAACAGTTATATGCAGTCGGTGAAGCAAGCTGTAACGGTGTGCATGGCGCAAACCGTCTGGCAAGCAATTCCCTGCTTGAAAGTCTGGTCTTTGCGAAACGTGCGGCAAAGCATATTACAGACGGATTTGATATGGCAGAGAGTTGTCCGGAACTCGTGGAAGCGGCAGCACTCCGGAAGTACAACGGCTATGATGAATTGAAAAAACAGTACAAGGCAGAAATTTTTGAAGAAATTGAAAGGGAGAAAAAGGTACATGAACAGTATATCAATGAAGTTAAATGCAGATAAATTAATTATGCAGGCACTGGAAGAAGATATTACAAGCGAAGATATTACGACAAATGCCGTAATGCGCCACCCGCAGCAGGGTGAGGTACAGCTTTTGTGCAAGCAGGACGGTGTGATTGCGGGCTTGGATGTATTTAAAAGAGTGTTTGAGCTTTTAGACGAAACAACAGAAGTCGTATTTTACGTAAAGGACGGAGATGCTGTAAAAAAAGGTGATTTGCTTGCAGTCGTAAAGGGTGATATCCGTGTCCTGCTTTCAGGAGAACGCACTGCCTTAAATTACTTACAGAGAATGAGCGGTATCGCAACGTATACCCGCTCGATAGCCGATTTGTTAAAGGGCAGTAAAACAAAGCTGCTTGATACAAGAAAGACAACACCGAACAACCGCATTTTTGAAAAATATGCCGTAAAGGTCGGCGGTGGTTATAACCACCGTTACAACTTATCCGATGGTGTCTTATTAAAGGATAACCACATCGGAGCTGCAGGCGGTGTTAAAGAGGCTGTAACGATGGCAAAGGAATATGCATCGTTTGTCAGAAAGATTGAAGTGGAAGTCGAAAATCTGGATATGGTACGCGAAGCGGTAGAAGCGGGCGCAGATATTATCATGCTGGATAATATGACACCGGAAATGATGAAAGAAGCAGTCCGTATTATTGACGGCAGGGCAGAAACAGAGTGTTCCGGCAACGTTACGTTAGAAAATGTGGCACGTCTGACAGATATTGGCGTGGATTATATTTCAAGCGGTGCGCTGACTCATTCCGCTCCGATTTTGGACGTTTCTTTAAAAAATTTACACGTAGTATAAAAAAACTTTCCTAAATAAAGAAAAAAGTAAAAAAATAGCTTTATTGCTTTAATTGGATAAATAATCTGCTTTTCTTTTTTATAATAGTGTGTTAACATAGTAACACACTAAATTTTTGGAGGTTTCTAATGAAGAAAGACGAATTTAAGCCGTATATTCCGGCTGACAAAATTACGCCTGAGTTTACAGTGACATCTGTGATCATGGGTGTCCTTCTGGCAATTATTTTCGGCGCAGCCAACGCGTACCTTGGTCTGCGTGTCGGAATGACTGTATCTGCTTCTATTCCGGCAGCAGTTATTTCCATGGGCGTTATCCGCGTCATTATGAAAAAGGATTCAATCCTTGAAAGTAACATGGTACAGACAATCGGTTCTGCCGGTGAATCCCTGGCAGCGGGAGCAATCTTTACACTTCCTGTATTGTTTTTATGGTCAAAGGAAGGTATTACAGAGGCTCCAAGCCTGATTACCATTTCATTAATCGCATTATTCGGCGGTATCTTAGGTGTGTTATTCATGGTGCCGTTAAGAAATGCACTGATTGTAAAAGAACACGGTGTGCTTCCGTATCCGGAAGGTACAGCCTGTGCGGAAGTTCTTTTAGCCGGTGAAGAAGGCGGCGCAAGTGCGAAGTCTGTATTTGCAGGTATGGGACTTGCTGCTTTATTTAAGTTTGTAGTGGATGGACTCAAAGTGATTCCAAGCGTTATTACAGCACCACTCAAGGCATTTAAGACAGAGCTTTCAGCAGAAGTATATCCGGCACTGCTTGGTGTAGGTTATATCTGTGGACCAAAGATCGCTTCTTATATGTTTGCCGGCGGTTTAATCGGATGGTTTGTACTCATTCCGGCAATCATTACATTTGGCGGTTCCACAATCCTTTATCCGGGAACAAAGACGATTGCTGATATGTATGCTGCAGGCGGTGCTTCCGCAATCTGGAGCAGTTATATCCGATACATCGGTGCAGGTGCCGTAGCTGCAGGTGGTATCATCAGTTTAATTAAATCCCTTCCGTTAATTGTAAGAACATTTGCAGATGCAATCAAGGGCATGAAGGGGGCAGGAAACAGCAACAGCACTGTTCGTACAGAAGCAGACCTTGATATGCGTGTAATCGGTATCGGTGTATTAATCATGATTATTGCAATCTGGCTGTTACCGGAAATTCCGGTATCTCCGCTCGGAGCAGTTCTTATTGCATTATTCGGTTTCTTCTTTGCAACGGTTTCATCCAGAATGGTTGGTATCGTCGGAAGCAGTAACAATCCGGTATCCGGCATGGCAATTGCAACGCTGTTATTTTCTACACTCTGCTTAAAGGTGACAGGAGATACAGGTGTACACGGCATGAAGGGTGCTATTGCAATCGGTTCTGTTATCTGTATCATCGCAGCAATGGCCGGTGATACTTCACAGGATTTAAAGACAGGTTATATCCTTGGTGCTACACCAAAGAAACAGCAGATTGGTGAATTAATCGGTGCAGTTGTTTCAGCAGTTACTATCGGGGGCGTTCTTGTATTATTGGATTCTGCATGGGGATTTGGTACAACAGAGCTTGCAGCACCACAGGCAACTTTAATGAAGATGATTATTGAAGGTGTTATGCAAGGAAATCTTCCTTGGGCGCTGGTATTCATCGGTGTATTTATTGCAATCGTTGTTGAAATTCTTGGAATTTCCGTACTTCCTGTAGCAATCGGTTTATATCTGCCACTGGAATTAAGCGCAACAATTATGATTGGTGGTGTTATCCGCTGGTTCGTTGACAAGAAGAAGGCTGATAAGGAAGAAAATAAAGATGCAAACAGTGGAATCTTATTCTGCTCCGGTATGATTGCTGGTGAGGGGCTTGTAGGTATCCTTCTTGCAATCCTCGCAGTTGTCAACGTAGCCGGTAAGATTGATTTATCAGGCAGCTTTACAACAGGAGTTGTTGGCGGCGTTGTATTAATGGTTGTTATGATTCTGTGCATCCTGAAGTTCTCACTTTGGAGTAAGAATGGCAAAGAAAACAAGTAAAAAAGATTTAAGAAATTATCTGGATTTTATACCGGTGCATCATGAGCAGTATTCCTATACGGTGTCAGATAATGGTGCAGTTACGGTTTACGTGGAAAATAAAGGCGTATTTAACAAAATTGCCCAGGTGGTTTTTAAAAAGCCGCGGATTTCCCAGATTCATCTGGATGAAATGGGGAATTTTATCTGGCCGTTAATGGACGGAAAGAATACGGTATACGATATTGCAGAACAGGTGAAAGCGCATTTTGGCGAAAAAGCAGAACCGCTTTACAACCGGCTGGTGCAGTATATGAGAAATCTGGAAAGCTACGGATTTATCCGTTTTAAAGAGTAATAGAAAGCGGCAGGCACATGGAATAGGGTGCCTGTCTTTTTTTATAAACGTCAATAAAAATCAACATGAATCTAAAATATCTGATATTTTAAAAAATTCCAACACCTAATATAATAAAACTATCAAAAATGTTTCTGCTGTTTTAAAGGAAAACAGCAGGGGAATGGAGGGTTTTATGAAAAAAAGAAGAATGACAGCCGCATTTTTAGCAGCGGCACTTGGGGTAACAGCATTGACAGGCTGTGGAGGCACAGGCGGCAGTACCGATACGGGGAAAAGCACAGAGGCTGAAAAAATCAGTACAACGATTACCGTATGGGGCTGCGCAGAAGATCAGGCAGACGAGAATGGCAAATGGCTTCAGACGATGTGTGAAAAATTCAACACAGAACATCCGGAATGGGATCTTACATTTGAATACGGTGTCTGCTCCGAACAGGATGCCGGAAAGACCGTTCCGCAGGATCCGAGTAATTCAGCCGACGTATATTTCTTTGCAAATGACCAGTTACAGACATTAATTGATGCGAAGGCAATAGCAAAGCTTGGCGGTGAAACGGCAGATTACGTAAAGAGTACAAACTCACAGGCAATTGTAGATTCCGTTACGGTAGACGGAGCAGTTTACGGTGTACCATTTACAACCAACACCTGGTTTATGTATTACGATAAGAGCAAATTTACAGACAGCGACGTGAAGAGTCTGGATACAATGCTTGCAAAGGACAAGGTTGCATTTAATATCACAGAAGGCTGGTATATGTCATCATTCTTCCTTGCAAATGACTGTGTATATTTTGGTAAAGACGGAAAAGATAATGCAGCAGGAATTGATATTTCAGGTGATAAGGGTACAAATGCAACGAAAGCAATGGTATCTATGGTCAACAATCCGAATTTTGTAAACGATGCAGGCGGTGTCGGAATCGCAGGTCTGCGTGACGGCAGTGTTGCAGCTTATTTTTCAGGTTCATGGGATTATAAGAATGTAAAAGAAATTTTGGGTGATAATTTTGGTGCCGTACAGCTTCCGAAAGTCAAGATTGGCGGTACGGATAAGCAGTTAAAGGCATTTGCAGGTTCTAAAGCAGTTGCCGTGAATCCAAACTGTAAATACCAGCAGATTGCCGTTGCACTTGCAAAGTATTTAGGTGGTAAGGAAGCACAGCAGTCCCATTATGATTTACGTAGTGTAATTCCTTGCAACACAGAACTGCTGGCAGTAGAGCCGGTTAAATCCGATGTGCTTGTAACTGCACAGAATAATACCTTTAACAATACTGCTGTTATCCAGCCGACGGTAACTGGTATGAATGATTACTGGACACCGGCACAGAATTTCAGTAAATCCATTGTTAACGGAGAAATTACACTGGATAATGCTGCAGAAAAGACAGAAGAGTTTTACAAACTGATTAATACATCAATTGTAAAATAGAAATAAAACGCACACAGCGTTTGGAGGTTGCGTATGGAATTGGTTAATGCGTTCAAAAAGGGAGATTGGCTCACAAGAAGTTCAGCAATTGTGATGGGACTTGGCAATATCCTCAGAAAACAATTTATCAAAGGAATCTTATTCCTTTTCACAGAAGCAGCTTTCCTATTCTTTATGGCAGCCTATGGCTGGCAGTGCCTTCTGGCACTGCCAGACCTTGGTGAAAAAGAACAGGGAGAAGTGTGGAATGAAACACTGGGCGTCTATGAATATGTTCAGGGAGATAACTCCCTGTTAATTTTACTTTATGGCATTGCAGTTTTATTTATTTGTGCCGCATTTATCTGTGTGTGGGCAGGTGCAGTAAAAAGTGCGTATCAGGCACAGGTCTGTATTGAAAAAAATAAGCCGGTGACAACATTTGCAGAGGACATTAAGTCCCTGTTTGATAAAAATCTGCACAAACTGCTTCTGACACTGCCGGTTGGCGGCATTTTGATTTTTACGATTCTGCCGCTGATATTTATGATAGCCATGGCGTTTACAAATTACAGCAAAGTAAACAGCCATCTTGTTCTGTTTGACTGGGTGGGGCTGGAAAATTTCCGGCAGATGTTTGATGTGAGCGGAACGTTCGGAAAAACATTCTGGTCTGTGCTTGGCTGGACAATTGTCTGGGCGGTATTTGCAACAGGTTTAAATTACATCTTAGGCATGCTGCTGGCGCTGCTTATTAATAGGAAGGGAACAAAAATCAAAGGCTTTTGGCGGTTGATTTTTATTTTGTCGATTGCCATTCCACAGTTTGTGTCACTGCTTGTTATGCGCAGTATGCTAAGTCAGGACGGCATTATTAATGTAATGTTAAAAAATGCTGGCTGGATTCAGAAGTCCCTGCCGTTTTTCTCTAACGTCGCATGGGCGAGAATAACGGTAATTGTTGTGAATCTGTGGATTGGTATTCCGTATACGATGATGCAGGTTACGGGAATTTTACAGAATATCCCATTGGAGCTTTACGAAGCGGCAGAAGTAGACGGCGCCGGTCCGGTAATCCGTTTCTTTAAAATTACATTGCCGTATATGCTGTTTGTGACAACACCATATTTGATTACGACATTTACGGCAAATATCAACAATTTTAACATTGTTTATCTTTTAACAAAAGGCGACCCGGTGCTGGCAGGCAATACCGCGGGCAAAACAGACCTTTTGGTTACATGGCTGTATAAGATGACGGTGGATTACCAGTATTACAATCTGGGTGCCGTTATCGGAATTATGACCTTTGTATTTTTGGCAATCGGTTCGCTGCTTGTATACAGACGGACGAAATCCTATAAAGACGAGGAGGGATTTCAATGAAACGAAAAAAGAAAATCAACAATATACTGGTGCATCTGTTTTTAAGCGTGCTTGCAATTATCTGGGTCAGTCCGCTGTTCTGGATTATCCTTACAAGCTTCCGCGCACAGAAAGGCGCTTATACCTCGTCCTTTTTTCCGAAAAAATATACATTTAACAATTATATCAAATTATTTACGGATACTGGAATTTTAAATTTTCCGAGAATGTTTGGCAATACGCTGTTTATTGCAATCTGTTCCTGCATTATTTCAACATTTTTTGTATTGTCCGTGGCATATTGTATGTCGCGCCTGCGTTTTCGTTTAAGAAAGCCGATGATGAATATTGCAATGATACTCGGACTGTTTCCGGGATTTATGGCGATGATTGCGGTTTACTATATTTTAAAAGCAGTTGGACTTTCAGAAGGCTCCATGATTCGTGTGGCACTGATACTGGTATACTCCGGTTCGTCCGGAATCCAGTTTTATATTGCAAAAGGATTTTTTGACACAATTCCAAAAACGATTGATGAAGCGGCTATGTTGGATGGTGCTACCAAATGGCAGGTGTTTACAAAAATCACTATACCGCTTAGTAAGCCAATTATAGTATACACGGTGCTCACGACCTTTATCGCACCATGGGTGGATTTCATCTTTGCAAGAGTAATATGCCGTGCCAATGCCGATTATTATACGGTGGCAATTGGTCTGTGGCAGATGCTTGAAAAGGAATATGTAGACAGCTGGTACACCTGTTTTGCCGCAGGAGCAGTCTGCATCTCAATTCCGATTGCAGTGCTGTTCATTTTCATGCAGAAGTGTTATAATGAGAGCATGTCGGGAGCGGTCAAAGGGTAGTGTCAGGGCTTTTTGCAGAGAACGCCTCAACGTGTTACTTGACTTCGGCTTATCTCTGCAAAAAGCCTGTGACGGTTGCGGCGTGGGTGTTTCACAAAGAACGCCTCACCGCTGTCGCATAACTTCGGCTTATCTCTGCAAAAAGCCTGTGTGTGAACGTTTTGACGGCTTATCTTTGTGAAATAGCCTGTGAGAGAGTGAAGTGGCAGGGCTTTTTGCAGAGGATGACTCGGTTTTGGAGTGTGTGGAATGATAAAAGGATTTAAAAAATTTTGTTTGTGTCTGCTGGCGGCGGGAGCTGCGGGCGGGATTTTAGCCGGGTGTAACAGCCCGGCTAATCGTGTTTTGTCCTCGCGGCAGGAATATGCAGAGCAGATGCAGGCTGCGGTATCCACGCCGTTTGGCGCGTATCCCGAAACGGTTGTGTATACACTGGGAAAGATGATAAGCACAAATAATTCCAATATGCCGGCGGGGGATACGTATGAAGACAATGCGTATACGCGGTATATTAAGGAAGTGATTAATGTCCAGAACAGGGATGTTTTTGAAGAAACCGATAAGCAGTATGATACCAACGTGAGCATGGCGATTGCAATGAATGAACTGCCGGATATTATGCTTGTGAGCAATTATGAAGACTTGGAAACGCTTATCGAAAATGATATGATAGAAGACCTGACGGTATCGTATCAGAACTGTATCAGTGACAGAATACGTGAAATGTATGCCAGCTACGGCGAAGACCTGATAGACAGCGTGACATTTGACGGTAAAATTATGGCACTGCCCGAAACAAATATTACGGACGGACCGAACCTTGTGTGGCTGCGGAAAGACTGGATGGATATACTGGGACTTTCGGCACCACAGACCATAGAAGATGTGGTTGAAATTGTACGTCAGTTTATAGATAATCAAATGGGTGGGGAAGAAACCGTGGGACTGGTCTGTGATACACAGATTGCAGGCGAGTGCGGCTACAGCAGTGAATATCTGCTTGATTTGATTTTTGCTTCTTATGGAGCATACCCAAAGCAGTGGATTACAGATGATGACGGCGAGGTGGTATACGGTTCGGTGACAGACGAAGCCAAAGCGGCGCTTTCATATGTGCATACACTTTATAATGAAGGAATCCTTGAAAAAAATTTTTTGATACATACAACATCGAATCTGATTGAAATGATAGAACAGGGAAAATGCGGCTCGTTTTTCGGACCGTGGTGGGCGGCAAATAATCCGCTGGCATCTGCGGTCAGCGCTGTAGCGCAGTCTGAAAAGCCGGACTGGCAGCCGTATCTGATAACGACGGATGCGCAGGGCAATACCTCATATCACAGCCAGAATCCGGCGTATAAATATGTGGTTGTGAGGAAGGGGTACGAACACCCTGAAATTGCCGCGAAGATGATCAGTGTAATGTTTGACAAAATCCGCTATGAGTGTGATTCGTCCGAAGAATTTGAAAAATATTATCAGTTAAATGTAGAACCCACGGCAAGACCGCTGGCAATCAATGTGGATTATAACAATGCGCTGGAGCTGTGCTATGAGGATATTGCGGCAGTTTTTTCCGGCGAAAAGCAGGAAGACGATTTAAAGCTGCTTGAAAAGTCTTATTATACTGCATGTAAAAATTATATGGAAAATAAAGAGTCCGCGGGAACCGATGCGTGGGCGGCGTATATGACACGGATTAAGGCGTGTGAGGCAATCCGGGAAGGCTCGGTGATTACAGTACCGTCTTTGTATTTTAAAACCACTAAAACCATGAAGTCGGAGTGGTGGAAATTAAAGGAAAATGAAAAAGAAGCCTATTTAAAAATCATCTGCGGCGAAGAACCGCCGGAATATTTTGATATTTTTGTGCGGTCATGGCAGGAAAATGGCGGCGCACAGATTACAGACGAAGTAAAAGCCGCCCTTGCGGCAGAATGAGGAAGATTTTGGAAAAACTAGAAGTATTAAAGAAGGTATTTGGTTACGACAGTTTCAGGGAAGGTCAGGAAAAAATTATTGATGCGATTCTGCGGGGGCAGGACGTACTGGGCATTATGCCGACCGGCGCGGGAAAATCGATCTGCTATCAGGTTCCGGCGCTGATGTTTTCGGGAATTACGGTAGTGGTATCGCCGCTTATTTCCCTGATGATTGACCAGGTGAAAGCATTAAACGATGCCGGAATCCATGCGGCATATATAAACAGCGCCCTGACGGAAACACAGATTACAAAGGCACTCTACAATGCAATGTGCGGGCGGTATAAAATTGTATATGTTGCACCGGAACGCCTTGAAACCGACCGCTTTCTGGAATTTGTCATGAATGCCGGAATTTCCATGATTACAGTCGATGAAGCGCACTGTATTTCCCAGTGGGGACAGGATTTCAGACCGAGCTATCTAAAAATTGTCAATCTGATAAAGCGATTTCCGAAACGTCCCGTTGTCAGTGCATTTACGGCAACGGCAACGCAGACGGTTAAAGAAGATATCCAGTGTATTTTAGGACTGCAGAATCCGGAAGTATTAATCACCGGATTTGACAGGAAAAATCTGTATTTTGAAGTGCGCAAAACAAAGCAGAAGGATGCCGAAATTCTGGATTATCTGGAAAAACACAAGGGCGAGAGCGGTATTATCTATTGTTCTACAAGAAAAAATGTGGACAATGTATATCTGATGCTGCGTAAAAACCGCATTGCTGCGGCGCGCTATCATGCGGGTCTGGACAATGATACCCGCAAAGAAAGCCAGGAGGATTTTATCTACGACAGGGCGCAGGTGATTGTGGCGACCAACGCATTCGGCATGGGCATTGACAAATCCAACGTGCGTTTTGTCCTGCATTACAATATGCCCGCGTGTATTGAAAATTATTATCAGGAGGCGGGGCGTGCCGGACGTGACGGAGAGCCTGCTGAGTGTATTTTGTTTTATTCGCCGCAGGATGTGGTCATTCATGAATTTCTGATTGAACAGAAAGGTCAGAACACTGAATTTACGCAGGACGATTTAGATGTTATCAGAGAAAATGATATCCGTCGTTTAAATAAAATGCGTTTTTACTGTGCAACCAAAGAATGTCTGCGGGAATATATGCTCAATTACTTCGGGGAGTATACAAACCGCAGGGAATGTGGCAACTGCGGCAACTGCAATGCTTCCTTTGAAGAAAAAGACGTTACGGTGCTTTGCAGGGATATGATTGCCTGTATCCGGGAGAGCGGACAGCGGTATGGAATGGGAGTCATTATGGGCATTTTAAGAGGTTCAAATACCGCAAAGTTAAAAAGCTACGGTGTCAGCCGCTATGAAACCTTCGGAATCCAGAGCAAAACAAGCGAAGCGCAGCTAAAGGCGGTTGCAGAAGAACTGCTTTTAAAAGGGTACTTGACAGAAACGCCGGACATCTATAGAATAATCAAGCTGGATAAAACATGCGAAGAACTTTTAGATGAGGGCGCTTCTTTTTCAATCCGCTGGTCAGAACGGACGGAAAAAATGGCAGAGGCAAAGGTCAAAACGGCAAAAAGCCGTGCAACCGATACGCTTTCGCCAAAGCAGCTTGCACTTTTTGGTGCGTTAAAGCAGCTGCGTCTGACACTTGCAAGAGAAGAAAATTTACCGCCGTACATTATCTTTTCGGATAAGACACTGATTGACATGTGTCATAAAATGCCGCATACACAGCAGGAAATGCTTGATGTCAACGGTGTCGGTGAAAATAAATTTGCGCGGTACGGAGAAGCATTTATCCGGTGTATTGAACAAAACAGCTGATGATTCTGTACAGAATGTGTTTATCAAGTAATTACGGAGGTTTCTCATGACGAAGAATATGACAGAGGGTTCACCGATGAAGCTGATTCTGGGATTTTCCATACCGATGCTGTTTGGTATGCTGTTCCAGCAGTTTTATAATCTGGTGGATACCATGATTGTAGGAAAAACGCTGGGCGTTGATGCGCTGGCAGGTGTCGGTGCAACAAGCAGTATTAACTTTATGATTATTGGTTTCTGCATGGGCGTGTGTGGTGGATTTGCCATTCCCGTGGCACAGCAGTTTGGTGCGCAGAAATATGAACAGCTCAGGCGCTATGTATACAACGGCTATTTATTAAGCGTTGTGTTTTCGATTGTGCTGACGGCGCTTTCCGTCTTTTTCTGCCGGAATATTCTGACGGTAATGCGCACGCCGGAGAGCATTTATGAATATGCGTATGCGTACATTGTCATTATTTTTGCCGGGATTCCGACCGTATTCTTATATAATATTGTATCGAGCATTATCCGTGCGCTGGGGGACAGCAAGACACCGGTCATCTTTCTGGTGTTTTCGGCAGTGTTAAATATTATTCTGGATTTTGTATTGATTCAGGGATTTAAAATCGGTGTCGCGGGAGCAGCTGTGGCAACCGATATTTCACAGCTTGTATCGGGTGTTGCCTGTCTGATTTATATGAATAAACGCTACGAGGTTTTAAAGCTTTCGGCAAAGGATCGCAGGGCGGGAAAACGGTATATGATCAATCTCTGCATGAACGGGATTCCAATGGGGCTTCAGTATTCAATTACGGCAATCGGCAGTGTTATTTTGCAGACCGCCGTCAATACGCTCGGTGCAACGTATGTAGCAGCGATGACCGCCGGCAGTAAGATTTTTACATTTACGTGCTGTCCGTTTGATGCGCTCGGTTCCACTATGGCAACCTACGGCGGGCAGAATGTCGGTGCGGGCAAATTAAAGCGCCTTGGAAAAGGAATCCGTGCAGCAGGCATTATCGGTGCGGTTTACAGCGTGGGTGCGCTGATACTGCTGTATTTCTTTGCCGATTACATCGCCCTGCTGTTTGTCGATGCAAATGAAGTGGAAATCATTCATCTGACATATCAGTTTATTTTATATAGTGCGCTGTTTTATATTCCACTGACCTTTGTCAATGTTGTGCGTTTCTGCATACAGGGTATGGGCTTTTCGGTATTTGCGATTCTTGCAGGCGTATTTGAAATGGCGGCAAGAACCTTTGCGGCAGTCCTGCTTGTGCCGAAAATGGGCTACACCGGTGCATGTCTTGCCAATCCGTGTGCGTGGATAGCCGCCGATATCTTTCTGATACCGGCATTTATTTACTGCTGTAAGCGGCTGGAAAAAAGCGCGCGCAAAGGCAGAACGGCGATGAGCGTGTAAAAAGTATCTTCCTTACCGGGTAAAACCGGAATGGAAGATATTTTTTTCGCCTTTTTACATACATTTTAAAAAAATTTACGGATATTTTATTGTAATAAGGTAGTAAATTTTACAAAGTCTGAGATAAAATAAGTGATATAAAGAGCGAAAACAAACAACCCTGTTGGCAGATGAGAAATCGCCTGCGCGAGTTTCTCATCGCCACCTCGCAACAAGGTCGCTCGGAATGGAGGAAAGTATGAACAAGCCATAAACGTAAGCTTGTTCATACAGCAATTTGTGTTGCAGGCAGCACAAATTGCTTTTATCGCAGAACTGAATAAATTCAGTCCGCGGTTCCTTCGGCATTGAAATGCCTGCGGAATGGAGGAAATATGCCATCAACATATGCACATTACAGAATGGGGCAGGAGGTTTATCGTAATCTCACAGGAAAGCCCAAACAAATTATAGAAAAGTACAAGGAATTATATGATATCGGACTGCATGGACCGGATATTTTGTTTTATTACAAACCGCTCTTTGCAAATCCGGTCAATCATGTCGGATATGCGATGCACGACCGTCCGGGCATTGAATTTTTCAGGCAGGCATCCTTGGTGATGCAGAAAGCGGAAAATAAGGAAGCGTGTGAAGCGTATATTTACGGCTTCTGCTGTCATTTTGCACTGGACGTCAGCTGTCACGGCTACATTGATGAAAAAATTGCGGAAAGCGGGGTCAGCCATACGGAAATCGAAGTGGAATTCGACCGTAAATTAATGCTGACGGACGGGTTTAATCCGCTGACACACAATCTGACGGGGCATATTCATCCTACTTTGAAAAATGCCGAGGTTATCAGTCCGTTTTATAAAAATGTAACGCCACAGCAGGCAGAGCAGGCATTACAGGGCATGATTACCAATAATAAACTTTTAATAGCTCCATCCTATTTTAAGCGTTTTTTGATTTACGGTCTGTTAAAGGCAACGGGAAATTATAAGGAAATGCACGGTCTGTTAGTCAATTACAGCGAAAATCCGCAATGCACGGACAGCACCCAGATGCTGATGCAGCTCTACCGCGATGCCGAAAAGCTGGCGGAGCGGTTAATTGATGAGTATGAGGACAGCGCATCGGGAAAAATTCCGTTCGATAAGCGGTATGGTCTGACCTTTGGCGGAAAAGAAAAAGATGAACCGCTGGAAATGTGCGGGTAAACAAACGGCAGAACGTATATCACTTAGAAATGGAGCAGAAAATGGGAAAGAAATTAACAAAAAAGGAAAGAAACTGGATTTTGTATGACGTGGGAAACTCAGCATTTACATTGCTGATTGCGACAATTTTACCGATTTATTTTAATTATCTGGCAGGCAATGCCGGGATTTCATCGGTGGACTATCTGGTATATTGGGGATATGCGGCATCGGTTGGCACGATTCTTGTAGCACTTGCAGGTCCGGTGCTTGGAACCATGGCGGATACCAAAGGGTTTAAAAAGCCGATTTTTACGGGGGCGATTTTAACCGGTGTGATTGGCTGCGCATTGCTTGGTCTGGCAAAGGGCTGGATGTTGTTTCTGGTTATTTACATTATTGCAAAAGTCGGATTTTCAAGCAGCCTGATTTTTTATGATTCCATGCTTGGTGATGTGACAGACGAAGACCGTATGGACTATGTTTCTTCGGCAGGGTACGCGTGGGGATATATCGGAAGCTGTGTGCCGTTTATTGTCTGTCTGGTGCTTGTGCTTGGCAGCGGAAAAATTGGAATCAGCATGGAAATGACAATGGGAGCCGCTTTTTTAATCATTGCCGTCTGGTGGCTTGTGATGTCGCTTCCACTGTTAAAAGGCTATGAACAGAAATTTTATGTAAAAAAGCAAAAGCACGCAGTAAAAGAAAGCTTCTGCCGTCTGGGACAGACCTTTGGCAATATCCGCAAAGAAAAACATATTTTTATGTTTCTGCTTGCATTTTTCTTTTACATAGACGGAGTCTATACGATTATCGACATGGCAACGGCATATGGCTCTGCACTGGGACTGGACAGCACAGGACTTTTGCTGGCACTGCTTGTAACGCAGATTGTTGCATTTCCGTGTGCGATACTTTTCGGAAAATTATCCGGTAAAATGGAAACCAGCCGCCTGATTACCGTGTGTATCTTTGCTTATCTTGGAATTGCAATCTTTGCCGTATTTTTAAAGAGCCAGATTCAGTTCTGGATACTTGCGGTACTGGTTGGAATGTTTCAGGGTGGAATTCAGGCGTTGTCCCGTTCATATTTTACAAAAATCATTCCTGCCGAAAAGTCCGGAGAATATTTCGGACTGATGGACATCTGCGGAAAAGGCGCATCATTTATGGGAACAACGATTGTAAGCCTTGTATCGCAGATAACCGGAAACATCAACGCCGGTGTAGGCATGATTGCGGTTTTATTTGTAGCAGGCATTATTTTGTTCCGTAAATCAGTGTCACTTTGCAATACAGAAAAAGGTGAAGAGGTGTATCCTGCACCGGAAATGCCACAGCGCTCGTCCATTTAACTTCGGCTTATTCCTGTACATGGGACGGAGAGAGTGTGGCAGCTCCGGGGAGTGAACAGAAAGTGGTATAGAAATTAAAAGATGAAACTTTGCAAGAATGTAGCGCAGAGTTTTATCTTTTTGTATTTTAAGGGGTAAAGCGATGCACAATATATAGAATGAAATTTATAAAAAAGTTGGAAAAGTTGCATTTTTTATTCAAAAAAGGTTGGAAAAGTTGCAAAAACAGGACTATTTTGGGTTGGAAAAGTTGCATTTTTGAGGTATTATTAGGTTGGAAAAGTTGCATACTATCTATCAGAGGTGAGATTTATGATACGGAGAAAAGCCCAGAATGCAGTAAAAGACTGGATTGATAACGGGAAAGACGCTTTTTTGATTACGGGAGCAAGACAGATTGGAAAAACATATCTGATACGCCAGTGTTTAAAAGAAAGCGGCATACCTTATATTGAATTAAATTTTATCGAACAGCCGGAACTTGTAGAATTGTTTCAAGGAGCAAAAGATGTAAAAGAAATATTAATGCGCCTGAGTCTGGTGGTAAAAGAACCGTTAAAAAAAGGAAAAACAATTTTATTTTTAGACGAGATACAGGAGTTTAAAGACATTGTAACCCGCATAAAATTTCTTGTGGAAGAAGGAAGTTTCCGCTATATTATGAGTGGTTCTCTGCTGGGCGTGGAATTAAATGATTTGCGCTCGGCACCGGTGGGGTATATGCGGATTTATGACATGTATCCGCTGGATTTTAAAGAATTTGCACAGGCGGCAGGTGTTCATGACGGGACATTTGAGCAGTTATATACGCATTTTAAAGAACGTACGCCGGTTGATGAATTTGTACATGCTAAAATGTTAGACGTATTTTACCTGTATCTGATTATCGGCGGAATGCCGGAAGCGGTTAGTACGTATATTGAAACCAATGATTTAGCACAGGTGGCGCAGGTTCATAATAAGATTATCCGTCTTTATAAAAAAGATTTTTCTAAATACGAACACCGTTACAAATTAAAATTACAGGAAATTTATGATGCAATGCCGGGACAGCTTGACCAGAAAAATAAAAGATTTCAGTTAAACAGTCTTGGAAAAGGCATCAGCTATGACCGCGTAGCAAATGACTTTTTGTGGCTTAAAGACGCGGGCGTTGCAATTCCTGTATACAATATCAGTGAACCGAAAAGTCCGTTAATCATCAGTGAAAACCGAAATCTGTTCAAGTTGTTTTTCTCCGATGTAGGACTGCTTACAAGCTGCTATTCCAATCAGGTGAAGGTGGCAATATTAAATAAGGATAAGTCGATTAACAATGGTGCTCTTTTTGAAAATGCCGTGGCACAGGAGCTGCTGTCAAAGGGACATAAGGTGTATTATTTTAACAGCAAAAAACAGGGAGAACTTGATTTTGTAATAGAACTTGACGGAAAAGTAACACCGTTAGAGATTAAATCCGGTAAAGAATATAAAAAACACTCTGCCTTAAATAATGTACTGCAAAATGAAGAATATCAGATAGCGCAGGCATATATTTTTTCAGAAGGAAATGTAGAAGTGTCAGGTGAAAAAATATATATGCCTGTTTATATGACCGCCTTTTTGGAAAATACACCACTAAGCCGGACAATTTATAAATTAGATTTGCGTGGATTATAAAAATCCTCTTGACATTTCAAAAAGTTGAATCTACAATTGTTGCACATACAACAGTTGGAGGTGCAATAAATGTTAAAGAGAATCTTTTCTTATATGAAACAGTATAAGAAATATGCCTTTCTGGCATTATTTTGTATCGCGGTGGAAGCAGTGCTGGAGTTAATGGTTCCGATGATTATGGCGGATCTGATTGACACCGGCGTTGCGACAGGCGATGAAAGATACATCTATCAAAAAGGATTTCAAATGGTACTCTGTGCGGCGGCGGCACTGGTGCTTGGAATCGGAAGCGCCCGATTTGCGGCGCTTGCCGGTCAGGGGCTGGGAGCCAATCTGCGTGAAGCCGAGTATGAAAAATTACAGTCGTATTCATTTGCCAATATCGACCATTTCAGGGTATCGTCGATTGTGACACGTTTAACAAGCGATGTCACGAATATTCAGAATGCCGTTTCAACCGGTATGCGCCCGTTTGGCAGAAGTCCGGTCATGCTGATTTTTGCAACGGGCGTGGCATTTTCCATTAATTCAACACTGGCGCTCGTATTTTTCGTGGCCCTGCCGGTACTTGCCGTGTTACTCATTTGCATTATTGTAAATGTACGTCCGCTCTATTCCAAAATGCAGTTTGCGATAGACCGCATGAACCGCACGATTCAGGAAAATCTGACAGCAGTCCGTGTAGTCAAAGCCTATGTGCGGGGCGATTATGAAATCGCAAAATTTGAAGAAGCAAATCTTAATCTGAAAAAAGAATCCGAAAAAGCATTTGGCATTGCCGTGTTAAATATGCCTGCCATGCAGTTTGTTATGTATGCAACAATTTTGTCGCTTTTGTTATTCGGCGGATACCTCATTCATGAGGGCAGGCTTGGTATCGGTGAACTGACCGGATTTTTAAGCTACGTCCTGCTCATTTTAAATTCGCTGATGATGATGTCCAATGTATTTTTAATGATGACACGTTCTCTGGCATCCGGCGCGCGTATCCTTGAGGTCATCGATGAAAAAATAGATTTGACCGATGAAAATGCAAAGGACATCAGCGTAGAGCGCGGCGAAATCGAATTTGACCATGTGTGGTTTAAATATAAGGAAGAAGCAAAAGAATATGTGCTCTCCGATGTATCATTTCATATTAAAGCCGGTCAGACAGTAGGAATTATCGGTCAGACCGGTGCGGCAAAAACCACGCTTGTCCAGCTGATTCCGCGTCTTTATGATACCGTGCGGGGAACGGTAAAGGTGGACGGTGTTGATGTCAGAAATTATCCGATGCAGCATTTAAGAGATGCGATTGCTATGGTACTTCAGAAAAATACACTGTTTTCTGGAACAATGCTTGATAACTTAAAATGGGGCGATGAAAACGCTTCCATGACGGAAATTGAAGAAGCCTGCCGGATTGCCTGCGTTGACGAATTTATTGACCGCCTGCAAGACGGCTATCAGACCGAAATGGGACAGGGTGGGGTCAATGTGTCCGGCGGTCAGAAACAGCGCCTCTGCATTGCAAGAGCCATTTTAAAGAAGCCGAAGGTACTGATTTTAGACGATTCAACCAGTGCGGTTGATACGGCGACAGAAAGCAGAATCCGCGAAGGACTTGCAGAGAAACTGCCTGATATGACAAAAATTATTATTGCACAGCGCATATCTTCCGTGCGCCATGCGGATCAGATTATTATTTTGGACGGCGGAAGGGTAAGCGGTATCGGTACACATGAAAGCCTGCTTGCTTCCAACCGCATTTATCAGGAAATTTACGAATCCCAGAAGGAAGGAGCGGATTTATAATGGCAAAATATGTAGGATATAAAAGACCGAAAGACACGAAAAAGACAATCCGGCATCTGCTGGTATATTTAGGCATGCACAAATGGTCCTTTTTGCTGGTTGCCCTGCTAGTACTTATCAGTGCCGGAGCCAATATTACGGGAACATATCTTTTAAAGCCGGTCATTAACCGCTTTATCGTTCCGGGAGATTTAAACGGACTGGTGCGTGCCGTTGCGGCAATGGGCGTGATGTATCTGTGCGGCGCGCTGGCAACGCTCGGATACAACCGTTTAATGGTGAAGACCTCGCAGAAAGTCATCCGTGAAATCCGAAGCGATTTATTTGCACACGTACAAAAACTGCCCCTGCGGTATTTTGATGCGCATACACACGGCGAATTAATGAGCCGTTTTACCAACGATGTAGATGCCGTACAGGAAGCGATGAACAACAGCTTTGCAATGATTATCCAGAGTTTCATGATGCTTTTCGGTACGGTGATAATGATGATGGTACTCAGTATCCGGCTGTCGCTGATTGTTGTGGTATTTTTAATTGTTATGTTTGTGGTTATCCGCTTAAATGGAAAGCACAGCAAAAAATATTTTAACCGGCAGCAGGAGGAACTCGGCAAAATTAACGGATTTGTACAGGAAATGGCAGAGGGACAGAAGGTCGAAAAGGTCTTCAATCACGAAGCAAAAGACTATGCGCGTTTTTGTGAACTCAGTGAAAATTTCAGAAAGCAGTCCACCAATGCTCTGTCCTTTGCCGGTATGATGATACCAACCATTGTAAGTCTTTCCTATCTGAATTATGCGGTGTCTGCCTGCGCGGGCGGCCTGCTTGCAATCCGGGGACTGATGGATTTGGGAAGTCTTTCGGCATATCTGGTATATGTGCGCCAGAGTGCAATGCCGTTAAATCAGTTTACCCAGCAGGTCAATTTCCTGTTGTCTGCGCTTTCCGGTGCGGAACGAATTTTTGACATGATGGACGAACAGCCGGAAGTGGACGAAGGTAACGTGCATTTATGTCACGTTGTAAAAAATGCGGACGGCACACTGACAGAATGTGAACAAAGCACACCGGATTACGCATGGAAAGTGCCGGAAAACGGCGGCTTCCGCTATGTTGAATTAAAAGGTGATGTGCGTTTTCAAAATGTAGTCTTTGGGTACACCGATAAAAAGCGCGTATTAAACGGCATTTCTCTTTTTGCAAAACCGGGACAGAAAATCGCATTTGTCGGTTCAACCGGTGCGGGAAAAACAACGATTGTCAACCTGATTAACCGTTTTTATGAAATCCAGTCGGGAACGATTACCTATGACGGTATCGACATTCAGCAGATTGCAAAAGACGATTTGCGCCGCTCACTGGCAATGGTTATTCAGGATACGCATTTATTTACGGGAACGATTGCGGACAATATCCGATACGGTAAGTTAGATGCGACTGACGAGGAGGTTTATGAGGCAGCACGCATTGCCAATGCGGACTCCTTTATCCGCAGACTGCCGGACGGCTATGATACAATGCTGTATGCAGACGGCAGTAATCTTTCGCAGGGGCAGCGCCAGTTACTTGCGATTGCGAGAGCGGCAGTTGCCAAACCGCCGGTGCTTATTTTAGACGAAGCGACCAGTTCTGTAGATACCCGCACCGAGCGGCTGATTGAAAAGGGCATGGATGCGATTATGGAAGACAGAACGGTATTTGTCATTGCACACCGCCTGTCAACCGTGCGAAACTCCAAAGCAATCATGGTATTGGAAAAGGGCGAAATCATAGAGCGCGGCAGTCATGAGGAATTGTTAGAACAGCAGGGAAGATACTACAGGCTGTATACGGGACAGTTTGAACTGGAATAAAGTATGAGCAATCCATATGCGAGAGATTGCTCATACGGCAATTTGCTTTCAGGTAAAGCAAATTGCCATTATCGTAGATTGACAGTAAACTCGTCCATACAGATATTTGCGCCGCAGGTGTCGCAAATATCTATAGAAAAGAGGAAAGTATGAAAAAAGAACAGATTCGGAATGAATTATTTAAGATAGAAGTGCTGCGGCAGAGATTAATGCGGCCGCAGTTTATCGCATTGGGGCTTACAGTGGGGCAGGGACAGCCGCGCATTTTAAAAGAACTGCTTTTTGAAGGCAGTATGACACAGAAAAAACTTGCGGATGCCTGCCTTTTAGATGTAACCACGATGTCAAGGACACTTGACCGAATGGAGCAGGCAGGACTGCTTGTACGGGAAAGTAATCCCGACTGCCGCCGTTCATGGCTGATTGCCCTGACGGAAAAGGGAATGGATATTGCCAAAAAGGTACAGCAGATATTTGAAGAAACGGATAAAATTTATTGCAGTAATCTTTCAGAGAAAGAAGCGGAGCAGCTTTTCGTATTGCTTCAAAAAGTAGAGGACAATATTTCAAAAAACTGTAAATAAGAACTTCTTTTGTGGCTGTCCTCATTTTTGTGGCTGGCAGGCTTTAAGAATAAGTCATATATTCCCCGTTGTCCGAATAGGATATACAAACAAACTTTAGGATATTGCATGAAAGGATATATCGAAGAACGGGCAGTAAAGACGGCGGAATATATTATCGAAACCAAAGCAACCGTGCGCCAGACCGCGCGTAAATTCGGTGTCAGCAAAAGCACCGTACATAAAGATGTGACGGCGCGTCTGACACGAATCAATCCGGCGCTTGCAAATGAAGCGCGCAAGGTGCTTGATGTCAACAAAAAAGAGCGCCATATCCGCGGCGGACTGGCAACGCGCGAAAAATACCTGCACGAACAGTAACAGCATATAAAATGAGCCGGTACCGTCTGATGCATCAGACGGTACCGGCCTGTTTTGTTTAGGGAGAAAAGTTACTGTAATACTGCAACAATCTCTAAATTGCGTTCTTTTGATAAATCTACAAATTCATTGCCTTCACACTTTACAATCGGGCGTGACAGGGCATGTCCGTTAATTAAAACGACTTCGCCGGTGCGGCCATCAGAAAGTTTGACATTATTTCCGATATAAGAAGTGGCGACATTCTTTAAGAACGGAAGGCTGAACTTCGGGTCAAATTTTGTAAAAGCATCCTGTTCCATATCCCGTACAACGTGGAATGGACAGAGGGCTTTTCTGTATATGCGGGAAGAGGTCATTGCATCGTAGATATCTGCAATTGTAATAATCTTTGCAAAATCAGGAATGTCTTCTGACTTTAAACCCATTGGATATCCGGAACCGTCGCATTTCTCATGGTGTAGTAAAATTGCAGATTTAACACGCTCATCAATATCGGCATCCTTTACAATCTGATAGCCTAAGTTGACATGCTCTTTAATAATGGCATATTCGTTAGCGGTCAGCCGGTCCGGTTTGCTTAAAATTTCATTTGGAACTAAAAGCTTTCCGATATCGTGTAAAATACCGCATAAAGTCAGCACCTTTACATCTTCCTCAGAATAGCCGAGCCATTTTCCAAGAATGGAGGCAATAATAGCAACATTAATGCAGTGGACATATGTTAAATCGTCCATATCACGCATACAGTGGAGCATATCGAAAATCTGGAGAGTATTCGTATATTCTGCAAGAATTTTTTCGGTATTCTTTAACAGCGCAGTCGTATCAATTGTTTCGTGGTTAATGACAATGTCATTTAATTCTGTCTTCAAATCATTAATACCATCAATAAAAGTTTCGTTAAAATGTTCGAAATTCTGGCTCTGCTTAATTTTTTCATAGTAAGTCATCTGTTCCAGAACTTCCGGCTGCTCAGGCTGTGCGGCAGCTTCCTCATATACATTAATTTTTAAGACATTGTACTCAGAGATTTTTGCAATCATATCTAAAGTCAAAACGGTATCTTTTGCAGCAATAAGATGACCGGTGGAAGTCATGATATCCTGTGATAAAACCATGCCTTCAGCGGCATCAAAAATAAAAATATTTTTCTCCTGTGTATTGTCGCTCATCCTTGAAATCTCCTTTACAAAAGTATAAATTTTCCGGTAGCTTCATTATATGGTTGAGGGGATAAAAAGTCAATAAAAAGTACTTGACCAATGCCCATAGATTGTGTAATATACATACGTATGAATGATTAACTGAATAATTTAAGATGTCCCTTATTTAGAGCGGTGGAGATACATAGGATCGATGAAGCCCGGCAACCCCATATGGTAAGATATGGAAGGTGCCAACCTGAGCGACTATCCTGCTTTTGCGGCAGGTCGAACAATAAGAGGATTACGGATCTTACATAGATTACGAGTCCTGTCTGAGGGGCTCGTTTTTCAGTTTCAGGAGAAGTACCAGAAGCAGCGTTTAACAGTTTACAGGGACATAAAAAGCCCGAGGAAAGAAAGGAAGAAAGAATTCATGGAGAAAAGATTATTTACTTCAGAATCAGTAACAGAAGGACATCCGGACAAAATCTGCGATCAGGTTTCTGATGCAGTACTGGATGCATTATATGCACAGGACCCATATTCAAGAGTTGCCTGTGAAACATTAACCAATACAGGATTTGTGATGGTTATGGGTGAAATTACAACAAAGGCCAATGTAGATATTGCACAGATTGTAAGAGATACCGTAGTAGAAATCGGCTATGACAGCTCTGAAAAAGGCTTCGATGGTAATACCTGTGCCGTTATGGTGGCACTTGACAAGCAGTCACCGGATATTGCAATGGGTGTTGACAAGGCACTTGAAGCAAAAGAAGGCATTGATCCGGATGCAGATGACATTGGTGCAGGCGATCAGGGTATGATGTTTGGCTATGCAACCAATGAAACAGAAGAATATATGCCATATTCCGCAGCACTTGCACAGAAGCTTGCAAGACAGCTGACAAAGGTCAGAAAAGACGGTACACTGTCTTATTTAAGACCGGACGGAAAGACACAGGTTACAGTGGAATATGATGAAAACAACAAGCCTGTAAGACTGGATGCCATCGTTGTATCTTCACAGCATGCACCGGAAATTTCACAGGAACAGATTCATACAGATATCAAGAAGTATGTTATTGATGCCATTGTAGACAGCAGTATGGTAGATGATGACACCAAGATTTATATCAATCCGACAGGACGTTTCGTAATCGGCGGACCAAACGGCGACAGCGGTCTGACAGGTCGTAAGATTATCGTTGATACTTACGGTGGTGTTGCAAGACACGGCGGCGGTGCATTTTCAGGTAAGGACTGCACAAAGGTAGACCGTTCCGCAGCATATGCCGCAAGATATGTAGCAAAGAACCTCGTTGCCGCAGGTATTGCAGACAGATGTGAAATCCAGTTATCTTATGCGATCGGTGTTGCACTGCCGACATCTATCCGCGTGGAAACATTCGGAACAGGGAAGTTAAGCGAAGATAAGATTGTAGAAATCATCCGTGAAAACTTCGATTTAAGACCGTCAGGTATTATCAAGATGCTTGATTTAAGAAGACCGATCTACAAGCAGACAGCAAGCTATGGACATTTCGGCCGCAACGACCTGAATCTGCCATGGGAAAAACTTGACCGTGTAGATGCATTAAAAATGTATTTGTAAAATATCCTGAAATCCAGGAATAAACAACGGGAAATTCTGGAAGAATAAAGAAAGCCAGAGGGAAGATATAAGCCGGCTATGGACAAACCATCCATTGTCGGCTTATACTGTTTTTAAATAAAGTGTGTTTTTTAAGAAAAAGTAAGCTGCCGCAGGGCAGGTGTGAAACTGTATTTACGGAGTACGCCTCGCCGTATCCTGTATAAATTTGATAGAAATGCATTTAAAAATGAAGAAATGAGGAATTGTATGATTGAAAATTATAGTATTACAGAGTGGATTGCGTTCTTTTTTATTTACAGCTTTTTAGGGTGGTGCATTGAATCCGCCATTGTATCCTTTAACAAGCGCAAACTGACAAACAGAGGCTTTTTAAAAGGTCCGATGCTGCCACTGTACGGTTCGGGAGCGGTAATCATGCTGTTATCAACACTTTGGGCAAAGGATAATTATGTTTTAGTATACATCTGTGGTACAATCGGTGCAACGGCGCTGGAATATGTCACAGGGGTACTGATGGAAATGATGTTTAACATGCGCTACTGGGATTACAGCAATAAAAAGTTTCAGATTCACGGCTATATCTGTCTGACCTCATCCTTATTCTGGGGCGTGCTGACGGTATTGCTGGTCTGTTTTGTGCATATTCCGGTTGCGGCACTGGTGGCTTCCGTTCCAGCAAATATATTAAGAGTTGGATTATTTTTTATCATTGCGGTGGCATCCGTGGATACGGTTGATGCGTTTAAAAAGGCGCTGGATTTCCAAAAGCTGCTCACGTATGAAACAAGAATTAAAAATGAACTGTCAGAACTGACAGAGCGTTTAAACGATGCAAAAGAAGTATTTACGGATAAGAATAATGAAAGAAGCCGTGAATTTTTCAGTATGCAGGAAGCGCGTGCGGAACGCTTAAAACTGGAACTGGATGCGGCAAAGGAAAAGGTCGGCAAATTCAAAAATTCCATGTTAAACAGCTTCCCGTCCGCAACGTCTAATAAGTTTGGCGAAGCACTGGACGAATTTAAAGAGTATTTTAATAGGAAAAAATAAAAAAAATTTCATTTAGCTCTTTTAAATTTTCAAAATGTTGTATATAATGGTATTCTACTATGTATGTTTAGACTGCATTATACTGTCTAAATGTATATAGAAACAGAGAAAATAAGAAAAACGAACATAGATAGAATGAAGAACATCGGAAAGGGGATTCATATGTTATCAACCGATATCGGAGTAGATTTGGGTACAGCCAGTATTCTGGTTTATATAAAAGGAAAAGGCGTTGTTTTAAAAGAACCGTCCGTAGTAGCATTTGACAGAGATACCAACAAGATTAAGGCAATCGGTGAGGAAGCACGTCTGATGTTAGGAAGAACACCGGGTAATATTGTAGCGGTAAGACCGTTAAGACAGGGTGTTATTTCTGATTACAGAGTAACTGAAAAAATGTTAAAGTACTTCATCCAAAAGGCAATCGGCAAGAGAATGTTAAAGAAGCCAAGAATCAGTGTCTGTGTACCGTCAGGTGTTACAGAAGTAGAAAAGAAAGCAGTAGAAGATGCAACACTTCAGGCTGGCGCAAGAGAAGTAGCAATCATTGAAGAACCGATTGCAGCTGCCATCGGTGCAGGGATTGATATTTCAAGACCTTGCGGTAACATGATTGTTGATATCGGTGGTGGTACAACAGATATCGCGGTTATTTCTTTAGGCGGTACAGTAGTCAGCACCTCCATTAAGATTGCCGGTGATGATTTTGATGAAGCAATCGTCCGATATATGAGAAAGAAACACAATCTTCTGATTGGTGAAAGAACTGCGGAAGATATTAAGATAAAAGTCGGTTCAGCTTATCCGAGAACTGAGATTGCAACAATGAACGTAAGAGGTCGAAACCTTGTAACAGGTCTTCCAAAGACGGTTGAGGTAACGTCAGAAGAAACACAGGAAGCATTAAAAGAAGCAACATCCCAGATTGTTGAAGCCGTACACAGTGTACTGGAAAAGACACCACCGGAATTAGCTTCCGATATTGCAGACAGAGGAATTGTCCTGACAGGCGGCGGAAGCCTTTTACAGGGACTTGAAGAACTGATTGAATCAAAGACAGGAATCCATACAATGACAGCCGAAGACCCGATGACAGCAGTTGCAATCGGAACCGGTAAGTTTATTGAATTCCTTGCAGGATACAGAGATGATAAATAATTATCAGCAAAATAAGAAGTGAGCGGAGGAGGAAAGAAATGGTAAAGGGGCTTTACACAGGGTACACAGGAATGGTGAATTCCCAGAAAAGACTGGATGTGATTTCCAACAACCTTGCAAATGCAACAACGACAGGCTTTAAAGCAGAGGGCTGTACAACACAGGCATTTGATTCCATGTATGCCATCAAGATTAAAGATGCAACAGTCGGACATTTAAACCAGAATATCGGTTCAGTCAGTCTGGGTGCAAAGATTGGGGAAACATACAGAAACTGGGAGCAGGGTTCGTTACAGGCAACGAACAACACCTATGATTTTGCACTGGCAGGACAGGGCTTTTTCTCGGTAGAGTTCACCAATAAGAACGGTGTAACAAGCACAATGTATTCCAGAGATGGCGCATTTCAGATGAATTCAGAAGGCTATCTTGTGACAAAAGACGGCGATTATATTTTAGGTGAAGGCGGAAGAATCCAGCTTCCGACAGATTTGAATGAATTATCTGTTGATTCACAGGGGAATATTTTTGCAGACGGACAGTATGTAGATACATTTGCCTTGGTTGATTTTGAAGATTATAACTATCTGGAAGAATACGGTGAAAATCTGTACCGTGCGGTGGATGGTGCAACCGAACAGGATTGTACGGCAACCGTACAGCAGGGCTACTTAGAAGCTTCTAATATTAATGTCGTATCAGAAATGGTGGACATGATTGCGGTTGCAAGAGAGTATGAAAGCGGACAGAAAGTCATCCAGGCAATTGATGAAATGCTTGGCAAAATGGTGACAATGTCAGAATTATAATAAGGCCCGGGTTAAAAGACATTAATATTATGGTAGTAAGCTGCCGGTAAAATCACCGGTATTGATTACGGAATGGAGAAGAATATGGTAAGATCATTATGGACGGCAGCAGCAGGCATGACGTCACAGCAGACAAATGTCGATACGATTTCCAATAATCTTGCAAATGTAAATACAACAGGATACAAGATGGAAACAACACATTTTAAATCCCTTTTATATCAGCAGTTACAGGCAAAGACCACATCTGCAAACGGTGAAACAAAGCCGGTTAATGCACAGGTTGGTTTGGGTTCAAGAGTATCTGCTGTAACATCACAGTATGTACAGGGTTCTGTCAACAAAACAGACAGTGACACGGATTTTGCAATCGTAGGAAACGGCTTTTTCGGTGTAGTCGGTGAAGATGGACAGACTTATTACACAAGAAACGGTAACTTTGGATTCTCAATTGCAACAGAAGGCTATATGCTTTGTACATCAGAAGGTCTTCCGGTATTAAGCTCAGACGGTAATGAACTGGTGCTGGGACCGGAATATGACCCGACAAAGATTACAGTAGACGGCGACGGTAATTTATTATATCCAAGTGAAGAAAATAACAACAATCCGACGGCAATCGGTTTAAAGATTGGATTATTCCAGTTTGCCAATCCGGCAGGTCTTGATAAGACAGGAGATTCTCTTTTAATGGAAACGGAAGCATCCGGTATTGCATTAAATGAAGATATCGATGAGGTAGGCAAAAAGAGTACTTTAAAGCAGGGATATCTGGAAGCTTCTAATGTCAATGTAGCAACAGAAATGGTAAATCTGATTACAGCGCAGAGAGCCTATGAATTATGCTCAAAGGCAATTACCACATCCGATACGATGATGGAGCAGGCAAACAATCTGAAGCGATAAGTAAAAGCAGCGGTGCGGCAGTTTAATGCCGGGGAGGAAAGGTGTACATATGAGCGATACAATCAGCGGATTAAATTCGTCATATTTAAACGGTACCTATACCAATTCAACAACAAGTGCGCTTGAAAGCACATTAAATAATAAGGATTTATCTACATCTTCCAGCGATGAACTCATGGAAGTCTGCAAGGATTTTGAAGAATATTTTGCAGAACAGATGGTAAAATCCATGCTTAAAATGGCAAAAGTAGACAGCAGTGATGATGATAACAGCTATGCTTCTATTTTTGGACTGTCTTCTGACAGCAGTGATTCCGGAATGAGTACCATGTCCAGCTATTTTGGTGACCAGATGGTGTCAAAGCTGTCTGAAGCACTGTGCAGTACAGAAAACGGCAGCGGACTGGGACTGGCACAGACCCTTTATAATCAGATGAAGAGGAATTACGGAATTGAGGAGTAATTTAGATTACGAAGCAGAATATATTGAAGGCTTTGTAGAAAATATCATATACCGCAATGAAGACAACGGCTATACCGTTTTCAACGTGGTTTATAAAGGTGAAGAGATTACCTGCGTTGGTGTATTCAGTTACATCAACGCAGGTGAATTTATTACTGCAAATGGAGGATTTGTCAAACATCCGTCCTATGATATGCAGTTTTCTATTAAATCTTATGAATTCAAAGCGCCGGACGACACCAAGTCGGTCAGACGTTATCTTGCATCCGGTGCTATCAAAGGCATTGGTGAAAAAATGGCTGAGAGGATTGTAAAAGAGTTCGGGGATGACACCTTCCGCATTATGGAAGAAGAACCGGAACGTCTTGCGGAGATTAAAGGCATCAGTCTTACAAAAGCGATGGATATCGCAGCTCAGCTTGTCGATAAACGCGACATGCGTAAAGCCATGATGTTTTTACAGGACTATGGCATCAGCATGGGAATTGCGGGTAAAATTTATTCCAGATACGGACAGGAAATATATACAATTATTAAGCAGAATCCTTACAGACTTGCAGACGATATTGACGGCATCGGATTTAAAACGGCTGATGAAATTGCGGCAAAGGCCGGCATTAAAGTAGATTCGGATTTCAGAATCCGCAGTGGGATTTTGTATGTATTGACACAGGCGGCAGGACAGGGACACATCTATCTGCCGTGGACAGAATTAGAGCAGGGGGTTACAGCGCTGCTGTTAATAGATATTCGTGATATGGAGCGCCATATCATGGATATGGCAATTGATAAAAAAATTGTTGTCCGTGAAAATGCGTCTGGCGAAAAGTGCATTTATGCTTCGATGTATTATTATATGGAGGCTTCTATTGCCAAGCATTTGATCGAACTGAATATCCCGTATTCGCAGGATGAAGCGGAAATCGGCCAGAGAATCGCGCAAATCGAAGAAAAAAACGACATAATTCTTGATGATATCCAGAAACAGGCGGTTCATAAGGCTGTTTTAAATGGATTGATGGTTATTACGGGCGGACCGGGAACGGGAAAGACAACAACTATTAATACCATTATTAAATATTTTGAAATGGAAGGTCTGGAAATCCGTCTGGCAGCGCCGACGGGCCGTGCGGCAAAGCGGATGGCAGAAACAAGCGGATATGAAGCGCAGACAATTCACAGACTGCTTGAAATCTGCGGCAGTGCATCCGATTCACAGAACACAGGCATGCATTTTGAAAGAAATGAAGACAATCCGCTGGAAACAGATGTCATTATTGTAGATGAAATGTCCATGGTGGACGTATCTATTATGAACTCACTGCTAAAGGCAATAGCTGTCGGAACACGTCTGATTCTTGTGGGCGATGTGGACCAGTTACCGAGTGTCGGACCGGGAAATGTGTTAAAGGATATTATCCATTCGGGCTGCTTTGAAGTCGTGAAGCTGGAAAAGATTTTCAGACAGGCGGCAGAGAGCGAAATCATCATGAACGCGCATAAGATTAATAAAGGCGAACCGGTAACACTCAACAAATACAGCAAAGACTTTTTGTTTGTCAAACGGAACAATCCCGATGCCATTATTGCGGCGATGTGTACACTGATTAAAGAAAAACTGCCGGATTATGTCCATGCGGACCGCAAAGACATCCAGATTCTGACACCAACCAGAAAATCCGCAGTCGGGGCACAGCGGTTAAACCGGATTATGCAGCAGTACTTAAATCCGCCGTCCGCAGACAAAATGGAAAAAGAAGTCGGGGATACCATTTACCGCGTGGGCGATAAGGTCATGCAGATAAAAAATAACTATCAGCTGGAGTGGGAGCGCAAAAGCCGGTATGGCGTTACCTATGACCGCGGCAACGGCATTTTCAATGGGGACACCGGTGTGATAGAAGACATCAACTTCTTTTCGGAACAGATGCTGGTGCGGTTTGAAGACGACCGTTTTGTATACTATGATTTTACACAGTTGGATGAACTGGAGCTGGCATATGCGATTACAATTCACAAATCGCAGGGCAGTGAATATCCGGCGGTGCTGATTCCGATGTTTCCGGGACCGCGTATGCTGATGAACCGCAATCTCTTATACACGGCAGTGACAAGGGCGAGAACCTGTGTCTGCATGGTAGGACTGGAAGACTGCTTTCATGAAATGGCGGCAAATGAATCGGAGCAGAAACGATATTCTTCACTGGACCTGCGGATTCAGGAAATGGATAATCTTTAAATCAAAGATTCCTCAGAAATGAATTCAGTTTGTGCATCATTTAGAATTGGAACGTTTGTGAAATAGAGGGGAAAATGAAACAGGGAAAAAACAAGCGGAATAACACGCAGAACTTAAAAGAATATATACAGCAGCTTGCACAGACCGGCATCAAAGAACTGACGGATATAGTGTTTCCGCCGGCGTGTCCGGTCTGCGGCGGGGTTCTGGGGTTTGAAAAGGGCAGACGAAGACAAATCTGTCCGGATTGTGACAACAGACTTGAATATATCGGCGAACCGCGCTGCATGAAGTGCGGCAAACCGTTAAAAAAGACGGATACGCAGCAGTTTTGCTATGACTGTACGGTGAAACGCCATTTTTATGAACGCGGTGTGGCGGTCTTTGCCTATACGGACGGCATTAAACAGTCCATTTACCAATTCAAGTATCATGATAAAAGAGAATATGCGGCATTTTACGGCAGGCAGGCGGCGCAGCAGTGCGGTGCACTCATTGGAAAATGGGATATTGATCTTGTGCTTCCCGTACCGATGTATGCAGCCAAACAAAGAAAACGCGGATACAATCAGGCAGAACTGATTGCGCGCGAGCTTTCTAAAAATCTGAATCTGATCTGTGCTTCGGAAATCCTGGTCCGTACCAGAAAAACAACTCCAATGAAAGAATTAAATGATGAGGAAAGAAGAAAAAATGTAGAAAGGGCTTTCCTTGTAAAAGAAAATGTAGTAAAATATAAAAAAATTTTACTTGTTGATGATATTTATACAACAGGAGCAACGATAGACAGCTGCGCAAAAATTTTATATCAAAAGGGCGCACAGAAAGTATATTTTTTATGTTTGTGTGCGGGGAAAGGATTTTAAGAAAATGCCGGGAACGGCAGAAGGGGAGAATTGGTTATGGATGTTAGAAATTGCAGACAATGTGGGAAATTATATAATTATATAGGCGGCAGTTACCGTAATTTATGCCCGAGCTGCATTAAACAGCTGGAAGACAAGTTTATGGAAATTAAGGAATATATCCGCGACAACAAAGTTGCAAGCATTTCGGAGATTTCAGATAAATTTGAAGTCAGCACCAAGCAGATTGAACAGTGGGTGCGTGAAGAACGTCTCTGCTTTACGGATGATTCACCGATCGGGCTGCAGTGTGAGTGCTGTGGTGCAACGATTAAGACAGGGCGTTACTGTGATAAGTGTAAAGGGACGATGGCAAACAAGCTGGATAATCTGTATAAGGCACCGGCACCGGCACCAAGGGCAGGCAGGGATCGTGACAATGCAAGAATGAGATTCCTTGATAAATAACAGATTCTATATTACAGAGCATAAAGAAAGAATTACTCAGGATATATACAGAATTCCGGGCGATTCTTTCTTTTTTTGTATTTAAAAATTGTAAAAACAGGTTAAGGAATATGCCGAAAGTACCGATAATATTTCTGAAACCATTTTAATGAGAATAGGAAAAGAGTTTAAACGGAAAGAGAGGCGGTCAGCAATGCGTGTAGAGGCATACAGTGCTGTGAACCGGATTTATCAGAGTGGGGCAGCTTCTTCTGCAAAGAAGGGAGGCAGTACTGCTTCATATAGTGATAAACTGGAAATTTCAAGAACAGCAAAGGATTATCAGACAGCAAAAGAGGCAGTAAGCCGGACATCGGAAGTAAGAGAAGACAAGGTTGCACAGATAAAAGCGGCAATGGAGGCAGGAACATATCGTGTGAGTGCGCAGGAAGTTGCCGGTAAGATGCTTGAGAATATTGCAACATTAACATTTTAAGGAGATTCTTTCATGGCAAGTTTAATTGATACACTTATTGATGTACTTGGACAGGAAGATGCAGAGTATAAAAAACTGCTGGAGTTATCCAATAATAAGACAAAGGCAATTGTCGGTGCGGATATTGAGCGGTTACAGGATATTCTGGTTCAGGAACAGGCTCAGATTGATGCCATTAACAAACTGGAACAGCAGCGTATGGAAAATGTAGATGATATCTGCAATGTACTCAATTTAAGAAGAACAGACATTAAATTAGAAGATATTTTAGAAGTGCTAAAGAAGCAGCCTAAAGAGCATGATGCACTTGAGGCAGTTAATGCACAGCTTAAACAGACATTAAATGAGTTGATGAAAATCAACGAGAATAATAAATTACTGACAAAAGAATCACTGGATATGGTTGAGTTTGAACTTAACATTGCAAAAAATGCAGTGCTTACACCACAGACAGGAAACTACAGTAAAAACGCTTATGACGAGGAGAGAATCCAGACCGTCAGCGGCTTTGATGCAAGACAGTAATATTTAATTTTATACTTTATACAGGTTTTCCCACGGAGGGGAGGACGGCCGGCTTAAGGATAAGCAGATGAGGGCAGAAATGGAGAAACAATGGCAAACGGAATGGGAAGTCTGTATATTGGCGTTTCCGGCCTGCACAGCGCGCAGACAGCTTTAAATACAACAGCACATAACCTCGCCAACATTAATACAGAGGGGTATACAAGACAGCAGATTACGTTTGAAGATATGACGTATCTGACTGTTGGTACGAGAAGTAATACAATTGATAAATACGGACTCGGTGTTTCCGTCAGTGAAATCCGCAGAATCCGCGATACGTTTATCGACAGAGCGTATCGGACAGAGAACGGCAGACTGGGTTACTATGAAAGCAACTTAAAAGCCGTAGAAGAAGTAGAAGATCTTTTTGGTGAAATGCAGGGTGTTACCTATCAGGACTGCTTGAAAAATTTATATTCCGCAGTGAATGAATTAAGCAAGAATCCTGAAAGCACCGTTGCACGATCCTCTTTAATTCAGTATACATCAGCATTTGTAAACAGATCCAATAAAATCTATGAGAGTTTAAAAGACTATCAGACAACGCTGAATACCGAAGTACAGAATTCCGTAAACCGGATTAATGAACTGGGGCAGACCATTTTTGCATTAAACAAGCAGATTCAGGGAATTGAATCCGGTTCGGGCGAATATGCCAACGATTTACGTGACCAGCGTGATAATGCACTCGATGAACTCAGTGGATATATTAAGATGTCTTATTATGAAGAAGCAAACGGACGTGTCATCGTCACATGCGAAGGCATTCCGTTTGTCAATGAGAATAATGTGACAGAGATGTCCACAAGAACCATGGACAGTAATTCGCTGCTGATTCCAACCTGGCCTTCCTTTGAAAAGGATGTATTTGACATTACACAGCCGATTTCAAATGGCAGTAAAAATGATATGGGTTCATTAAAAGGTGCAATTATTGCGCGGGGAAGTGTCAATGTCAAGGCTTCCGATGTACCGGTAAAGCCGGATGAGAGTGATTATGACCTGACAACGGCAGAAGGACAGGCAGCATACGATGCAGCCAATGCCGCATATCAGGAAAAGCAGGATTATTACAATACATACATTGAACCGTCTGCTATTTTAAGTGCGATGGCAGGGCTGGATAAGCTGGTAAACGGGATTGTGGAGTCCATCAATGATGTTTTATGTCCTGAAAAAGAAATTACGCTGGATGCACCGCTGACAGACAGTGAAGGCAATGAAATTGCCGCAGCGAAGTATACATATAAAGCATCATCCAATGCAGTTCTGTATACAAGACACGGACAGGCAGTACAGGGAACGGACAATGGTGACGGAACATACAGTTACACATCGGAGGAAGCCCTTTTTACAGATGAAACACTGACACAGAAAGAACAGGTAGATTCTTATGTATATTCTGTTTTGGACATGGATAAGACAGATTATGGTATGGACGATGATAAGACCATCGGTGAGGAATTGATTTCCCGTACCAATACCAAGCGTTATATCGTGACAACCGATGCGAACGGTGGTACGATTTATGTCAGAAACAATCTGGATGTGAAGGGCAACCAGTCTTACTATACGATCGGCAGCCTTGAGATGAACGAGGAAGTTGCACAGAATGTCGGTAAGATTGCACTGACGACGAAACAGGGAAAAGAAGATTTTGATAAAGCACAGGAACTGGTGGATATGTGGGAGAACAAATTTGCTTCTTTAAATCCTGAGGTCTATGCAAAGTCAGATTTTAATACATATTATACAAATTTCATCAGTGAATACGCAACGATGGGTCGTGTGCTTGACAATTACGTGGGCAATCAGGAAACCATGGTAAACGGATATGATAACCAGCGTTTACAGTTGCAGGGTGTATCTTCTGATGAAGAACTTGAAAAGATGATTAAGTTCCAGCAGGCATACAATGCAGCATCACGGTATATTAATGTTGTCAGCGATATGTTAGAAAGCTTAATCGTTTCACTTGGAAATGCATAAAATGAAGTTTAAACAGTTATCTGCACCGGGGCGAAAGCAGATGACCATGGCAGCGGATGCTGCCCGGTAATAAAACCGCCCGGAAATGAGGAAAATATGGCATCAACTTTTTTTGGATTAACAATATCATACAGCGGTCTGCAGGCAGCATCCACATCGCTGAATGTTACGGGACATAACGTATCCAATATTAATACAAAGGGATATTCAAAACAGCAGGCATCCACAGAAGCTGCACAGGCATTACGTACGTTCTCGACCTACGGTATGCTCGGTGCCGGTGTTAAAGTAACCGGTGTCAGCCAGCTGCGTGACAGCTATTACGATGAAAAATACCGTAACAATCAGGCAAATTATGGTGAATATGAAGCAAAAGAAAATTATATGGATCAGATTGAAGATTTCTTTGATGAATGGAATCTGAACGGTTACTGTAAGGAATATCAGAAGTTCTTTACATCGGTAGAAGAAGTTATTAAAGCACCGGGCGAGGCTTCGACAAAGAATCAGCTGATTAACAATGCAGCGAGCATGGCGCAGTATTTTAATACATTGTCTACGAATCTTAGAAAGATTCAGGAAGATGCAAATAACGAAATCAAGGATGCGGTAGAGCAGATTAATTCCTATGCACAAAACATCGCTTCTTTAAACAGACAGATTAATCAGATTGAAGCCAACTACGGCGATGCAAATGATTTAAGAGATAAGAGAAATGCGCTGATTGATGATCTGGCACAGATTGTCAATGTCAGCATCAATGAAGAAGACATCGGAAACGGTCTGACAGATTTCAGGGTATCCATTAACGGACAGACACTGGTTGCAGGATACGATTACAATAAGCTTTATACAGAAGCCAGAGCAGATAAGAGAAATGCTTCCGATGCTGCCGCTTTATATGATGTAAAGTGGGAGAGCGGACAAAACTTCAATCTTTACAGCCCGTCTCTTGGCGGACAGATGAAGGCACTGGTAGATATCCGTGACGGCTGTAATGGTGAGTTTGAACAGTACAAAGTAGATGAGAACGGCGATTACATTCTGGATTCAGACGGTAACAAAGTATTGGAATCTGTATTAAGAAATGAACAGAATACAGATTTTAAGGGGATTCCGTATTACCAGTCCCAGTTAAACCAGTTCATTTCCACATTGTCGGAATCGGTTAATAACGTTTTAAAGAGTGGTCTGACATCAGACGGAACACAGCACGGCATTTCATTGTTTGTAACACAGACAAACACAGATACGATGACGGCTTTAAACATTACAGTCAACCCAGAACTGGTTAAAGATGCCGATAAGCTTGCAACAAGAAGTTCTGCGGCGACCGGACAGGCAGAAGCGGATATTATGGAACAGTTAAGAAAGCTTCAGAGCGAAAAGATTTTTGACGGTGGTACAGGCGCTTACTTCCTTGAAAGTATGGTCAGTGATATGTCCATTGATTCAAGCAATGCAACGAATATGTTAGATAATTACAACAACCTGCGCACAACAATTCAGAATCAGCGCTTATCAATCATGGGTGTTGATACCGATGAAGAAGCGATGGATATGATGAAATTCCAGCAGGCATATAACTTAAATTCAAAGATGATGTCTGTCATGAACGAAATTTATGACAAGCTGATTAATGGAACAGGACTATAAGTTTTAATGATTAGGTTTCATTCCGGATTGGAGAAGATATGAGAATTACAAATCAGATGATGATTAACAGCAGTATGGCAAATATCCAGGTGAATAAAAAACAGGTTAATACACTGGATACCCAGCTGTCTACACAAAAAAAGATTAATAAGCCGTCAGAAGACCCGATTATTGCCATTCGTGCGTTACGTCTTCGTGCCAGCTTAAATGAAGTAACACAGTATTTAAAGAAAAATATCCCAGATGCACAGCAGTGGCTTTCAACAACACAGGGCGCGCTGACACAGGGCGAATCTGTTATTAATAAGCTGTATGAATACTGCAATCAGGGTTCATCCGATTCTTATGCATCAGAACAGAGAAATACGATTGCAGAAAGCTTAAAGGCTTTAAAAAAGACTTTCTACGATGAAGGAAATGTAGATTACGCCGGACGTTACGTATTTACCGGTTATAAGACTGATACGACACTGACCTATCAGTCCGATGCACTGGCAGCTGAAGCAGATTATACGATTACACAGAAGTTTGGCAGAGATGATATTTCAAGCAAGACCGTCTATACCAATGCGTACAGCAATGCAGATATTTTAAATCTCAATGTATCTTACGATACAGATGGCAATGCTGTGATGCCAAATGTGGAAAGTGTCTACAGACTGCGCCTTGGCTATTCAGATGTGAAAAACACCGGATATAGCTTAAGCTATAACAATACAGATATCAGCTTTGCCGCAGATGGCACGGCAACCGTTACAACGTATCAGTTAGATGGCAATGGTAACAAGCAGCTGGACGCAGACGGCAACCCGATTACAACGACAACAACGGTCAATCCGGATGCCAACGGACAGTACAGCATTACAGATTCTACCGGTACTGCACTGACATTTACAAATACAACGGATAAAAACTACATTCCGGGTGATGATGAAATTGCCTTTAATGCGACAACAGGCGAAGTGCTGCTGGGTGAAAATGTTTATAAGCAGGTTTACACCTCAGACAGCTTTTCATTTACGTATCAGAAGAATAACTTCGTTAAAGATGATTTGAATCCTACCATGTACTATGACTGTGTGGATAATAAGACAGGAATCGTCTATGATAAGGTAAGAGAAGATGTAGAATATAACATCAACTATGCACAGAAGATTAAGATTAATACAGAGGCCAACGAAGCATTCGATATCAACCTCGGAAGAGATATTGATGATCTTGTGACATCCGTTCAGAATGTACTCGATTTAGAAAGCCAGATCTCACAGGTTGAGGGCATGTTAAAGGAAAGTCAGTACAGCGATGAGGATTCACAGAAAAAGTTAAATTCTATGCTGAATGGCTTAAATAAGCAGAAGACACTGGCAGAAGATGAAATGACAAAGGCATTTGAAAGCGGCATTTCACAGATGCAGGGCTATAAGCAGACGATTTCCCTTGCCAATGCAGATGTCGGTAACAGACTTACAAGACTGGAGCTGACACAGGGAAGACTTACAGAACAGTTTACCAATGTCACAGAAAGCAAGTCTGCCAATGAAGATATTGATCTGGAAGATGTTGTTGTAAGCTATACATCAGCCCAGCTGGTATACAACGCATCTCTTCAGGCTGCAAGTAAAGTTGTACAGCAGACATTGTTAGATTTCTTAGGATAAAAATAAAAGCAAAATAAAAGACTGCTTGTGAGAATGTGCGCAGGCAGTCTTTATTAGAAAATGGAGAAATGCAAAAAATATGCTTGATAGCATATGTTTCACACGGCTATTTGTTTTTGAGCGAAAACAAATAGCCATTATGGCAGATGAGAAATCGCCGCTTCGCAACAAGTCGCTCAGAAATGGAGTAAAATATGCAGATTAATACAAAATGGTTTGGCACAGTGGAAATTGATGCTGCCAAAGTGATTACATTTGAAAAAGGGCTGATTGGGTTTGAGGACTGCAGCCGGTTTGCAATTGTATATGAAACAGAAGATAAGAAAGAAAAACCAATTATGTGGCTGCAGTCGTTAGATGAGCAGGCACTGGCACTGCCGATTATTAAGCCGGAATATATTGTGGATGAATATGCACCGGATGTTGAAGATGAACTTGTTTATAAACTGGGAGAAAATGTAAAAAGTGATGATCTGATGATATTTGTTACGATGACAGTACCGTCAGATCTTACAAAGATGACCTGTAATTTAAAAGCGCCGATTATTATTAATACGGCGACGATGAAAGCAGTTCAGGCAGTTGCAGTCAATGAAGACTATGTTGTTCGCTTTCCGGTTTATAATCTTTTAAAAGAAAGAAAAGAAAAGGCGGGTGAGTAGAAATGCTGGCATTATCGCGGAAAAAAGACGAAGCAATCATTATTAATGATAATATTGAAGTAAAAATTCTTGAAATCAAGGGCGACCAGATTAAAATCGGTGTTTCTGCACCGAAGTCCGTTCCAATCTACCGGAAAGAAGTCTTTACACAGATACAGGAAGCCAATAAAGAGGCATCAGAGTCTGTAGATATGGAAAAATTAAAGAAGTTATTCTAAAGATTCAGGTGCAAAAAACCGATAATACTAATAAGAAATGAGATAAACTGCGGTTACTGCGCAGTTTAAAAGCGGTGAAAAAGGATATTCACTGGGGAACAAGGAAACAAAGTATGCGTTATCACACGGAGGTGGATAAAAGTGGGATTAGAATCAATTAACAAAGCATCGGCAGCAACACAGAGTGTGCAGACGACAGCACCCGTAACGACAAATGTCCAGGCAGCAGGCAGCAGCGCACAGACAGCAGATTATACAGCGGCACAGGCAGTACAGCTTTCGTTTGGACAGGACAGTACATCTCCTGAAAGTCAGGAAAGCAAAGCAACCCTTGCAGATGTCAAAGACATCAGCAAAGTCTTAAACAGCAATACGGTTGCGGAGTTTGGTGTGTATGAGCCGATGAACCGGATCACCATTAAGATTAAAGACAAGGAAACAGGAGAAGTATTAAAAGAGATTCCTTCTGAGAAAATGCTTAAAATGTTTACAAAGGCCTGTGAACTGGCAGGACTTCTTGTCGATGAAAAAATGTAGTAATTACAAGTAAAAAACATATAGACCTATAGAAAGGGGTAGATGATATGCCAATTCGTTTATCAGGTATGCAGTCCGGTCTGGATACAGAAGCATTAGTATCTGCAATGGTATTAAGCTATCGGACCAAAAAAGAAGATTATCAGAAAGCACAGACAAAGCTCTCATGGAAACAGGATAAGTGGAAGACAATCAACACTAAGATTACAAACTTTTATACAGGAACACTTTCAAGCAACCGACTGACAAGTGCGTATAATTTAAAAAAGGCAACAATTAACAATTCATCTTATGCAACGGTTTCAGCTTCAACTTCCGCAGTCAGCGGTACACAGACCTTAAAGGTAACACAGCTGGCGTCTACAGGATATCTGACCGGTGGTAAAGTCAGTAGTACATCCGGCGATAAGCTTACAGGAAGTAATAAGTTAAGTGAAGTAACAGGTATGGAAAACATTGTGGATGGAGCAGGCATTACCATTACGGCCTCCGGAAAAACGACTACAATTACAATGTCTTCCGATATGACAATTAACCAGTTTGTCGGAAAATTAAAGGATGCAGGATTAAATGCAAGTTTTGATGAGACTAATCAGCGTTTCTTTATCAGTGCTAAGAATTCCGGTGCAGATAATGATTTTTCTATGACCGCTGCAAACAGCAACGGTAAGAGTGCCCTGGAAGCGTTAAAGATTCAGGCATCTACAGTAGATACGGTTGCAAAAGATATTACAAAATATCAGAATATTTTAAGCCAGTCCGATTATGTATCTGCAACGGCAAAGAGCAACTATGATACTGCAATCGCATCTTATAATAAGTCGATTGCTTCTTTACAGGATGCCAATACACAGCAGAAGTATCAGCAGGAATATTTAAATAAATTTATTGAACTGGCAGAGTATACCGATGACGGCAACGGTAACTGGAATCCGAAGGATGCGGATACTTTGGCGGCAGCCAGAAAATATCTGACAGATACAGTATCTGATTTGAAGGCAAAGCAGACGGACGGTACAATCACAGATGATGAAAAGTTACAGTTAGCAGCAGCACAGGCGGTCGTAGCAGTGGCAGGAAGCGATACAGCCGTTCTTAGCAGAACACAAAATGATGACGGTACTTATTCAAGTGATATTGATGCACTGCTTGACAAGGCGGCTTCCACAATTACAGAAAATGAAGCAAAGATTGCAGAATTTTATACACAGGCAGGTGTTGACAGTACCGATGCAACACAGGTTGACAGTACAACAGGTAAGATTCTCTTAGATTATGATACAGCAATCGCCGGAAGCAATTCGCTGGCAGAGAGTTATCAGACAGCGGCACAGGAACAGTACGATTATGCGCAGAAAATGGTGGATGCATATGATGTTGTTACAAAGTATCAGAATGACAGTACCAGTGTGACAGAATCTGAATATCAGGCAGCACTTTCAACACTTGGTGTATCTACAACAACAGATGCGAATTCAGCAGTCCGTATTGCCGGAAGCAATGCAAAGATTACGTTAAATGGTGCAACCTTTGAAAATACAACCAATAACTTTTCAATCAATGGTTTAACGATTCAAGCAACTGCATTGACAGGTGATGAAACAGTAACGATTACAACCGATACGGATGTAGACGGTATCTATGATACGATTAAAGATATGCTCTCAGAGTACAATGAGCTGATTAAAACCTTAGATGAGGCATATAATGCGGAAAGTGCAAGCGGATATGAGCCGCTGACAGATGACGAAAAAGATTCCATGTCCGATGATGAAATCGAAAAGTGGGAAACAAAGATTAAGGATTCCCTGCTTCGCCGTGATTCAACATTGGACGGTATTATTTCGTCAATGAAGAGTACGATGCTTGCAGGTATTACAATAGACGGTAAGAGTTATACACTGGCAAATTATGGTATATCTACAGGAAATTACTTTTCATCTGGAACAAATGAAAAAGGTGTATTCCATATTGACGGTGATGCAGATGATTCTACGACAAAGGGAAATGCTGATAAGTTAAAGGCTGCAATTGCCAATGATTCAGAAGGCGTTATTAATTTCTTTTCACAGCTTTCACAGAATCTGTATTCTACATTAGGTAATAAGTTAAGAACCTCAAACAGTATGAGCAGTTATATGTCTGTTTATAATGATAAGGAAATGGCAACGCAGTATTCTGAATATAATAAAAAGATATCTGATCAGGAAACCAAGATTTCTACATGGGAAGAAATTTACTACAAGAAGTTCTCACGTATGGAGTCTGCACTGGCAGCTTTAAACGCACAGTCATCTTCAATTTCGGGATTGTTTGGCTAATCATGCAGGATGTAGGAGGAACAAGAAGTGGCAGTAAATAATCCGTATGCAAAATATAACAACAACAAAGTCCTCACGGCATCTCCGGCAGAACTTACATTGCTCCTTTACGAAGGGGCAATTAAGTTCTGCAATATTGCTATGATAGGCATTGAAGAACAAGATGTTCAAAAGGCGCATGAGAATATTTCAAAAGCAGAGGCAATTATTGAAGAATTGCAGTCTACGCTAAATTATTCTTATCCGGTTGCGCAGGACTTTAACAACATTTATCGTTATATTTATGATTTACTGGTAAGAGCAAATATCCATAAGAGCAAAGAAGAATTAGAACAGGCATTGGAAGAACTTCGCGGTATGCGGGATACATGGAAGCAGGTCATGAAGAACGCAAAAAGTATGTAAGGAGTATTATGGATACACAAAATTATCTGGATATTATGATAGACAGTCTGGCAAAAAAAGAGGAATTGTTAAAGCAGATTGTAGATTATAATGAGATACAGCAGACGATTGTAACAGCGTCGGAATTTAAGGAAGAAGCTTTTGAAAAAAATATAGCGGATAAAGGTGCGGTTGTAGAAAAAATTCTGCGGCTGGACGAAGGGTTTAATTCGGTTTTTAACCGGATAAAAGAAGAATTGCAGACCAATAAGAAAAAGTATGCAAAGGATATAGAGCGTTTAAAGACATTGGTAGCATCAGTGACAGAATTAGGCGTGCGCATACAGGCGCAGGAACTGCGCAATAAGCAGCTTGTAGAAAAAAGATTTGCACAGATGCGTAAGGAACTTAGTCAGGCGAAGCGTACAACCAGTACAGCAAATGCATACTACAAGAGTGTTAATAACCTGAATCAGTATGAATCACATTTTTTAGACCAAAAAAAATAAAAAAAGTTTATAATTGGGCTAAAGTATTTTAAAATACACCCGATATAATAAATGTAAGTAATCAAGAAGGTTACTACAGAAAAATAATTTAAGCGGCATGGAAGCCGCTATATATTCAAGGAGGAAAAATATTATGGTAGTACAGCACAATGTAACAGCTATGAACACTAGCAGACAGTTAGGTATCACAACAACAGGACTTCAGAAGTCTACAGAAAAGTTATCATCAGGTTATAAGATTAACCGTGCAGCTGATGATGCAGCAGGTCTTTCTATTTCAGAAAAGATGAGAAACCAGATCAGAGGTTTAAATAAGGCTGCTTCTAATGCACAGGATGGTATTTCTTTAGTACAGACAGCAGAAGGTGCTTTAAATGAAGTACATTCTATGTTACAGAGAATTAGTGAACTTGCTGTTCAGGCTTCTTCTGATATCAACGCTACAGCTGATAGAACTGCTGTTAACGATGAAATCACACAGCTTACAACAGAAATCGACAGAGTAGCTTCTACAACTCAGTTCAACAAGATGAACATTCTTGATGGTACATTCAAGAATAAGAGTATTCAGGTAGGTGCTAACGCTGGTGAAAACATCGCTATCTCTATCGATAACATGAACTGTGCAACATTAGGCATGACAAATGCAGGTGTAGATTCATATACTAATGCAAATACTACACTTACAAATGCTCAGAAGGCTATTACTAGCCTGTCATCTAAGCGTTCAGCTTTAGGTGCTATCCAGAACAGATTAGAGCACACATATGACAACCTGAACAACATCAGTGAAAATACTCAGGCTGCTGAATCTCGTATCAGAGATACAGATATGGCTTCAGAGATGGTTTCTTACTCAAAGAACAACATCTTACAGCAGGCTGGTCAGTCAATGCTTGCTCAGGCAAATCAGGCAAACCAGGGTGTTCTTTCATTACTTCAGTAATTGGAATTTCATGGATGAAAAAAGAGAGGTCAGTCTTCGGACTGGCTTCTTTTTTATTGTTTAGACTCTTTGTGAAAAATAGAGGTAAAAATGACTCTTTAACGAGGGCAGAAAGCAAAATAACAAGTGTCTTTTGGCATCATTTAGAGCAGCTATAAGACACTCGTTATAGATAGTCTAGTTCATAAGTTCAGGGAAAGCCAGTTGTAATAACTGTGCCAGCCGGATTTCCCAAGTATGATATTGCTTAACTTTTTCATAACCGTTGCGGGCGATTTCTAACCGCTCATCTTCATGGGCTAAGTAATATGTGCATTTATCCAGTAAATCCTGTTCACTCTCATAAGTCACAAGGTCTTTTCCGATTTCAAAATAGTCCGGAAGTTCAGATTGAAAATTCGTAATCAAAAATCCACCACAGCCTAAAACATCAAAGATACGAAGCGGAAGCGCAGAGCGGATAGAACGTGCGGTAATATTGATGTTAATTTTGCTTTCATGAAAAATCAGCGGCATATCATAAAGGGAACTTGCGTAGCCGTGATTGTGGATATTCGGCATAGATGAGGTGTCACTGCCGGTGTATATATGCATGTCAAAATTATCGGAAAGCTGTTTTAAAAGCCGCAGGCGTTCCTGTTCGGCGACTTTTACGCTTATAAAGTGCTGGGCAACAATCGCACGGTAAGTTGGCAGTTCTTCCGGCAGAAATTCAAGATTTTGTGAATACTTCATAAATTTTATAATAAAATCATCAGAAAGAATTTCTTCTATAAAATTATAACCGTGAATTTTTAACTGGGCTTCAATAATTCCGTCAGCGTAACCGGCTTCATAGGCAGGAAGTTTGACTTTATTAAATGCACACTGCTCCTCATATGTCGAACCGATAAAAGAAATATCGCACCGGTATTTTTTCTTAATATCCGAAGGTGTTGTTTCAAATAATTTATCTGTACGTGCGACATTTGCGGCAAGAGGAAGATGATAAATATGATCTGGATTCTGTTCATGAAAATCCAGATAGGACAGTTGGTCAAATATAAAAATACGGTTATATGGATTTTTAATGGCACCGTTATATAATTCAATTACCGGGCTGTCAACGGTCAGACACAGATAAGGAATGTGTTTGATATTGCAAAGGTGTGAAAGCCACGGGAAGAAATTAATCGTAAATACAAAGGCATATTCCTTTGTTAAGATGCGTCTGGATACAAGTTCAATGCAGTCAGAATCCGAAAGATTTTTATTTTCTTTAAATTCTGTAATCTCATCAACTGTAAAACTGAATTTTTGAAAGGTTTCAATAATGTCCGGTTCACAGATGCTGCCATATCGAAAAAGTAATATGTTCATAAAACACTCCTTATATTATTATAGTGAATATAAATTAATTATAGTACAAAGAAAAGAAAAATTCAATTTGTTTAAAGGAGATTTTATATGATGGAAATTAAAGAATAAAGAGTGTTCAATTACCGGAATCTATAGTATAATTTTAATATAAACTATATTTAAAGGCATGGCATACTTATATTTTAAATAAAAGATGTTATTGGATAGGAGAAAAAATGAATACATTATTAATTGGGAATATGAAAAAATAGATGCGTTTTGGGAATGGTTGAATGTTGCAAATGAGGTATTTGAAGTATCGTTAATTGTATCGGAAGATGAAATGGTGTCAGAAAAATTTTCATGTATGATTCAGCCACTGAATTATCTGGAAAAGCTGACACATGAACATGAGGTAATATTTATATGCAGTAATTTTTATCAAAAGCTGAAAAATATTTTGATACAGTTAGGAATTGAAAAAGAGCGTATTTTATCAGAAGATGATATTGGCAGGTATTTATCGAAAGCAGACATTATGAAATATCATGCCGGGCGGATATACAAAACATTTGAATATGAAAAGCAGGAAGCGGTTGCGGATATAGGAGCATTTACATATGGAAAATTTTTAGCAAATGATTATGGTGAAGGAGTCCGTCTGCATATTGGTAAATTTTGTTCTATTGCATATGGTGTTGCATTTATGTTAGGCGGTGAACACAGGGGAGAGTGGTGTACAACTTATCCGTTTAATGCTTTTATTCCCCAATTTTCATATATTGAAGGACATACTCATATAAAGGGGGATATTGTGGTTGGTAATGACGTGTGGATTGGAAGTGATGCAAAGATTATGTCGGGCGTACATATCGGTGACGGCAGTATAATTGCGGCAAATGCGGTTGTGACAAAGGATGTTGAGCCGTATGCGGTCGTAGGAGGTGTCCCTGCAAAGATGATTAAAAAACGTTTCCCAGATGAAACTATTCAAATACTGGAGCAAATGAAATGGTGGGATTGGAATTATGAGGATATTTATAATGTAGTTCCGCTGCTTCAGAGTGAGAGTGTTGAAGAATTGATAGCATATTATAAGGGGAAAGATAGAAAGTAAAAAGTACAGGAATCCAGTGCTGTCCAATAATTTATAAAAGAATTTGATGAATTATTGAAAAGCACTGGATCCGAAAAATATGTTATTATGAAAATACAACTTCAAAAATTTCTTTCAGTCGAACCTCATAAGTGTGAAATTCTTTTACTTTGCCATAACCGTTGGCAGTAATCTGGAGGCGTTCATTGTCATGCTTTAAGTAGTAATCGCATTTATTTAAAAAATCTTCCTGGGAATCAAAAAGCACAAGGTCTTCGCCGGGAATAAAATGTTCATAAAAATCTCCCTGATAATTGGAAAGTAGAAATCCGCCACAACCCATAATGTCGAAACATCGGAGCGGAATACCGCTTCGGATACTGCGCAGGGAAATATTTAAGTTAATAGCTGAATTTTTAAAAACATACGGCATCTGGCGCTGGTAATCCACAGAACCCATATTGTAAATCTGCGGAAGCTCCGGTGTAGGGTTCGGGGTATAAAGCTTTGTATTGAAATGTTCAGAAACAGCTTTTAAAAGCGCAGTACGCTCTAAATTCGCAATTTTGCGGGCAATTACATAATGGGCAAAGAGCCATTCTGTAGATTTAACGCTGTCACTTCTCGGTTGAAGCGGCAGGGAGTGCTGCATATCTTCGATAATTTCTTTGGATAGGAGTTCTTCAATAAAATAATATCCGTACACTTTCATCTGTGCCTGCATAATGCCTTGTAAATAGCCTTTTGTGTAATCGGATAAATGTTCCATACGGTCAAACAGGTTGTGGACTTCATTATACATGGTGCCGACAAAAGAAATATCGCTCCGGTAAAAATCTAACGGATGCCGGGAAGCAGAAACAGCAGAAGCGGTCATCTTATCCAGCCGGCTGGTATTGACGGCAAGCGGCATATAATAAACAGTTTGGATATTTTCTTTTTTTAAGCTCCAGATAAGTCTGCTGGTCAAATAAAAATACATAATTGCATGGATTGATAATCGTGTAGGAATACAGTGAAACCAGCGGTGAGTCATATACAAATGCAATATAAGGTATATTGTGCTTCTTGCAGCAGTTAGAAATGATTGGAAAATAATTAAAAGTGAAAACAGCATCATAAGAAGCGCTTTCAATATGCTTATCAAACCGGGCAGCAAAAGCGTTGTTGGCACGGTCGTATATCTGTTCATCAGTAATAACAGTATATGTATGAACAAGATTTGTTAGTGCTTCGCACAAATCTTCAATTGCCATATGTTCATATTCAAAAATCAGTAAATTCATGAAAATCTCCGTTCCTTTAGATAATAAGATGCTGTAGGGCATCATTGGGTTTGATACTTTATCTTCATTAATTGTAAGGGACAGGGCGGGGATTTGCAAGAGGGGAGTGGGGAAAAAGAATTTCACTAAAAGAGCTGATAATACAGTAGAATAGTGATGCAAGATTAGACAATATATGATATGATAAAAATGTAGGATAATAAAAAATTATCCAGTTTAAGGTGTGGTGCTGGTATAAAGATAATGGAGTAGCGAATATTACAAATTAGTTAGATGAATCTTTAGAAGTTGGTGAAAAGAATTCGTTAAAATAAAAAAATAGTTGAAATAGCATGGTGATTGTGGGTATAATCTAACTTAAGGGTAATATGCACATATATTGTATATGTATACTGCTTTTAATAATCGACAAATACAATTAAAGGGGTGCAGGAATGTTAAAAGCGATTCGTCTTACGTATAGGAAAAACAAGAATATTACAGGGCGTATTATTTCAATGTATTTCCGACTGGCAGGAATTTATGTGACGGACAGATATATTTATAAAAATGGATATATCGATGAAAATTTAGAAAAACGTATTGAAGAATTGCTGGAAGAAAACACAGAGGATATAAAGAGGATAAATCCGATAGAATTTCAATATGATGCAGAACTATTTTTTATAGCAGATGAGCATGATAATTTTATATTAAATGATGAATTGGTCAAGGATGTAAGAAATAAAATTTTTATAAGCAGTTATCAATTAGATAGACAGATGTATAGCGGTTCAAATCATATCTGTGACAATGCGGATAACATGGGATGTATTGAAACTGTACTTAAAAAGTTAAATGAATTGCAGATTATTACAGAGCCGGAATATAAAGATTTAGATTTGTTACGTAGACTTTATATTGAAAACAATTATTTTAATACATTAATGAAAAGTAAATATTTCTTTAATGCAGAGCCATTGTACAAGAAAAATTGTACACAGTATAATGGAGATATTAATCGGGCGATTCATGAGTTGACAAAAGTTGAACTAAAAGAATGGGGAGAAGAACGATGCCGTCATACGCAATATGCTGTAGCGGAAATGACATATGAATTGAATCTGTATTGTCGGCGCAATTTAAAGGGAATGGTGTATAGTGTTGACGGTTTAATTGAGGTTATAGAAGCACTAGATAAAAAAAATAGTGAAGATTTTGGTAATCATACCAAGTGTCTTTTGGGGCAGGTCTATTACGATTTAAAAGATGAGGGAAATAATGCTTATGAGTATTATTTGGAATGTTGTAATGATAATGAAAGCCTGTATAATGCTTATCTATTTAAAATAAAGGGAATATATTGGCAAAATTTTGTAGGGGATTATGAACGGGCAAATAAGTATTATTTGAAAAGTATCGTAATATTTCCGGAATATTTTAGTGCATGGTATAAAATGGGATTTTGTTATTATCAGTTAAATAACAAGAAAATGGCATTGCATTGTTTTGAAACAGTGGTAGAGATATTACAAAATATGGAAAATACAATGTTGGCACCAAAAGATATAGAGCATCTTTTTTTATCATTAAAGCAATGTGCAGAGTTAATATATGAAATAAATGCTGATATAGAGAAATCTATTGAATATGCACTAAAAGCCATAGAGTTATGGAGGGAAATATCTAATAATGAGTATTTAGAAATGATTAGCAGTGGGGAGGAGGAAACAAAAATATTAAGAGAGGAAGTGAAAAAAAATTTAGACATAAAAAAAGTAGCAGTATATACATCTAAGATGTATAAAATGAATAATCAATATGAAAAAGCACAACAAATTGAAGAAAACTTTGGGATTTAGCAGAGGATAAAAATACGGGGGGTATTTATATGAGAAAAATCTTAAAAATTGATGCAGTAAATAGGATTAAAGCAGAAAAAGCAAATGAGTTTGATGATTCTATATTTTCTGAGGTTTATCAACGGACCTCAGAAATGGTTATGCAGATTATTGCCTCAAATGAAAAATATGAAAGCTGGGAAGAACATAGTTTAGAGAAATTTATAAATGAAAATCAGATAAGTAATGTGATTTCATTTTTGGGAGAGCGAGGCATGGGCAAATCTTCTGTGATGCTTTCGTTTGCTTACTACTTGAAAACATTTTATCAAAACGATGATTTGGTGAAAAATAAATATAGGGTAACAATAAAGGATAATCAGGGATTTTGTGTGCTGTCCAAAATAGATGCGGCAATGATAGGAGCGGGGGAGAATCTTTTAGACATTGTTCTTGCAAAAATGTGGGATGATTACACAGTAAGAATGGATAACCAGGGAGTTTGTAAGTATTTAAGAGAAAACATCAGAAATGAATTATCCGATGTTAAAAGTTTATATAGCGAGTATCAAAATTTTTCAAAAAATGCTACCAAGTTAGAAAAAAATTCTGATTTATCAGAATTACACACATTATCTAGAAGTCTTAACTTGCGAAAAAAATTTGCTGAGTTGGTAGCGTGTTATTTAGAGAGTTTCAAAGAAATTTCCAAGGATAATTATTTAGTAATCTGTATTGATGATTTGGATATTGTAAAGGACGGCACATATGATATTCTTGAGCAGATAAGAATGTTTTTAACAATTCCAAAAGTTATTATTATGGTTACAGCAGATATAGAACGTTTAACATTAGATATTAGCAGTATATTTTCTGAAAAGTTAATATCTTCGCATAATAAAAAAGAAGAATATATTGATATGGTTCATACATATTCAGGGGATTATCTTTCTAAGATTCTGCCTATTAATATGCGGATTTATATGCCATTTTTCAATGCAGCATATACAGAAGTGTCAATATATCAGGAAGAATTATATTCATTGGTATATAATGATAGTAATCAAGAAATGATTGATGAAAGAAGACTTATAAAGGATATTATTGCGAAATATATGGGAATTTTATTACCTTCGGAATATATGTCAAATGAAAATAAATCTTTGAGAAATGTAGTGAATGGTATTGATGAAGTGAAAAATATTATTCGGGGAGAAAACAGAAATGATTTGCTATTTCAGTGGATGAGAAAGCAGATTGTAATAGCTAATAATGATATAGACATATCGTTATTTTTTAAGAAATTTATTAAATCATTATTAAAGATAAATGAAAGTAATTATAATTACTATATTGTAAACGCTTTGGCAGAGTATTATAAAAATATAGAAGATTTCGGAAATTATGGATATGGTCATACAATTCTTCAGATAGGTAAAATATTGTATTTAGAGAGAAATTTGATTTGGATGTTACTTTGGATGTATTCTGCATTAATTAGTAAAATGATACAGGATAATAGATTTGAAGATTTGGAAAAGAAAATAATACAAGATGATATATTTTCGTCAATAATGGAAAATGATAAAGTTTATGTGGGATGGGAGAATTCTATAAATATAGCGCCGTTTGTACATTTAAAACTTATAGATGCAACTACAGTGGATGATATTATAAATAATGAGGATAATGCAAAAAATATTGTTGATAGTTTTAAAATGTTATTGTTTTATGAATTTGATTATACAATAGACTATTTAAGAGAAAACAATAGCGGAATAGTTGTTCATGAAGAGCAAGAACTTCTTATTGGAGAGAAAAAGGAAGTGGTTCCTCAAAAGCATGAAGTGCTTGAAATTAAATTTAAAGCGTTGGAAGGTATAACTTCGTTGGATAATTATTTTAGAAATATTATGCATTATGATAAAAAATGGAACTGTTATTGGGATAAGATTTATAGAATAATAAACAAGAAAAAAATAGGTACGGATAAGGTGAAAATTGAGACAAGTAAAGAAATTCAAAAACTAGTGAAGTTAGATGAATTTTTATCTTGGAAAGATAAATATAACGTAGATAATATTACAGATTTACTTCCAATTCAGAGTGTGGGAGTTATGATACAAATTGTAAAACAATTACATAATTATGTACAATATAAGCCTTGGATTAATAAAAATAATTATAAACAATGTACAAATACAATTATTGATATATTACAAAGAGCTGAAGAGGAGTATGATTTGGATAATTTAAAGAGAGAAGATTTAAGATATTCGAAAAAATTAAGAGAAATATTAGAAATTGTAGATATAGAAAGTATTACATCAGATAAATTTGATTTATTGCAACCCGTTGATGAAACAGAAGATACAACTATGTAGATAAGGGGCATTATAGTGGATAATTTAAGAGCAGTTATAAAAAATCTTTTTTGTTACATTTCACCCGTAGAAATTTTAAAGGGTAGTGTAACATATGACAATATTAATGAAAATACATTTGTAAAGCTTGGAAGTGGGTATATTGACAGGTATACCAATGATGAAATTCACAATATGTATAATTATCTCGAAAATGAGTTTCAGTGGCAGGATTGTAAACTGAGGAATATTCAACCCCAGAATTCAAAAAATATACAGTTGAATGCCTTTGATGCATTAACAACATTTAATTATAGCGTGTTGATAGAGGAGAATGGAGAACCTTTATGTCAGTATCACAATTTATTACGCTGGCGGGATATGATTACAGTGTTGGAGGAGGACATTTTTAATACTTCTTTTTTAGCAATGCAGGATGTATTAAGTGGAAAACAGCGGTATGATTTTTTTTGGAAGCCGGTTATTGGTCATAATAACTACGCATTAAATAAGTTGGTATCCAAGGGACTTGCCGAGAATCATTTTCACTTAAAGGGAAGTGCGCCACAGTTTCATTTATCATGGCTGAGTATTATGAATAATATAAAAAATGAAAAATTTGAAGAAGTGTTGAAAGAATATGACAGTAATAAGTTACAGAAAAATATTACATATGATTTTCAATATAGAGCAGATAGTCTGGTAGTTATGTGGCGGCAGGCAGCTCTGATAAGATTATTTTTATTTTGTGAACTTTGTCATGAAAATTTGGAATTTGAACATATGTATATTTCATACGACATGCTTTTAAGACGCTGTAATGAAGAAGAACGGAAAAGTCTAAAGGAGAAATATGCATATAGTTATGAATTGATTATAGAAGCATCACAATATTTTAATGAACTCAGTTATGATTCAATATATAAAATTAAGAGTACATATGCAAAAAAACAGATAGAGACAATGCTCAAAGATTACAAAGTGCTTGAGGAAAATTTAGATATTATTCAAAATAATATATCTAGGATAAGTGCTATAGAGTCAAAGAGTAAATATGATTATATGATATGCGAGAGCTGGCTTGTTGAAAATCCTGATTATAATTTGAATGAAGTTATTTCAGGAGAACGTTGGTTTATGTATTCAATGTTTAGAAAAGCATATTCAAAGGATGAAAAATGGGAAGATTATATGAACTGGTTTTATTTGTATTTAGTTTTAAAAGCAAATATACGAATGGAATTAGTGCAGGCAAATAAGTCAGTAGGGTTTGATAATTTTCGAATATATCAGGATAGAAAAGAACAACTGATTGAGAATACCATTTATGAGCCGGTTTATATAAAAATGGCGGTAAGAGATACTATTTTAAATCAGCATATAACAAGTTTAGAGGCCAGAGTAGCACCCAAAGATAGTATGGAAAAGTTACAAAAAGCGATTGATAAGTATGATAAATGGATTTGTGCTGATTTAGATGAATTACATAGAAATGAATTGAAAGAGAAATATTTCTATGTAATTCATTTTATAAAGGGAAAAGAAAAACATGAATTTGGCAGATGCAGACATTATCATAAAAGAAAGGAACTGGAGAAGCAGGCAAAAGCAATCACTGAAATGCGCGAAAAAGGTTGCATACAAAGTGAAAGAATACATGGAATAGATGCCTGTGCGGCAGAAATAGGATGTCGTCCGGAAGTATTTGCACATGTATTTAGATATTTAAAAAATCATTCACCGAGTCAGCGGTTTAAAAATGGACTTATTAGTGAAGGTTTAGTTAAATGCAAACCACTTATGGCAACTTATCATGTTGGAGAAGATTTTTTGGATATTATAGACGGACTTCGGGCAATTGATGAGGCGATTATGTTTTTGAATATGAAATGCGGAGACCGGTTGGGACATGCATTAGCATTGGGGGTAAATATTGATGACTGGTACCGGTCAAAATCAAACCGCATACTAATCAGCAAGCAGGATTATCTTGATAATTTGGTTTGGTTATACGGTAAAATTCGAAAGTATAATATTTCCGATTGCGAAGATGCAGTATTGTATATTGAGAAAAGATTTAGCGAGTATTTTAATGACATTTATCTTTATTATATGCATAAAGAATTTGCTGAATGTTTTGACGATATCCGATCAGATTATACAAAAAATAGTGGTGAGGACTCAATTATTAAACATTATTATAACCTGCATTTTGGTATTAATGAGTATTATGATTCATGGAAATTAAGGGGCGATGAACCGGAACTGTATAGGACGGGAGTATTTAAGGCAGATTATTTGCAGAGGGATGATTGGAGTTATAATGCAATTAATCGGTTATATCCACAGAATTATACAATAAGATATAATTTAGAGGCATCTATATTGTATTATATGTATCATTATAATAGTGATATTATTGAAAAAGGAAATCAAATGGTTGAAATTAAAGTAAAGCCAAGTGTCATAGAAGCGGTTAAAAAGGTCAGGACAGAAATGCAAAAAGATATAGCTAGAATGGGAATTGGGATTGAAACCAATCCTTCATCAAACTATTTTATTGGTACATTCAGACGGTATGATAAACACCCGATAGTGGACTGGCATAACCGGGGGTTGACATATGATAGTGCTGCATTACATTCATGTCCACAATTACAGGTTTCAATTAATACAGATGACCAAGGTGTATTTGCAACATATATTGAAAATGAGTATGCATATATGGCATTGGCATTAGAAAAAAGTAAAGATGAATCCGGGGAGTATTTGTATAACCGGGCAGACATACTACAATGGCTGGAAAACATCAGAAACATGGGAATAGACCAAAGTTTTAATTAAAAAAGTTGATGTGCTATGTCAAAAGGTATATAATATAAAGTGAAAGCACTATTCAGAAGAACTTCATGAAGTAAGGTATTATAAAACAATAATGTTGCATTTTAACAAATACATAAAATGTAACTGGAATAAAATGCTGGTTTGCAAAAAACAAAGGGAAATGTTTGTTAAAAAACGAACAGAAAAATAGGAAATTGAAATTAGAAAAGTTATTTAGATTGATTAATCAATCAAAAGGAGGAAAAAGAGCGAGCGGAGATGGCAACAATACATTAAAATTGAAACAAAGAGAGGTGATTCTATGATGAATGTTTTGCTTAATCAGTTGTTATTAAAACAAGGATGCAGTAACTATAAATCATATGATGAAATCTCTGACTTGCATATTTAGAGAGCGCTAGAAAGTGACTTTTCAGTATAATGAAATAGCTATATTGAAAAAGTTGCAATCAATAAGCTCAGATGTAAAAGTATTGAAATGTGGAAACAGAGACAGTACTTTGCAACAGAAATATTTTTGTTATTTGTTGGAAACAAAAAGCAAAAACGGAAGGATGACAAAGAACGATTTTTCAAAACTGACAGGATTGGGCAAAGATGCATTTTACGGATTAAATGGTTATCAGAAAAGAGATAATCCGGTTCATCTTGAAACAATTCTGTATGCAGTTTTCTGGCTGGGAATATCAAGCGAAGAGGCATTTATTTTTTGCATACTTTGGGGATATTTTCTGCCGGCGGAGGTAGAAAACTTTAAAAAGGTAAGGAACATAATTGAAAAACTCGATTGTGTTAAAGAGATGCCGGTTGAAAGCCGGATTCAAAAGTTATTAGAATTTTGCGAAAAAGAAGCTTATGAAATCTCTTGTAGATAAAGATAAGCAATGGTAATAGAATAGTGCAACCGAAAAATGGAGGGTGTTACCCGCCATTTTTTTGGTTGTGGTGTGATAAGATAAAAAAGAAATAAAGGTGTTTAATTTGTAAAAAACATCAATATTATTAAAAATTGAGAGTAGAAAGTATGTGAAAGAGAGGAAATTGTGAGGTATGGCAAAAAAGATTATGTATGCAAAGTCAAATATTAAAGGAGATATTAAAAAGAAAATTTATTGCGGTGACTTAGATAAGAATGACTATGAAACTAAATATAAAGGATACTTGACTTGTATAAAGGGATGTCCGGCTAAAATTAAATTTACAGAAAGAAAAAATAATGTTAAATTTTTTAGCACTTGGAATAAACAGGGGAAATTACATAACGAAGGTTGCCCTTATCATGTTGATTATAAAGGGATAATTGGAAGAAAAAAGCTTAGGGCTTACTATGAAAACATAGAATTGAGTGAAGAAGCTATTTTGCGTAGATTACAAAAGAAAATGGATGGATTACTTCGACAATATTCTAAAGAGGATATGATTGATCCACCGAATGGAAGTATGAAAGCGAATGCAGTGGGTGAGGATAAAGTAGTAGTATTTAAAGAGGGCGAAAGCGGAAATAAGAGTGAATGTACACCTAGAATTCAGTATGAGGATGCGGAATATATAAGCACTGATGATATTGGATGTAGAAAATCTGTTTACGGATTTATAAGTAATGTGCAGTTGGAAGAAGATAGACATAAAAGAAAGTTTGCTTATTTTAATTTAGTAACTAAGCATAGTATTGTAAATATAGCATTTTCAGAAGCATTTTATTCTAATGAATTGTCAGCGGGAGTAGATGAATTTGAGATATACATCTCAAAAGTAAAAGCACTGGTAGAAAAGTTTCCAGGTAAAATTATTGTTATTGCATATGGAGATATAACTAAAAAGAAGAGAGATAAAAAAGGGGTAAATGTTTCAGTTATTTCTCCCAATCGCGTATTGGTGAATAATAGAACATATGAGCAAATTGTATATGGGGAGATTTAGGGGATAAAATCTAGTTATCAGAAAAGATAACGAAGTGTGTTAAAAAGTATCGGTTTTTAAAAGCAATTTTTCAATAATTTGAAAAGATTTGTTAAAGAAAGCTGGTTGTATAATAAATATCGTAACAATTAAATTGATACTAATAATAATACAAAAGGAGGCGGCGTAGATAATGGGAATATATCTGAATCCGGGAAATGATGAATTTTACAACGCGGTAATAAATTCTAAAATATATGTTGATAAAACGGAATTGTTAAAATTCACCAATTCCGTTCTATGCGGTGAACATAAAAATATATGCGTAAGCCGTCCGCGACGTTTTGGAAAGTCAATGGCTGCAAATATGCTTGCCGCATATTATAGCAAAGGCTGTGCGTCAAAAGAATTGTTTGAAGGGCTTAAAATAGCAAAGGAGCAAGATTATGACGAACATCTTAATAAGTACAATGTAATTCATATTAATATGATTGATTTTTTAAGCAGAGCCGATTCGATGGATGACTTAATAGACTATCTGCAAAGAAGGTTACTGTGGGATATTAAGAAAGAATATTCGGATGTTGACTGCTTTGACTGGAACGATCTTGTAGATGTTCTTGAAACTGTATACAGTGAAAAGAAACAGCCCTTTATAATTATCATAGATGAATGGGACTGTATATTCAGAAAATATCCGGATAATGTGGAGGAACAGAAGAAATATCTGGATTTTTTGAGATTTTTTATAAAGGGGAAGTCCTATGTTGCGTTAGCATACATGACAGGTATCCTGCCGATTAAGAAATACGGCGAACATTCAGCGTTAAATATGTTTGATGAGTATTCCATGACAAATCAGCGAGAACTGGCAGAATTTACCGGATTCACCGAAGAAGAAGTAAAAGAATTATGTGTCCGGTATGATATGCCATATGAAAAAATGAAGCAGTGGTATGACGGATATGAGCTGAAAGGAATCCAGATATATAATCCAAGATCCGTTGTTATGTCCCTTCTTGGACATGATTTTGACAGCTATTGGACGAAGACGGAAACTTATGAAGCTTTAAAAAAGTATATACAGCTAGATAGGTATAATCTTAAAGCACTTGTAACAAGACTGATAGCGGGAGAAAGTGTTCCTGTCAATCCGGATAAATTTCAAAATGATATGACTACGCTTGAGAGTGCCGATGATGTATTGACACTGCTTGTACATCTGGGATATCTCACATATGATTTCTATAATCAGAAGGTTACAATACCAAATCAAGAGGTACAGAAGGAATTTATTAACTGTATTGAAGACGGAGGCTGGGAACCGGTTATGGATGCAATTCGAAGCTCGGATGAACTGCTTTCGGCTACATTAGAAGGCGATGAGGAAAAGACAGCTTCAATGATAGAGCAGGCACATCAGGAGAATACATCCATATTAAAATATAATGATGAAAATGCACTGGCATGTGTGATATCGCTTGCATATTATTCGGCAAAAAAGGATTATTTAATTTATCGCGAACTTGCAGGCGGCAAGGGATATGCAGATATGGTGTTCATACCAAGAAATAATGTTAACAAACCGGCAATCGTAGTGGAACTGAAATGGAATAAAACAGTCAGTGCGGCGATAGAGCAGATTAAGGAAAAGCAATATGTACAGAGCCTTAAAGGGTATTCTGGTGAAGTCGTTCTTGTTGGGGTTAATTATGTTTCCGGTAAAGAGGAAAACGGAGAGTTTAAGAAGCATGAGTGCAGGATTGAGAGGGTGGATGTGTAGAATTAAAGCAGGTTGCACTCCGGTTGTTTTGTAACAGAATAAATTTAATAGAAGGGAGTTACATCAAATGATTGATATATATACGAAGAAAACTGATTCAAAAGATTGGATACTTCAAAATGACCTGTATTTCAATTTGAATACAGGAAATGAAGAAATGTCGCAAAAAGAAATTGATTTAATCCGGCAAATAGATGAAGCAAAGCTGACACCGGATAAGCATATTGAAACAAAATATGGCTTAGGTACAATCCGTAATTTATCCTCAGGCTGCAAGACATTACTTAATATTGTGAAGCATCCTGATAAGGTTGTAAATGTTGAGGAATGTGGTCCCAATGTACTTAGAATCATATTTACTATGGATAATATAAAAATTTATATGTCAAGACCAACACTTTTTGACATTCCGGATGATGCAAAAATCAGATTTAATGATTCAGATATAGTTACTGGTGGCAGAGGGTATAATGCATGGTGGAGTAAGGAATATGAAAGGAGAGAAGCAGATGATTTATAGGAATATTACATTTAAAGCAGCTCCATTTTCATATGATTTGACATTTGATGATAGGATTACTCTTGTTGGTGGAGACAGTGGTACCGGCAAAACAGTACTTTATGAAATGCTTGAAGATATAAGATTGACAGATGAATATAAGGCAATCAAGCTATTTAATTACAAATCAGATGATTTTTTAGAAGCAATCAAACAGTGTAGAAATAGTTTTATTGTGATAGATAATGCAGATTGTCTGATTAATGATGATGTCAGGAGATTCATTAATTTTGAATTATCAAATCAGTATATGCTTTTCCTGCGGAATTGTGACGGACTCAACGTATCTGATAAGAGTTTTAAGGAGCTGAAGTTTGATAACAACAGAATAACATTGGAAGAGGAATTGTGATATGAAATATTTATGGACAGAGGATACCAGTGCAGGACTTCACTTCTGGAAAGATGAGAAGATGAAAATGCTGATACAGTCAGAATGCGTACAAGAAGTGATTAGAAAAGCAAAGATTAAAATGTAGAACCGCTCGCAGCATATGGTGAAGTGATGTGAATCGCTTGACTCAGGCTAAAGATATGGATGAACTTTATGAAGCAATGTGTTTGATTTTAGAAAAATTTACATTTTTATTTAAATATTGATTGCGTGATTGGAGCGTTTACTGAATACCTTGGAGTGATGTACGATTATCTTCATACAAAGCTCTATGGATTTCATGTAATTCAGGTAGATGAGACTCTTGTGTCCTTGTAAACAAAGACGGCAGAGCAGCCGGTTCTAAGAGCTTTATGTAGCACTTACTTTATACGAGAGTTGTAATACTTTCAGTTTGTATTATTATATCAGCACATAACAGATATAAATACAATGGAATAAGTGATAAATATGTTAAGCAAGCAATTGATAATACTTAAATTGCTATATTTCATTGGATTACATGATGTAGGTTAATATTATATGCTAAAAGAACAAATGTTCTTGCACTATTCATTAGAATGATATATAATAACCAATAGATAATTTGCATTATTAATGTTGACATTGGAAGTTGGTAATGGTATCATCTTAATACATTAAGAGAATATTTTTTGATGTATAGAATATATTATTATGGAACGTACTCCGGTGTCCTTCGGGCCCGGGGTCTTTTTTATTTTGGGGGGAATTTTTATGGATAAGGTATTCAAGACTTATGATGAACAAATAGCACTTTTGAATTCCAGGGGAATTGAAATATCTACTTCGATTGAAAGGAGTGACGCAAAAAAGGCGCTTCAACATTATGGGTATTATAATCTTATTAATGGATATAAAATGCCTTTTTTGGTAAATGATTTAGAAGAAAGTGCTGATGATAAATACAAAAAAGGTACAAAGATAAATGAAATAAAAGCACTTTATAACTTTGATGCAAGAATTAGAAGAATATTTTTTAAGTATATACTTTTAATTGAAACAAATATTAAAAATCTTATAGCTTATACGTTTTCTCAGGCTCATCCACAGGAAAACTATTTGGTTTATACGAATTTTAATAGGAATCTGCGGGACTCTAATAAATTAATAACTAATTTAATATCTGATATTCAACGTCAGATAAGTAGTCGTGTTTCAGATCCATGCATATCTCATTATTTAAAGGAGCATGGATATATTCCATTATGGGTGCTTAATAGTATATTAACATTAGGAACAATCAGCAATTTTTATAAGGTCATGAATCAAAAAGAAAGACAGGAGATATCCAAAATATTTAAAATACAAGATAATGAACTTGAAAATATTTTGATGTATATAACTCCTATTAGAAATTTTTGTGCACATAATAATAGACTTTATTGCTATAGAACTAAAAAGCCATTAACAGATTTGTCAATTCATGATGAGTTAAATATTCCTAGAACTTCACAGGCAAAAAATGAGTATGCATATGGAAAAAGAGACTTATTTGCTGCAGTGTTAGCTATGAAAACATTGTTATCGGATATGGATTTTAAAAAGTTTTTGAAAGAAATTAACAATGCTCTTAATATATTTCGTCCTAGAATGAGAGTGATTGAAGAAAAAGAATTATTATCATACATGGGATTTCCAGAAGACTGGCGAGAATCTCTGCTTAAGATAAAGACTGATTGTTGTGAGGGGAATGATAAGGTATAGGTTAAAAGATTAGAAATAAATTTTGATGAATTTATTTTAGGCTATTATCAAATTATGTTTAGGGAGATTAAACTTGAAGATTTCCCAGAAGAAATATCCGATTATAGTACAGAAAAGAATGATGATATTCCATTTTATATAAAAGCTATAGAAGGGGCTAACTTTAGATGGAATGATGAATTAGATGATAATA